>ERZ1023248.10-NODE-10-length-148963-cov-419.105179_pt1 | contig 148963 bp, 128 predicted proteins | sample MGYA00380457_ERZ1023248 | MGnify/ENA primary metagenome ERZ1023248 (study PRJEB33173, sample SAMEA4830416) | metagenome | study: EMG produced TPA metagenomics assembly of the PRJEB25223 data set...
CGTCGTTGTGTGCGGTGCATTATAGGGATTTTCAAATCTCTTGCAAGTACTTTTTGCAAAAATTTTTGAAAAACTCGACCGTTTGTTGAAAATACATACGTAAAATACATAATTCCGCCAACAAACGGTTGATTTTTGATCTCAATTTATAAATTAAAGTTTACTTAGATCAACCAAAGCCTCTGGTTTAATATCGGCAATGGTACGATTGCTGGTTAATGTCATCGCTACGTGCATCTCTTTTTTGAAAATGTCGAGCATATTTTCAACACCTTGACGACCTGCTGCCCCTAAAGCATAAACAAATGCTCGACCTAACATTGTTGCATCTGCCCCTAATGCCAACATACGGACTATGTCTAAACCATTGCGAATACCTGAATCGGCAATAATTTTAATATCCCCTTTCACTGCATCGGCAATCGGTGGCAACGCTCTTGCACTTGAAAGCACGCCATCTAACTGACGGCCACCGTGATTTGAAACGACAATTCCATCAGCACCGAAACGCACCGCATCTTTCGCATCTTCAGGGTCGAGAATGCCTTTAATGACCATTGGACCTTCCCAAAACTCACGGATCCACTCTAAATCTTTCCACGAAATTGATGGATCAAAGTTTTCTGTTAGCCAGCCAATATAGTCATCTAAACCTATTTGTCTACCCATATAAGTTGAAACATTACCCAAGGTGTGCGGTTTGCCTTTGATACCCACATCATACGCCCAGAATGGGTGTGTAAAGCCTTGTAATACACGGCGAATTTCTTTGTAAGGGCCGCTCATACCTGAGTGCATATCACGATAACGCGCACCTGGAGTAGGCATATCGACCGTAAACACTAAAGTAGAACAGCCTGCTGCTTTCGCACGCTCAAGCGCGTTTTTCATAAAACCACGATCTTTTAACACATAAAGCTGAAACCACATTGGACGCTTAATCGCAGGGGCGACTTCTTCAATTGGACAAATTGATACTGTTGAAAGGGTAAACGGCACACCTTTATTATCTGCCGCTTGTGCTGCTTGTACTTCTCCACGACGTGCATACATTCCGCACGCCCCAACTGGTGCAAGAATAGTTGGCATTGAAAGTTTTTCACCAAATAATTCTATACTAGTATCCAATTCAGACATATCTTTTAAGACACGTTGTCTTAAAGCAATATTTTCCAAATCACTCACATTACGCGCAAGTGTTTGCTCGGCATAAGAACCGCCATCGGCATAGTGGAACATAAAGGGAGGAACACGGCGGCGTGCCGCTTCACGATAATCGCTAGCTGATGAAATAATCATTTTTACCTCTTATTCAATAAAATAGTGAGAAACCTGATAGGCATTATAACACTATTTTAACAAATTCAATAAAAATCATAATTATTTTGAGAACTAGATCACAATTTATTTTAAAAAAGTGACATATAGAAATGATATAAGTAGAAAAATCACCTATAAAATTAGAAAAAATTGTGAATTTATCAATATCACACAATTAATCTATTAACTTTTAATCTATTTTGATTACTTCCAAAGATTCAAATCCCCATAGATGTAAAGCTTTTTTAAATTGAGATTCTTCGGGAAAATGTGCGGTGCAAAACATTTGATTATATTTTTCATTTTGCGCTTGTAGATTTTTATCATCAAGTAAATATTTGATCCGTTTAGCAATTGCTGCGCTCGGATCCATAAAATATTTAACTTGTGGCAAGCACAACTGAATTTCATCTTTGATGAGAGGAAAGTGAGTACAACCTAAAACTAATGTATCCAAATCTGCCATGCCTGCCCACGGTGATAATTCATCTTTTAAGCTAATGAGATCAACGGAATGACCACGAATTTTTTGCTCCGCAATTTCGACTAATTTTGTCGTTCCCAGTCTCTCAACAATACAATCTTGCGCAAATTTATCAATCAACTCATCGACATAATGACGCTTTACTGTACCCTTTGTAGCTAATAAACCAATATGTTTTGTCTTTGTTATTTCTGATGCAGATTTAATAGCGGGAACAGTCCCAATGATAGGAATATCAAAAGCAGCTCGCAAAGGCGGAAGCACAACAGTACTCGCTGTATTGCAAGCTATCACGATTGCATCTAATGGATAACGTTGATTAATAAGCTGACACGCCGCTAAAGTGCGGTGAATAATACTTTCTTCTTCGCGTTCTGAATAAGGGAAACCGGCATTATCAAAACAATAGAGATAATGCCAATTTGGTAATAGTTTTTTGGCTTCACGGTATACGCTAAACCCACCCACTCCAGAGTCAAAAAAAAGTACAGTTGGGCGTTTTTCTTTTTTATCCATTTAAAACTCTTTGAAAATTGACCGCACTTTTAAGCGTTCGAGTAAATCTCTTTATTATTTAACCAACGACGAATCAGACTTTCTGCTAGATCTGGGTATTTTTGGATAAGTGATTTCGCATAAAATTGCACCGTTGGTATCATTTTTCTATCTCGCATTAAATTTGCTACTCGCAATTCAGCAATTCCCGTTTGTTTCGTTCCCAGCACTTCACCTGGCCCACGAATTTCTAAATCTTTTTCCGAAATAACAAACCCATCTTGGCTATCTCTTAGCACTTGCAAACGCTTTTGCGAAACTTTACCTAGCGGAGGTTTATACATTAGTACACAAAAAGAAGCCGTGCTGCCTCGACCGACGCGCCCTCGTAACTGATGAAGCTGCGATAAACCTAAACGCTCTGCATTTTCGATAATCATCAAACTAGCATTCGGAACATCAACACCCACTTCGATGACTGTCGTCGCCACCAATAAATCCAATTCTGCATTTTTAAAACGCATCATGACATCTTGTTTTTCTTGGGGTTTCATGCGCCCGTGCACTAAACCAATATTTAACATCGGTAACGCTTTCGTTAAATCTTCCCAAATCGCTTCAGCTGCTTGAGCTTCTAACACCTCTGATTCATCAATTAACGTACACACCCAATAGGCTTGACGTTTTTCATTAACACAAGCGTTTTTTACACGCATCACAATTTCAGCTCGACGTTCTTCAGAAACCACTACGGTTGTTATCGGCGTACGACCCGGAGGCAATTCATCAATAATTGATGTATCCAAATCTGCATAGACGGTCATTGCCAACGTTCTTGGAATCGGTGTTGCCGTCATAATTAACTGATGGGGATAAAATCCTGCTTTTTCGCCTTTTTCACGCAACATTAATCGTTGATGCACCCCAAAACGATGTTGTTCATCAATAATCACCAATGCTAAGTCGGAAAACTCGACTTCTTCTTGGAATAAAGCATGCGTCCCCACCACCATTTGCACCGCACCAGTTTTGATTTTTTCAAGCTCTGCTTGTCTTGATTTTCCTTTTACTTTACCTGCCAACCAGCCAACTTCAATACCGAAAGGCTCAAACCACCGTCTAAAATTATTCGCATGCTGTTCTGCAAGAATTTCTGTTGGCGCCATTAAGGCGACTTGTTTACCATTATCAATTGCAGTTAAAGCAGCCAATGCGGCAACCAATGTTTTTCCCGAGCCTACATCCCCTTGCACTAAGCGCATCATCGGATAATCTTTGATAAGATCTTGTTCAATATCGGACACTACTCGCTTTTGCGCATTAGTTGGTTGAAATGGTAAGGTGGCTAAAAATCGCAGTTTCAAATCTGTTTGATAATGTAGCGGTAAGGCAGAAAATTGTTGCGTTCCTAACCGCACTTTTTGCATAGCTAAATTATGTGCCAGAAGCTCTTCAAAAATTAATCGTAGTTGTGCAGGATGCTTACCTTGCTCTAACATTTCTAATGAAATATCTGGCGGCGGACGATGCAATAATCGCAATGCCTCTTTTAAGCTATATTGATGTGGATTAAATTCATTAGGCAAAATTTCTGCAATCTGAACTTTGTCGAGTAATGCCAAAGCCTGATCCGTTAATTTTCGTAATGAATTTTGTTTTAACCCTTCCGTTGTGGGATAAATCGGCGTTAGGGTTTCTTCCAATACTATGGGTGCATTATCTCGCACAATTTGATATTCTGGATGATGAATTTCTGGCATGTGACGCCCACGTTTCACTTCGCCAAAAGCCTTTACTCGCACACCTGCTTGAAAACTATTACGCATTCCCGCATTAAAATTGAAAAAACGTAACATAATTTTCGATGTGCCGTCTGACAAACTTACCGATAAAATCGGGCGGCGGCCAAAAGCGACTTCACAGGTTTGTACAATTCCCTCTATAGTAAAATATTGTTCAGGGCGAAGATTAGCGATTGGCGTAATTCGCGTACGATCTTCATAGCGAATAGGTAAATGAAAGAGTAAATCTTGCAGGTTCTGAATGCCGATTTTAGCCAGTTTATTAGAAATGGCAGCCCCCACACCAGAAAGGCTGGTCAAAGGCACGGCATCGAGAAGTTCAAGGCTCATAGCTCATTAATATTGCGTTTGACATTAACGACGCCAGTGATGCCTTTAATACGATGAACGATATTGGCAAGGTGTTTGATATCTTTTACACAAACTTGCAAAATCACAAGCAATAAATTGTTCTCTAATTCTTCCGTCCAAATATTTTGGAGACTGCCTTCGCTAACTGAAATTGCGGTCATTAAACTAAGCAAGGCATTCTGCTCATTCAATATTTCTATTTGTAATTCAGCCTCAAAATTCACCGCACTTTGAACGTTATCCCATTTAGCCAACGATTGACGACAAGCATTTTTCAAACTTGCACAATGTTGATGGTGTACCACAACTGTATTTTTTTCTGTACAACATCCCACAATAGGATCACCTAGGATTGGATGGCAACATTGCGCAAATTGTGTTTTACCCACTTGCATTGGTGCAATAGTGAGTATTTTTGATTCAAATTCGAGATTCTTAGTATTAGCAGATTCTAACGGCACGCCCACAAATTGATGCGCAATCATGGAGGCTGACTGATTACCTAAACCAATTTCTCGTAATAATTCATCTAAAGAAGAAAGGGCTAAAGCATCTAATACAGTGCTAATTTTTTGAATAGAAAAATCACCTAAATTATGAGGCTGTAATGCTACATTAAGCTCAACTTCGCCTAATTTCACCGCATCCTCTTCACAACGCTGTTTGAGATAATGGCGAATCCGTGTTTTCGCACGAGCCGTTACCACAAAATTTAACCATGCGACTTCAGGATGCGCATTTGGATCGGTGATGATATTGACCGTTTGACCAGACTCAAGGGCTTGTGAAAGTGGATAAGGTTTATGCTCAACAGTCACGCCAACACAAGTATTCCCCACATCTGAATGCACAGCATAAGCGAAATCTACTGCTGTTGCGCCCATTGGTAATTCAACAATTCGACCTTTTGGCGTAAAAACATAAATTTCTTTCGGGAAAAACTCTGATTTTACATTCTCAATAAACTCAAACGAATTACCTACACTTTGTTGAATTTCGACCAAACTTTGCAACCAGCGTTGTGCGCGGATTTGTGCGGTTGTACTATCGTTTTTACCATTTTCTTTATAAACCCAATGCGCAGTAATGCCCATTTCTGCGACTTGTTCCATATCCTCTGTATGGATATGAACTTCTACAGGAACTCCTTTCGGCCCAATCATTGAAGTTTGCAAAGATTGATAGCCATTTGCTTTAGGTACGGCGATATAATCCTTAACTCGGCCTGGACGTGGCTTATAAAGATTATGCATTTGCCCCAAAACGCGATAACAATCATCAACATTTTTCACAATCACACGGAACGCATAAATATCCATAATAGAGTGGAATTCTTGATCCTTTATGCGCATTTTTTGATAGATCTCGTAAAGATGTTTTTCACGTCCCCACACTCGGGCAAAAATGCCTGCGTTTTCTAACCGCACTTTAATCTCTTGTGAAATACGTTCGATTAAATCTTGTCGATTACTCCGCGCCACATCAACGAGTTTTTTTAACACCTCATAACGATGTGGATGCATTGCTTGAAAAGATAAGTCTTCTAATTCATTTTTGATATGCTCAATACCTAAACGATGAGCAAGCGGACAATAGATTTCAAGCGTTTCTTTCGCAATACGGCGGCGTTTATCTGGTCGTAACGAACCAAGCGTGCGCATATTATGCGTGCGGTCAGCAAGCTTGATTAACACAACACGAATATCACGCGTCATCGCCAAAATCATTTTGCGAAAATTCTCGACTTGTGCTTCTTGGCGAGTACGAAATTTCAACTTATCGAGTTTTGATACACCGTCCACAATTTCAGCCACACTGGCACCGAACTCGTCTTTCAGTTGGTTTTCCGTATAAGGTGTATCTTCAATAACATCGTGCAAAAGCGCAGCCATTACCGCTTCGTGATCTAAGTGAAGTTGAGCAATAATGGAGGCTACCGCCACAGGATGGGTAATGTAAGGTTCGCCGCTGGAGCGAAATTGTCCTTCGTGCGCATCTCTTGCAATCATAAACGCACGCTTGATGAGTTCAATTTTATCTGCGGGCAAATACCCTTGAATAATTCGATCTAAATCCGCAAACAGTTCCAAAGGAGACCTACTTATCATTGAAAGAGAAAGTGCGGTTAAAATATCGTGATTCTTTACCGCACTTTTAAAAGATTATTCTGTAATTAATGCAACAGCTGCTTCTTCCGCTTCTTGCACTTTCGCCATTTCTTGGAATTCTTGTGCGTCCATAATATCTTGATTAATCAAACCTTTTTCGATTTCACGCAATGCGATTACTGTTGGTTTGTCATTATCTTCTGGCACTAACGGCACACTTTGGTTAAGTTGTAATTGTCTTGCACGACGCGCAGCCGTTAAAATTAAATCAAAACGGTTACCAATTTTTTCTACTGCATCTTGCACAGTAACACGAGCCATAATTTACTCCGATTTGTCAAAAATTACTCTATTGAAAGGGCGTTATAATACTCAATTTCGCCCTATTTTGCTAGTAGCTGTTGAATTAACATTGCATTTTGTTTTTGTTGATAATCTTTAGTTAAGCGTTCCGATTGCAAAATACTTTGTAAATCTTTTAATGCTTTCTCAAAATCATCATTCACAATAACATAATCATATTCGTCATAATGCGAAATTTCACTCATCGCTTTTGACATTCGTTCAGCGATAACCTCTTCACTATCTTGCCCACGACCAATTAAACGACGTTCTAATTCAGGCAATGAAGGCGGTAAAATAAAAATGCTTTTAACACTAGGAACTTTTTTGCGGATTTGTTGGGCGCCCTGCCAATCAATATCTAAAAATACATCAATGCCTTTTGCTAAATTTTCTTCAATCGCAGGTAAAGAGGTTCCATAATAATTGCCACCAAAAACTTTGGCATATTCTAGAAATAAATCTTGCTCAATGAGTGATTCAAACTCTTCTTTTGATACAAAATAATAGTGTACGCCTTCAACTTCACCCGGGCGTGGGGCACGGGTCGTATGTGACACAGAAACCATTTTTTGAGTTGAACTATCTGATGCCAATAACGCTGAAATTAATGAAGATTTTCCTGCGCCACTTGGTGCAGATAAAATATAAAGATTACCTTGAGACATAGAATATTTAACCTTCTCTAACAACTTCAGTCTATTATGCAGATTTCTCTATAAAAAATCATCAAAAGTGCGGTGATTTTTTACGGTACTTTTTCATTCTAATGATGATTTGATATAGATCACAAAAAAGTAGTAGGGTTTATAGTTTTATAAAAATGCTCGTGCTATACTCTGTGCGTTGTCTTACTGAGTGAGCAGTATTACTCAAAGCAAACAGATTTGTTTAACTTAAATAAAAGGTGAAAATCTTATGGCAATTAAAATTGGTATCAATGGTTTTGGTCGTATCGGCCGTATCGTATTCCGTGCAGCACAACATCGTGATGACATTGAAGTTGTAGGTATTAACGACTTAATCGACGTTGAATACATGGCTTATATGTTGAAATATGATTCAACTCACGGTCGTTTCGACGGCACTGTTGAAGTGAAAGATGGTAACCTAGTGGTTAATGGTAAAACTATCCGTGTCACTGCAGAACGTGATCCAGCAAACTTAAACTGGGGTGCAATCGGTGTTGATATCGCTGTTGAAGCGACTGGTTTATTCTTAACTGATGAAACTGCTCGTAAACATATCACTGCAGGCGCGAAAAAAGTTGTATTAACTGGCCCATCTAAAGATGCAACCCCTATGTTCGTTCGTGGTGTAAACTTCAACGCATACGCAGGTCAAGATATCGTTTCTAACGCATCTTGTACAACAAACTGTTTAGCTCCTTTAGCACGTGTTGTTCATGAAACTTTCGGTATCAAAGATGGTTTAATGACCACTGTTCACGCAACAACTGCAACTCAAAAAACTGTGGATGGTCCATCAGCTAAAGACTGGCGCGGCGGCCGCGGTGCATCACAAAACATCATTCCATCTTCAACAGGTGCAGCAAAAGCAGTAGGTAAAGTATTACCTGCATTAAACGGTAAATTAACTGGTATGGCTTTCCGTGTTCCAACGCCAAACGTATCTGTTGTTGATTTAACAGTTAATCTTGAAAAACCAGCTTCTTATGATGCAATCAAACAAGCAATCAAAGATGCAGCGGAAGGTAAAACGTTCAATGGCGAATTAAAAGGCGTATTAGGTTACACTGAAGATGCTGTTGTTTCTACTGACTTCAACGGTTGTGCTTTAACTTCTGTATTTGATGCAGATGCTGGTATCGCATTAACTGATTCTTTCGTTAAATTAGTATCTTGGTACGATAACGAAACGGGTTACTCAAACAAAGTATTAGACTTAGTAGCTCATATCTACAACTACAAAGGCTAATTAAAACTTTGAAAAAATTAACCGCTCTTCGGAGCGGTTTTTTATTATCTAGAATTTAGTTTACGCTCTAAAAATGAACAAAGGATCACTAAAAATGATTTAAAACAATCAATATTCTTCTAGCTTTCATTCCTATTTAAGATTATATTAGTGCACAACTGTTCGCTCAATAAAAATCAAAAATAGGGTTAATATGAATCTCGATCTCCATTTTGTTCATCGTATTCAACAACAAGCTAAAACTCGTACAAATATGACCGCACTTCGCTATAAAGAACATGGCTTGTGGAGAGACATTTCTTGGAAAAATTTTCAAGAGCAACTCAATCAACTTTCTCGAGCATTGCTTGCTCACAATATTGGCGTGCAAGATAAAATCGCCATTTTTGCCCATAATATGGAACGTTGGACAATCGCTGACATTGCGACCTTACAAATTCGCGCAATCACAGTACCTATTTACGCAACCAATACAGCCCAGCAAGCAGAATTTATCCTAAATCACGCCGATGTAAAAATTCTATTCGTCGGCGATCAAGAGCAATACGATCAAGCATTGGAAATTGCTCATCATTGTCCAAAATTACAAAAAATTGTGGCAATGAAATCCACCATTCAATTACAACAAGATCCTCTTTCTTGCACTTGGGAAAGTTTTATTGAAACAGATTCAAACGCCCAACAAGATGAACTGACTCAACGCTTAAACCAAAAACAATTATCGGATTTATTTACGATTATTTATACCTCAGGCACAACGGGAGAGCCTAAAGGTGTCATGTTAGATTACGCTAATCTCGCTCACCAATTAGAAACACATGATCTTTCACTTAATGTGACAGATCAGGATATTTCACTTTCTTTTTTACCATTCTCTCATATTTTTGAACGAGCCTGGGCGGCTTATATTCTTCATAGAGGCGCAATACTTTGCTATTTAGAAGACACCAATCAAGTGCGGTCAGCTTTAACAGAAATTCGCCCAACTTTAATGTGTGCCGTACCACGTTTTTACGAAAAAATTTATGCAGCCGTATTGGATAAAGTTCAAAAAGCCCCAAAACTTCGCCAAATTATGTTTCATTGGGCAATTTCTGTAGGACAAAAATATTTTGATCTACGTGCGAATAACAAAACTGTTCCGTTCTTATTGAAGAAACAATTTGCTTTAGCGGATAAATTAGTGCTCTCAAAACTTCGTCAATTATTGGGGGGACGAATAAAAATGATGCCTTGCGGAGGAGCAAAATTAGAACCTGCTATTGGGCTATTTTTCCATGCTATTGGTATCAACATCAAATTAGGCTATGGCATGACAGAAACAACTGCAACCGTTTCTTGCTGGCATGATTTCCAATTTAACCCAAATTCAATCGGCACACTGATGCCAAAAGCAGAAGTGAAAATTGGGGAAAATAATGAAATCCTTGTGCGTGGTGGAATGGTGATGAAAGGCTATTACAAAAAGCCAGAAGAAACGGCTCAAGCCTTTACAGAAGATGGTTTCTTAAAAACTGGCGATGCGGGAGAATTTGACGAACAAGGCAATTTATTTATTACCGATCGCATTAAAGAATTAATGAAAACCTCAAACGGCAAATATATCGCACCACAATATATCGAAAGCAAAATCGGTAAAGATAAATTTATCGAACAAATTGCGATCATCGCTGATGCGAAAAAATATGTATCCGCGCTTATTGTGCCTTGCTTTGATAGTTTGGAAGAGTACGCAAAACAGCTCAATATTAAATATCATGACCGTTTAGAACTACTAAAAAATTCTGACATTCTGAAAATGTTTGAGCAGCGTATTAATGCAGTACAAAAAGAATTGGCTCATTTCGAGCAAGTAAAAAAATTCACGTTACTTTCTCAAGCATTTAGCATTAAATTGGGTGAAATTACACCAACATTAAAATTGCGTAGAAAAGTGATTTTAGAACGTTATCGCAAGCAAATTGAAGCAATGTATCATTCACAAGAAGCATAACTAAAAGGCTCTCAATTGAGAGCCTTTCTTTTCTAATTATTCAGGAAATTTTTCTTCTAAAATCAATGCAAGTCCATCTTCATTATTGGTCGTGGTAACTACATTTGCAGCTTGTTTAATTTCATTTGGCGCATTTCCCATTGCCACCCCAAGCCCCGCATGTTCTAGCATATCCAGATCATTAAAATTATCGCCAAATGCAATCACTTCATTAGTTTGTACGCCAAAATAATCTTCCAAAAAACGCACCGCACTTCCTTTGGTTGCACTCTTGTGCATTACCTCTAAAAAGTTAGCATGGGAACGACAAATACTTAAATGTGGAAATTTTTTCTTTAAAAGAACTTCAATCTCAATGATTTCTTCTGCTTCCCCAATAATTTGAATTTTATGTGGCGAACTTGTCGCTACTTCATCAAAAGGATGAATCTCAATTTTGGTCACGCTGCGTTCATAAATCACCCATTTATTTTCTACGTCACGAGCATGGCAATCATTATTTGTATAATAATTCACGCCAAGCAAAGGGTGATCCGCCAAAACGGTATTAATCTCTAAAATATCTTTTGGCTCAATTTGTACGCTATAAATTGGTTCAAGATGTTGATTCAAAATTAGTGCGCCACTAAATGCAACAAGCACATTATTCGTTTCAAGCTGCTTCCAATAAGGCAAAATACCTAGAGGAGAACGTGCCGAAATTGGCACAAAAGGAATGCCATTCGCCGTTAAACGCTTAATTACCGCAACAGTTCGAGGGGAAATGGTATGCTGAGAAGTTAATAAGGTGCCATCAAAATCACTAAATACTGCTTTATACATCATTACTCCGAATAAAGATTATTTCTCTGCTAGATAAGGATCATCAAAGCCTAATCCTTGCATAATTTGGGTTTCTAAGCTTTCCATTTCTTCCGCTTCATCGTCTTCAATATGATCATAACCGAGTAAATGTAAGCTACCATGCACGACCATATGCGCCCAATGTGCCATTAATGGTTTCTCTTGTTCTGAGGCTTCTCGCTCCACGACTTGACGACAAATAACGAGATCCCCTAACAATGGCAACTCCACCTCATCGGGGCATTCAAATGGAAATGAAAGTACGTTAGTCGGGCGATCCTTTCCACGATAAGTTAAATTTAATTCATGGCTTTCGGCTTCATCCACAATACGCACCGTCATTTCGACTTCATTGCCCTCAGGCTGAACAGCACCTGTTGCCCACTGCACAATCTGCTCTTCTGTTGGCAAACCCTCTATATTTTCTGTGGCAATTTGCAAATCAACCAATACACTTCCCATTCTATTCTCCTAAATTCTTTTCAATTTCTAACCGCACTTTTGCACTTATTGAATACATATAACAAACGGGTGGGCTTATGACCACTTTTGTATGTGTAAAAATGAGGGGAATTATACAATAATAAACCCACCAATCCCCTAAATTTAGATTACATAATTTATGTTTACCGCTAATTTACTCTATTTTTAACATACAAAGAGACAAATCACGCTATTTCCTTAATAAACACAAAACCTCAAATCTCTCGCTCTTGGTTGGGGTTAATTGTGAAGTCGTAGATGTCCGCTATAAATATTTCCTTTTCCTTCCCTAGCAAAACCAATTAAAGTCAAATTATGTTTTTCTGCCATTGTTACTGCTAAATCCGTTGCGGCAGAAATCGTGACTAACATTTCCACCCCGCAAGCCACTGTTTTTTGCACCATTTCATAACTCGCTCGACTGGAGGCTAAAATAAAACCTCTAGGTTTACCCGATTTTGCGTACCACCCAAGCAATTTATCTAATGCAACGTGGCGACCCACATCCTCGTAAATAGCTAACATACTTCCATATAAATCGAAAAATGCACAAGCATGGGTAGCACCAGTTTTACATCCAAGCAATTGATTTTTTTGAAGATCAATAAGACAACTATCTAGCAAATTTAAATCAAATTGAAAAGTACAGTCTAATTTCGGAAAAGTTTTATATACTTGATTCAATTGTTCTGTACCACAAATACCACAACCAGTACGCCCCGTAAGATTACGACGATGCTCTTTTAATGCCATAAATTTACGGCTGGAAAGTTCAATTTGCACTTCAATACCATTGCAAACTTCTACAACATCAATACCATAAATATCTTCTGGTTTATTGATAATTCCCTCTGTTAGAGAAAAGCCTAAAGCAAAATCCTCTAAATTGTTTGGGGAACACATCATAACTGCGTGAGAAATGCCGTTATATACCAAAGAAACTGGCATCTCTACAGCCAGTATGTCTTCTTTTTGTTGCAAAAGTGCGGTCAATTTTTCTGTATTTTTTGTCTTTCTAAAAAAGTTGATAGTTTGTCGAATCCAGCACTGCATTTATTACCAGTCCATTAGTTAAATGTAAAAAGTCTGTTAAATTATTTTTATATTTATGATCTAGATCACAATATTTGTTGAAGCTAATGTCATTTGATTATGGATTTATTGTTAAAAAATCGTTACTCTAGCCATCCAATAAATCAACGTTTTTACGATGATTTATACACTAGAGAGTGTTATTTTAACGAAATCAACATAATCTAGCTACTAAACGAATTTTATTACTATCTATAATATCTCAACAACTTGTTGTTGAAAGGAGTGATTATGCAGATCTCAAGAAGAAAATTCTTCAAGATCTGTGCAGGAGGTATGGCGGGAACGTCAGCTGCAATGTTGGGCTTTGCTCCAGCAAACGTATTAGCTGCGCCACGCGAATATAAATTATTACGCGCGTTTGAATCTCGTAACACCTGCACATATTGCGCTGTAAGTTGCGGTATGTTGTTATATAGCACAGGCAAACCTTACAATTCATTAAGCAGCCATACTGGCACAAATACTCGTTCAAAACTCTTTCATATTGAGGGTGATCCAGATCATCCAGTCAGTCGTGGTGCGCTTTGCCCGAAAGGTGCTGGCTCACTCGATTATGTCAATAGTGAAAGCCGTTCTTTATATCCTCAATATCGTGCACCAGGTTCTGATAAATGGGAACGAATTTCTTGGAAAGATGCCATTAAACGTATTGCTCGTTTAATGAAAGATGACCGAGATGCCAACTTTGTTGAAAAAGATGCAAATGGAAAAACGGTTAATCGTTGGGCAACGACAGGAATTATGACTGCATCAGCAATGAGCAATGAAGCTGCGTTATTAACACAAAAGTGGATTAGAATGCTCGGTATGGTGCCAGTATGTAACCAAGCGAATACTTGACACGGACCAACGGTAGCAAGTCTTGCTCCATCATTTGGTCGCGGTGCCATGACAAATAACTGGGTTGATATTAAAAATGCCAACTTAATCATCGTTCAAGGCGGTAACCCTGCTGAAGCCCATCCTGTTGGCTTCCGTTGGGCAATTGAAGCGAAGAAAAACGGTGCGAAAATCATCGTTATTGATCCGCGTTTTAACCGTACAGCATCCGTTGCAGATTTACACGCGCCAATTCGTTCTGGTTCTGATATTACGTTCTTAATGGGCGTGATCCGTTACCTATTGGAAACAAATCAAATTCAACACGAATATGTTAAACACTATACCAATGCTTCATTCTTAATTGATGAAGGTTTCAAATTTGAAGACGGTTTATTTGTAGGTTACAACGAAGAAAAACGTAACTACGATAAATCTAAATGGAACTACCAATTTGATGAAAATGGTCACGCTAAACGTGATATGACATTACAACATCCTCGTTGTGTCATTAACATCTTAAAAGAGCACGTTTCTCGTTATACCCCAGAAATGGTTGAGCGTATTACAGGTGTAAAACAAAAACTCTTCTTACAAATCTGTGAAGAAATTGGTAAAACCTCAGTACCAAATAAAACGATGACGCATCTATATGCATTAGGTTTTACAGAGCATTCAATCGGTACACAAAATATTCGCTCAATGGCGATAATCCAATTACTTTTAGGTAATATGGGGATGCCAGGTGGCGGTATTAACGCATTACGTGGACACTCCAATGTTCAAGGTACGACAGATATGGGCTTATTGCCAATGTCTTTACCAGGTTATATGCGTTTGCCAAACGATAAAGATACCTCTTACGATCAATACATTAACGCAATTACACCAAAAGATATCGTTCCAAACCAAGTGAACTATTATCGTCATACTTCAAAATTCTTTGTCAGTATGATGAAAACTTTCTACGGAGATAATGCCACTAAGGAAAATGGCTGGGGATTCGATTTCTTACCAAAAGCAGATCGCTTATATGATCCGATTACTCACGTTAAATTGATGAATGAAGGCAAATTACACGGTTGGATTTTACAAGGTTTTAACGTATTAAATGCACTGCCAAATAAAAATAAAACGTTATCTGGTATGAGTAAACTGAAATACTTAGTCGTTATGGATCCATTACAAACTGAATCATCAGAATTTTGGAGAAATTTTGGTGAGTCAAATGATGTAAATCCTGCGGAAATTCAAACAGAAGTTTTCCGTTTACCAACTACTTGTTTCGCAGAAGAAGACGGATCAATCGTTAATTCTGGTCGCTGGGCTCAATGGCACTGGAAAGGTTGCGATCAACCGGGAGAAGCCTTACCTGATGTTGATATTCTTTCTATGCTACGCGAAGAAATGCACGAACTTTATAAAAAAGAGGGTGGTCAAGGCATTAAATCTTTTGAAGCAATGACTTGGAATTATGCTCAACCACACTCACCAAGTGCGGTTGAATTAGCCAAAGAATTAAATGGTTATGCACTTGAAGATCTTTATGATCCAAACGGTAACTTGATGTACAAGAAAGGTCAATTACTCAATGGATTTGCACATTTACGTGATGATGGTACAACAACATCAGGTAACTGGTTATATGTTGGTCAATGGACTGAAAAAGGCAACCAAACTGCTAATCGCGATAATTCAGATCCATCGGGTTTAGGTTGTACTATTGGCTGGGGCTTTGCATGGCCTGCAAACCGCCGCGTACTTTATAGCCGTGCATCATTAGATATCAATGGTAATCCTTGGGATAAAAACCGCCAATTAATCAAATGGAACGGTAAAAACTGGAACTGGTTTGATATTGCTGACTACGGCACGCAACCACCAGGTTCTGATACTGGGCCGTTCATTATGTCCGCAGAAGGCGTAGGACGTTTATTTGCCGTTGATAAAATTGCAAATGGCCCAATGCCAGAACACTATGAACCAGTTGAAAGCCCAATTGATACAAACCCACTTCATCCAAATGTAGTGACAGATCCAACTTTACGTATCTATAAAGAAGATCGTGAATTTATTGGTTCAAATAAAGACTATCCATTTGTAGCAACAACTTATCGTTTAACCGAGCATTTCCACAGCTGGACTGCACAATCTGCATTAAATATCATCGCACAACCACAACAATTTGTGGAAATTGGCGAAAAATTAGCGGCAGAAAAAGGCATCCAAAAAGGCGATATGGTAAAAATTACTTCTCGTCGTGGCTATATTAAAGCGGTCGCCGTGGTTACAAAACGTCTTAAAGATCTCGAAATTGATGGACGTGTCGTACACCATATAGGTCTTCCAATTCACTGGAATATGAAGGCATTAAATGGCAAAGGTAACCGTGGATTCTCTACTAATACCTTAACACCATCTTGGGGTGAGGCAATCACGCAAACACCAGAATACAAAACATTCTTGGTAAATATTGAAAAAGTTGGGGAGGCATAATATGGCTGGAACTGCTCAAGGCGTTCAAACGCAAGACGTTATTAAAATCTCCGCAACATCTAGTTTAACACCAGCACCACAAGCGAGAGCTCATAAAGTTGAAGTCGCAAAATTAATTGATGTTTCAACTTGTATAGGATGTAAAGCCTGTCAAGTGGGTTGTTCAGAGTGGAATGATATTCGCTCTGATATCAATGCACAATGTGTTGGGGTTTATGACAATCCAGTTGATCTTGATGCAAAAGCATGGACGGTAATGCGTTTTAACGAAGTTGAAGAAAACGATCGTTTAGAATGGCTGATTCGTAAAGATGGCTGTATGCACTGCACAGAACCTGGTTGTTTAAAGGCTTGTCCTGCACCCGGTGCAATCATTCAATATGCTAACGGTATTGTAGATTTCCAATCCGATAAATGTATTGGTTGTGGTTATTGTATTGCAGGCTGTCCATTCAATATTCCACGAATGAATCCTGAAGACAATCGTGTATACAAATGTACTCTTTGTGTGGATCGTGTTTCTGTGGGACAAGAGCCAGCTTGCGTGAAAACCTGTCCAACAGGTGCTATTCGTTTCGGCTCTAAAGAAGAAATGAAAATTTACGCAGAACAACGCGTGGCAGATTTAAAATCCCGTGGTTATGAAAACGCAGGACTTTACGATCCTCCAGGTGTAGGCGGTACACACGTAATGTATGTGTTGCATCACGCAGATAAACCTGAGCTTTACAATGGTCTTCCAAAAGATCCTCAAATTGATTTGAGTGTGACCTTATGGAAAGATGTATTGAAACCAGTCGCTGCAGTTGCAATGGGTGGTCTAGCTCTAGCAGAAGTTGCGCACTACTTAACCGTTGGCCCAAATGTAGAAGAAGATGTGGAAGATCATCATCACGAATTTGAAGAAAATAAACCATCTAAGGGGGAAAATAATGAGTAAAATTGAAATTAGCAACGATACTCGCGTTATCCGCCATAGAACCCCAGCACGTATCAGTCACTGGATGTTGGTTATTTGCTTTTTTATGACGATGTTCACTGGTGTTGCATTTTTCTTCCCTGACTTTGCTTGGCTCACAGAAATTTTGGGTACACCACAAATTGCGCGCGCCATTCATCCATTCACAGGGATTTTAATGTTCTTCGCTTTCATCTACTTAGCGTTATTGTACTGGGATCACAATATTCCAGAAAAAAACGATATTCGCTGGGCGAAAGGTGTTATTGAAGTTCTTAAAGGGAATGAACACGCGGTTGCTGATAATGGCAAATATAACCTTGGTCAAAAAATGCTCTTTTGGACATTAAACTTGGCAATGGTAACGTTATTAGTCACTGGCATCATTATGTGGCGTCAATATTTTTCACATTACTTCTCAATCCCAGTATTGCGAATTGCTATTTTACTCCATTCTGCAAGTGCTTTTATGTTATTCACTGGTATCTTAGTGCATATATATATGGCATTTTGGGTTAAAGGATCAATTCGCGGTATTGTTGAAGGTTGGGTAACCGTTCGTTGGGCGAAAAAACACCACCCAAGATGGTATCGTGAAGAAGTTTTATCAAAACTTGAGGAAGATTTACTCAACGAGCAATCTGGCAAAGTAGGTAAAACCAAAGTCTTATTTAAAGGATTTGGCAAATAAGCTGAAATCCTGAAAAAGAAAAAGTGCGGTTAAAATTGACCGCACTTTTTATTATAAAAGTGAGAGAATATGAGTATCAAAATCTTATCTGAATCAGAAATTAAACAAGTAGCAAATTCATATCAAGCCCCAGCGGTTTTATTTGCCAATCCTAAAAATCTTTACCAACGCAGAGCGAAACGTTTAAGAGACTTAGCACAAAATCATCCTCTATCTGATTATTTATTATTTGCTGCAGACATAGTTGAAAGCCAACTTTCCACGTTAGAAAAAAATCCTTTACCGCCACAACAGTTTGAACAGTTAAATGCTATCGAGCCACTAAATGCCAAAACCTTTAAGAGAGACAGTATCTGGCGTGAATACTTAACTGAAATTCTTGATGAAATAAAGCCCAAAGCTAACGAGCAAATTGCTGCAACAATTGAATTTCTTGAAAAAGCCTCTTCCGCTGAATTAGAAGAAATGGCAAATAAACTCTTAGCACAAGAATTTAATTTAGTCAGCAGTGATAAAGCCGTCTTTATTTGGGCTGCACTTTCTCTTTATTGGTTACAAGCAGCTCAACAAATTCCCCATAATAGCCAAGTTGAGAACACCGAAAATTTACATCACTGCCCTGTTTGTGGTTCTTTACCTGTTGCAAGTATTGTACAAATTGGTACATCACAAGGTTTACGCTACTTACATTGTAATTTATGTGAAAGTGAATGGAATTTGGTACGCGCACAATGCACCAATTGTAATAGTCATGACAAACTCGAAATGTGGTCATTAAATGAAGAACTTGCGCTTGTTCGTGCCGAAACCTGTGGTAGCTGTGAAAGTTACTTGAAAATGATGTTCCAAGAAAAAGATCCTTACGTAGAACCTGTAGCCGATGATTTGGCTTCTATTTTCTTAGACATTGAAATGGAAGAAAAAGGTTTCGCCCGAAGTGGATTAAATCCATTTATTTTTCCTGCAGAAGAAGCATAAGAATATAGCCTAGAAATATCTAGGCTAATTATTTAAATCTATAGATAACACGCCATTACTACGGCGTTTTCTCGTCCACCACTGGGTTTCGGATAATAATTTTTCCGAATATCCACTTCATTAAAACCAATTTTTTCATACAAGAAACGAGCAGGGTTAGACTCTCTGACTTCTAGCCATAAGGTCTGGACACCTTTTTCCTTTAATTGAAAGATTAATTTGTCTAACAATAATTTGCCAAATCCGCAACCTTGATAAGTAGGCAAAATCGCAATATTAAACAAAGTCGCTTCATCTAATACGGTTTGGCAAATAGCAAAACCGATAATCTGATTATTCTCTATTAATTTTAAATTGAGATAACGCTCCCCTTGATTATTTTTTAACGTCCCTAACGACCAAGGCACAAGATGTGCTTGCTGCTCGATTTCATACAATCGCTCGAAATCACAGGCTTCAATTTGAGAAATAATAGACATAATTAAGGCTGCTGAATTTGTTGCCACAACGCTCGTTTGGCTTGATGATTAGATTGAAATTGCTGCCAACTTGGCGAGCGATAAACCTGCTCAGCCTGCTTGCAAAATGGCAAAGTGCGGTCAATTTGGTCGCTATTTTCTGATAGTAACCAATAACGAATAGGCTGTTTACATTCCATATGCTGGATTTGATCGTAATTCAAACATAAACAATTTTCTTTTTTAAGATTAAGGCTTAACAGCACATCAGCCAACAAAGGCGAGCTACTGATATTTTCATCGGAAACAGTGATAAAGCGAATATTCTCTGCCACACTAATTCCTACTGAACCTTGCAGTACCTCGGGGCGATATAATTCCCACTGGGAAATGCCCATTTCTTGTAAAAGAAGATCGCGTCTGTTCATAAGTGAATTTTTAAAAACGTTGCTTGAAAAATAGTGTTAATTTCTTTTATTAATCTTTGCTAAAATGACGCATAATTTTAACCAATAACCCACAGGATTCAAAGCGTGATTTCTCTAGAAAGCCAAGTTTTAGAACGCCATCTTTCATTTTTTGATGGTAAATCGGTATTATTTGCTGGCGGTATTTCTGATAATTTTCCTCAAACATTAGCCTCAAAATGCCCATCAATCCAAATTTGGAGTTGCTATTTTGATTATGCAAGAACGCAAAGTGCGGTCAATTTTTCTGTTGAATTTCAAGGTCAAGCCGATTTAATCGTTTATTATTGGACTAAAAACAAACAAGAAGTCAATTTCCAACTGCTTCAACTATTAGCTCAAGCATCTATTGGTCAAGAAATATTAATTATTGGTGAAAACCGTTGTGGCGTGCGTTCAGTAGAAAAAACATTAGCACCCTATGGAGAAATAGCAAAAATTGACTCTGCTCGTCGTTGCGGTTTATATCATTTTTCACTCCAAAATAAACCGCACTTTGAACTTAAAAATTTCTGGAGAACCTATCAACATTCAACACTTGAAAACTTAACTATATATAGTTTACCTGGGGTATTTAGTGCGGCGGAATTAGACACAGGCACAGAACTGTTACTTTCAACCATTGATAATAAAATAAAAGGAAAAGTGCTTGATCTTGGCTGTGGCGCAGGGGTAATTGGCTCTATGATAAAAAAACGCGCGCCTAACGCACAAATTACAATGATAGATATTCATGCGATGGCGTTAGAATCAGCGCGTAAAACACTTTCTGAAAATCAATTACAAGGCGAAGTTTACGCCAGTGATGTCTTTTCTGATATAGAAGGAAAATTTGATTTCATTATTTCGAATCCACCATTCCATGATGGCATTGATACCGCCTATCGAACCGTAAAAGAACTTATCACTCAAGCAAAATGGCATCTCAATCAAGGTGGAGAATTACGTATTGTCGCCAATGCATTTTTGCCTTATCCCGAGCTACTTAGACAACATTTCAATGATTATCAAGTTCTTGCTCAAACAGGAAAATTTAAAGTGTATTCAGTGAAAAATTAGAAACAAAAAAATCCCCATCACAATAATGGGGATTTTTATTATGCGTATAAATTTTACCGCACTTTATTCATCCATATATCCTAAACTACGCAGTGCACGTTCATCATCTGCCCAACCTGACTTCACTTTCACCCAAAGTTCAAGATGGACTTTGTTATCAAATAAACGTTCCATATCGGCTCTAGCTTCCATACCAATAGTTTTAATTTTTTGACCGCCCGCACCAATCACCATTTTTTTCTGACCTTCACGTTCAACGAGAATTAAGCCATTTATTTCATAAGTGCCACGTTCATTCACTTTGAATTGTTCGATTTCAACCGTAACAGAATAGGGTAATTCTTCACCGGTAAAACGCATTAATTTTTCACGGATTATTTCCGATGCCATAAAACGTTGCGAGCGGTCTGTGACATAATCTTCTGGGAAATGATGCACACCTTCGCGTAAAGATTGGCGTACAATTTTCTCTAATTCATGAACATTATTACCACGCTGTGCAGAAATTGGCACAATGTGAGCAAAGTTAAATTTACTGCTAAGATCTGTAATAAACGGCAATAAATCATCTTTATTCTTAATGTTATCTACTTTATTAATAGCTAACACAACGGGTGCTTTTGCATTACGTAGTTTGTTTAGCACCATCTCATCATCTGCATTCCAGTGTGTACCATCTACGACAAAAATAATTAAATCAACATCGCCAATAGCACTACTTGCGGCACGGTTCATTAAGCGGTTAATCGCCCGTTTTTCTTCAATATGAAGCCCCGGTGTATCCACGTAGATTTCTTGATACGCCCCTTCAGTTTTAATCCCAACAATGCGGTGACGCGTGGTTTGTGCTTTACGTGATGTAATTGAAATTTTTTGTCCTAAAATTTTATTTAAGAGCGTTGATTTACCCACATTTGGGCGACCTACGATAGCAATAAAGCCGCAATAGGTTTTGTCGAATTGTTCGGTCATTTGATGTCCAGTTCTTTTAAAATTTGTTCTGCTGCCGCTTGTTCAGCTTTACGACGGCTAGATCCTTTTGCCACAAAAGTGCGGTCAATTTTCTCCGCACTTTTCACTTTGCATTCAACAGTGAAAATTTGGCAATGGGCTTCCCCTTGAATATTGACCACTTCATAAGTTGGCAATGGCAAATGTTTGCCTTGTAAATATTCTTGTAAACGCGTTTTCGCATCTTTTTGATTATCGCCTGGTTTAATTTCTGCCAATAATTGTTGATACCAATTTCGTATCACTTGGGTCGTCACAGCCAATCCTTGATCCAAAGACATTGCACCTATGATCGCTTCTACACAATCGGCAAGAATAGATTCACGGCGAAAACCACCGTTCTTTAGCTCGCCAGAACCAAGCGACATATAATCGCCTAATTCAAATTGGCGCGCTAAAATCGCTAAAGTGGGTTCGCGTACCAAAGTAGCACGCATACGGCTCAGTTCTCCTTCATTACAACGTGGAAACTGATGATAAAGTGCTTCAGCGATAGTGAAATTAAGAATGGAATCGCCTAGGAATTCTAGGCGTTCATTATGTTGAGTTGCCGCACTTCGGTGCGTAAGTGCCTGCTTTAAGAGCGCAATATCATTAAAACAATAGCCGATTTTACGCTCAAGTCGATCTAAATGATTCATCTTATTTTATTGCTGTAAAGAAACGCTCAAAACGGAAACCTGTTGGCCATTCATTCGCTTCTTTTTCTAAGCTCATCCAAATATAAGTGGCTTTCCCCACAATATTTTTTTCAGGCACAAAGCCCCAAAAACGACTGTCATCGCTGTGATCGCGATGATCCCCCATCACAAAATACTGCCCCTCTGGCACAAGCCATTCTGCAGTTTGCATTCCCTCTTGTGGGAAAAATTCAAGGTCTGAATAACGACGATACTCACTAATTAACACGTTATGTGTTACATCGCCTTTTTCAGTCAATTCTAATTCATTCGGAAAAGCAGGATTTGTTGGATTTTGTGTATATTCAAACGCCTTAGTTTCGCAATCAATTTCACAGGGTTTGCCTTCTTTGCCATATACCACTTTTAGCGTTTTTTGTTCCGCATCAAAAATGATGCGATCTCCGCCCTTTCCAATAATACGTTTAATATAATCCACACCAGACATATTATCTTTTGAGCTTAACGCTAAATTTTCTGCAAAAGCCGCTCGTGTTGCACCAAGACCAGTACGAATTAACGCTTGTTGTGGTGCTTTAAATACAATCACATCGCCACGTTGTGGTTTTTCGCCCTCAATAATGGTGTTTTGGAAAATCGGATCTTTCACACCATAAGCATATTTATTCACAACTAAAAAATCGCCAACGCGTAAAGTGGATTCCATTGAGCCAGAGGGAATTTGAAACGGTTCAAACAAAAAAGAACGAACCAAAAATACCACTGCAAGCACAGGAAAAAGTGAAGACAAAAATTCTGAAGCCTCAGAAATCGGTTCAATTTTGGCTTTTTCTTCCTCACTTAAGGTTTTACCAGAACGTTGTTCTGCACGTGCCACTTGACGATGACGTTTTGGCAGCACCACAAAACGATGATAACACCATAATACGCCAGAAAGTGCGGTCAAAATTAGTAACAAAATACTAAAAGTATTTGGCAACTGAAAATAATCTAAAACTTTCCACACACCAAAGCCGACAGCCAATAAAATCACAAAAAATAAATTTGACATAATTTTCCTTATTTATCTTTTCCTACGTGTAAAATTGCTAAAAACGCCTCTTGCGGCACTTCTACGTTACCTAAAGACTTCATACGTTTTTTCCCTTCTTTCTGCTTCTGTAAGAGTTTTTTCTTACGGCTCACGTCGCCACCATAACATTTTGCTAATACGTTTTTACGTAATTGTTTCACCGTAGAACGAGCAATAATATGGTTTCCAATCGCTGCTTGAATAGCGATATCAAATTGCTGACGAGGAATTAACTCACGCATTTTTTCAACCAATTCACGGCCACGATATTGTGAATTATCTTTATGAACGATTAAAGCCAACGCATCCACTCGTTCGCTGTTAATCATAATATCCACGCGAACCATATCTGCCGCTTGGAAACGTTTAAAACCGTAATCTAACGAAGCATAACCACGCGATGTTGATTTTAAACGATCAAAGAAATCTAAAACCACTTCGCCCATTGGAATTTCATAAGTCAGCGCAATTTGATTACCGTGATATACCATATTGGTTTGCACGCCACGTTTTTCAACGCAAAGGGTAATAACGTTACCTAAATATTCTTGTGGCACCAGCATATTACATTCTGCGATTGGCTCGCGAATTTCAGCAATATTATTAAGTGGAGGCAATTTTGCAGGACTATCCACATAAACAACCTCGCCATTCGTTAATTGCACTTCGTAAATTACCGTTGGTGCAGTCGTGATAAGATCTAAATCATACTCACGCTCTAGACGCTCTTGAATGATTTCCATATGCAAAAGTCCAAGGAAACCACAACGGAAACCAAAACCAAGCGCGGTCGAAGTTTCTGGTTCATAGAAAAGTGACGCATCGTTTAAACTTAATTTGCCAAGCGCATCGCGAAACGCTTCATAATCATCAGAACTTACAGGGAAAAGCCCAGCATAAACCTGTGGTTTTACTTTTTTAAAGCCTGGCAACACTTCAGTTGCAGAATTATGTTGATGGGTTAAGGTATCGCCCACTGGCGCACCTAAAATATCTTTAATCGCACAAACTACCCAACCCACTTCGCCACATTCTAAAACGGTAGTATCTTCTTGTTTTGGCGTGAAAATCCCTAAACGATCTACGTTGTAAGTTTGCCCTGTGGACATCACTTTAATTTTATCGCCTTTACGTAATACCCCGTTTTTAATACGCACTAAAGACACCACGCCCAAATAATTATCGAACCAAGAATCAATAATCAATGCTTGTAATGGTGCATTAGGATCACCTTCTGGTGCAGGAATTTTTGCCACGATTTCTTCTAATACATCTTCGATACCTACACCCGTTTTAGCTGAGCATCGAACCGCTTCCATCGCATCAATTCCCACGATATCTTCAATTTCTTCAGCGACGCGTTCAGGATCAGCTGCTGGCAAGTCGATTTTATTTAAAATCGGTACTACTTCTAAATCCATTTCGATTGCGGTATAACAGTTTGCCAGAGTTTGAGCCTCTACCCCTTGACCAGCATCAACTACCAACAATGCCCCTTCACAAGCAGCAAGAGAGCGAGACACTTCATAGGAAAAGTCCACATGTCCTGGCGTATCGATAAAGTTTAATTGATAAGTTTCGCCATCTTTGGCTTTATAATTTAAAGTCACACTTTGTGCTTTGATGGTAATTCCACGCTCACGTTCAAGATCCATTGAATCTAGCACTTGCGCTTCCATTTCACGATCCGAAAGGCCACCACAAGTTTGAATCAAACGGTCAGAAAGTGTCGATTTACCGTGGTCAATATGGGCAATAATAGAAAAGTTGCGAATATTCTTCATAAAAGATTGTTTTTCTCAAAAATCATTAAATTTAACTGGCGGATTGTACCTGAAAAGCGCGAAAATCGCTAGAGATGAAAGGGAAAAGTGCGGTCAAATTTTCAAACTTTTTAGATAAAACAAAACCCCGAAAAACTTCGGGGTTTCTTTTTTCATTCAAACTGAAATTATAGGCTTTCAGTGAAAGTACGAGTGATCACGTCGCGTTGTTGTTCTGGCGTTAAAGAGTTGAAACGTACTGCGTAACCAGAAACACGGATAGTTAATTGTGGATATTTATCTGGATTGTTTACCGCATCTTCTAACGTTTCACGACGTAATACGTTTACGTTTAAGTGTTGGCCACCTTCAACTTTAACAGTTGGTGCTACGTTTACTGGTAATTCACGGTATTCGATTTGACCTAATTCGCTAACTGCAACAACTTGGTCTTCAGCAAATTCGCCTTTTGCACATAAGCAACGCGCTTCATTTTTTTCGCTGTCTAATAACCAGAATGAATTAAGCAAATTGTCATTTGCTGCTTGAGTAATTTGAATACCTTTAATCATAATAGCCTCCTAATTGGCACGAAAATAATAATAAAACTGTACAAATTTTATCAAATCATTTTAATATTTCAAATTATTTTAGATTTATTTGATAAAGAGCAGGTTATTTTTTTAATTAATTTTTATAAATTTGATCTAAATTAAAATTTATTAATTTTTAAATAAAATTTATATCAATAATTTAACATTAATTTAACTTTTTATTGAATGAATGTTTTTGTTTATAATGAATAAAAACTTATTAATAGGATAAAATAATGAAAAACTGGACAGACGTTATCGGAACAGAAAAAGCACAACCTTACTTTCAACACACACTACAACAGGTTCATCTTGCAAGAGCAAACGGGAAAACAATTTATCCACCACAAAAAGAGGTATTTAATGCATTCAAATATACCGCTTTTGAAGATGTAAAAGTGGTAATTTTAGGTCAAGATCCTTATCACGGTGCAAACCAAGCGCACGGCTTGGCTTTTTCAGTAAAACCTGAAGTAGCCATTCCCCCTTCCCTATTAAATATATATAAAGAACTCACACAAGATATTTCGGGATTTCAAATGCCATCAAATGGTTATTTAGTCAAATGGGCAGAACAAGGGGTATTGCTACTTAACACTGTGCTTACCGTGGAACGAGGTATGGCACATTCACACGCCAATTTAGGTTGGGAAAGGTTTACAGATAAAGTTATTGCAGTACTCAATGAACATCGTGAAAAACTGGTGTTTTTACTTTGGGGCAGTCACGCACAAAAAAAAGGGCAAATGATTGACCGCACTCGTCACCTTGTTTTAACGGCTCCGCATCCTTCCCCGTTGTCAGCACATCGAGGTTTCTTTGGTTGTCGTCATTTTTCCAAAACAAATTCATATTTGGAAAGCAATGGAATGAAACCAATTGATTGGCAAATCTAAACCATATATCTCTAAAAAAATAACCGCACTTTAATCTCTCAAAGTGCGGTTAAATATTTCAGTATTTTAATTAGCCGTGATAACGCCCTACACCTAATTCATCTTCTTTACGTGTGCGATTCATCACTTCTTGTGGCGATTGTGCAATACGTAATCCCATTTCATCTTCAGTACGCACCACTTCGCCACGTAACGAATTAGTATAAACATCAGTGATTTTCACATCCACAAACTTACCGATCATTTCTGGAGAACCTTGGAAATTAACAATACGATTTGTTTCAGTGCGTCCTGTTAATTCCATAATATCTTTCTTCGATGGGCCTTCAACTAACACGCGCTGCTCTGTGCCAAGCATACGACGGCTAAATTGTGCCGCTTGTTGATTAATACGCTCTTGTAGCACATAAAGACGCTGTTTCTTTTCATCTTCCGTCACATCATCTGGCATATCTGCTGCTGGCGTACCTGGTCGAGCGGAATAAACAAAACTGAAGCTCATATCAAAGTTTACTTGTGCAATCAAATTCATAGTTTGCTCAAAATCTTCCGCCGTTTCACCTGGGAAACCAACAATAAAGTCTGAGCTGATTTGAATATCTGGACGCACAGCACGAAGTTTACGAATAATGGATTTATATTCTAATGCGGTATGAGCACGTTTCATCATTGTTAATACACGGTCAGAACCTGCTTGCACTGGAAGATGTAAGAAACTCACCAATTCAGGCGTATCACGATATACATCAATAATATCATCGGTAAATTCTATTGGATGACTGGTTGTGAAACGTAAACGGTCAATACCATCAATTGATGCGACAAGACGAAGCAACTCAGCAAAGCTACAAATTTGACCATCATGTGTCGGCCCACGATAAGCATTCACGTTTTGACCAAGTAGATTGACCTCACGCACACCTTGTTCCGCAAGCTGCGCAATTTCAAATAGCACATCATCCACAGGACGGCTGACTTCTTCACCGCGTGTATAAGGTACAACACAGAAAGTACAATATTTATTACAGCCTTCCATAATCGAAACAAATGCCGTTGGACCTTCTGCACGAGGTTCAGGTAAGCGGTCAAATTTCTCAATTTCAGGAAAGCTCACATCAACCACAGAGCTTTTACCGCCACGAATTTGATTAATCATTTCAGGCAAGCGATGCAAAGTTTGTGGGCCAAAAATAATATCCACATAAGGCGCACGATGGCGAATATGTTCCCCTTCTTGAGAAGCCACACAGCCGCCTACACCAATCACTAAATTTGGATTATTTTTCTTTAATTCTTTCCAACGCCCAAGTTGGTGGAACACTTTTTCTTGTGCTTTTTCACGAATAGAACAGGTATTCAATAATAATACGTCTGCTTCTTCAGGTGCTTCCGTGAGTTCTAATCCGTGGGTGCTTAATAAAAGATCAGCCATTTTAGATGAATCATATTCATTCATCTGGCAGCCCCAAGTTTTAATATGTAATTTTTGAGTCATTTTCTACAATATCGTTAGGTGTTATAAATAATTAGTTAAATAAAGCAATGGGCTATTCTACAGGCTTGCGCTAATTCTGGCTAGTGAATATTCGGTGAAAGACACTAAACAGAATATTTTGATAAGCTAGAAAGGCTTGTAAATCATTAAAAAAATAAGATATTCATAAATATACTCAAGATATAATGCAGTATGAGGTAAATATTAGTTCATAAAATTAAAGGAAATACTAGCTTATCGCGATTACAACGATGTGTATATTCAAGGCAAACCAAAAGGGTTAAGCCCTGTAGATTACAGGACTTAATCCTTAAATTAAATAGAGCTCACTTTTTAGTGAAAGCGCAAGCATATATTTATAATCAACTACTTTGTCTACTACACCGTCAAAATAGCAGTTAAATTTAAAAAAGATTAGCTTATAACCATCCTAAACTCATTAATAATTTCCACCATGCCATACCGATAGTTAGATGGATAATTAAACTACCAAAAGCAATGATCGCGCCAGTAATCCACCAAGATTTTATATCATTATAACCTGCACCGAATGCAATTGGACCTGGTCCGCCTCCGTAGTGAGTTACTGAACCACCATAAGAATTAGCAAAGACTAAGCCTAGAGCAAGCAATTCAGTAGGAGCGCCTGTTACATGTCCGACTGTTGCAAATACGGGTACCATTGCAGCTACATATGCACCGCCTGATGCGAATAAATAACGTACAGAGACACTTAAGGTAAGAATCACTATTAACGCCATCATACCATGTCCCTCAAACTGAAGTATGGTACTTAAGGTGTTTGCTAACCATTTGAAAAAGCCAGATTTTTCAAGCAAGCCAGACATACCGATGATACCACCATACCATACTAGGGTATTCCATGCGCCTTTGCTTTTTAAGATATCGTCCCAGGTGACGATACTTAATACAATACAAAGCACCATTACAATGATTGCAACAATGGTAGCATTGATATGAAGTGAATTAGAGAAAATCCAGCCGAATAATGCAATTACGAATAACACGCTGAGTGCTTTTTCACGAAAAGACATTGGACCTAATTCTTCTAAGCCTTTTTTCGCAATGGCTTTATTATCCACTTTTTTCAATTCTGGTGGAGATACCCAATAACAAATTAACGGAATTAAGAATAAGCAGAGTAAGCCGGGTACGGATGCAGCTAAGAACCATTTGATCCAAGTGGTTTCAAAACCAAGAATTGGTGCCATTAATGAAAGAGCTAAGGCATTAGGAGCCATTGCGGTTAAGAAAATATAAGAGGTAGTTTTAACCACCATATATACGTTCATCATCAAATAACGCCCTGCTTTTTTCGGGCTTTTTTCTGGATCTGAACCAAGAGCAACCACTACGCTATTAATGATTGGAAAGATAATCCCACCTGAACGCGCGGTGTTAGAGGGCGTTGCTGGCGAGAGTAAAAGATCTAAGAACATGGTAACATAGCCTAAGCGTAGGGTTGTGCTACCCATTGCACCGATCATATGATAGGCGATACGTTTACCTAGACCTGTGATTACAAATGCTGAACTCAAAGTGAATGCGGTAAAAATAAGCCATGTTGTGCCAGATTTATAACCATCCAACATATTGCCGACTTTAACCAATTCTTTCGCCCCTTCAGTATTACCGATGATAACGCCAGAAACCGCAATTGCCGCCAATAAGATAACGGGCTCGCCATAAGGTTTAAGCACAAGTCCAACGATAGTGGCGATATAAACACCAAGTAATCGCCAAGCAATCAAAGAAAGCCCATCAGGAGCAGGTAGTAAGAAAGTGATCAATGGGATAGCCATTAAAATCACCAGTTTTGCATTTTTGGATAATGCCATATTAATTACCTCTAAATGATAAAAAGAAAATTGTTAGTGCTAATAAATCAGCACTACCGCCCGAACTTAAATTACGTTCAATGCAGGCGGTATCAAATTTCATTAATGCTTGTGTCAGTGCTGCTTTATCTGTCACAAGATGTTGATCTGTAAGCAGATCCTGTGCTGTTTGCTGTATGAAATGTAATCCCGCTAAACCACCTCGATGAACCACGTTAGTGTCGGAGTTAATTGCCATTAAATTCAACAACAAAATCAGTAAACGATGTTCCCATTCTAACTGATGGTACTCATCAAATTGTGGCAACAACGTTTGAATGAGATTAAAACCATTTTCTGCTTCGCCACGGACACCTGTTAAGCCATATTTTTGGAATAAACGCACTCCAGCCGTACTAGGCAAGTTTTCAGGATAATTTTTCAGTTCATCCGTTAAACCTTGAGTAAATTGTGCAACAAGTGAGCAGATTAATTTAACATCAAAATCTACCGCACTTTGAACCAAACTTTTTTGTGCCAATAATCGTCCAATTGCCGTACACACTAAACCAAAAGAAAAAATAGCACCTTTGTGGGTGTTTACGCCATCAGTAACTTTAAACATTGCTTTTTCTGCTAATAAACCTAAAGGACGAATTTCAGCGAGAATTTGATTTTCAGACAAATGCGCGGTCATCATGCCTTTGAGAACAAACTGCGTAAAAAAAGGTTTTAAACTAATCGCACTTTGCTCAAAAGTATGTAGGTTCATATCTTTGTGCGAACCGTTATTGATGGCATCCACTAAACCAGGTTTTGGCGATAAGCGAGCCTCTTGTATTAATGCCAGATAAACTTGTTCACCAATATGTTCTGCGAAATCATGATTCTGTGCGAGAGATTGAATTTTATCTACAATCTCATCAATCTCGTGCTTGCGGGTTCTCGCACAGATTTTTGCATTTTCTCCGCACACTAAACAAGTTCTTGGAGAAAGATCAAAATCTGTACGACTCAGTAGATTGCCTTTAGCATTAAACACATCTAAATCCCACAAACGAGCAAGAGGAATACTTTCTTCCAATTCAATCATCAGCACTTTTAGCGTACGAGCATCTATCGGTAATACAAAATAGGCTTCATGCCCAGTTTCTAACGGACGGACTATTTCTTTTACTGCTGTGATGTTTAACTGAGTAAAAAGTGCGGTCAGATTTTCTAGAGCTTTTGTAAAAACATAATCCAACAAAGCATTTTTTTTTACTCCACCCACAGCAGTTAAAGTGATGCAAAGTAAGGTTTGTCCATATTGTGTTATAAGCTGTTGTTGTAAAATTGCACGTTCCTCTCGAGCATTAAGCAATGCTTCAAGTGAAATTTTTGAACCCTCTGTAGAGAATGTCGTAAAAAAATGCTGCAAAATTTGACCGCTCTTTTGTATAAAAATAAATTTTCTTAACTCTTTCCATTTATATGGTGCTGGCGAAAGCTGAAAGAGCTAATTGAGTCCCTTTCAACTCTTTGGGCTCCTTTCCTGATAATCATGGGAAGACAAGAGTTAATTTTGGCTATTGAAAGTAGATCGCTTGTAATGCTGATTCTAGTCTTTAACTTGATACACCGTATCAATCACCGAACCATCACGATAACGAACAACAGCCACAGGTTTATTAGTAAACTCAATTTCTTTTGGTTTACCAGTAATGCTGTAAGCACGTTCACAAAGTTGTTCAATAGTAAACAATGGAATGTCTGTTTTGCTTAAAGCTTCAATCAAATCTGGACGTTTAGGATTTACTGCTACACCATGATCGGTAACGAGAATATCGACGTTTTCACCAGGTGTTACACAGGTAATCACGTTTTCCACCACGGTTGGAATACGACCACGAACTAATGGTGCCACAATGATTGCTACTTGTGCAGAAGCTGCGGTATCACAATGACCACCAGATGCACCGCGAATCACACCGTCAGAGCCAGTCAATACATTCACGTTAAATTTAGTGTCGATTTCTAAAGCAGAAAGAATCACCATATCTAAACGTTCAACAGATGCGCCTTTGGAACTGTAATTCGCATATTGGTTAGCGGAGACTTCAATATGATTTGGGTTACGGGCAAGTGATTCAGCTGCAACAGAATCAAAGCTTTGTACATCTAATAATTTTTTAATAAGACCAGCCTCATGTAATGCCACCATACTTGCAGTAATTCCGCCAAGTGCGAAATCTGCAGTGATATTTTCACGACGCATTTTTTCTTCTAGAAAGCGTGTAACAGCTAATGCTGCCCCCCCAGAACCAGTTTGTAATGAGAAGCCATCTTTAAAATAACCACTGGCAAAAATTACTTCTGCACATTTACGCGCAATGAGTAATTCGCGTGGATTGGTAGTCATTCGGGTTGCGCCACCACCAATTTTTTTCGGGTCACCGACTGCTTCAACTTGCACGATTAAATCTACTTGATCTTGAGCTATGCTGATTGGGTGGTGCGGGTATTCAACAAATTCCTCTGTGAGCAACACAACTTTGTCAGCATATTCAGCATCGACACGCGCATAGCCTAGAGAGCCGCATTTACTTTTTCCAGTAAATCCATTGGCATTACCGAATGTGTCACAGCAAGGCACGCCTAAAAAAGCAACGTCAATTTTTAATTCGCCAGATTTTACTAAGTGAACACGTCCACCATGAGAATGAATATTTACAGGTTCATTCAATAAACCGCGAGAGATTTGCTCTGCAAGTTCACCGCGTAAACCAGAAGAATAGATTTTGGTGACCACGCCATTTTTGATATGTTCGACAATCGGGAAGTGGCTATCAATTAAAGATGAAGATGCAAGGGTCAGATTTTTGAAACCCATTTCGGCAATTTTATTCATCACCATATTCACCACAAAATCTCCGCCCCGAAAAGCATGATGAAATGAAACAGTCATACCATCTTTTAAGCCAGAGCGTTTAATCGCTTCTTCTAGAGAGGTACAAAGTTTGCGATCTTTCGCTGTACGAGAAAGGGATTCAGATTTAGGCACCGCTTGATAGACTGAGCGATCAGCGTGATATTTTTCAATACGTTGTTCTCTTGTTGTCATCTTTTTATCTCCCTTTACTCTTCACGAATACCTGATTTCGCACGTTCTAATACAAGTTTTGCGCGATCAATAATCGGTGCGTCAATCATTTTACCGTTTAACGAAACAACACCAGCCCCTTGTCGTTCAGCTTCTGCTGCCGCTTCAATAATGCGTTTTGCCTGATCCACGTCTTTTTGTGTCGGTGCAAATAAGTTGTGTAACAATTCAATTTGGCGTGGGTTGATTAAGGATTTACCGTCAAAACCAAGCTGTTTAATTAACGCAGCCTCTTTTAAGAAGCCTTCTTCATTGTTCGCGTTAGAATATACGGTATCAAAAGCCTGAATGCCAGCCGCACGTGCCGCTTGTAAAATAGAACAACGAGCAAAAAGCAGTTCAATCCCCTCTGGTGAACGCTCGGTTTTTAAGTTACGTACGTAATCCTCTGCACCCAATGCGATACCAATTAAACGTTTAGAAGCGAAAGCGATTTGGTTGGCTTGAGTGATACCTAATGGCGATTCGATGGCTGCTAGCATTTTAGTCGAACCTGCTTCTCGACCGCAGGCTTTCTCAATCTCAGTAATGGCGTGATCCATATCCAACACATCTTGCGCGCTTTCAGTTTTTGGCATACGTACCACATCCACACCCGCACGCACTACCGAATTCAAATCCAATAAACCAAATTCAGAATCTAGCGGATTAACACGAACTACGGTCTCAATTTCTTTATAAAGCGGATGTTGAAGTGCATGAGCGACTAATAAACGAGCAGAATCTTTTTCTTTGAGCGCAACCGCATCTTCTAAGTCAAACATAATGGAATCTGGTTTATAAATAAAGCTATTACTTAACATGGCGGCATTTGAGCCCGGCACAAATAACATACTTCTTCTTAATTTCATAGCACAGCCTCCCAGTTAATCGTTTCATCAGTTGCACGCATTGCAGCAGCTTTTACTCGAGCTTGTAACACGCAATCTAACGCCCCTTTGTCTTCTACAATGACTTGTGCTGCTGTAATGCCTAGTTTTGCTAATACTTCACGAACTGTCGCTTCAATTTGTTCACCAAATTGTTTTGCTACTGAGCTATTGATTTCAATATCGAGTGAATCAAAAGGTTGAACCCGTACTTGAACATCACTGGATTCCAGTGTCCCTGCAACGGCTACTTTTGTTATTTTCATAGATTTTCCTTCCGTATATTGATGAATAAAAATGTATTTAAAAACGACCGCACTTTTGTAAATAATTTAACGTAGTCATAGGCACAAACTCTGCGAGTTGAGCCCAATTTTTTTCAGCCAAATGCTTTCGTACTGTAGAAGCTGAAATAATGTGGTTGCTTGCTGTTTTTCTAGGTATCTCGATAACATTTATTTTTGGTGCATTCATTTCGGCATCCATTAACCAATAATGCATTTGGCGATTATATTCGGCAGTGACGGGACAATTTAGCTCAGTACCAACAAAGCGATGTGTTATTCCCAAAGCTTGAGAAATATGTAAACGGAATAACTTCAGATCAATCTCAAAATAACTTTCATCTGTAATTAATTGATCTTTTAGGAAATAATTTGGAAATGTTGCACGAGAAATAATATAGTCAGAGCCAGAATGAAGAGTGATATTGGATAAATCGAAAATACCTTGTTTAATCATTTCAAATCGTTCAGTGTAAGAAAATTGCGATGCGTCTTCACCGACAATAAATAAATGCAGATGATCACATTGTTGTAATGCTTGCTCAATTAAATAACGATGACCTAAGGTAAATGGATTCGCGTTCATTACAATCGAGCCAATTCGATTACCATCCACACGCATTTTCTCCCATAATGAGCATTGTTTTTGTAAACGCGTAGCACTATTTTCTAACAATACTACATAAGGATTGGCATCAGAGATGATATAAAAACCACAAGATTTGAACAACGTTGCATATTCGGGTTTTGTATAAATAAAAAGGTGTGGGCGTTTTAGCGTGTAAGCTAAATCAACCAATTCAGTAATTAATTGCAAGGCAACACCGCTACCACGCAAAGACTCATCAATCGCAACACATTTTATGATATTGCCTGCTAAACCGCCACAGACAACGATTTGTTCGTTATCATTATAGCCAACAACAAAATACTCGATTTGTTCATCTAATTTAAGCGCATTTTGATGTAAAAATGTCTGAATGAGAGAAAGTTTTTTTTGTTCAGTAGAAATTCGCTCAAATTGCATCGACTCTCCAAAAAAGAAGAAAACATAACATCACTACCAAGTTAGTAGTATAGAGCTATTATAAGCGATGAGCAAATTACGATACAAGATAAGCTCATATTTTTCCCAACTTTATAATCTAATATTATCTTCACACTGCATTATACATTGAATAATTTATAGGCAATATTGGCGGTTATTCTGAGTTGTAAAAATAAACCGCACTTTTGTAAGAAGCAAAAAGTGCGGTTTAATTCAGCGCAGTTTTAAATTATTTCACTAATCCGCCACTGGCTTGTAAATCAGCGTGATAAGAAGAACGAACAAATGGCCCACAAGCCGCATGTTCAAAGCCCATTTCATTGGCTTTATCACGGAATTCATCAAATTCAGTTGGCGGCACATAACGGGCAACAGGCAAATGATGACGGCTAGGTTGAAGATATTGCCCCAACGTGAGCATAGTCACACCGTTATCACGTAAATCTTGCATCACTTGCAAAATTTCCTCGTTGGTTTCGCCTAACCCAACCATTAAACCAGATTTGGTTGGGATATTTGGGAACATTTCTTTGAATTCACGCAATAATTTAAGTGACCATTCGTAATCCGCACCTGGACGAATTTCTTTATATAAGCGCGGTACGTTTTCTAAATTATGGTTAAAAACATCTGGCGGATTATCTTTTAATTTTTCTAAAGCCTGTGTAACGCGACCACGAAAATCAGGCACTAAAATTTCAATCTTAATGTTAGGATTAAGCTCACGCACAGCTTTTACACATTCAGAAAAATGACCAGCACCACGATCAGGTAAGTCATCACGATCCACCGATGTGATCACCACATATTTAAGTTTCATATCTTGAATCGTTTCTGCCAATTTTTGTGGCTCTTCAGGATCAGGCGGTAATGGTTTACCGTGAGCCACATCACAGAATGGGCAACGGCGCGTACAAATTGCACCTAAAATCATAAAAGTGGCTGTGCCATGATTAAAACATTCGTGTAAATTTGGACAAGATGCTTCCTCACAAACAGAATGTAATCCGTGACGGCGCATTCCATTTTTAATGCTTTCAATTTTAGCTGAACTTGCTGGAAGTTTAATTTTCATCCATTCTGGTTTTTTTAATAAATCTTGATTAGGATCGATATTTTTTACGGGAATAATTGAGGTTTTTGCCGCATCGCGATATTTTACACCGCGTTCCATTTTGAAAGGCGTAGACATAGTATTTTCCTAAATAAAAATGCCCAAATTGGGCATTTAGTTTTTATAAAATGTTATAAAGTTGTTATATTATAGCCTAAAAGATCGGCGAAGTGTTTAATTAATTTTGCTGAAACATTATCGCAATCAGCTTCATCTTGATTAACAAAATCCGCTAACTGACACATTTCAAGCCCTGCATACCCACAAGGATTAATATAATGGAAAGGATTAAGATCCATATTAATATTCAATGCTAACCCGTGAAAAGAGCAACCACGACGAATACGTAATCCAAGAGAACAAATCTTTTTTCCATCCACATAAACACCTGGCGCATCAGGCTTTGGATAGCTTTCAATGCCATATTCAGCCAAAGTTTTAACCACCGTTTGTTCAAGTGCGGTAACTAATTGACGTACATTTAAGTTTTTATGGCGTTTAATGTCAATAAGCACATACATCACTTGCTGACCGGGTGCGTGATAGGTAATTTGCCCACCACGATCCGATTGCACCACAGGGATTTCACTACGTTGTAAAAGATGCTCTGGTTTACCTGCTTGCCCTTGTGTAAAAACAGGATAATGTTGTACTAACCAAATTTCGTCTTGCGTTTCAGCATTTCGAGTATCAGTAAAATCCTGCATTTTGTGCCAAATTTCTTGATAATCTTGCAATCCTAACTGACGAACGATAAGGGAATTGTTCATACTAAATAACCATTTTCACGCCTTCAACTTTGGCCAGTTCTTTATAGAGTGTTTCTACCTGATCAAAGTTTTCAGCAATAATATCAATTGAAACTGAATTATAAGTGCCTTTACTACTGCGCTTTTCTTTTGGAATATAATCGCCTTTAATATATTTTTGCACCACTTGTATAAGATCTTGTGCTAACCCTTCTCGATTAATTCCCGCAACTTTAAAAGTCATTTTTGCTGGAAATTCCATTAATTCCTTGAGTTTTGCATAATCGTTTTCTATTGTCATTTTCTTTCCTAAAAATAAAATAAATCAAAAAGTGCGGTCAATTTTCAACTTGTTTTTATGAAAATAACCCTTTCACAGTCAATACTAACCAATCCCATAGTTTACCAAAAATACCCGCTTCTCCCACATCATTCATCACTTGTAAATTGACACTTGCAATATCCTTACCATCCAGTTGATAAACCACTTTACCAATCACTTGACCTTTTGCTAATGGTGCTTGTAAATTTTTATCTGCTAATTCATAACGAGCTTTAACCTCACTTTGTTTACCTTTAGGTATCGTAATAAAGTGATCCATGAAAGCACCAAGTTTTACTGAATTTTTATCACCATAATAAACCCTTTGTTCTGAAATTTCTTTACCAGCCTCTAAAGTTTTAAATGTTTCGAAATTAGCAAAACCCCATTGTAAAAGTTTCTTACTTTCTACTTCACGACCTTTGTAAGTTGGCACACCCATTACTACAGAAATTAAACGCATATTGTTTGATGTAGTCGCTGAAGCGACTAAGTTATATCCTGCTTGGCTAGTATGCCCTGTCTTCATTCCATCAACATTGATAGTTTTATCCCATAATAGTCCATTACGGTTAGCTTGTTTGATTTTATTAAATGTAAAGTCTTTTTCGGAGTAAATTTTATATTCTTCAGGTAAATCACGAATAATATGTGCACCAATAATTGCCATATCACGCGCGGAAGAATATTGATTTGGATCGTCTAAACCATGGGGCGTGGTGAAATTTGTATTTTTCAAACCAAATTGTTGAACATATTTATTCATTGTTTCTACAAAGTTCGGTACATTGCCAGAAATATGTTCAGCTAATGCAACAGTCGCATCATTACCAGAAACAACAATCACACCTCGATTTAAGTCTGCTACAGATACTTGTGTATTTAAATCTAAAAACATTTTTGATGAATCAGGGAAATTACGCCCCCACGCACTTTCACCAATGGTAACCATATCGGTATTATGGATTTTGCCTTGTTTTAATGCGACACCAACTACATAACTTGTCATCATTTTAGTCAGTGATGCTGGATATTGACGTTGATCTGGATTAAGTGCGGTCAAAATTGCACCTGAATTATAATCCATCAATACATACGTTTGAGCCGTAATTTGTGGTGGAGTTATGCCAAACTGCATATCCTCTGCAGATACCGAAAAAGCACTAAGTGCCACAAAACTTGATAAAAATGCGATTTTTGTTGTTCTTTTCAACATAAGATCTTCCTACAATTAATTTTTATACGTATAAACAATTAGTGGCTTATTATTTGCCATTTTTTGTAATTTAGTTCTCACTTGTGCCATTTTTGTTTTGTCATCAAAAGGCCCAATATAAATTTCATATTTATTTCCTGAGCGATTTACTTCAGTCTGAATATTCGCTAACGCAAGTTGCGTAATGAATTTATTTGCTTGGCTACGAGAGGTTAATTCAAGCATTTTCAAACGGTAAAATTCGGTTCCTTTTAGAGCATTTATTGACTTAGATGTGTTATCAAAAAGTGTGTTAGATTTTAATACTAAACGATCGACAGCTTCCTGAGTTTTTGCTTGTTTAGCCAGTGTTTTTGTGGCTGCGCCTGATAAATTCCCATTTTTAGCAACGTGCAACGCCTCAATTCTTACCTGCCCTATGCCGCGGGAAATTAAGCCAATTTCTTTTGCCGCAGCGTGTGAAAGATCAATTAAACGTTTATCACTAAAAGGCCCACGATCATTAATACGTACGATAACTTTACGATTGTTATGTAAATTTGTCACTAAAGCATAAGAATTTATTGGCAATGTTTTATGTGCTGCAGTAAATTGTTTTGAGTTATAAACATCGCCACTTGCTGTTTTGCGCCCATTAAATTTAAGATGATAATAACTTGCTAAACCTTCTTTAATATAAGATTTGGCTTCATTCCCACTTTTAGTGGTATAAGTTTGCCCTTTTACTGAATAAGTCCTTGGCGCAGGCATTTGAGTTGCGATAGAAAGATTATCCCCTCGAATACCATACATTTTTTGCGTATCAGCCTGTGCAGGAAAAGCTACGCTTATCATAAATAGCAAAAGTGCGGTCAAATTTAACCCAGTTTTTAATTTCATAAAATATTAACGCTTTTCATTTATTCTTTCTTTAAGAAAGAAAAAAATGAAATTAGCTCCTTTTCATAAATTGACTTTTATGCGTATGAATAGACATCAGTAAACCAAAACTTGCCATAATCGCAACATAAGAGGTACCACCATAACTAAATAAAGGTAATGGCACACCCACAACAGGCAAAATTCCGCTTACCATTCCAATATTCACAAATACATAAACAAAGAAAATTAATGTTGTTGCACCAGCAAGAGTACGCCCAAAAGAAGTTTGAGCATTTACGGCAATCATTAAACCTCGCACAATAATAAACAAGTAAATCGCCATTAAAATCAAAAAACCAATCATTCCGTGCTCTTCACCCATTACCGCAAAAATAAAATCTGTATGAGGTTCGGGCAAAAATTCTAATTGTGATTGAGTCCCCTGCATCCAGCCTTTTCCGCTTAATCCACCAGAACCAATCGCAATCTTTGATTGTAAAATATGATAGCCAGCACCGAGAGGATCTTTTTCTGGGTCCAATAATGTGAGAACGCGAGTGCGTTGATAATCGTGCATTAGATATAACCACATGATCGGAATAAATCCAGCTAAGCCAATCACTGCAGCTAAAATCAACCACCAGCTCATTCCTGCTAAAAACACGACAAATAAACCTGACGCACTGACCAAAATTGATGTGCCCAAATCAGGCTGAATCGCGACAAGCAATGTTGGCAGTAGAATCATTGCAATCGCTATAAATGTTTCACTTAATTTAGGTGGAAGCGGGCGATTACCTAAATATACCGCCACCATTAATGGCACAGCAAGTTTTACAATTTCAGAGGGTTGAAAACGAATAAATCCAAGATCAAGCCAACGCTGCGCACCTTTACTTGTCGTACCAATAACATCTACCAAGATCAATAACACAAAACCAATTAAATAAAGATAAGGTGCGATGCGTTGGTAAAATCTTGGTGGAAATTGAGCCATTAACAGCATAACAATAAATCCAAGTAAGACCTGAATAATTCGGCTATTAAACATCGTTTCACTGGCACCTGATGCACTATATAACACCAGCATACCATAAGCAGTTATTGCAAGAAGTCCGATAAACAGCCAAAAATCAATATGCAAACGTTGCCAAACACGCAACCAAAAAGGGATTTTATCTTCCATTTATTTGTTCGCTCTCTTGTGACAAATCTTTTTTTTGCTGAATAGGTTCATTATATTTTTCAACTTGTGGTAAACGCTGATTTAAATAGTAATCCATCACTTTACGTGCTAACGGTGCGGCATTACTTGAACCACCACCTGCATTTTCTAAAATCACTGTTACAACTAATTTAGGATTATCATAAGGGGCGTAAGCGGTAAACCAAGCGTGATCATGCAATTCTTTTTTTAAGCCTGCCGCATTATATTTTTCATTTTCCTTTAAACTAAACACTTGTGCAGTGCCAGATTTCCCTGCAACACGATAATTTGCATCTGCAAAGGCTTTTCGCCCAGTTCCATTTGCAGCATTAACAACATTGTACATACCGCGTTTCGCTGCCTCCCAAGCTGCCACTTTAGGTGTGTTAATATCAGGATAAAGTAACGGATCTTCATAAGGCTCTAATACTTCACCTTCAATTGCTTTCATCAAATGCGGTGTATTTACTTTGCCATTATTGACCAATATTGTCGTCGCTTTTGCTACTTGTAGTGGTGTTGCCGTCCAATAACCTTGACCAATCCCAACCGAAATCGTATCGCCTTGCACCCAAGGGCGTTTATAACGTTTTTGTTTCCATTCTCGAGTTGGTATATTGGCAGCCGTTTCTTCTTGAATTTCAATCCCCGTTGGCATACCAAAACCAAAATCCTTCATCCAATTAGAAAGGCGATCAATACCCATATTATAAGCCACTTGATAAAAATAAGTATCAGAGGATTCAGTAATCGCTTTATTCAAATCCGTATCCCCGTGGCCTGTTTTTTTCCAATCACGAAAACGTTTTGTGGAATTAGGTAATACCCAATATCCCGGATCAAAAATCGTTGTGTTTGGTGTAATCACATTTTCAGTTTGTGCGGCTACTGCAATAAAAGGTTTGACTGTCGAAGCGGGCGGATACGCACCTTGTGTCGCACGACTATAAAGTGGACGAGCAAGATCATTTAATAAACGTTTATAATCTTCGGAGGAAATACCATCAACAAATAAATTATTATCATAACTTGGTGTAGATACCATCGCTAATACACTACTATCTTTCGGATCAAGCACAACTACAGCACCTTTTAGTCCCGATAAAAGTTCAGTAATATAACGCTGTAATGCCAAATCAATGGTTAAATGAATACTTTTTCCCGCCACAGCAGGTCGGCTACGCAAAGTGCGGATTACTTTGCCGCGATTATTAATTTCTACTTCTTCAAAACCCGTGGTACCTTGCAGTATATCCTCGTAATAACGTTCAATACCCAATTTTCCAATATCGTTCGTTCCCGCATAATTCGCGAATTTATCCTCTCGTTTCAAACGTTCTACATCTTTATCATTCATTTTACCTACATAGCCCAAAATATGCGCCATTGTTTCGCCATATAAATAATGGCGTTTGAAATAAGGACGTACCTCTAAGCTCGGGTATTGGTAGCCATTTACCGCAAAGCGTGAAATTTGTTCTTCTGTTAAATTCGGCTTTAATAAAATCGGTGTATAACGCGTTCCGCGGCGACGTTCCTTTTTAAAATTTTCAATATCGTTATCCGTCAATCCCACAATATAGCGTAATTCATCTAAAGTGCGGTCTAAATTTTCAGTTTTTTCTGGCACAATGTATAAACCAAAAAAAGTAAGATTTTCGGCTAATAATTTACCGTAACGATCATAGATTAAGCCACGTGTTGGCGGTAAAGGTAATAATTTAATTCGGTTACCATTAGAACGCGTTTGGTAAGTATCGAAATTAACAATCTGTAGCTGATAAATATTGGTGAATAACACGCCTGTTAAGAGCAGAATCCCCAAAAAAGCCACTAACGTTCGGCGTGCAAAAAGGTTACGCTCCGCTTTTTTATCGCGGAACGGTTCGTGCGTTGGTGTATTGAAGAATTTTTTTAAATTCATCTGACTAAAAATAAGGATATATTATTCTCGATGATAAGGATGATTAGTGGTTAGCGACCACGCACGATACAAACTTTCAGCCACCACGACACGAACAAGCGAGTGAGGTAATGTCAAGGGAGAAAGCGACCAACTTTGCTCTGCGGCAGCTTTGCATTCTGGCGAAAGCCCCTCAGGCCCACCAATCAATAAACAAACATCGCGACCATCATTTTTCCACGCTTCTAGTTGCTCAGCTAGCTGCGGCGTCGTCCAAGGTTTACCAGGAATATCTAACGTCACGACTTTGCCTTTTCCACAGGCCGCTAACATCGCTTTACCTTCTTGTTCTAAAATACGTTTAATATCAGCATTTTTTCCACGCTTGCCTGCTGGGATTTCAATTAGTTCAAAAGGCATATCTTTTGGGAAACGGCGTTGATATTCCTCAAAACCCGTTGTAACCCAAGAAGGCATTTTTGTTCCGACGGCAATTAACGTGATTTTCACAAGTCATCCTTATCTAAAAAGTGCGGTTATTTTTTACCGCACTTTACTAAAATTTACGCCCAAAGTTTCTCTAATTGATACATTTCACGGGCGTCTGGTTGCATGATATGTACGATAGCTTGACCAAGATCCACCACAATCCAATCTGCAGTATTTTTACCTTCTTCGCCAAAGGTTTCAAAACCTGCTTTTTTACATTCTGTAATTAAATTATCTGCCATTGCAGAAACTTGGCGACTCGACGTCCCCGTGCAAATAATCATATTATCCGTAATCGAGGATTTTCCACGTACATCAAAATGTACAATATCTGTTCCCTTTAACCCATCTAAGGTTTCCATCAAAAATTCAACTAACGCCATTTTGTTCTCACTTAGCAATAAAGGTGCGGAATTCTATCATTGAATACCCTCTTGCGCAAAATCCACGCAAAAAATAAGCGCGAAATTAACCGCGCTTTTTATGTCTAAATTGAAATTATTTTTACTATGCTGCCCATAATAACACTGCCAATAACTGTGGCGACATTATTCGCAAGAACATCACCAATGGATACACAGTTGCATAAGAAAGTGCTGCAGCACCGTTATCTTCTTTAATTTCATTCGCAAATGCTAAAGCGGGAGGATCCGTCATTGAACCTGCAAGTAAACCGCATATTGTGAGGTAATTAAGTTTTCCATATAAGCGTGCTATAGTCCCAACAATAATCAACGGCACAAAAGTGATAAAAATACCGTATCCCATCCATTCAAGTCCCGAACCATTCACTAAAGTATCAAAGAAACTTCCACCTGATTTTAAACCAACAACCGCCAAGAAAAGAACAATCCCAATTTCGCGCAATGCCAAGTTAGCACTTGGTGGCATAAACCAGTAAAGTTTACCAATCGTGCCAATTCTCGCTAAAATCAACGCAACCACCAATGGCCCGCCAGCAAGCCCTAATTTTAACGCAACAGGGAAACCTGGAATATAGAATGGAATCGAACCAACGAGTACCCCTAAACCAATACCGATAAACACTGGTAACATTTGCACTTGAAGTAATTTCTGTTGTGCGTTACCAATAACTGAAATGGCCTGATTTAGTACATCACTGCGTCCAACCATATGTAGCACATCGCCAAATTGCAGTGTGGTATTTCCCGTTGGAACTAACTCAATCCCTGCACGATTTAAACGTGAAATTACAACCCCATATTTTTGATGAATGCCTAACGCACGGATCTTTTTGCCTAATACTTTTTCATTCGTTACCACCACACGCTCGGAACGAATTTCGCCACTATAGGAAACGGTTGGTGCATCAACTTCGTATCCGATAATTAAACGCATTTTAGCAAGCGAATTATCATCACCCACTAATTGTAAAATATCGTTGGTACGAATCTCAGTACTTGCCTTTGGAACAATTTCCATATCATCGCGTTTTAAACGTGAACATACGACTTCTTCATCGCTAAATCCCGGAATTTGAATTAACGTCAGACCATCTAGATTTTGGTTCGTCACTTTTAAAGAAATATTATGTAAACTTTCTTTATCTTGGCTGCTCTCCGCATTAAAACGAGCGGCTTCATCGTCCACTTTGACGTTAAAAAACAAGCGGATTAACCACATTGCAAGCAAAATACCGCAAATCCCGAATGGATAAGCCATTGCATAAGACACCCCCATAGTCACAGTGGTTTGAGGCACCCCTAATTCTGCTAAAATTTGCTGCCCTGCCCCCAACGCTGGCGTATTAGTAACAGCACCAGAATAAATACCTAAGGCAATATCCAGTGGAACATCCGCAATTTTATGTACAAGAACCACGGCAATTGACCCCAGCACAATAATCAAAATGGCAAAGGCATTTAGCTTTAAACCAGATTTTCGTAAAGAAGAAAAAAAGCCAGGCCCAACCTGAATACCAATAGTATAAACAAATAAAATCAAACCAAATTCTTGCACAAAATGCAGCGTATGCGCATCCAGTTTCAAGCCATATTGATTAGTGAAATGGGCAACAATAATGCCACCAAACAGCACGCCACCAATGCCAAGCCCAACCCCGCGGATCTTCCAATGCCCGATCCATAAGCCGATTACGGCGACGAGGGCAAGAAGACTAATCGTGATCGCAATATCACTCATATTGACCCCTTAAAAATGAAATTTAACTCCTTCGGATTATATCCAAGTTGTTTTTTGAAAACCTTAACCAAACTCAAAAAATGATACGTTCGTCACATTTTTTCTTGCGAAATTGAGCATAGACTCTACAATACCGAAAATTTTTGACCCTTTTACAAAAAGTGCGGTTATTTTTCACCGCACTTTTATCTCGGATGGAATATTTATGGATTACAGCCAAGAAGCCATTACTTCTCTTATTTGGATTTTACAAACTCTAGCCATCACCTCAGTCGTCTTTAGTTTTGGCATTTTTCTTTTGGTGCGTTTTACCCAATGGGGAAAACAATTTTGGATGTTTGCAGGCGGTTATCTTTCGCCTAAACGTAGCATTAAACCTATCTTATTCTTTCTGCTTATTGTTGCAATGACATTACTTAGCGTACGTATCAGCCTTGTACATTCTGAGTGGTACAAAAATATGTATACCTCATTGCAAGAATTTAATGAACATGTATTTTGGCAACAAATGGGCTTATTCTGCGTCATTGCCGCAAGTTCTGTTTCAGCAGCATTAGTAAGCTATTATTTAGAGCAACGTTTCGTCATCAACTGGATTGAGTGGCTTAACGAACAGCTTGTTGATAAATGGATGGCACACCGCACCTATTACAAAACACAGTATTTATCAGAAAACCTAGATAACCCCGATCAACGTATTCAACAAGATGTGCAATCTTATGTAAAAACCACGCTTTCTTTAAGCACTGGCGTCATTGATGCGGTCACCTCAATGATCTCTTACACGATTTTGTTATGGGGATTAGCAGGACCAATGATAGTACTTGGCGTAGAAATTCCGCATATGATGGTATTTTTAGTGTTTGGTTATGTCATTTTCACAACCCTCATCGCATTCTGGCTCGGTCGCCCATTAATCTCATTGAATTTTATTAATGAACGCCTAAACGCAAACTATCGTTATTCTTTAATTCGCATTAAAGAATATGCTGAAAGCATTGCTTTTTATGCGGGCGAAAAAGTCGAAAAAAATCAGCTTTATCAGCAGTTCAACGCCGTCATTCACAATATGTGGGTCATTATATTTAGAACACTAAAATTTTCAGGATTTAACCTAGTCGTAAGCCAAATTTCTGTTGTTTTTCCATTGTTAATTCAAGTTGGACGTTACTTTGAAAAACAAATAAAACTAGGCGATCTAATGCAAACCTTGCAAGTATTTGGTCAGTTACACGCAAATCTTTCATTCTTCCGTAATACTTATGATAATTTTGCAAGCTATAAAGCAACGCTAGATCGTTTAACTGGGTTCAGTTATGCCATTGAAAAAGTAAATAATAAATCACAAACACAGATCCACAATCATCCAACAGATGTGATTTTCAAAAATTTAAGTATTCAAAATCCATTAGGTCATACACTAATTAAACATCTAAACATTACCTTACCGCAAGGAACAAGTTTGCTTATTCAAGGAAAATCTGGGGCAGGAAAAACCACGCTTTTACGCACCATTGCGGGGCTTTGGAGCTACGCCGAGGGAGAAATAAATTGCCCTACGCACAATCAGCTTTTCTTGTCACAAAAGCCGTATGTGCCACAAGGAAATTTAATGTCAGCATTAGTTTATCCAAATAACGCTGACAATATTTCACATACACAAGCTGTAGAAATATTAAATAAAGTACAACTAGGACATTTGGCTGAACAATTAGACAAAGAACAAGACTGGACGCGTATTCTTTCTCTTGGCGAACAACAGCGTTTGGCGTTTGCACGATTAATTCTACACAAACCAGCGGTGGCATTTTTAGATGAAGCCACAGCTAGTATGGATGAAGGTTTAGAATTTTCGATGTATCAATTGTTACAACAAGAACTACCACAAACGACAATCATCAGTGTGGGACACCGTTCAACCCTTAAAACCTTACATCAACAACAGTTAATTCTGCAAGACAAAGGGCAATGGCAAGTGCTATAAAAAACGCTAAAAAACACTGTAATCGCAACGCTTTTTTTGATACATTTAGTGCAATTTTTTGTATGTTTGACAAAGTCATTTTCTACTTTTTGTCAAACAAAACTAACTTTCATTTTAAACGGTATAATTATGTTATTTAAAAAAATTCGTGGGTTGTTTTCAAACGATCTTTCTATTGATTTAGGCACAGCTAATACTTTAATTTATGTCAAAAGACAGGGTATTGTACTTGATGAACCCTCTGTTGTTGCGATTCGTCAAGATCGCGTAGGCACATTAAAAAGCATTGCAGCTGTGGGTAAAGAAGCTAAATTAATGTTAGGTCGTACTCCCAAAAGTATTGTAGCAATTCGTCCGATGAAAGATGGCGTTATTGCAGACTTTTTTGTGACAGAAAAAATGTTGCAATACTTTATCAAACAAGTTCATAGCGGTAATTTTATGCGTCCAAGCCCGCGTGTATTAGTATGTGTGCCAGCTGGTGCAACACAAGTAGAACGCCGCGCAATTAAAGAATCAGCAATCGGTGCTGGTGCGCGTGAAGTATATTTAATTGAAGAACCAATGGCAGCTGCAATTGGGGCTAAATTACCCGTTTCTACTGCAGTTGGTTCTATGGTAATTGATATCGGTGGCGGTACGACAGAAGTGGCTGTAATTTCCTTAAATGGTATCGTATATTCTTCTTCCGTGCGTATCGGTGGTGACCGTTTCGACGAGGCGATTATTTCTTATGTTCGCCGCACTTTTGGCTCGGTTATCGGAGAACCTACCGCCGAACGCATCAAACAAGAAATTGGTTCTGCTTATATTCAAGAAGGTGACGAAATTAAAGAAATGGAAGTACACGGACATAATTTAGCTGAAGGTGCGCCACGTTCATTTACTTTAACATCACGTGATGTCCTAGAAGCCATTCAACAACCATTAAACGGTATTGTAGCAGCGGTTCGAACGGCACTTGAAGAATGCCAACCAGAACACGCAGCAGACATTTTCGAACGTGGTATGGTATTAACTGGTGGCGGTGCTTTATTACGTAATATTGATATTTTACTTTCTAAAGAATCTGGTGTCCCTGTTATCATCGCAGAAGATCCATTAACCTGTGTTGCTCGTGGTGGTGGCGAAGCATTAGAAATGATCGATATGCACGGCGGCGATATTTTTAGTGATGAAATTTAATTAGAATATGAACAAAAAGTGCGGTTAAAAATAACCGCACTTTTCCTTTCACTTTTGTCATTCAACAAGAGAAAGTTTAATGAAACCCATTTTCGGCAAAGCCCCTCCCCTAGGTATTCGTCTGCTTATCGCTATCTTTGCATCTATTGCCTTAATTTTAGCTGATGGACGTAATAGCTCAATAACGAAAGCACGTAGTGCAATGGAAACGGCAATAGGCGGTTTATATTATCTTGCAAATAGCCCTAGAAGTATCTTAGATGGCATTTCAGAAAATCTTGTTGATACCAATAAATTACAAATTGAAAACAAAGTACTACGCCAACAGCTTTTGGAAAAAAACGCAGATTTACTTTTACTTGATCAACTCAAAGTTGAAAATCAGCGATTACGTCTTTTATTAAATTCTCCGTTAAGAACCGATGAATACAAAAAAATTGCCGAAGTTCTTACTGCAGAAACAGATATTTATCGCCAACAAATTGTTATTAATCAAGGCAAAAAAGACGGTGCTTATGTAGGTCAGCCTGTCATTGATGAAAAAGGCGTCATTGGACAAATTATTTCCGTGGGCGAAAATACTAGCCGAGTACTGCTACTCACAGACGTAACACACTCAATTCCAGTGCAAGTTCTACGCAATGATGTTCGTGTTATTGCGAGTGGGACTGGCCATACCGATGAACTAAGCCTCGATAACGTGCCTCGTTCCGTTGATATAGAAAAAGGCGATCTTCTCGTAACCTCTGGGCTTGGTGGACGTTTTCTTGAAGGCTATCCCGTAGCTGTTGTACAAAGCGTTTCGCGTGATAGCTCTAATTACTTTGCAATAGTTAAAGCTAAACCTTTAGCTTTATTAGAACGTTTACGTTATGTACTTTTACTTTGGCCAAGTAACCTAGATATATCAAAAGTAAAATCAATGTCGCCAGAAGAAGTTCGCAATCTGGTGCAAAAACGTTTAGAAAGCCAAGCTAATGAAGCAAATTATAGAGTGAAAAAAACACCCTTAACAGAAAAAGACTTTCCAGAAAATGAAGAAAAAACCATTATTGAACCAGATATTCCAACAGATTTTCTTCAAAATGAAGAAGATCTTCCCATAGAACAGCAAGAAGAAAGGATAGAAGACTAATGCAAACACGATTTATTTTACAATGGTTCACTATTTTAAGCTTCTTTGTTATTGCCTTTGTATTAGAACTTGCACCTTGGCCAGTTGGTTTCCAAATGCTAAAGCCTGCGTGGCTTGTACTTGTATTACTTTATTGGGTATTAGCTATTCCCAATAAAGTAAGTATAGGCTGGTCATTTTTACTCGGATTAACTTGGGATTTAATATTAGGCTCTACATTAGGCGTTCACGCTCTCGTACTTTCTACGAGCATGTACATCATTGCCAAAAACTATTTAATTCTGCGAAATTTATCACTTTGGTTCCAAAGTTTATTGGTTGTACTTTTCGTCTTCATTATAAGATTACTTATTTTCTTAGTTGAATTTTCACTCCATACTGCCTTTTTTCATTGGCAAGCCATCTTGGGCGCATTCGCTTCTGGTTTACTATGGCCGTGGGTATTTTTATTAATGCGCAAAATACGCAGAAAAGTTAAATTACATTAAAAAAGAGAGATAACTCTCTCTTTTTTATGATTTATGAATGTTTCAAACACCTAATTCAATGGCTTATTGCTATCCAGTAAAGAATCACATTCCCAACCGATATACTCTCCCGAAAATTGTTCAGCCAATTTTTCAAAACGTTCTACTTGTTCAAAAATTTCGCTATTTTCTAATGAAATTTCTTGCTCTAATTTTACCAAGAAATAAGGTTCGTCATCTTCATTAAACTGAATCGCTTGTGCAGAATATTGTAATGTCGTGAAAGAATAATCCCCTAAACTAAGCTCATCCATAAAAGGGAACATTTTCTGCTCTTCATCAAAATGAAAACTATGCTCTACTAAATAGGTATCACTTAAATTACGACCTTTACTTTTTAATAAATCAAGCAATTCTTCCGTTGCATTTAACTTAATCTCCAATGGAGAAGCGAGCAAAAAATCAAAATAAGTATCCCAAATTAAATCCTTTTGCACATTAATATCTTTAACAAAATCAATTTGTTGTAAAGTTTCTACAATAAGATTTTCGTGCTTACAATAAAAATGTATTTTTATTTGAGAATTACAAATAAAATGCCCCGCAAAAAATACATTTGGAAGTGCGGTTAGTTGTGTCAAAATTTTAAATACACGGTTAATTAACTTATCGTATTCAACTTCTGAGGGTAAACCCGTTTCATCATCAGCCTGATAATCAATAGTAAACTGCACTATTTTATCGAGACCTTTACCGTGATATTTTTCAACATCTTCAATATTTGCGGTAAACACGGCAGGCATACCATTCACAGTAGAACGATAATTCTGCCAATTTGCCATATCCATTTCGCTTTCCTATTTAAATTCAGCCCAAATCGGTGCGTGATCAGACGGTTTTTCCATTGCTCGAATATCTAATGCAATGCCCACATCGACACATCGTTCAGCTAATTTTTGGCTTACCAAAATATGATCAATTCGTAAACCTCGATTATCATCAAACCCTTTAGAACGGTAATCAAACCACGAGAATTTATCATTTGCTGTTGGGTTCAGCTTACGGAAACTGTCTTCTAATCCGTAATCATATAAACGTTGATACCACGCTCGTTCTTCCGGTAGGAAAGAACATTTACCTGTGCGTAGCCAACGTTTACGATTTTCATCTCCGATACCAATATCTAAATCACTTGGGCTAATATTCATATCGCCCATAATTAAAATCGGATTCGATTTGTCGTGTTCTTTTTCTAAATACTGTTGAAGATCTGCATAAAATTTCTCTTTAGCTGGAAATTTAGTCTCGTGCGCACGGCTTTCCCCTTGAGGAAAATAGCCATTAATTATAGTCAGTAAACCAAATTCAGTTTCCAGATCAGCCATAATAATGCGTTTTTGTGCATCTTCATTGTCAGTTGGAAAACCACGACGAATCACTTTAGGTTCTTGTTTAGTCAATAATGCCACGCCATAATGACCTTTCTGACCGTGATGAAATACGTGATAACCTAAGTTTTCTGTAATTTCATAGGGAAAAGCCTCGTCAGCAACTTTAATTTCCTGTAAGCCAATCACATCTGGCTGATATTTTTCAATAATGGCTTCAAGTTGATGTGGTCGAGCACGTAAACCATTTATATTGAAAGAAATAAATTTCATTTTTGTTCCTATTAAAGAGTGAAATTGGCTTTATTATACAGAGATTTCTATTTTAATAAAAACGGCTTTGTCAGATAAACCTGAATTTGCTCAAATACTGTAGGCTTAATCCAAAATTGACCTTGAGAAGGTAAACAAGTGACCGAAATAAAATTATTTAGATAATCAAATTCCAATTGAGTAGCGTGCAAATAAGTGCGGTCAATTTTTTCTGTGTTTTTACCATAAAGTCCATCGCCCAAAATCGGGCTACCTAAACTTTTCATCGCAACACGTAATTGATGCGTTTTCCCCGTTTGAGGTTTTAAAATAAATAAACGTAAATTAGGTTCACAGCTTACACTTTCAAAACGCGTAATTGCTGGATTTTCCGGTATTATGTAGCAGTTGCACAAAGACCGAAAATTGACTAATTTACCGCATAAATTTTCCATTTTTTCAAACTCAAGGCGTAGCTATTCCGCTCAACCTTCATTCAGGTAAGCTATTTCTTTCTATATAATTCTATCTAAGTCTATTAGCGTCTATACGATTCTATGCTGCCATCAGAATTTCATCGTATACAGCTTGTTCTTCAAGTCGCTTAAAGTAGTGTGATGAAATTTCGTTAGGTGCAAAGGCTTTCATACCTAGAAACCCACCTTCACGATGATTTCCCTGCCAATAACCAACCTATTCTTTAAATGGCAGAACCCATAAACAACGTTTGAGGACATCTTCAAACAGTTCCCCATTTGATTTACGGCGGTTATCTGAAAAGAATGCAGCTTGATTTGCATAGTGTAAGGCATATTTATTATCTGGTGTGTGCCACGCATTAAGTCGTGCATTCTGGCATTAAAGGATTCTGCTAGATTGTTGTTTACACCTTTCGCACTATAAGCCTCTTGATGATTCACCGACCAACGGGTGTAATGAAAATCAAGACTTTTATAAGCAGGGTTTTCATAACACATAATATCACTGCCTGCTTTGACAAAGCGTTGATTTAATGCAAAAACAGTATCCGCATTTTCGGTATAATCCATTGCAACAATGGTACGATTTGCTCCAGATATATTACTATCATTTGCAGCACGTTGTGTAATAGCAAATAGACAACGTTTAGTCGTTCTAAATTTAGGATATTTGCGACCTTTCTCATCAGCTTTCTGACGTTGTTTATGATTATTTTTACGAAAATTAGTTGGGCACAGGGTAAAGTTGATCCACATTCCATCTTCGTGAATTTCGCCTGACAATGGACTTAAATCGCGTGTTTTAAATAAGGCTTCGCGAACTTTCCCACAAAGTACAAATGCCGTTTTGTAGTTCAAATTAAGATGACTACTAACATCAATCGCACTAATGCCTTTTGAGCTATTTACCATCATTAAAATGACAGCAAGAATATCGACTAAATCAACTTTATGAAAGGCAAAGGCTGTATTTGTCGTAATATAAAAATGGCGTTTGCAATGTTTGCAGCACCAACGTTTACGAGAAGCAAGGAAATAGGCTTCGTGGCGAATACCGCAATGCGGACAGCATACATCACGAACATTATCAGGGTTTCCCCAACGGTGAGTTTTTAAAAGGTGAAAAGCATCTTCTTCTGTAAGGCGTAAAATATCTTTTAAATTGATGTTTTTTGATTTGCTTGAAAGTAAATAATGTTGAGTCATTGCGAATTTCCTTGTGTAGTACAAGGCATCCAAGATTTGCTAAACGCCAGACACAAAAAAACGCCCACCTGAAGAAATCAGATCGGCTCAAAGCGTTTATGCCTCGAATACCGTACTGTCACAAGAAAATTTGTGAACTAAGCACCTAGATAAACTCATTGCAGCATTCGCCCATAATGTGCAAGATGCTCAATTTTTGCGGTTTATCTATCTTCCCCATTTAAGGGAAGCTAAAGGCAAAATAATTGTTTCGTTGGCAAATTGTAGTCTTTCTCGGAGGGAGTTTTTCCCTAAAGAATGAGATTTGAATGTAATCCTAAATTACGGATTCGTCAAGTAAAACAATTCCTTTAAGGGGATATCTTATTTTACTACCTACCTTTTAGTATTTTTAATTAACTATTTAGTTAATATATTTTTAAATTAGCTTATAATGCAATAAAACCTCAATTTTTTCATGGCAAGATAAGATACGATTATGACAATAAGACATATTACTTACCACATCTTACATAAAGAGCAAAACGGTGAAGCTAAGTTAGAGCTTAACCCTAGTCCGCTTACCCCAAATGAAGCTCATCACAATTTCTTAGAAACATTAACAAAAGCATATAGAGTACGAGCAGGTAAAGGGTTTGGTTCATTTGATAGTGATGAAGACAATTTCCCAATGCCTAGATTCTTAAATGATTATTTTGGAAATGATGACTTTCAACGCTTAACAGTAAGAATGATGAATACTCTTCTAGTAAAGATTCAAAGCCAACCTTTTGCAACAGGTGGAAAAGTATTTATCGCGCATTATGAAAATCAAGACAGCAATTACCTATTAATTGCCATTTTAGCTGACCGTGTTGGTTTCTCTGCTCAAAACTGGGAAATGTTAGAAAATGAAATGCTGGATATTGAGCATCTCAAATACGCTGGACGTATTGATTTAACTGCTTGGCAAGCAAATGAAACTCGTTATATTAGTTTCCTTAAAGGACAAGGTGATGTATCTGTTTACTTTAAAGAATTTTTATCTTGTAACGATGCTCTTGTTGCACGAGAAGAAACTAAAAAATTGGTAGTCTTGCTTGAAGAATTTACTCGTGAACAAGGTTATGAGTTAGAGCAAAAAACAGCATTCTTTAATGACGTAAAATCTTATTTAACAGATATTAGCAATAATGGCGGATCATTTAATACTGAGGAGTTTACTAATCGAGTCTGTCCAAGTAATCCCCAGATTTTACAAGAAAAATTAAGTGATTTAGAACATGGTGTACAAGATGGATTTACGCCAGATAAAGTTTCACTTAAACGATTGGTTACTTTTGTAGGAAAAACAAGAAATTGGCGGTTATCATTTGATCGAAATGCGATGTCAGAAGGTGATATTACTCGAGAAAATGGTAAAATCATTATACATAACCCAACACCTGAATTATTAGAAGCATTTAACGAATGAGCGTAACTTTTTCTGATTTAATACAAATTTATCGTGGATCTGAACCTGTAAACGGTTCAGATATGCGTGCTTTTTGTATTCAAACAGAAGAAGAACTAAATTTGCTTAATCAATTATTATCTGATGAAAATTACGATAATACTGCATTAACATCTGACAAAACACCTCAGCTTGATATGGTGATTAACCTCACTTTCGGAACGCCTAAACTTCAATTTGGACGTTTTTTTGATAAAATAGAAAACTTAATAAAAGGTGACATAGCTCAATTTAATAATACTTTACTTTCTCAATCTCCTTATTTTATAAAATCTGAAAACATTGCTTCATTTGATCAAAATATCTCTATTTTAGAATCCTATCAAGTTGTTAAAGAATTTTTGCAACAACTGCTTTTAATGGATTCATATACAGATGTTGTAAATAAAAAACTTATATTTTTTAGTAAAAAGACGTTTGAATTATCCATTGACGTAACAAATAAATTAAGTGAGTTTGTTCAGATTATTAAAAATCTCGACATCCGCAAGCGTAAACTGATTACCGACTTTCAAGAATGGATGAATGATGAGTCCACCAGTAGCCATATAGATGAAAAGAAATCAATTTTAGCCTTTGTCTTATCAGATTCTTTATCACAAGAGGCTAATTTGTTAGATGTAATTCAGAATATTCAACATATAAGTGAATCAGTACAAGCACAATATGCTTTGTACTTAGAAAACTTTAGTTATGAGAAATTTGTTAAAAAATTAGAGGAAAATACAGAAAAATTTGTATCAAAAATCAATGATACAATTAGTAAAATTCTTCCTCAATTTTTAGGATTACCATTTCTTACTGCCGTACCATCAGCTTTAAAATCAGGTGATAATTGGCTTATCTATCTTGCCCTCATTATATATTGTTTAATATGCGGATATGGATTATCTAATCAGAAATTGATTTTAGACAATCTTAGACAAGATGTAGATAGATTTGAAGAAAAAGGGAAGGTTCCTGAAAAGTTAAAAGAACAATGGAAAGAAGATAAAGATAGAATAAGTAAGTTACTTCTAAAACAAAGACACCTATATCGAATACTCTTTATTTCTTTATTATTCTTTTTATCTTACGGTATTTATAAATTTATATCTATTATATAGTTCATTTGTTTGTAACTAATGGCGATTGCATTATGAAAATTAGAACCTATGGCTGGATTCAAAATCCATCGTCTTTTCAATCATTAAAAAAGGTAGTTCAAATCTTTGATACTGCATCACAGCATTATCAAAACTTAAAGGATAATTTAATTAACTCAATCTATAATGAAGTAATTCGTAATAACTTGAAAGATAAGTTAATTAATAATGAAAATGAATTTACTTACCTTGAATTGGTAGGAACTTCTAAAAACAAACAAGGTAAACCGCCTTCATCAAGAAAAGATGCAGTAGCTGATGCACTTATTCAAATTAGTATCGAGCCACAGCAAATAAAATCGACAGGGAAAACTTGGACAGATAACTGGACCGCTGATGGTTTTCTAAGATGGGCTGTTAGTTTTAATTTTATCAAAGTAGATAGAGAAAAAGATACTTTCAGTATCACTGAAAAAGGTCTAGCTTTTTCACAAGCCAATGATGAAGAACAAGAATTAGATATACTAAGAACAGCTTTACTTGCGTATCCACCTGCAACTCAGATTCTATCGTTGTTAGAAGAGAATGGTGATTATTGTACAAAGTATTATCTCGGTTCTAAATTAGGTTTCCGTGGTGAAAAGGGATTTACTTCATATAATGAAGATATTATGTATGATTGGCTTGCATCTTCATCAGCTGTTGAGAAAAAGAAAATTAAATCGGATATTGAAGGAACAAGTGATAAGTATGCCCGTGGAATCTGTAACTGGTTAAAAAATGTCGGGTTTGTCCAAACAAAACAAGTGAAAAGAAAATTTCAAAATGGACAAAAAGAAAGTCTTCAAGGATATAAAATTACTGGCAGAGGAATCATAGCTTTACACCGTTCAATAGGGCATTCTAGCAATCGGCGTATTGAAAAATTCATTATGTGGGAATTTTTTGCCACCGATGGACATAACAGGGATTACATAAGGTCTCGACGTGCTAATATTGTAAAATTATTAATATCAACTATTTCATTTAAAAATTTAGTCTCTGAAATGAGAAATAATGGCTTTCAAGATCCAGAGGATATATTTTTATCTGATATTGATGGTTTAAGATTATTTGGTTTACGTATAGAGCTTAAAAACAATAAGTTTAGATTACTAGATAAAATTTGTGATTTTTCTATTCCAAAATTAAATTTAACAGAAGAGCTACGCGATAAAGTAATAGAAGAGCAAAAAGCGATTTTTTTACAAAAAACTAAATTGCCACTTTCATATATAGAACTTCTTGAAATTGCTAGGGATGGTAAACGCAGTAGGGATTTTGAGCTTATTACAATGGAATTATTTAAAAATATATATAAAATCAATGCCATTGTATTGGGTGGTGCACGCAAACCTGATGGCGTTTTGTATATGCCAGAATTTGGGGTCATTGTTGATACAAAAGCTTATGCAGATGGATATTCGAAAAGTATTGCTCAAGCCGATGAAATGATACGTTATATCGAAGATAACAAACGTCGAGATCCAAGTAGAAACTCAACGAAATGGTGGGAACATTTTCCTACATCAATTCCTGCAAATAACTTTTACTTTTTATGGGTATCGAGTGTATTTGTGAATAAATTTCACGAACAACTTAGCTATACAGCACAGGAAACCCAAACAGTAGGTGCAGCACTTAGCGTTGAACAGCTACTGTTAGGGGCAGATTCCGTTCTTAAAGGTAATTTAACAACTAAGAAATTCATAGATTCGTTTAAGAATCAAGAAATTGTTTTCGCACCTTCAATATTGCATAGTTAGTAGTTTGTAATGAGCACTTCTACGCTTTCCTGCTTAAAAGTGTTATATGAAGCATTACCATAATGAAAATCTAAGTAATGAACTTTAAAGCCATGTTTCGAAATGAAGTCTTTCAGCATATCATGGCTTTTACCTTTATGCTCTAAAACATTACTTAAAGCAAAACGAATACCTTTTTCGTTTAATCTAAGTATTAATTGGTACATTTCTAATTCCTGCTCTTCACCCCAGTCTTGAAATCCTCTATTTCCATCGTTATAACTACCTGTTGTGATAAGATAAGGGGGATCGAGATATACAAAATCCTGTGTATTCAGTTCACTTATATCAAATTCATGAATAAAATTATCGGCAAATGTTGCATTAAGTCCTTTCAAGCGTTGAGTGAAGTAACATAAGTTTTCTTTCATCCTTTCGTTGAAGCTACTTCTATTTCTACCAAATGGATTATTAAATTGCATTTTGCTATTAAAGCGGAATTGATAATTATAACTAAATGAAGATAAAACATATAAATCAAGAGGATTAGGGTTGTTATTATAATCTGATCTAAATTTAAGAAATCCTTCTTCATTAGTTTTACTCAACTGATATTGACTAATTCTATACTCAATTGAGGATAGAATAGTTTCTATTGGCATTTTTTGGAATAATCTGAACATATCATTAATAAGATAATTCATATCATTAAAAATATATTTCTCAGCTTCAACATTAATGCCAACATTAGCTCCACCACTCAATAGATCAACAAAAGTTTTTATATTTTTAGGAAATAATGGTAGAATTTGTTTTAAAAGTCTATACTTCCCTCCAATATAATTTAATGGGCTTTTTACCCACTTTTTTTGAGGGAAATAATCTTGAGTTAGTTTAAATTCTTCGTCATTAGGTATAGTTTGTTTTTCTTTAAGAGGTTTTTTTTGAATATAAAATAGTAATTCACATAATTCAGTATCTAACGGTTTATTCTTTGATTTATACTTTCTATATGGTATTCTTTCCAATTCAACATGCTTATTTATAGAATATTTCTTTAATAATTCAAATAGTTCTTTTTCTGGAATAATGCCTTCAGTGTTATAACTTAACAAGATATGTGTAGCATCAATATTTGAGATTAAATCTTCCATTGCACTTTTAGCACTTTTTGTCGTTGAAAAATTACTTTTAAGCTGGCTCCAATCGAAAATTTTAGTTTTACCTTTTAAAGTAGGCTTAGTATGTCTAGCTACATTTTCCAATAAATGATAATTTGAAGCGTATTGGCGGTTATTATAAGGCGTATCAATATAGGCTATATCGACGCTAATTTTTTTTATTAGTTCGTTAGCATTCTCATTAAATGAACGATTAGGACGATTATTATCTATAACAGATGGAAATATTAAATCTAACTTGTTTAAAGAACGTTTATCCCAATGTTTCAGATAAGCGCCGTAAGTTCCAGTAATATTACTAACAGATGGCAAAGCTTCAATAAGTGAGTTTAAAAGATATAAGTATTCTTGTTGATTTACATAACCATCTTTTTTCCAAGAATCTAGTGTTGAATGGATAAAATCTATTCTTTTAGCATTTTCCACAGTAAGGTACATAGCATCACCAGTTGGAGAATAGCTAGATTCATAGTATCCGATAGGTAAGTGAGTTATAGGGGTGTCTGCTAAATATGATAGCGGGTCATTAATGCCAATTTGTTTTAATCCTTCAAAAGTTGGACGAGAATTGCCCTCAATTAAAACCTTTGCATTGATATGACTAAAATAAAGCAAATCATTACTATAAATAGTATAGTAAGGTTTAAAAAATAGCCCAACAGTATTTGTACCTGCGAACAAATCTAGGAAAGTTTCTTCTGTTCCATTAGTATGTTTATCCAACATATTTTTAATATGCTGTAATAATAGTTTTTTAGAACCGATATAACGCATTTTAACATCCTTCAACATCCTCCCCCCCCTAGTTTAACAGTGTTAAAGTTGCTTAGCAAGCAAGTCACTCTTGTTATGCTGCTAATAAATAAACAATAAGTAGGTAACTCTATCAATTAGGTGATTTCTGTCGAGAAATGCGTTTCAATTTTTCAAGTTAGATCGCAAAAATAACATTTTTTCTTATCAAAAGTACGGTTTTATGATTATCTTTGCATTTCAGATAACACTTTAAACGATACATCAAACGCAGTTTGCATATCATTCGACATCATTCGGTAGTGATTGATAAGGGCTTGTTCTTTTGCTTCTAATTCATCATTAGGCAAGCTGTGGTACATTTTTCCTTCACCAGTCAGCAACCAAGTGATACTAATCCCTAGTGCTTCATAAATTTTAATTAACCCATCAACATTAGGATCACGCCCTTCATTTAAGTAATTCATCGCTGAACGATATGAGATCCCTGTTACGTTGGAAAACTCAGTAACAGTCATATTTTTAGCATCTAAGACCTGTTTTAAACGTTCTGATATGCACACTATTTCACATTCCTATTGAAAAAAGCAAATGATTGTGATATTTTTGCACAATCAATATGAATAATGTTTCATATTTTAGTTTAATCAAGGTGTGATCTCAATACTATGACCCAACATTTTCTTACTTTCTAGCAAAGCTCGCTAGCTTTCTTCTTACGAGATTGCACAACTCTCGGAAGAAGAAGCGTATGATTTGCTTTGTGAATTAAGATGGGGTGGAAAAGAGTTTATCACTTGTCCTAAATGTGGGGTACAACACAAGCCTTATTATATTTCTACACGTAAACAATGGCACTGCAAACATTGTAATCACACTTTTAGTGTCACTTCTGGCACCATTTTTGCTAATCGCAAGAAACCGATTAAGGTTTATCTCTATGCTTTAATGGAATGGGTAAATGCCGTCAAAGGCTTATCTTCCCTTCAATTAGCACGTAATGCAAAACTTAATCCTCGCACGGCATTTGTTTTATCACATAAATTCCGCAAGGCGTTATTAGAAAGTCGTGATATGAAACCTCTTTCAGGTGTAGTGGATATGGACGGTACTTATGTTCATCCTGCACCACGCAAAGCAAATAAGAAATCTGATCGCATTGACTATCGTTTAAAGGAAAATCAGAATCCTGATAAACGTTGTGTAATGGTTGCACGTGAGCATTATTCGCCAGAAGAAAAAGCCAGTAATGCGCTGCATTGTGGGGCAAAACGCTCTCATGTTTTTGTGGTGCATACGAAATCACAATCGGTAGTGAAAAATTTTGCCGATAAATTCATTAAACCGAATACACAAATTAATACCGATGAAAGCACGGCTTATGATGTCTTATTACCCTACTATGATTTGAGAACTGTAAACCATAAGGAAGAATATCGTAGTGACTTAGGTGTAACAAACAATCAGGGAGAAAGTTTATTCAGTCGTTTCAAACGAATGTACTACGGACAAGTTCACCGTATCAGCAACGAATACTTACTTAACTATGCTAATGAAATTGCCTACCGTGAGGACAATCGCCGTACCTCAAATAAAGCGCAGTTTATTGATGTATTACGCCGATGTTGTGAGTTATCTATTAAGCATTTTTCCACTAACGATTTATACTTTAAATAGTTTAATGTACAAGCAATCGTTTGTGATTGTTTATACGGTATAACTTCTTCAATCTCTTGCCCATCTAACTTCATCGCCTGATATGTAATCTCTTTCACACTTAACCATTTTGAAGGCTCTTGTTTTAGTACCTGAGCAATCAACTCTTGAGGTGAAGTTTGGAAACGAAGATTTCTAAATTTTGGATTTGAAGGTAAAGGCGGTTCTTCCCGACCTTTTGCGTGATTTAATGCCACACGATAATCTGAAATTTTCCGTTCAAGATCCTTTAATTCTTTATGGAGTTGCTTGATTTGCGCTGCAATTTCTTTCTTTTCGGTTTCTTCAATTGCTTCTTCAAGCGCATTTTCCAAAGTTGATTTTTGTTTTGTCATTAACTATTCTTACCTTTCGTAAATAAAAGATAAGAAAATGTAGCAGAAACAATAAATTAAATCTTTGTGCAACTGCTACATAATACCGGGATTTTCTTTGGTTTGACAAAGTTTCCATGCACCCTCTCGGGCTTTCTTCATATCCCCAATGATCAATCCTTGTTTCTTTTTAGGCTTTTGGTTACTTAATGCCAGATACGTTTTATGAATTTTATGTTCAGAAAAAAGTCGTGAAAATTCAGCCGCACTTTCAGCATTTAACGCCAGAATTAACAAACCCGAAGTTACTTTATCTAAGCGATGAACCAACCATACTTTAGGCACATTCAATTGTTTTGCAACAAGTTCTGTTAAGCCTTGCTCTTCTTGATCTTTATGAACGCTAATACCCTCAGACTTGTTGATAATAATAAAATCGCTATGTTGATAAACAACCTCGATTTCCATCAGATTTGCTCCTTTTTGTAAATTTTATTTTTACCGAGAACAATATCTTTTACCGAACTAAGTAATTCCTGTTGAATATGTGACAGTTTTGGTTTTTCGTTTAATTGAAATGCTAACGGACGACAAAGTTCCATTGCTTTCACGCCTAATCTAGCAGTGAGTAATCCCACACCAATTCCTTGAGCGATACGTGTAGATAATTTTGCTGTCACATCTTGAGAAAGCCAATCCATTCCAATATCTTGTGCCACTTCGGTTGCTCCAGCAAAAGCGATATTGACCAATACCATTCTTAACAATCTAATACGTGAAAAATACCCTAATTCAATCCCATAAATTTCAGCAATCTTATTCATTAATCGAAGATTGCGCCACGCGATAAAAAACATATCCACTACAGCAAGTGGACTAATCGCGACAATCACAGCTGATTCAGCTGCCATTTTACTAATCAATTTTTTAGCTTGTGCATCAAAAGAAGACAAAACATGACGACTGAATAAATGAGCAATTTCTTGCGCCGAATAAGCTTCATTTAATTGGTGTTGCCATTGAATTACCGCTGGAGAATCATTTTCCAAACCTAAAGATTCTGCAATATCTAAGCAAAGAATTTTACTTTTTTCTGCGTTATGAACGGAAAAAACATCGCCATTTTTTACCGCACTTTCTAACCAAATCTGCTGACTTTGTTGTTGCCATTGCTCACGTTTTTTTAAACGAACTAAACGTCGCCACTCGCCAATAATCTCTTTAATCCCCAATAAAATGATAATCAAACTGACTAAAGCAAAAGCAAGATAAATCCATTGATGTTGTTGATAGCTATCCCAAATCCACTGCATGGATTGTGCAACCGTCGCCAAGCCAAATAAAAGTGCGGTAAATTTTAATAAAGTTTTTCTAAAACTGGATTTTGGTTTCAATGCTTGTTCAAGTTGAGCATCAAGTAACTCTCCGTCCAACACTTCATCTAGCTTTGCTTCCATATTATGGAATTCTTGCTTGGGCTGATAGTGTTCTTCCTCTACATTAACTGAATGTTCAAAAATTTGTTTTTCCATTGCCTATTCCAAAAAATAACCCCACTAAATAGTGGGGTCACAACGTCAAAATTCAATCATTATTCATCACTTGAAAAGATAGAAAGTAATCTTAATAAACTCAAGAATAAATTGTAGATTGAAACATAGATGTTCACGGTTGCGCGAATGTAATTTGTTTCTCCACCGTGAATAATATTACTGGTTTCATACAAAATGGTCATTGTTGAGAACACAACAAATAATGCACTAATTGCGACCGATAACGCAGGAATTTGGAAGAAGAAACTCGCCACCATACCAAGCAATAACACAATAAATAATGCGAACATTGCGCTTGATAAAAATGACATATCTTTTTTCGTAGTCAATACATAAGCGGAACACGCAAAAAATACGATAGCAGTTCCTGCGAATGCAAGCATAATCAAATCTTCCATTCCACGTGCCACATACATATTTAAAATTGGCCCGATGGTGTATCCCATAAATCCAGTGAAAGCAAAGGCCGCCAAAATACCAGCAGGGCGATCAGCTAATTTATTGGTTAAGAAAAGTAAGCCATAAAAACCCACTAGTAACACAATAATATTTGGATAGGGCAAGTTTAAGCTCATTGAAATAAACGCAACAACCGCTGAAAAAGCCATTGTTAATCCCAGTAAAAAATACGTGTTACGCAACACTTTATGTGTGCTGAGTAACGATTCTTTTTGAGCATCCACAATAAGACGTGATTGCATAAAAGCTCCTTGTAAAATAAATAAAAAGTCTTCTGTAAAGTAAGGGCTAGGGATAAAAAAGTCAATGGTATTAATGGAATTAATTTCATCAAAATGAATAAATTATCATCATCTAAAGTTAAATCATCAAATTTCTATTTACATCAATAAAATATTCATTATACTACGCCCATCAATCACGGAGGAATGGTCGAGTGGTTGAAGGCACCGGTCTTGAAAACCGGCGAGGGTTTACGCCCTCCTAGGGTTCGAATCCCTATTCCTCCGCCATCAGAATTAAGAAATCCCTAAGTCACAAGGCTTAGGGATTTTTACTTTGTATTACGTTATTTGGTCAATCCATTCACTAGTGAAATAACAGTTTGAATATCGCTATCAGACAATTTTCCTTCTTTCACAAATTTTACTTTTCCCGTTTTGTCTAACACGATAATTGCACTATCTTTAGAATTTAATCCCCAAGCATTTTTTACCGCACTTTTATCATCTAACACAACTTGGCTATGTGGATTTTCCTGTTTGCTTTTTTTCGCACCATTTTTTACAAACATACCTGTACCAACAATCGCATCATCCGCATTAATAATAGTGGTTGTTTGGTATTTTACAGGATTAAAATGGGATGCTTTTATCACATCAATCATCGACTGATTTTTCTCTTTTGCAGCCGTTCTACCCGCTAAATGATGAACAACACGCACTTTACCCGCTAATTCCGCAGAACCCCAAGGTTGAAACGCAGTATCTTTTCCTGAAAGCACAATTTCACCATACTCCGTTACTTGCACTGCTGGTAAAGATTGCTCTAATTGCAAATTGTGTGCCCAAGTCGAACTACTAAACATTACGCCACAAACTAAGGCAAGAATTTGTTTTTTCATACATTTTCCTCAAAAATTTATCAAAAACTTTCACGCTTTGGCGAAAGACATCTTTTTGCTATACTCGCGCGCCTATTATATGTAATCAAGAAGGAAAACCCAATGGATCAAATGCCTAATTGCCCAAAATGTCAAAGTGAATACGTTTACCACGATTCAATTAATTTTGTTTGCCCTGATTGCGGTAATGAATGGGATAATAATGAAATTCAAGAATCAGATGACGATCAACTAATCGTAAAAGACAGTAATGGGAATTTGCTTGCAGATGGCGACAATGTACTTTTGATTAAAGATTTAAAATTAAAAGGTTCATCAGAAGTATTGAAAAAAGGTACAAAATTCAAAAACATCCGCTTAGTAAATGGCGATCATAATGTCGATTGTGGCAAAATCATGTTGAAATCTGAGTTTTTGAAAAAGGCTTAATCGAAAAAACGCGGTCTAAATAGACCGCACTTTGCACTTTAAAGAAATAAATTTATTTAATAATATCAATCACTTCTCTGACTAATCGTCCAATTTCATCCCAATTATTGGATTGAATCAATTTTTTCTCCACAAACCAAGAGCCTCCACAAGCAACAATATTAGGAATAGCAAGATAATCCCTTATGTTATGAAGCCCTATACCACCAGTCGGCATTATCTGTAATTGAGCATAAGGACCGAGCAATGCTTTAATCATTTTCACTCCGCCTGAAGCCTCTGCAGGGAAAAATTTTACCGCCGAAATTCCCATTTCTAATGCAATTTCAATTGCCATAGGATTATTCACCCCTGGTGTTATTGGAAAATTTAAATCTTGACATAATTTCACAATTTTTGGATTAAATCCTGGTGTTACCACAAAATCCGCCCCACTACTTTTAGCTAAAACTACTTGTTCCGCAGTTAAAACTGTACCGGCAGCAATTAAAAAGTCAGGTCTATTTGCACGCAACAAACGGATCGCATCTGCCGCTGCTTCAGAGCGAAAAGTAATCTCTGCCACAGGTAAACCATTTTTAGCCAACGTATCTGCTAGCGGCAAAATATCGTCTGCATTATCCAACGCAATTACAGGCACAATTTTGAGTTCACGAAGTTTTTCAATAATTTGTTGAGTTGTGTATGACATAATTTTCCCTATTTAAAATAATTTTTTGCATTGTTGAAACAAATATCTTCAATCATTTTACCCAGTAATGAAATGTCATTTGGAGCTTCACCTTTTTCAACCCATCCACCAATCATTTCACATAAAATACGGCGGAAATACTCATGGCGAGTGTAAGATAAAAAACTACGTGAATCAGTTAGCATTCCAACAAATTGACTGAGTAACCCTAATTGAGAAAGCTGTTGTAACTGACGTTCCATTCCGTCTTTTTGATCGTTAAACCACCATCCAGAACCAAACTGTATTTTCCCTGCAATACCATCGCCTTGAAAGTTTCCGATCATACTAGCGATCATTTCATTATCTCGAGGATTTAAGCAATATAAAATAGTTTTAGGCAGTTGATTTTCCTTATCCATTGCATCTAACAAACGAGAGAGGGGATATGCATAAGTTCGATCACCAATGGAATCAAAGCCACTATCTGCACCGAGTAAAGCAAACATTCGACTATTATTGTTACGTATTGCACCAATATGCATTTGCATTACCCAGTGAAGTTTACAATATTCCGAAGCCAACCAGACTAAAATTGCAGTACTAAATTGAGCGATTTCTTCTTCCAAGAGCGGTTGATTTTGCAAACGTTTTTGTAAAATACTATTCAATACTGATTCATCTGGAATAGCTGAAAAACGGACAATTTCCATACCATGATCAGCAGATTTACAACCTTGAGCATCAAAATATTCGAGACGTTTTAACAACGCTTTTTTTAAATCTGCAAACGTATAAATATCTACATCTGCAACTTCACTTAACTGTACAAGGTAGTCATTAAATTGTGGCAACTCAATTTTGAATACTTTATCAGGTCGCCAACTTGGTACAACATCAATATCAAAACTTTCATCATTCTTGATTGCTTGATGATATTGCAAAGAATCAATGGGATCATCTGTTGTCCCCACTAATTTCACGTTCATTTTCTGCATAATGCCTCGCGCAGAAAATTCAGGTTGTTGCAACATTTCATTACATTGATGCCAAATTTTTTCCGCATTTTGCGGATTAAATAACATATTGGTTATACCAAAAGGACGGCGTAATTCTAAATGTGTCCAGTGATAAATTGGATTACCAATACAAAGAGGGACTGTTTTCGCCCAAGCCAAATATTTTTGATAGTTAGTAGCCTTCCCTGTAATCAATTCTTCTGGTACTCCAGCTGTACGTAAGGCACGCCATTTGTAGTGATCACCCTCTAGCCAAATTTCAGCTAAATCATTAAATTGACGATTTTCCGCCACTTCTCTTGGATTTAAATGACAGTGATAGTCAAAAATAGGTTTATTTTTGGCATAATCATGATAGAGAATTTTTGCAGTATTCGTTGAAAGAAGGAAATTTTCATCCATAAATGATTTCATAATGTTACCTTTGAATGATTCTGTAAATAAGAAGAAGGAGATTCCCCTCTAAAAGAGGGGATAGATTATTATTTATTTATTTTCTCCAATTCACGAGAATTATTATCGACAACTTCTTTTGAAAGTGGATACCAGAAAGTTAAAATAACAAAAATTGCAATGCAAGAGATTGCAGGAACCAACGTTGCAACATTATAAATTGAATTCAGAGTTTCACTTGATTGACTTGGCACATTAGGCATATAACCTACCAAACTTAATGCAACACCACCTAATCCGCCTGCAAGTGCTTGTCCAATTTTACGTGCAAAAGAATATACCGCATAAATAGTACCATCTTCACGGCGATGTGTTTTCAGGAATTGGTAATCAATAATATCAGTAATAAACGCCCAAATAATCACCATAAAATAATTGAGTCCCAATAAAGAAATGAAAGCAATTGCCATATATAACCATACATCGGTTGTTTTAACTCCGAATAGAATAAAATATCCAATTCCAGTGAGCAATAAAGCAATCGATGCTGATTCTTTTTTACCAAATTTTTTCACCAAGGTTTGTGCAAACGGTGCAACACAGAAAGAAGCAATGACAGGTAATGTTCCACCAATAGATAATGCAAATTTACTATTAAAGTAATCAATATAAAGGTATGGATTCATTGCACCGATAAGTAAATTAGCTAATAGTAAAATGATGGCAATTAAAATAAAAATTTGTAATGGTTTATTTGAAAAAAGACTAACAAAAATAGCTTTGACATCTCCAAAACACTCATTTCTATTATGTCTGCGCCCTACTTTTTCTGGCAATTGAATGCGCTCAACTGAATTTCTCCAGCAGAATTGATACAAATAAAATGCGATGAGCATTAAAACACCCATAATAATAGTAAACATCTCTGGAATAATAATTTGTTTACCATCCACATTTTTATAAATCAATAACGGAACAATAAAAGAAATTGTTAATAGCGCAATATTGGCACCAATCGAACGGAATACAGATAGAGAAGCACGATCTTCAGGACAACTACTGATAACGCTTGCCATTGAGCCATAAGGAATATTAACCGCAGTGTAACAGAAACTCCCCCAGATAATATAAGTAATGCTCACATAAGCTAATTTGGCTGGATATGACCAATCTTTTACAACATAAAGAAATAGCAAGAAACCAGATAAACAGACAAATGGTGCAGCACGTCTAATTATTCCTTTAAAGCGCCCTTCTTTAAAAGGCTTCATAGTATCAACTAAACGTCCCATTCCCATATCAGTAAAAGCATCTAATACACGTGATATTAAGAAGAGTAACCCAACAACATACCCTGGAATTTCTAATACATTGGTATAAAATAGCATAAGAAAAAAAGCTGACATCATAAAGCTCATATCATTTGCGATGTCACCTGTCATATAGGCAATTTTATCTTTGAGACCAAAAGGTCTTGATTCTAATGTGTTCATAAATTTATCCTTGTATGGTTAAATATAAGTATCTTTAAACCCACAATATGCATCAACCGGGCTTACGCCTTTAAAATCAGAATAGCCCATTAATTTTTCTACTAACATTTCCATCGTGTCTTGTTTTCCATCATAGGCATTAATGTAAGTTTTAACTTGAGGAACATCTGCCAAATGGAATGGACATTGCACAGAAACAAAAATCGTTGGAATTTCATGCACATAGAAAGGTATATCCGGCGTGCCTTTAGTTGCTTGCCACACGATGCGCTGTACGGTACTCATATGTACATTTGCTACATTAATAATCAGATCATATTGACCAACTAAATCAGAGATTGGACGTTTTTGGGAGTATTCGTTGCGAATCGCTTGTACTTGTTCTTCATCGGGAAGAGCTAGAATATTATCCATCGGAGACTGATAAATTGAGACGGAAAAACCTTTTTTAGTCAATTGCTCTTGTAAAATTTCAATGGCACTTTTTGAGCTTCCTGCGACCATTTTTCCAAAGCCTCCCTCAACCCCTTTAATATTCACTAATAACACTCGAGGGTGTTTTTCAGGCGAAATCGGGAAAATTGCTTGTTTATTTTTAACAAGCGTAATCGCTTTATCAGCAACTTGACGGAAAATCGCTTTATTTTCTGGCAGTCCAATTTTTGCCATAGCAGCTTCTTTTGGAGGTAGAATTTGTTCTTTTGGTGTCTTATGCAAATTAAGTTTCGCTTTAAAACCTAATATTCTGCAAAGAGCATCATATAAACGTGTTTCAGTAATGACACCATTGCGGTATCCATCCATCATATAAGCAAAATCTTCATCTGGATCATTGAAGAATAAGAATAAATCACAACCAGCAGCAATAGCTTGAGGAACAAGTTCACTACGTTTCATGCTTGATGTCATTGCAACCATATGGCTTGCATCAGTAACAATTACACCATTAAACCCTAATTTTCCACGCAATAAATCTGTTAAAAGCGGTTTAGAAAGTGTAGCAGGCAAGCACTCTTCATCACTTAATTCTGGAGAAAAATATTTCTCATAACTTGGTAGATGAATATGCCCCGCCATTATAGAAGGCAACCCTGCATCAATTAACCCTTGATAAACTTTACCGAATGTTTCATCCCATTTTTCACATGAAAAGTCATTAATGCTAAAGGAAAGATGCTGGTCTCGCTCATCAACACCATCTCCTGGGAAATGTTTAGCGGCAGGTTGAATACCACTTTCTTGAATGCCTTTCATATAAGCAAGCGCCATTTCCAATACGGTATCAGGATCAGAACTAAACGAGCGGTTAGAAATAATAGGATTGCGCCAGTTATAATTAATGTCCACAATTGGGGCAAAACTCCAGTTACAACCAATAGCCGAAGCCTCAATCCCCGCTACTCTGCCCATTTCATAGGCATAATGAGCATCTTGAGTCGCAGCAATTTTTATTTGAAGACCAATTTCCGTGCCATCTGTACAAGCACCATTTCCGCCCGCTTCAGTATTTGCCGCAATCAAAAGCGGAATTTTACTCTTCGTTTGCAAAATATGATTTTGTTCATAAACCTCTTCAGCCTTAGCTGGGTTATAACGCACTGCTCCAATATGATATTTATTAACCATATTAGTTAAATATTCTTCTGAACGACTTGAACCCATATTGACAAATAATTGCCCAATTTTTTCTTCTAAACTCATATTTGCAATGGTATTTTCTACCCAAGCAATTTGTTCAGCATTGAGATAAAATGGTTTTTTACTTAAATCAACAGTCATATTTGTCTCCTTAATTATTTGATTGTGTATTCAAATTATGGTGGAACTGTTCAATCAATGTCTGCTGGTATCCCGTATCAAATTGACCATAAACTAATTTTCCTAACGCCTCTAAAATTAATTGCTGCCAAGACTGACTTTCGAAGCCACATAAAATAGGGAAAAAACATACATTATTTGCCATTGCTGAAAATAAATCACCAGGTGAATCGCCCACCATCAAGATATTTTCTGGCAGATAGCCATATTTTTTCAGCTCGTTTAGGCTATCTGCTTTACTACCTTGATCCTGTCCAAAAATAATATTAACGCTCTCTAATAAATGGTATTTTCCCCACTCATCAATAATGGCTTCATTATTAGCTGCACTCACTACGGCAACATCCGCAAATCTTTTAATAAATGCCAGATTTTGCTGCACATTAGGAAACGTTTTAAATTCTTCTTTGAGCGTAATAATACTTTGATTAACTTGTTCCGACCATCGCAACGCAAGAGTTAGATCCTCTGATGGTGAAATCTCAATCTCTTGTTTCAAGGCTCGATTAGAAAGCTCTTTAGTGCGACTCACCCATGATTTAAATATAGAAATGTCGCCTTGATATCCATACTCTTCGAGAGATAACACTAAGCCTTTAAAACGATTACAACCTCGTGTTTCAGAAAATAAATTAATTTTGTTCCATAAAGAAAGAAAACGCTCTCTATCTTCAATATGAAAGGTATCTACCGCACAAGGCCCAAAACATTTTTCGTGTTTAAGATTCATTGTATCCATTGCACATCCATCAGAATCTACGCAAACAATAACCTCTTTTTGCTTACTGAAATTTTGCATTTTTTCACCTAATTCACTGTCACTAAACACCACTATAAGCAGAAAAACCACCATCAATTGGCAATACCACTCCATTTACAAAGCTTGCGTAAGCTTCATCAATTAAAAACAGCACACCACCAACAAGTTCATCTGGTTCACCAAAACGTCCCATTGGAGTATTGGTTAAAATTTTATTTGCTCGCGGTGTTGGTTTTCCTTGTTCATCAAAAAGTAATGCTTGATTTTGGTTGCTCACTAAAAAACCTGGAGCAATAGCATTGCAACGAATGCCCACTTTTGAAAAATACACTGCCAGCCATTGGGTAAAGTTACTAATAGCGGCTTTCGCACCAGAATACGCAGGAATCTTTGTCAATGGAGTAAAGGCATTCATACTAGACACATTTAGAATGTTTGCACCTTGTTTACCAATCATATCTTGAGCAAAAACTTGAGTAGGTAAAAGTGTTCCTAAGTAGTTCAAATTAAACACAAACTCGATGCTTGATTTATCTAAATTAAAAAATGTTTTGGTATTTTCGTTAAGATTAAGTTGATGATATTCGTTATCTGTAGTCGCTTTCGGATTATTACCTCCCGCACCATTAATTAAAATGTCGCAAGTACCAAAATCCAGCATAATTTGTTCCCGAACTACTTTTAGACTATCAATATCCAATACATCCGTTTTATATGCTTTTGCTTTCCCGCCTTGTTGGTTAATTTCATCAGCAACAGCATTAGCCGCATCAAAGTTAATATCTAATAAAGCGATGTTAGCTTGTGTATGAACCAACTGCTTAGCTAAAAAGGCACATAAAACTCCACCTGCACCAGTAATAACGATGAGTTTATTTTTAAGATCATGTTTTCTAGCAATTGACATAATTCCCTCTTCCATAAATGATTAACCACTGACCAAATGGTACACAACCAAAATAAATTGGTAAACCGATTTATTTCAATTTTGTGACATACATCACATTTTTAAGAAAACAATCTTGCATATTCTTCTAGAAAAGAGAGAATTGGTTTACCTGATAAGTATTAATGTAAATCATGTCTAATTGAAGTAGATGAAAGTAACTTCGGTGGCACACGCAAACGTGAGCGTGGTACGGCCAGCAAAGTGGCTGTATTCGGGCTTCTTAAACGTAATGGCAAGGTTCATACCACTGCCAATACTTAATCGGCAACACAACTTCCGATTATTCGAGAGCAAGTAAGGCTTGATAGCATGGTTTACACTGATACTTATCGTAGTTATGATGTACTTAATGTGAGTGAATTTAGCCATTTTCGTATCAATCACAGAATACATTTTGCTGAAAATCATAACCACATTAACATTTGGGGAACCAAGCAAAACGCCATTTACACAAGTTTAACGACATTCCCAAATGTGCATTTTGAACTGTATTTGAAGGAATGCGAATGGCGTTTTAATTACAGTAACATTGAATCCAAAATTTTCATTTTAAAACAAAATGTTAAGTATGCATCACTATAGTTATCTAGTACAACCCAAAATAATAATATTGATAAATGTTTTCTACATATTGCATTTAACGTATAATTGGTAAACCAAAATACAAAGATAGGATTAAGAAATGATGCTCAGTGACTTACGCTCCTATAAAAAAATAGGAAATGAATTAAAAGAACAACTTGAAAATCACCAATATCAAATAGGCGATAAATTGCCGGCAGAACGTGATTTAGCTAATTATTTCAATGTGAGTCGAACCGTAATTAGAGAAGCCATAATTATGCTTGAATTAGAAAACCTTGTTGAAGTACGCAAAGGTTCTGGAGTGTATGTGATTGCATTGCCACAACGCACTGCAAGTAATGATGAATTTTTAGATAAGGTTGATGTAGGCCCTTTTGAACTTTTACAAGCTCGCCAATTATTAGAAAGTAGTATGGCTGAATTTGCTGCATTACAAGTGACAAGAGCAGATATTACTAAATTAAAAGACATTCTAGCAAGAGAGCGAAATACTCTTGAACAAGGTGATGAAGATTATGTGGCAGATGAAGATTTTCATCGCACTATAGCAGAAATAACTCAAAATGAAGTTATCTTACAGATGCAAAAAGCATTATGGGATCTTCGTACCAATAGTCAAATGTGGAAAGGTTTACATCTTCATATTCCAAATCAAAGTTATCGTCACCTTTGGTTACAAGATCATGAAAATATTATTACAGCCCTGCAGAAAAAAGATCCTGCAATGGCAAAAAAAGCAATGTGGCAACATTTAGAAAATGTTAAGCAAAAACTTTTTGAATTATCTGATGTAGATGATCCTAATTTTGATGGTTATCTATTTAATATGAGCCCAATTGTTGTTGATCGTTAGAAAACTATAGGAGTTAAAAATGGAACAAGCATGGCGTTGGTATGGACCAAAAGATCCTGTTTCTTTATCTGATATTCGTCAAGCAGGCGCAACTGGTATAGTCACTGCACTTCACCATATTCCTAACGGTGAAATATGGCGTATTGAAGAAATTAAAAAACGCAAAACTGAAATAGAGAATGCAGGTTTAAGCTGGTCAGTAGTGGAAAGTGTACCAGTTCATGAAGAGATAAAAACTCAGACTGGAAATTATCAAAAATGGATTAATAACTATAAACAAACTCTTCGCAATCTTGCTCAATGCGGAATTGACACTGTTTGTTACAATTTTATGCCTGTTTTAGACTGGACTCGTACTGATCTCGCTTATGAATTACCAGATGGTTCTAAAGCATTGCGCTTTGATCATATCGCTTTCGCAGCATTTGAACTTCATATTTTAAAACGTCCTGATGCAGAAAAAGCCTATAATCAAGAAGAACAAGTTGCAGCAAGAGCCTATTATGACAAGATGTCAGAGCAAGATATAACGCAATTAACGCGTAATATTATTGCGGGCTTACCTGGGGCAGAAGAAGGTTATACTCTTGATGAATTTCAAACTCAATTAAATCGCTATAAAGATATTTCACCCGAAAAATTCCGTACGCATTTGGCTTATTTTTTAAATGAGATCGTACCTGTTGCCCAAGAAGTAGGAATCAAAATGGCGATTCATCCAGATGATCCTCCACGCCCAATCTTAGGCTTACCACGCATAGTTTCAACTATTGAAGATATGCAGTGGTTTGTAGAAACTCAACCATTACCAGCAAATGGTTTTACAATGTGTACGGGTTCTTATGGCGTACGCTCCGATAATGATCTCGTAAAAATGACAGAACAATTTGCAGATCGTATTTACTTCGCACATTTACGTTCTACTCAACGTGAAGATAATCCACTAACCTTCCATGAAGCAGCTCATCTAGAAGGAGACGTAGATATGTTTAATGTGGTAAAAGCCTTATTAAATGAAGAATATCGTCGATTAAATCAAGGAGAAACGCGTTTAATCCCAATGCGCCCAGATCATGGGCATCAAATGTTGGATGACTTACGTAAAAAAACCAACCCGGGCTACTCTGCCATTGGTCGGTTAAAAGGCCTAGCTGAATTTCGCGGTTTAGAGATGGCACTAAAAAAAGTGTATTTCAATAAGTAAAAGAAAAAGTGCGGTCATAAAAAACATTATTTTTATCGACCGCACTTCTAATTTATTTTATCAATCTTCTCATTCGAATATTGATCATTTCGACCACAACAGAGAATCCCATTGCAAAATAGATGTAACCTTTCGGGATGTGAATATCCAAACTTTCTGCAATTAAACTAATTCCCACTAAAACTAAGAAGGCTAAAGCTAGAATTTTCAAGGTTGGATGCGTATCTACGAAATCGCCGATTGGTTTTGCTGCAAACATCATCACGCCAACGGCAATAATAATCGCCAAAATCATCACAGGAAGGTGGCTTGCCATACCTACTGCTGTAATCACAGAATCTAAAGAAAAAACAATATCTAGCACTGCAACTTGAATTAATACGCCAAGATAACTCACTTTGTTTTTGCTTTCAGAATTATGGTGTTCTTGATGATTTATTGCCTCTTTAATTTCCCTAAAGCTTTTTATAATCAGGAATAAACCTCCGATTAATAAAATCAAATCACGCCCAGAAATTGCTTGATTAAACAGAGTAAATAATGGTGCAGTAAGTTTCATCATCCAAGCAAGTGACATTAAAAGCAAAATTCTTGTCAGCATTGCTAAACCAAGTCCAATAATACGACCAGACTGGCGTTGGCTTTCAGGTAAACGCCCAACTAGGATACTAATAAAAATAATATTATCGACCCCTAAAACGATCTCCAAAGCAGTAAGTGTCGCAAGTGATACCCACGCTTCAGGATCGGTAATCCATTCAAACATAATTTTTCCTATAATAGAGTTAAATAGATCCGAAAGTTCGGATCATAATGGCTTTCTGATGAAAAGCAATCGTTATTTACATTTAAGAGATAATTGATTAATCGTTTTTGAGCGTTTCAAAAATCGTTTCAGCAAGTTTAAGGGAAATTCCTGGTACAGAGGCTATTTCATCTAAGGTCGCCTTTTTCACACCTTGTAAACCGCCAAGATATTTCAGTAAAGCCTGACGACGTTTAGCGCCCACACCTTCAATAGTTTCTAAACCACTTTGTGTAAAGGCTTTTTGACGTTTTTTACGGTGTCCGCTTATTGCGTAATTATGACTTTCATCACGGATGTGTTGAATCAAATGCAATGCCAAACTATCATCAGGCAAATGAATTTCGCGGTCTTGTTTGCTGATGATCAGTACTTCCTGCCCTGCTCGACGATCCACACCTTTTGCCACACCAATTAAGTGCGGTCTATTTTTATCCCATTTTACTTGAAGATGTTGGAACACGTTCAGCGCACGATTTAATTGCCCTTTTCCACCATCAATAAAAATAATATCGGGAATTTTATCTTCTTCTAAATCACGCTCATAACGTTTCTGCAACGCTTGTTCCATTGCTGCATAATCATCCCCACCAGTAATGCCTTCAATATTAAAACGACGATAATCAGATTTCAGTGGGCCTTCTTGATTAAAAACAACACAAGATGCTACCGTTTGATTTCCCATCGTGTGGCTTATATCGAAACACTCCATACGCTTAATTTCAGGGAGATTTAACAGATCACACAACGCTTGATAACGCTCTGACATTCGTGAAGATTGTTTAAGTTGTACATTTAAGGCCGCTTTAGCATTAACCTGTGCGAGCTGTAAATATTTACTCTTATCGCCTTTTACGCTTTCTTGAATCGTCACTTTTCTGCCAGCTTGATCCGTAAGAAGTTGCTCAAGCTCTGATTTTTCAGCTAATTGACGATCGACAATAATGCTATTCGGGATACTTCGTCCTTGATGACCTTGTAAATAAAATTGCCCCACAAAAGTTTCGGTAAGTTCCGATAAATCCGTATTGGCAGGGACTTTTGGGAAGTAACTGCGATTGCCTAGCACTTTTCCTTGACGAATGAACATCACTTGTACACAAGCCAAACCGTGTTGGTAAGCGATGGACATAATATCCATATCATCTAAACGTTCATTGGATACAAATTGTTTTTCAATAACCGAACGCACCGCCTGAATCTGATCACGATAACGAGCCGCCTGTTCAAAATCTAAATTTCTGCTTGCCTGCTCCATTTTCCCGATTAAATAATCTAACACCAGTTGATCTTTGCCTTGTAAAAATAAACGGGCTAATTCAACTTGCTGATTATATTCTTCATCAGAAACATATCCCTGTACACAAGGCGCAGAACAACGCCCAATTTGATATTGCAAACAAGGACGAGAGCGGTTGGAATAAACGGAATTTTCACATTGTCGAACAGGGAAAAGTTTTTGCAAAAGCGATAAAGTTTCACGCACGGCTCCCGCATGAGGATAAGGCCCGAAATATTCACCGGCAAATTTTTTAGACCCACGATAGGAAGTGATTCTTGGATGACGTTCTTTGGTTAATAAAATAAATGGATAGGATTTATCATCACGCAATAATACGTTGTAACGAGGCTGATAAAGCTTGATGAAATTATGCTCTAGCAGTAAAGCTTCCGTTTCAGATGAAGTTAGCGTGGTGTCAATATGATGAATTGATGCCACTAATGCCTCTGTTTTTTTACTGCTCAGATTTTTACGAAAATAGCTTGAAAGACGTTTTTTTAAATCCTTTGCTTTCCCAACATAAATAACCTGATCTTTATCGTCATACATACGATAAACACCAGGTTCGTGAGAGACATCAGCGAGGAATTTTTTGTAATTGAACATAGAATATTTTACCAATAACAAAAGACATCTTGCCTTCCCCTGCTTTCGAGGGAAGGAGCCTAAAGGGCTGAAGGGGGCTTGCGATGTTAAATTTATCCCCCCTCAGCCTTCGGCAGCCCCCCCCCCCCCCCCCCGCAAGCAAGGGGAGCCAAACATTTAATCCTTCGCCAAAATCAGCCGCACTTTTTCCAAATCTTCAGCAGTATCCACCCCCACTGCAGGCACTTCTTTCGCAAGCTCTACGTGAATGCGTTCGCCGTTATATAACACACGAAGCTGCTCAAGTTTTTCTAGATTTTCAAGTTGAGTCGGTGCCCATTGCACATATTGTTTTATGAACCCCGCACGATATGCGTAAATGCCAATATGACGTAAGTAAGCGTCCGCAAGCTGTACTTTCTGAACATCCTGTAAATTCATAAACTGATCACGATCGTAAGGAATAACCGAACGGGAAAAATATAGCACATAGCCGTCTTTATCCGTCAAAACTTTCACTGCATTTGGATTAAATAATTCCTCAGCATCATGAATTTTTACCGCAAGACTTGCCATATTGACATTAAATTTTGCTAAATTATCTGCCACTTGTCGCACGATAACGGGAGGAATCAAAGGCTCATCGCCTTGAATATTGACAATGATTTCATTGTCAGGAATCGCTAATTTTTCTACAACTTCCGCTAAACGTTCTGTACCAGAATTATGATTAACCGAAGTCATGCACACTTCCGCGCCAAAACTTTTGGCAACATCAGCAACATTTTCATTATCAGTGGCAATAATCACTCGGTTCGCCCCAGACTGCAGTGCTTTCTCAAATACATGTTGAATCATTGGCTTACCCGCAATATCAGCAAGCGGTTTTCCAGGCAAACGACTTGATGCAAAACGAGCAGGGATAATCACGGTAAATGACATAATTTATTCCTTATTCTTTAATATTTCAGCTTTATCGGCAAGCAATCAAAACAACTGGAGATTAATCCTTTCAGCCATTTCTATATTGCGCCACAAGTTTGTCTATTTTGTCCCAAAAGTGCGGTAAATTTTCACATTGTTTTTCAGCCTCAATAATCTCTGCATCTACAGGGACATACCACCAATTATCTTTGGCAAAAGATTGGCATTTTACGGCATCTTTTTCCGTCATAAAGAGCGGTTGATTTTCAGCAAGTTTTTCTAATTGAGACACTTCAAAATGCTGATGATCTTGAAATGCTTGCGTTTGCTGTAATTGAATCCCTAACTTTTCCAGCATAGTGAAAAAACGCTGTGGATTGCCAATCCCTGCAATGGCAACACCAGATTGAAATTCCTTTAATTGGCGTTTTTCATTGGTTTTTAAATTAATCGCGAAATGGGGTACAAGATACATAACTGCATCTGAATACTGATTTTTTCCACCATTAGTGATCACAAAATCTACGGATTTTAATCGACTTGGTAATTCTCGCAATGGGCCTGCAGGCAATACAAAACCATTTCCCAATGCACGCTCAGCGTCCATTACGACAATTTCCAAATCACGCTGTAATTTATAATGCTGTAAACCATCGTCAGAAACAATAATATCGCACTCTGCTTGGCTTAAGAGTAATTCAATCGCTTGCTGGCGATTCGGGGAAATCACGACAGGAACATTAGTACGTTTAGCAATCAATACAGGTTCATCGCCACCTTCAATTGGATTTGTATTTTCAGTAACAAACAACGGATAAGTTTTAGATTTACTGCCGTAACCACGAGAAATCACACCTACGCGAAAACCTCGTTTTTTTAATTCTTCCACAAGCCACACCACCACGGGCGTTTTGCCATTTCCACCCACAGACAAATTTCCCACAATTATCACTGGTTTTGGTGCACGATAAGAAGATTTTATCCCCAAACAAAATAAGGCGTGACGAAGTTGGCTAACCAACCAAAACAATAAAGAAAAAGGCGATAAGAGCCAAATAAGTTTGGAGTTGGAATACCAGAAGGGCATAGAAAATCCTTTCTAATAAGTGCGGATAAAATAACGCGAGTTTTTCAACTCGCGTTTTCAATAATTAATAAATTAGCCACTAAACTGCATACTGTATAGCTGTTTATAAGCACCATTTTGTTCAAGCAATGCTTTATGGTTGCCTCGCTCACGAATTTCTCCGTGATCAATCACAAGAATTTCATCCGCATTTTCAATAGTTGATAAACGATGGGCGATTACGATAACAGTACGATCTTTCTTCAATTCATCTAATGCAGATTGAATGGCGCGTTCTGATTCCGTATCTAGTGCAGATGTGGCTTCATCTAAAATTAATACTGGCGAATTACGCAATAAAGCACGAGCAATCGCTAAACGCTGGCGTTGCCCACCAGATAGGCTCGCACCATTTTCGCCAATTACCGTATCAAAACCTTGCGGTAATTTTTCGATAAACTCTAAAGCATAAGCCGCTTTTGCTGCAGCAATAATTTCTTCGCGAGAATACTTATCCAGCGCGGCATAAGCAATATTATTCGCAATGGTATCGTTAAATAAATGGACTTGTTGAGAAACCACGGCACAGTTCTCACGCAAATTAGATAAACGATAATCTTGGATATTTACGTCATCCAGTAAAATTTCGCCTTGCTCAATATCGTAAAAGCGCGTCACTAAATTAGCAATGGTTGATTTGCCCGATCCAGAACGTCCCACTAAAGCAACGGTTTTTCCTGCAGGCACGCTAAAAGAAATATTATTTAATGCAAGTTCCTCTTTTCCCTGATATGCAAAACTCACATTTTTAAATTCCAACGCACCTTTCGCGGGTTCTGCTTTATAAGTGCCGTTATCTTTTTCTGGTTCTAAATCTAAAATGGCAAATAGCGTTTGACAGGCTGCCATTCCACGTTGGAATTGAGAGTTTACATTCGTTAAGGATTTTAATGGGCGCATCATTGCCAACATAGATGAAAAAACTACCGTAAAAGAACCCGCACTTAGATTATCTTCCGCAATTAATGGCGTGGTAGCTAAAAACAATACAGCAACTAAAGCAAGAGAAGCAATAATCTGCACAACAGGGCCGGAAATGGAATCTGCAGTAACCATTTTCATACCTTTACGACGCATGTTGTTACTCACTTTATTAAAACGCTCTTCCTCGACAAACTGACCACCAAAAGAAATCACGACTTTATGTCCTTTCAGCATTTGCTCCGTCGTCGCCGTCAATTCCCCCATTGAATCTTGTAAATTTTTACTTAACTTACGGAAAATTTTTGAAACGATAGTGATCAACACTGCAATAATTGGCCCGATAACAAATAAAACAAGGGTTAATTCCCAGCTTGTATAAAACATCACTGCCAATAGGGAAATAATATATGCTCCTTCTCGCACAATGGTAATCAAAGATCCTGAAGAAGAACTTGCAATCATCTCAGAATCATAAGTGATACGAGAAAGTAATTTCCCCGTTGAATTTCTGTCAAAGAAACTCACTGGCATAAACATTAAATGTTTAAATAAGCGGCGACGCATTGTCATGACAACTTTGCCTGATACCCACGCCAAGCAATAATTAGAAATAAAGTTAGTCACGCCACGTAAAATAATCATTCCCACAACAACAAAAGCCATTATTTTCAAAAATGAATGGTTTGCCTTGCCAAAACCATCGTCCAACAAAGGTTTTAACAAGTAAATCAAGCCTGAATCAGCCAATGCATTAAAAACTAACGCAATACCTGAAGCAATAAGCCCCGCTTTAAAAGGTTTAATCATTGGCCACAAACGTTTAAAAGTTTGTAAGGTTGAAAAATCATTTTCTTGTAATTTTTGCTCTTGCATAATCGCTATCTAATAGTAAAAATTGCGTGCATTATACCTTTTATTCCTTTGATAATCCAATTACACGTGCATACCAAGGGGAAAATTTTGTGCGAGCTTGCTGGATTTCTAATCGGTCTTGAAAAAAATTTACCCGCACTTGCCCCGAAACAGCGGTATTTTCTACCGCACTTTTATAGCGATGAAGCCTTTCCATAACCGAATAATGAGGGAATTTCCACGGATTCCAACGCCCACTAGAAATAATCGCTACATCTGGTCTAACCTGAGAAAGCAAGTATTCACTTGTTGATGTTTTACTCCCATGATGCCCCACTTGCAACACATCGATTTTGCCTAAAGCGCGGGCAAAAATTTGCTCATTTTTTGCTTCAGCGTCGCCAGTTAGCAAAACGCTATGCTTTCCATCATCGACTAAAATTACACAAGAATGGGGATTATCAGCTCGTGTCACAACGTTGTGAGGAGAAAGTATTTGAAAATGCAACCCTTGCCAATGCCAATCACGCCCAGCAGTACAAAAAGTGCGGTAATTTTCCCCATAATTTTTTTGCGAAGGGGTAATTAATTCCACATTGGGATACGCCTTTAAAATTGTTGAAGCACCACCTGCGTGATCGTTATCGTCGTGGCTTAAAATCAATTTTTCCAAAACAATCCCTTCTCTTTGTAAATAAGGCAAAATTTCCAACTCAGCCATACTTCCACCTCGCCAAGAAGAACCCGTATCATAAAGAATCCCTTTGCCATTTTTCACAATCAGCGTTGCCAAGCCCTGCCCCACATCTAAAGTATCTACCTGCCAAGTTGACTTACTAAATTGTTTAAACAACAAAATCGTAAAACACAGTAAGATAATGCCGAAAGAACATCGCAAAACGTTGATTCGTTCATTTTTTAGCAAAGGTTTACTGAGATTCAATGTAAAAAATCTTGGTCGTTTAATTTTCCAAGTTGATGATGAAACCTCTGGTTCTCGATAAATACGCCAAATAATTAACATAAAAATTCCTGCACAAAGTGCGGTTAAAACCAATGCTAAATTAAATGAAACATTAAACCAATTCCCTTGAAAAACAGAAATTAACCCAGTACTTCCTTCGGCTAACTTGTTTGCTAGTTGCCAAGAAAACATTGTGCCGTTAGTAAAAACGGCAAATAAAATTAATGGCACAAGCAAAAAACTATAAATTGGAACCGCCATAAGATTGGCTAAAAATCCACTCAGCGATAAGCCATTAAATAGAAAAAGTTGCAAAGGTGTAAAAAAGAGCAATAACCCAAATTGCAAATGAAATAAACTAAAAATCCACCGCACTTTTGGTGAAAAGGGGCGATTTTTCCATTGAAAAAGAGAAAAAGGCACATAACGATACCAGAGGATCAAACACCCAACCGCCCCACAAGAAAGCCAAAAACTGACCGAAAGCGGCATTAATGGATCGCAGAAAAGCAAGAATCCGACAACCAACGTAAAAAGCTGAAGGGGCGAATAATGTCGCCTCATTATTTGAATGAAGAAAACGAAAACAAGTGCTGAAATGGCACGAAAAGTTGGCACACTAAAACCAGCCAAATACGCATAAATTAAAGCAAATAAAATACCAAAAGCTAAAGGAAAATAAGGATGAATAAAACGGGTGGGGAAAAATACTTGCATAACACGCGCCAAGCAAAATCCAATCCCCATAGCCAACCCAATATGTAAGCCAGAAATAGCAATAAGATGCGCAGTATTGGTTTGTTGGTAAATTGACCAAGTAGTTTTATCTAGCCAAGCCCGTTCGCCAAAAGCTAAGGCAATCAATAAACCTTGTAGAGATAACCCTTCCGTTTGCTTTCTCACTTGTTGCAATTTTTTTGCACGCAATGATGAAACATCCGCAATTTTCACCGCACTTTTTACCGTTCCAACAGCCGTAATTCCTTTTGAAAAATACCATTGTTGCCGATCAAACCCACCAAAATTTAATCGCGCAGAAAGGGGACGTAAAGAAATTTCAGCTTGCCAAATTTCCGATAGTTGAGGCACCTCTTTCGCTTTCCAATTTAAGAAAATTCGTTGTTCTTGCAAATTATTCGCCAATGTTGCTGTGGCGATAAACGTTTGATAATCCTGTTGGTGCAAAATTTCTTGAATCTTAAAAGTTACCACTTGCTTTTGAGCGGTAATATTTTGAGCTTGTTGTAATAAACTCAAAGCCGAATAATGAAAATAGCCAAGAGAGGCAACAAAAAAAGCAAGGCTAACTAAGAAATTTCTACGCAAGAAAATAAAAAGAAGAATCAAAACAAGCGCAATAACGAGAGCAACTTGCCAAGGCAATAGCAACGGTTGCGGTAGAAATAACAACGTTAAATCCGCGACAATTAACAAGACAGCTAAAGTTATTAAGTTTAATTTCATTTTTATAAAAGATTAATTCCAGTCTCTCTAAGCCTAGGCTAGTTTTATTTAAATATGCAAACGGTTGCTTCAAATTTTGCGATCCATATCGTAAAAATAAATTTTTCAGGAAAATTTACTTGCTAAAACAAACAACTTCTGATATTTATACCGCCCGCAAAAGTTGGGTTCCTAAAAGTGCAGTCAGGAACAAACTAAAATAACAAGACAGGAAGCCGTGAAGTCCACGCTTAAATTCTGTATGTATTAGGAGTGAGAGATGTCAAGAGAATCATTGAGCTTGCTAGATTTAGCAGGTGTTAAGCCTTATCAAATGAAAAAAGATGAAGAATATATGAATGAAGAGCAAATTCTTCATTTCAGAAAAATTCTTAATGCTTGGCACGAGCAAATCGTGGAAGAAGCTTCTCGCACCGTTGCACATATGCAGGATGAAGTAACCAATTTCCCCGATCCTGCAGACCGAGCAACTCAAGAAGAGGAATTTAGTCTAGAATTACGTAATCGAGATCGCGAACGTAAACTAATGAAAAAAATCGAAGCGACCTTGAAGAAACTTGATACCGATGATTTTGGTTACTGCGATTGTTGTGGCGAGGAAATCGGTATCCGCCGTTTAGAAGCACGCCCAACAGCAGATCTTTGCATTGATTGCAAAACTTTAGCTGAAATCCGCGAAAAACAAGTCGCTGGTTAATTCATTCTATTGAAAAATACAAAAGTGCGGTTAAAATTAGCCGCACTTTTTTGCATTTAAAAATGCAGGAAAATCCACTTGCCTTTTTCTTTACAGGAAAAGAGCCAAGTCATTTATTTCCAACAACAAAACGGAGTAAATTATTCTTACTTATATCAAAAATTTGTTTGGCAAGAAGACAAAAAAATCAAAAGAGGTTGCCAAAACAAGTGCTCATTCTAAACGAGTTGAGCGTTCTAATAGCCAAATGCCAAAAGCGCGAGCAAAAAAATCAGAACAAACACGTCGCTATGATAAAAATGTGATTAAAGCGGCTCAATTTGATATTTCTCCGCGTGATTTTAGCCGTAATGCACTCAATGTAGTGGAAAAACTGCAACGTCAAGGTTTCGAGGCTTATATCGTCGGTGGATGTATCCGTGATTTATTGCTCGGTAAAAAACCAAAAGATTTTGATGTTGCAACAAACGCCCGCCCTGAGCAAATCCAAAATATTTTTCAACGCCAATGCCGTTTAGTCGGTCGCCGTTTCCGCTTAGCACATATTATGTTTGGTCGAGATATTATTGAAGTCGCCACTTTCCGTGCTAATCACAGTGATGCTCGCAATGAAAATCAAGCGAAACAGAGCAATGAAGGCATGTTACTGCGCGATAATGTTTACGGTACGATCGAACAAGATGCAGCACGCCGTGATTTTACGGTCAATGCACTGTATTACAATCCTCAAGATAATACGTTACGAGATTATTTCGAGGGCATTAAGGATCTCAAAGCAGGCAAGCTACGCTTAATTGGCGATCCTGTTACACGTTATCAAGAAGATCCTGTGCGTATGCTGCGCTCAATTCGTTTTATGGCAAAACTTGATATGTTCCTTGAAAAACCAAGCGAACAACCAATTCGTGAACTTGCGCCTTTATTAAAAAATATTCCACCAGCTCGCTTATTTGACGAAAGTTTAAAATTATTGCAGGCAGGACAAGGGGTAAAAACCTATCGGTTATTACGCCAATATGGTTTATTTGAACAACTTTTCCCTGCATTAAGCGCATATTTTACAGAGAAAGAAGATAGCTTTGCGGAACGTATGATCGTTACCGCCCTTAGTTCGACAGATGAACGTGTTGCGGATAAACTTCGTATTAATCCTGCATTCTTATTTGCAGCATTTTTCTGGTATCCATTGCGCGAAAAAGTGGAAATTTTAAAAAATGAAGGTGGTTTAAATAATCATGATGCTTATGCTTTAGCAGGCAATGAAGTTTTAGACTTATTCTGCCGTGCTTTGGCTGCACCACGTCGTCATACTGCGGTCATTCGTGACATTTGGTTCTTACAATTGCAATTATTAAAACGTACTGGCTCAGCACCAATGCGTACCATGGAACATCCAAAATTCCGTGCTGGCTTTGATTTACTGGCTATGCGTGCAGAAATTGAAGGTGGCGAAACCATTGAATTAGCCAAATGGTGGCACGAATATCAATTTAGTAATGGCGAACAGCGTGAACAATTGATACACGAGCAACAACGCTTACATCCTAAACCAAAGAAAAAATACTACCGTCCACGCCGTCGTAAAACAACGCGCTCAGCTGAATAAGGAAAAAGATGATTACTGCATATATTGCTCTAGGTAGCAATTTAAACACACCTGTAGAACAATTACATGCTGCGCTTAAAGCGATAAGTCAGTTACCAAACACTCATTTAGTAACAACGAGCTCTTTTTATAAAAGCAAACCGCTCGGTCCACAAGATCAACCTGATTATGTGAATGCCGTTGTAAAAATTAAAACCGAGCTTAGTCCTCTTGCTCTATTAGATGAATTACAGCGTATTGAAAACGAGCAAGGTCGAGTGCGTTTACGTCGCTGGGGCGAACGCACGTTAGATTTAGATATTTTGCTTTACGGCAACGAAATCATTCAAAACGAACGCTTAACAATTCCCCATTATGATATGCATAACCGTCAGTTTGTCATTGTGCCGTTGTTTGAAATCGCATCGGATTTAGTTTTACCAAATAGTCAAATCATAACAGATCTGGTCAAGCAATTTGCTGACCACAAAATGATAAAATTAAATCCCTAGAAATTTCACCGCACTTTTATGAACCTCAAAAGTGCGGTAGAATCAGCCCACATTTTTCTTCATTCATGACCCGTTATGGAAAGCTTAACTCAATATATCCCTGATGAATTTTCTATGCTTCGCTTCGGCAAAAAATTCGCCGAAATTCTTTTAAAATTGCATACAGAAAAAGCCATTATGGTTTATCTTAACGGTGATCTTGGGGCAGGAAAAACAACGCTGACGCGCGGAATGTTGCAAGGCATCGGTCATCAAGGTAATGTAAAAAGCCCAACTTATACGCTGGTTGAAGAATATAATATTGCAGGCAAAATGATTTATCATTTTGATTTATATCGTTTAGCAGATCCTGAAGAACTCGAATTTATGGGCATTAGAGATTATTTTAATACGGGTAGCATTTGCTTAATTGAATGGTCTGAAAAAGGTCAAGGCATATTGCCAGAAGCGGATATTTTAGTGAATATTGATTATTACGATGATGCACGAAATATTGAATTAATCGCACAAACAAATTTGGGTAAAAATATTATAAGCGCATTTTCTAATTAACTTATTTATGAAAACTAAAATTTTATTTTTTCTTTTTTTCTCAACGTTTAGCTTCTCTCTTTTGGCAGCACCTATTACGATTGCGATTGACCCAGGTCACGGAGGAAAAGATCCTGGTGCAATCAGCCGAAATTTAGGTATTTATGAAAAAAATGTTACCCTTTCAATTGCAAAAGAATTAAAAGCCTTATTAGATAAAGATCCACATTTTCGTGGCGTATTAACACGTAAAAGTGATTATTATATTTCCGTGCCAGAACGTTCAGAAATCGCACGTAAATTTAAAGCGAATTATCTTATTTCCATTCATGCGGATTCATCTGAATCGCCTGATCGTCGCGGGGCTTCTGTTTGGGTATTGTCAAACCGTCGAGCCAATGATGAAATGGGTCAATGGCTAGAAGACGATGAAAAACGCTCGGAATTACTTGGTGGAGCGGGAAAGGTGCTTTCACACAATAATGACAAATATCTTGACCAGACTGTACTTGATCTGCAATTCGGACATAGCCAACGTACTGGCTATGTGTTAGGCGAACATATTTTGCACCATTTTGCGAAAATAACAACCTTGAGTCGTAGTACACCACAACATGCAAGTCTGGGTGTTCTACGTTCGCCAGATATTCCTTCTGTGTTGGTAGAAACTGGATTTCTTTCCAATTCAGAAGAAGAAAAAAAACTTAATTCCCAAACTTATCGTCGCCGCATTGCTTATATGATTTATGAAGGCTTAGTTGCATTCCGTAGCGGTAAAACCAACACTTTAGTTAAAGACAATTTAGTGCAAAACATCAAACAAAACGATATAAAAAAATCAGGGAAAAATAACCGCACTTCAGAACAAAATATAAATGAAGATAATATTAAAGACAGTGGCATTCGCCATATTGTAAAAAAAGGAGAAAGTTTAGGTAGCTTATCAAATAAATATCACGTAAAAGTCTCTGATATTATTAAATTAAATCAATTAAAGAGAAAAACACTTTGGCTAAATGAAAGTATTAAAATCCCTGATAATGTCGAGATAAAAAATAAATCATTAACAATTAAAGAAAATGATTTTCATAAAAAACAAAATAGCTCAGTAAATAATACTAATAAAGATTTAAAAAAAGAGAAAAATACACAAACTAATAATCAAAAAAATATAATTCCGCTCTATCATAAAGTAACAAAAAACCAAACACTTTATGCTATTTCGAGGGAATATAACATTCCAGTAAATATACTATTGAGCCTAAATCCACATTTAAAAAATGGCAAAGTTATTACAGGACAAAAAATAAAATTAAGAGAAAAATAAATGCCTATTAAAATTCTTTCCCCACAACTTGCTAACCAAATTGCTGCTGGAGAAGTGGTAGAACGCCCTGCATCAGTGGTAAAAGAATTAGTGGAAAATAGCCTTGATGCAGGTGCAAATAAAATCCAAATTGATATCGAAAATGGTGGGGCAAATTTAATCCGCATTCGTGACAATGGCTGTGGTATTCCAAAAGAAGAATTAAGCCTCGCTTTGGCACGACATGCCACGAGTAAAATAGCCGATCTTGACGATCTCGAAGCGATTTTAAGTTTAGGTTTTCGTGGCGAGGCATTAGCTAGTATCAGTTCCGTATCACGCCTAACCCTTACTTCTCGTACCGAAGAACAAACTGAAGCGTGGCAAGTTTATGCGCAAGGTCGTGATATGGAAACCACAATCAAACCAGCATCACATCCTGTCGGCACAACAGTTGAAGTCGCCAATCTTTTTTTCAACACGCCAGCCCGCCGAAAATTTTTGCGCACAGATAAAACAGAATTTGCTCATATTGATGAAGTCATTCGCCGCATTGCTTTAACAAAATTCAATACGGCATTTACATTAACGCATAATGGGAAAATTATCCGTCAATATCGTCCTGCTGAAGAGCTCACTCAGCAACTAAAACGTGTTGCAGCTATTTGTGGGGATGATTTTGTCAAAAATGCCTTACGAATTGATTGGAAACACGATGATTTACATTTATCAGGTTGGGTGGCGACACCAAATTTTAGCCGAACTCAAAATGATTTAAGTTATTGCTATATTAATGGCCGAATGGTTCGAGATAAAGTGATCAGCCATGCGATTCGACAAGCCTATGCTCAATATTTACCAACCGATGCTTATCCTGCGTTTGTGTTGTTTATTGATTTAAACCCGCACGATGTAGATGTCAATGTTCATCCAACCAAACATGAAGTACGCTTTCATCAACAACGCCTCATTCATGATTTTATTTACGAAGGCATCAGCCATGCGCTAAACAATCAAGAACAGATTAATTGGCATACAGACCAAAGTGCGGTAGAAAATCACGAAGAAAATACAGTGCGTGAGCCCCAACCGAATTATAGCATTCGTCCTAATCGTGCAGCTGCGGGGCAAAATAGCTTTGCGCCAAAATATTATGAAAAACCACAGCAAAATCAACCGCACTTTTCTAACACACCAGTGTTGCCAAATCATGTAAGTACTGGTTATCGAGATTACCGTTCTGATGCACCGAGTAAAACTGAGCAACGTTTATATGCTGAATTGTTACGCACATTACCGCCTACAGAGCAAAGGGATATATCGAATACAGCACAACAAAATATTTCAGATACAGCTAAAATCATCTCAACTGAAATAATTGAGTGTTCATCACATCTGCGAGCCCTTTCACTTATTGAAAATCGTGCGTTGTTATTACAACAAAACCAAGATTTCTTTTTGCTTTCATTGGAAAAATTACAACGCTTGCAATGGCAACTAGCGTTAAAACAAATACAGATTGAACAACAACCATTGTTGATTCCAATCGTGTTTCGCTTAACGGAAGCACAATTTCAAGCATGGCAACAATATTCAGATAACTTCAAAAAAATTGGCTTTGAATTTATCGAAAATCAAGCACAATTACGCTTAACCTTAAATAAAGTGCCAAATGTGTTACGCACACAAAATCTACAAAAATGCGTGATGGCAATGCTGACTAGAGATGAAAATTCATCACCATTTTTAACCGCACTTTGCTCACAATTAGAATGTAAAACCTTTGACGCTTTAGCGGACGCACTCAATTTATTAAGCGATACAGAACGTTTACTCACGCAAACGAATCGCACGGCATTCACCCAATTACTCAAACCTGTTAATTGGCAGCCTTTATTAGACGAAATTTAGATTCTTCATGAAACCAACTGCAATTTTTTTAATGGGTCCTACGGCCTCAGGCAAAACAGATTTAGCCATTCAACTACGAAGCTCGCTTCCAGTCGAAGTGATTAGTGTGGATTCAGCTCTTATTTATAAGGGAATGGATATTGGCACAGCGAAACCATCAAAAGAAGAACTTGCCCTTGCGCCTCACCGTTTAATTGATATTTTAGATCCATCAGAAAGCTATTCCGCAATGAATTTCCGCGATGATGCGCTACGCGAAATGGCGGATATTACCGCACAAGGCAAAATTCCGTTACTAGTGGGCGGCACGATGTTGTATTACAAAGCCTTAATCGAAGGGCTTTCTCCCTTGCCTTCTGCTGATGAAAATATTCGTGCCGATCTTGAACAAAAAGCAGAACAACAAGGTTGGGCAGCATTACATACAGAACTCGCCAAAATCGATCCCATTTCTGCCGCCCGAATTAATCCGAGTGATTCTCAACGAATCAATCGCGCTTTAGAGGTTTTTTATATCACAGGAAAATCACTCACAGAGCTGACTGAAGAAAAAGGCGAAGCCTTGCCTTATGATTTTGTGCAATTTGCAATTGCACCGCAAGATCGCCATGTTTTGCATGAACGCATTGAACAACGCTTTCATAAAATGATTGAACTGGGCTTTCAAGAAGAGGTAGAAAAACTTTATACGCGTGGCGATTTAAATATTAATCTGCCGTCAATTCGCTGTGTAGGCTATCGTCAAATGTGGGAATATTTGCAAGGCGATTACGATCACGAGGAAATGATTTTCCGTGGTATTTGTGCAACGCGCCAACTTGCAAAACGCCAGATCACTTGGCTACGCGGTTGGAAAACACCAATACAATGGCTAGATAGTTTGCAACCTCAACAAGCGAAAGAAACCGTATTACGTCACTTAGATTCCTATCAAAAAGGTTAGAAAAAATGACCGCACTTTCGGCCCTCATTGAACAAAAATTACAATCTCTTGGCACAATCCTGTGCCAATCTTTTCCAGAACTTTCCCCAGAAAAAATTCACGAAGCCATTCAACAAAATTCAAATCATCCAGAACTGCCTGTTTATCAATTAGGCTATGCCATAGCAATGTCTGACTTTGTGGAAAAAGTCTTGCAAAAATACCCGCACTTAGTGAAACAATGGTGGGATAAAACACCCTGTTTTGCAGATTGCACTGCCTATATTGAACGTTTGAATAGAGAGTTAGCCAATGTACATGACGAAACTGCACTCTATCAAACATTACGCCAATTCCGTAACATTGAAATGGCAAAATTAAGTTTTTGTCAAAGTTTGAATCTTGCCACTGTTGAGGAAATTTTTGTTCAGCTTTCACAACTTGCAGAGAGTTTAATTATCGCTGCCCGCGATTGGCTTTATCATCAAGCCTGTGCGGAGATAGGCACACCAATGGATGAACAAGGCAATCCGCAGCAGCTTTATATTCTAGGAATGGGGAAATTAGGTGGCTTTGAACTAAATTTTTCCTCAGATATTGATTTAATTTTTACTTATCCATCACAAGGGGAAACGTCCGTTGAGAATACGAATGCTCGACGTTCTGTGGATAATGGAAAATTTTTTACACGTTTAGGGCAACGCCTTATTTCTGCCTTAGATGAATTTACCTCTGATGGTTTTGTGTATCGAACCGATATGCGCTTGCGCCCATTTGGTGACAGCGGTGCGCTTGTTCTCAGCTTTGCAGCAATGGAACAATATTATCAAGATCAAGGTCGAGATTGGGAACGTTATGCGATGATTAAAGGGCGAGTATTGGGCGCACAAACAAAGGATCCCAACCTTTCAAAATTGCAAAAAATGTTACGCCCCTTTGTGTATCGTCGCTATATTGACTTTAGTGTGATTCAATCTTTACGTGAAATGAAAGGCAAAATTGAGCGAGAAGTACGCCGTCGTGGTTTGAAAGATAATATTAAACTAGGTGCTGGTGGTATTCGTGAAGTCGAATTTATCGTACAAGTTTTTCAACTCATTCGAGGCGGGCGAGAAATCAATCTGCAACAACATTCACTCTTAAAGATCTTGCCTGAAATTACCAAACTAGGATTAATTACCGAACAACAATTCTACGATTTACGTGAAAGTTATATTTTTTTACGTCGCGTAGAAAACATTCTACAAGCCATTAACGATCAACAAACGCAAACACTACCAACCGATGAAATAGATAAAATTCGTTTAGTCGAGGCATGTAAAACTTTCACCTGTTTAAATGAAAATAATCAAACCATTGAAAAACATTATCCAATAGAAAATTGGGACGATTTTTACCGCACTTTACAACAAAAAGAAGAAAAAGTGCGGGCAGTATTTACTCAATTAATCGGTGATGAACAAGATGAGCCTTCACAAACTGATAGCCAATGGCAAGATTTTTTAGAAGCAGATTTTGAGGATATTGAACAAACATTATTAGAGAGTAGTGTATCAGAAAATAATATTAATGAAGTTTTAGAAAAGCTTGCTCAATTCAAAAACAGCCTAAATCACAGAGTGATTGGTTCGCGTGGGCGTGATGTATTAAGTCATTTAATGCCAACGGTATTTGCACTCATTTTTGAACAAGAAAATTACCGCACTTTGCTCCCCCGAATACTGAACATTATTGAAAAAATTTCAAGTCGTACAACTTATTTAGAATTATTATTGGAAAATCCTCGTGCCCTTCAGCAAGTTATTGAACTTTGTGCGCAGTCTCAACTTATTTCAGAGCAACTGTCCCGCCATCCTATCTTATTAGATGAATTGCTTAATACGGAAGCACTACGTCATCCTTTGCCATTTACCCAATATCCTACAGAGTTACACCAATATTTGCTTCGTTTCCCCCCTGATGATGAAGAACAGCTTATCGATGCTTTACGTCAATTTAAACAAGCAACCCTATTAAAAGTGGCAGCGGCAGATATTTTAGGTGCATTGCCAGTAATGAAAGTAAGCGATCATTTAACCTATCTTGCTGAAGCGATTATTGAAGTGGTTGTGAATCTAGCTTGGAAACAAGTTTCGTCTAGATTTGGCGTGCCTGAACATTTGCAAAATAATGAAAAAGGATTTTTAGTTATTGGTTATGGAAAACTTGGTGGTATTGAACTCGGTTATAAATCCGATTTAGACCTCGTATTTTTGTACAATGCCGTAGAAAGTCAAACAACAGGTGGCAAAAAAGTGATTGATAACAATCAATTTTACCTACGCTTGGCACAAAAGATTGTGAGTATTTTCAGCATAAATACTTCCGCTGGCGTACTTTATGAGGCAGATATGCGCCTGCGCCCTTCTGGCGATGCTGGCTTAATTGGCTGCTCTCTTTCTACATTTTCCCATTATCAATTGAATGACGCTTGGACATGGGAAAAACAAGCACTTGTGCGCGCTCGTCCAATATTTGGCGAATCATCTCTTAAAGCTAAATTTGAGCATATCCGCCAACAAGTGCTTTCTGCATCACGAGATATTGAACAATTAAAACAAGATGTTGTTGAGATGCGGAAAAAAATGTTTGCCCATTTATCTCACTCAAAACACAGTGAATTTAACCTTAAAACAGATCGCGGTGGTATCACTGATATTGAATTTATCGCTCAATATTTAATGCTTGCCAATGCCCCACAAAACCCACAACTGACAAAATGGTCAGACAATGTTCGTATTTTCGATGATATGGCTGGGGCGCAAATTATTAGCCAAACAGACTGCAACGCTTTAAAACAAAGTTATGTCAATTTACGCAATACCATTCATCATTTGAATTTGTTGGGTAAATCTTCCGTTGTGGAAAACAGTAAATTTGTTAAAGAGCGGTCATTTATTCAAGCATTTTGGGATAAGCTATTTAGTTCGTAAAATAGTAATTAAATCCCATTTTAATGAACTAAATCTAACATTTCCTGTGCATTGGCTAAGGCTAATTCTGTAATTTCACTTCCGCCCAAGAGTCTTGCCAAGGCTGGTACACGTTCAGATTGTGAAAGTGCGGTCATTTTTGTTTCAGTTTTATTATCCACAGTAAATTTTTCTACATTAAACTGATGATGACCATGACAAGCAACCTGTGGCAAGTGAGTGACGCATAATACTTGGCAGCGTTCACTTAATTGACGTAAAAGTTTTCCGACAACACTTGCTGTTTTTCCGCTAATGCCCACGTCCACTTCATCGAAAATTAAGGTTGGAATAGCCGATTGATCAGAAGTTAAAACTTGAATCGCTAAAGAAATACGAGAAAGCTCACCACCAGAGGCAATTTTAGTTAATGGCTGCGGTTGTTGTCCTAAATTACTACGCAAAGTGAAAATCACATTATCCGCACCATTTGCACTCACTTTATCTAAATCCGTATTCAACTCTACATAAAATTCAGCGTTTTCCATTGCAAGTTGTTTTATCGACTGTGTGACATTTTGCGCTAAGCGATTTGCTGATTTCTGACGACTTGCTGTTAATGCTGTAGCCGTTGCTTGCATTTGTTCAAATGCGAGTTTTTCTTGCTCAATCAACATCTCTTCACTTTCAGAAAAATCCAAAAGTGCGGTTAATTCTGCTTTTAATTTTTTGTGCTGTTCTACAAGATCTTCAGGTTTAACTTGATGTTTACGAGCAAGTTGTAAAGTCTGACTAATTCTTTGTTCGATTTCCTGTAAAAGCTGAGGATCTTGCTCGATATTACTTGATAAATTTTGCACTTCACTGGTTGCTTCTTGCACTTGAATCAACGCATCATTCAACATATTTTGCACTTCAGCATATTGCGGATCAAGTTCAGCTAATTCATCAATATATTGTGTCGCACGATAAAGCAAACTATCGATATTTACGGTGTCATTTTCACTTAAAATTTGCAGTGCAGATTGGGAAAGTTGGGTTAGCTGTTCGCTGCTAGATAAACGACGTTGTTCATCTTCTAATTCCAAATATTCATTTGGTCGAAGGTTAAATTCATATAGTTCATCCACTTGATACTGTAAAAGTTGTTTACGTGCTTCATTTTCCGCCACTTTTTGTTGAAAGGTTTTAACTTGATTTTGAAGATTTTTCCATGTCTGATAATCTTCACGCATTTTCACAAGTAATTCAGGATGAGCGGCAAAATTATCAACTAACTGAAGCTGATAGTCATTTTTTAACAATAATTGAGAAGCGTGTTGCCCATTAATATGAACAAGATATTGAGCAATTTCTTTTAATTGAGAAGCGGATACTGGTGTACTATTAATAAAAGCCTTAGAACGTCCGTCTGCATTAATTATGCGACGTAAAATACATTCAGTTGGATTATCTGGATCCTGTAATTCTTGCTCACTCAACCAGTGATAAGCAGGATTTTGCGATTCTAGTTGGAAAGTTGCACAAATTTCCGCACGCTCTTGCCCTTCACGCACCATTGAGGTTTCTACTCTTTGTCCGAAACATAAACCTAAAGCATCAATGGCGATAGATTTTCCAGCACCAGTTTCCCCTGTTATAACAGACATTCCTTTCGCCAATTCAATATCAAGCTGACGAACAATCGCAAAATTATTGATAGTAAGTTGAGTAAGCATAGCAAAATCCTTTAACTGTATATTTAATATGATACAACTGATTTAATTTACAGTAAAGGATTTTTTTACAGTATTTTGTCAAATCTATTTCAATCGAAAATTTTTACCATAATCAAAATGATTTTAACCAACCTAATTTGCTACTTAACACATTGTAATAATTATAATTTTTCAGATGAAGCAATCGGAGTTTATGCTCGCTTTTTTGAATATGCACCACATCATCTGGGGTAAAAGGTAAGGTAATTTGACTATCACAGCCCACTTCTAATTGAGAGGTATTATGTTCAGCAAAACGAATCGATATTTTACTATCCCCATCAACAACAAGAGGGCGAGAAGTTAATGTATGTGGAAACATTGGCACTAATGCAATGGCATTAAGGTTTGGTGTCAAAATAGGTCCACCAGCGGAAAGAGAATAAGCCGTAGAACCTGTTGGAGTAGAAACAATTAATCCATCAGAACGTTGAGAAAATGCAAACTTATCATTGATATATACGTGAAAATCAATCATATGTGCAATTTTGGCGGGATGAATAACCGCTTCATTTACCGCATTGCTCGTTGATACGATTTCACTTGCTCGTTCGATTTTTGCTTCCAATAAAAAACGTTCTTCCACAAAAAATTCGCCACGTTCTAAACAAGCTTCAAGCTGGGAATAGGCATTTTTCGGGTCAATATCCGTTAAAAATCCCAAATTACCACGATTAATACCAATCAATGGAATATCATATTTTGCTAATATGCGAGCGCGCCCTAGCATATTGCCGTCTCCACCAATCACAATGGTTAATTGGGCTCGGCGACCTATTTCTTCTAACGTAGCAAGATGTTCAAAAGGTAACTCAAGTGTTATAGCGACTTCTTTTTCCACCAACACTTGATAACCACGTTCCATTAACCAATGAAATAAGTTTTTGTGCATTTGTAAGTTAATATCATTTCGAGGCTTACCTACAAGAGCAATGGTTTTAAAGGAACGATATAAATGATTCATAAAATGACCGCACTTGAATTTAACATTTTCGTCATTATATCGTTTTTTGTTACACTATGCCCAATTACGATTAATCAATTTTGTTTTACGGAGAAAAAAATGTCAGAACAAGAACAAAAAGTTAAAAACCCAGAAGTAGAAAATCAAGAAGAAGTCGTTGTGGAAGAAACACAACAAGCAGATCCTTCTCAAGAATTTGATCCTTTAGAAGAAGCAATTGCCCGCGTGCAAGAGCTTGAAGAGCAGCTAAAAACTCAAATAGAAGAAGCCGCAAATAAAGAACAGGATATTTTACTTCGCTCTCGTGCTGAAATTGAAAATCTTCGTCGTCGTACTGAACAAGACGTAGAAAAAGCACATAAATTCGCTTTGGAAAAATTTTCAAAAGACATTTTGAATACTATCGATAACCTAGAGCGTGCACTTGCCACTCCAGCAAATAAAGAAGATGAAAGCGTAAAAGCCTTATTTGACGGTGTAGAACTAACCTTAAAAGAATTAGTTTCAACCGTTGGGCGTTTTGGCGTGGAAGCTGTGGGAGTTGTCGGTGAAGCATTTAATCCTGATTTACATCAAGCCATTTCAATGCAACCTGCTGAAGGCTTTGAAACCAATCAAATTAGCGTCGTATTGCAAAAAGGCTACACCTTAAATGGTCGAGTCATTCGCCCAGCGATGGTAATGGTGGCTACTTAATTTATATTTTGTCTAAAGAGCGGTCGGTTTTTCGGCCGTTTTTTCTTTTTCCTGAATAACTACATAAACTTTACGGATAATTTCCCTAAAATCCTCGCTCGTTGTAGCCCAATCTAGAAGATCAACGCGCCACGGTAAATCTGATTCAGAAAAAGCTTCCTTTAATCTATCACGCTCTAAAAAATCTAAAGGTTCCTCAGAGATAATCGCAAGATCAAGATCGGAATATTTTTTTGCTTTTCCTTTTACACGAGAACCGAAAGCCCATACGGTATAATCAGGTACTAATTGTTGTAAAATAGTTTTCACAATCGCCAATTCTTCAGATTTTATATCAAGCTGTGCAAAACTAGTCATATTAATTTCTCTGACGTAATTGTTCCAATAGGAAACGACTTTCTATTAAAAAATCATCAATTTGTGCATAAACAGCCATGGCTTTTTCCTGATCATAAGTATATGATGTAATATTACGCATATCACGATAAGCAACCCATTTTGACATATCTTCAATCAAACCAAATCTCAATGCTTCTCGCAAAATATCCTTAAATCCATAAGCCCCAATGTCATCGGCATTAATTGCATCTTGTTGAAGTTGGCGTTTCATCATTTTTAAACTTAACTCATAAACAAATTCAAATTTCTGAATTGCACCTGCAATTAAGGTATCTTGTACAATAGAGGGTTGCATATCAAACCAATTTCTGTCTGAAATTTGTACTACGGTTTGCTCTAACGAATAAAATGCAGCGTCTAATACATTTAAATTTAGCTTATCAGTCATCATTTTTACCTCTGTTAAATACTCATCTATTTTACCATAGACTATTTTTTCTCAAAACCTATAACCCCAAAAGTAAACATTGTGATATTGATCACAAAATCAAAAATATTTGAGAAAAGCTCTCAACAACTTAATTTGATATTTTTCTAATAAAATCAATCTTTAACAAAATTATCTTACGACAAAAAGGTCTAAAACACTACATATTGTGTGTTGATTATCTTTTTAGATCTATATATAGTGCAGTCCGCATTTCAAAAACACTATATATTGGAGCTATATCATGAGTAACTTTGGGGTCATCAAGCGCGATGGTTCTCGTGCGGAGTTTGAGATTCAACGTATCATCAATGCCATTAAAAAAGCCGCAAGTGCGGTCAATATTTCCGATGAATTTTATTGCCACCAAATTGGGCAAGAAGTAGGGAATGAAATTTTCACCCATCATCAAGGCGAGATTGATATTAATCAGATTCAAAAAATCGTTGAAGATAAATTGATGGCAAGTCGCTATCCCGAGGTTGCTCGTGCGTATATCGAATATCGTCATGATCGTGATTTAGCCCGCGAAAAACGTAGCCAGCTAACAAAAGAAATTGAAGGTTTGATTGAACAAAGCAACGTAGAATTACTTAATGAAAACGCCAATAAAGACGCAAAAGTGATTCCAACGCAACGTGATTTGCTTGCTGGAATTGTGGCAAAACATTATGCCAAGCACCATATTCTTCCACGCGATGTGGTAGAGGCTCACGAAAAAGGTGAAATTCATTATCACGATTTAGATTACGCGCCGTTCTTTCCAATGTTTAACTGTATGTTAGTTGATTTAGAAGGGATGCTTTCTCGTGGTTTCAAAATGGGCAATGCGGAAATCGAACCCCCTAAATCTATCGGCACCGCAACGGCAGTGACAGCACAAATTATCGCCCAAGTTGCCAGCCATATTTACGGTGGCACAACCATTAATCGTATTGATGAAGTGCTTTCCCCTTATGTGCAAATCAGTTACGAAAAACACCTCAAACATGCCCAAGAATGGAACGTGCCTGATGTTGAAGGTTATGCCAAAGCATTGATTGAAAAAGAATGTTTCGATGCCTTCCAATCTTTAGAATATGAAGTTAATACACTACATACTTCAAATGGGCAAACACCATTTGTGACCTTTGGTTTTGGTTTAGGTACAAGCTGGCAATCCCGTTTAATTCAGCAAGCTATTTTGAAAAATCGTATTCGTGGACTTGGAAAAAATCATAAAACGCCTGTATTTCCAAAACTTGTTTTCACCATTAAAAAAGGCTTGAACCAAACTAAAGGCGATCCGAATTACGATATCAAACAACTCGCATTAGAATGTGCATCAAAACGTATGTATCCAGATATTCTCAATTACGATCAGGTTGTCAAAGTCACGGGCTCTTTTAAAGCCCCAATGGGATGCCGTAGCTTTTTAGGTGCATACGAAGAAAAAGGCCACGAAATTCACGATGGGCGTAATAATCTTGGTGTGGTAAGTTTGAATTTACCGCGTATCGCGTTGGAGTCCAAAAACGAAGAAGATTTCTACCGCACTTTAGATGAACGTTTGGCTATTGCGAAAAAAGCATTAATGACGCGTGTTGCCCGCCTTGAGAATACCAAAGCTCGCGTTGCTCCCATTCTTTATATGGAAGGTGCATGCGGAGTGCGGTTAAAAGCGGATGAAAATGTGGCACAAATTTTCAAAAATGGACGTGCCTCTATTTCGCTTGGCTATATCGGTATTCATGAAACCATTAATGCGCTATATAACAAAGGGCATATTTTTGATGATGAACAATTACGCGAAAAAGGCATTGCGATTGTTCGTCACCTTAGCGAGGCAGTAAAACGCTGGCAAAAAGAAACTGGCTATGCCTTCAGCCTTTACTCCACGCCAAGCGAAAACTTATGCGACCGATTCTGCCGTCTAGACACTAAAAAATTTGGTGTGATTGAAGGCGTCACGGATAAGGGCTACTACACGAACAGTTACCACTTAGATGTAGAAAAGAAAGTGAATCCTTACGACAAACTGGATTTCGAAATGACATATCCCCCACTCGCCAGCGGCGGTTTTATTTGCTACGGCGAATATCCAAATATTCAACACAACTTAAAAGCATTGGAAGATGTGTGGGATTATAGCTACGATCGCGTGCCTTACTACGGCACAAACACACCGATTGACGAATGTTATGAATGTGGTTTCACAGGCGAATTTGAATGTACCAGCAAAGGTTTTGTTTGCCCAAAATGTGGCAATCACGACAGCACAAAAGTGTCTGTCACTCGCCGCGTCTGTGGCTATCTAGGCAGCCCTGATGCCCGCCCATTTAATGCAGGAAAACAGGAAGAAGTGAAGAGAAGAGTTAAACACCTTTGATTTAACTCCCTAGCAAAAGCACGCATTTTTTAATGCGTGCTTTTTGTTACCAACTTTGGCATTCCCCAAAATCTCCGCTAAAATAACCGCACTTTTTCTTATCTTCTAGGAAAGCAATATGTCAGATATTCTAAATAACCTCATTCATCTTCTGAAACTTGAAAAAATTGATGATTTAATCTTTCGTGGTGAAAGCCAAGATTTAGGTTTTCGCCAAGTATTTGGCGGGCAAGTAGTGGCACAGGCGTTATCTGCAGCAATGCAGGTAGCGCTAGAAGATCGTATTTTGCATTCTTGTCATGCCTATTTTCTTGCTCCAGGAGACAGCCAATATCCAATTATTTACGATGTGGAAACCTTGCGTGAAGGGCGTAACTTTTCTGCATTACGCGTAAAAGCCATTCAACATAAAAATACCATTTGTCATGTAACCGCTTCTTTCCAAGTGCCAGAAAAAGGTTTTGAACATCAAAATTCAATGCCAAATGTTGGCGCACCTGAAGACTTTACAGATGAAAATGTGATGCTACAAAAAGTGGCTCAAACCTTGCCAGAACCACTCAATGAAAAATTTGCGGCAGAGCGTCCATTTGAGGTACGTACCAAATATTTGAATAACCCATTTAACGGGACAAAATTGCCAGCCGAGCAATATTCTTGGTTTAAAACCAATGGTGAAACGCCGCTTGATATAAAAATCCAGCAATGTTTATTGGCTTATTTTTCCGATTTTCACTGTATTTTGACCGCACTTCATCCGCACGAAAAAGGCTTTTTACAAAAAGGAATGAAAGTGGCAACCATTGATCATAGTATTTGGTTCCATCGTCCGTTTGATTTAAATCACTGGCATTTGCACGCAATTGAAAGCAATAATGCCTTTGGAGGCCGTGGTTTGGCGCGTGGGCAGATTTTCTCGCAAGATGGTCAATTAATTGCGACAACACAGCAAGAAGGTTTGATCCGTTTTAACGAATAAGAGAAAAAATGACCGCACTTATTACACAATTTTGGCAACAAGTTGAAACCGCGCAAACATTAAAATCCTATATTAAGAAATGATGAAAAAATAAAAAGACTAAATTCTATTACATTCTGAACTTAGTCTTTTTAATAAAAGTGATTTAACGTTTGAATTTATTGCTTACGCCAAGTTGTTCCATTCGGCCCATCTTCTAATACGATGCCCATAGCGGTAAGCTCATTACGCGCTGCATCTGCGGCAGGCCAATCTTTAGCAGCGCGGGCTTCATTGCGTTGTTTAATCAGTGCTTCAATTTTTGCCACTTCATCATCGTTAGAACCTGCTTGTAAGAATTTTTCTGGATCTTGTTGAAGTAATCCTAAAATCGCCCCCAATTCACGCAAACGCGCGGCAAGTCCATTGGCTTTCTCAACATCCTCTGTTTTTAACTTGTTAATTTCACGCGCCATTTCGAATAAAACAGAAAGTGCATTTGGCGTATTAAAATCATCATCCATTGCTTCACGGAAGGTTTCCACAAAATTTTCTCCGCCAAAAACAACCGCACTTTGATCCGCTCCGCGTAAAGCCGTGTACAAACGTTCCAACGCACCTTGCGCTAAATTTAAATTTTCTTCGCTATAATTGAGCTGGCTACGATAATGTGCCGTTAATAAGAAATAACGTACAGCTTCTGCATTATAGTGATTTAATACATCACGAATTGTGAAGAAATTGCCGAGGGATTTCGACATTTTTTCTTTATCCACCATAATCATGCCGGAATGGATCCAATAATTCACATATTGGCCACCATGCGCACAGCAAGATTGTGCAATTTCATTTTCGTGGTGAGGGAACATTAAATCAGAGCCACCGCCGTGAATATCAAAATGCTCGCCAAGCTGTTTGCAATTCATTGCAGAACATTCAATATGCCAACCTGGACGACCGGCACCCCAAGGGGAAGCCCAACTTGGTTCGTTTTCTTTCGACATTTTCCAAAGCACGAAATCCATTGGATTTTTCTTGATTTCATTGATTTCAATACGTGCACCAGCTTGTAATTGCTCAAGATCTTGACGAGATAATTTGCCATATTCTTTGAAGCTTTCTACATCAAACATCACATCGCCATTATCTGCAACATAAGCATGTCCACGTTTAATCAATTTTTCCACAATTTCAATAATTTCAGGAATATGATGGGTTGCACGAGGCTCAAAATCAGGGCGTAATACATTAAGTGCATCAAAATCTTTATACATTTCCTGCACCATACGATCCACTAGCTGATCGCAGGTTTCTTTGTTTTCTAATGCACGTTTGATGATTTTGTCATCTACGTCCGTAATATTGCGCACATAAGTTAAATCGTAACCCAAAGAACGTAAATAACGGGCAATCACATCAAAACACACAAAAGTGCGTCCATGACCGATATGGCACAAATCATAAACAGTAACGCCACAAACATACATTCCCACTTTATTTTCGTGGATAGGTTTAAAGATTTCTTTTTCTCTCGTTAAGGTATTGAAAATTTTTAGCATTTTTAAGCTCGTAAAATGAAATAAAAACAAACCGCACTTTTATAGCACTTTTACCTCGATTGTGGAATAATACGACCCTTAATTTTTTAGAGGGAAAACAAAATGGTTACATTACACACAAATTTTGGCGACATTAAAATTAAATTGGATTTTGATAAAGCTCCAGTTACGGCAGAAAATTTCTTAAATTACTGCAAAGAAGGTTTTTATAATAACACAATTTTTCATCGTGTTATTGATGGCTTTATGATTCAAGGCGGTGGTATGGAAAGCGGTATGCGTGAAAAAGCAACTAAAGCACCAATCCAAAATGAAGCGAACAATCGTTTAAGCAACAAACGTGGAACCATTGCAATGGCTCGCACTTCAGATCCACATTCAGCGACAGCACAATTTTTCATTAACGTGGCAGACAATGATTTCTTAAATTATCGTTCAAAAGAAATGTTTGGTCGAGAAGTCGTTCAAGAATGGGGCTATGCGGTATTTGGTGAAGTGGTTGAAGGTATGGATGTTGTTGATAAAATCAAAAAAGTGAAAACAGGCAACAAAGGTTTTCATCAAGATGTTCCAACTGAAGATGTAGTGATTACATTGGTTTCAGTAGAATAATGGTGAATGGCGGATGAATTCCGCCATTTTTTATCGACCTAAAGGAAAATGCTCATGCCTTTCTTCGACACTCACACGCATCTTGATTATCTCCAACAATTTACTGGGGAACCGTTGTCACAGCTTATTGATAATGCTAAGCAAGCCGATGTGCAAAAAATACTGGTTGTGGCGGTGAAAGAAGCTGATTTTAAAACAATCCAAAATATGACCGCACTTTTTCCTGATAATTTGTGCTATGGGCTTGGGCTCCATCCTCTTTATATTCAAGAACACGCCGAAAATGATTTGATTCTGTTAGAACAAGCCTTAAAAAATCGTGATGCAAATTGCATGGCAGTGGCAGAAATTGGTTTGGAACGCACAATTCCCGATTTGCTCACCGATGAACTTTGGGCAAAGCAATGTCATTTTTTTGAAAGCCAACTTTATTTGGCAAAGCAATTTAATTTACCTGTCAATATTCACAGTCGAAAAACCCATGATCAAATTTTTACTTTTTTAAAACATATTCCATTATCTAAACTTGGCGTGGTACATGGTTTTTCAGGAAGCTACGCTCAAGCAAAACGCTTTGTTGATTTAGGCTATAAAATCGGAGTTGGCGGCACTATCACTTATGAACGCGCCAATAAAACTCGTCAAGCAATCGCGAAGTTGCCGCTTGATACCTTAGTGTTGGAAACAGACAGTCCAGATATGCCTGTATTTGGTTTTCAAGGCCAACCTAATCGACCAGAACGTATTGTGGAAAGTTTTAAAGCCCTTTGCACCTTAAGAAATGAACCTGCTGAATTGATTAAAAAACTTACATGGGAAAATGCTTGCCAGATTTTTTCTTGTTCCACGTCACATTACTGAAATTATTTTGAATTAAATTGCAGTCTTCAATGGCTTAAAATCCATGGTGACATCGGGCAATTATGCTTCTTATTATTTAGCACTTTTGCCTTCCGAAAATGGTGAAACTATTGATAACTGGGTGCTTCCACTTGGTACTCAAGGCTTAACTTTTGAAGCTGATAGCTGGAATAGCTTAGGTATGCGTAGCAATGTTTCTTGCTTTATGCGCATGACCGATATGCCATTAGATCGTAGCTGGCGTGTAGCGTGGAACTCTCCCCTAATTACATGTATGCCATGGCAACTGGAGCAAAGATGAAAGCGTATTATTGCGCGGGCCTTATACATCATTAGTGGATTTATTTGAATCGGCATTACCTGATATTTTAATGCTCGAATTTTCTACGCCAAGAACGGGAGAATTAAGTTCGTTATTAGAAAGTGAAATATTAAGACAAAAATGTATTTTAGGCTTAGGCGTCATCAATCCTCGTTCTGATGAAGTGGAAACTGTAACACAAATTGTTCAGCGTGCAGAAAAAGCCTTAAATTACCTTCCACCAGAGCAAATATCAAAATTTCAGACAAAAAAATAGCCCCATTAAGGGGCAATCTTATCAATGCACTAAAGTTACTTATAACTTTAAGCAACGATTAAATATGTTGGTTAATAAAGTTAGCCAATTGAGTTTTTGGTAATGCACCAACTTGAGTTGCAACAACTTGACCATTTTTAATCAATAATAATGTTGGGATACTACGAACACCAAATTGTGCTGGCGTTGCTTGGTTATCATCCACATTCATTTTCACGATTTTAACTTTACCTGCAAATTCAGGTGCAAGTTCATCTAACACTGGAGCAATCATTTTGCAAGGACCACACCAAGGTGCCCAAAAGTCTAATAAAACGGGGATATCTGAATTAACTACAACACTTTCAAAATCTGCGTCATTAATGTGTAATACTTCGCTCATTTTGTTTTCCTTATTTTGTGAATGGAATCCCTATACAAGGGCCTTTTTTAAACTTACAAGTGCGGTGCAGAATAACACCGTTTTAAAAAATGTAAACTAATCGTTTTAATTGCCAAAAGCTAAGACGGCAAAACAATATTTTCACACACTTTGCCCAATTTCAATTTATAAACATTTGATAAAGTCACATCCGCAATATTCGTTAGTGCCTCTTCGGTTAAAAACGCTTGGTGACCCGTTAGCAACACATTATGGCAAGAAGATAAACGGCGGAAAATATCATCTTGAATCACTTCGTTAGACTTATCTTCAAAGAATAAATCACGTTCATTCTCGTAAACATCCATACCTAACGCCCCGATTTTACGCTGTTTTAACGCATCAATTGCAGCTTGAGTATCAATCAAAGAACCGCGACTCGTATTAACGATCATCACGCCATCTTTCATTTTGGCAAAAGCCTCGCGATTTAATAAATGATAATTTTCTGGCGTTGCAGGGCAATGAAGCGTAATCACATGAGATTTAGCATAAAGTTCATCTAATTCAACATATTGTCCACCCAGTTCTTCTACCACTGGATTTTTGAAAGGATCGTACGCCAAGATATTCATGCCGAAACCTTTCAGAATGCGCATCACCGCAATCCCAATTTTACCCATTCCGATCACGCCGACCGTTCGCCCGTGCATATTGAAACCAATTAACCCTTCAAGAGAGAAATTCGCTTCTCGTGTACGCTGATAAGCACGATGAATTCGACGGTTCAGTGTCATCATCAAACCGATAGTATGCTCTGCCACTGCTTCAGGCGAATAAGCGGGAACCCGTACAACTTGAATGCCCAATTCTTGAGCGGCTTTTAAATCAACATTATTGAAACCCGCACAGCGCAAAGCCACGATTTTCACGCCAAGTGCGGCTAATTTTTCTAATACTTTTCGGCTACCATTATCATTCACGAAAATGCATACTACTTCGCAATGTTCTGCCAAACGCGCGGTGCTCTCGTTCAACATAAAATCAAAAAATTCTAAATCGAAATTATATTTCGCGTTAATGAGCTCAATATATTTTCTGTCATAGCTTTTAGTGCTATAGATTGCAATTTTCATGGTTTGCTCCAATTATTTTAAGTTTGCAAAAGCCTGTAATAAGTCCGCTTTAATATCTTCTACATCTTCAATACCGACTGAAAAACGCAACAAGGTATTAGTAATCCCACGAGCTACACGCTCGGCTTCTGGAATATCCATATGGGTTTGAGTGGCTGGATAAGTAATAAAACTTTCTGTACCGCCTAAACTTTCTGCAAAAGTAATCAATTTGATGGATTTTAAGAATGTATTAACCCAAGCTTCATCTTGCAAACGGAAAGACAACATTCCCCCTTTATTTGGATAAAGCACTGATTCCACTTGTGGTTGAGCTTTTAAAAATTCCGCAATAGCTTGTGCATTTTCTTGATGGCGTTTCATACGCAAAGAAAGAGTTTTCATACCACGAATAGTCAGCCAAGAATCAAACGGAGAAAGTACCGCACCCGCACCATTTTGAATATAAGCAATGCGATCACAAAGTTCTTGCCCTTTTGCAACGATTAAACCAACAAGTGCATCATTATGGCCAGCAATATATTTAGTCCCACTGTGAATCACCACATCAGCGCCTAAATCTAATGGGCGAGAAAACACAGGCGTTAAAAACGTATTATCCACGATCAACATTAAGTTATGTTTTTTCGCAAGTTTTGCAATTTCAACCACATCACATTCTTCCATTAAAGGATTTGATGGGGTTTCAATAAAAATCGCTTTCGTATTTGGGTTAATTGCTGCCTCAATTTCTGAAGCAGATGCTGTATTAACATAAACAGGTTTTACACTATTGTTATTTTTATAAGAAAAATCTAATAGTCGATAAGTACCACCATACACATCGCTAGAAACAATCCATTCATCTGGTGCAGTGAAAAGCGTCATCAAAACTTGAATTGCCGCCATCCCAGAAGAAAACGCAAAACCACGATCTCCATTTTCTAATTTAGCTATCGTTTCTTCTAATACTGTACGAGTTGGGTTTTTGGTACGTGTGTAATCAAATCCCGTACTTTCACCGATACCATAATGACCATAAGCCGTAGAAAGAAAAATTGGTGCAGAAACCGAGCCCGTACGCTCATCACTGCGATTGCCTGCTTGAGCTAATAAAGTATCGATAGCATATTGTTGTGTCATAACATCCTCTAAAAATAATGAAAAAATCAACCGCACTTTACGTGCTAAAAAACGTTTAACATTTTGGCACAAAGGAAAAAGTGATAAAAGTAGAAATTAGAAAATTACATAAAATTCCATTTTTCCATCATTTTCTGTAATTTATTTAAACAAAATGAACTTTTTTTAAACGGTTAGACAATTTTTTTAAATCTGTAATTGACAGTTATCTGAATTTCCGTAAAATGCGCACCACTAACAGCGAATGCGGGAATAGCTCAGTTGGTAGAGCACGACCTTGCCAAGGTCGGGGTCGCGAGTTCGAGCCTCGTTTCCCGCTCCAATTCGTGGCGTGTTAGCAAAGCGGTTATGCACTGGATTGCAAATCCATGTAGCTCGGTTCGACTCCGGGACACGCCTCCATAATACGCAAATGTTAGTTGTCTATATGCCCGAGTGGTGGAATCGGTAGACACAAGGGATTTAAAATCCCTCGCCTTTCGAGGCGTGCCAGTTCAAGTCTGGCTTCGGGCACCATTTAAACACCAATCAAAAGATTTTAAAATTTACTTTAAAATCATCTAATTGGGTCGTTAGCTCAGTCGGTAGAGCAGCGGACTTTTAATCCGTTGGTCGAAGGTTCGAATCCTTCACGACCCACCACTTAAAAATAAAGTAAGCACCGAAAGGTGTTTTTTTATTGCCTAAATCTGATACTATTTTTTAAATTACTTGCTTATTGAAAAATAGCTATTCTCTCCATCCAATCTAAAATAATTAATATATTTTATCGCTACGTTATATTTTCTAAAATAAAATAGCACCTGAAAATCAGATGCTATCCAAAACACAATAAAAATTTACCGCACTTTATGACTTCAATAAGTAAGCCCGTAGTTGTGCAAAATCATTATCCATTTCATCAGAAAGCAATGGTAGCTGATTATGTTTATCCAGTGTTTCAGGTAATGGAAGCTGAATACCAAGAATACGTTCTACGGATGCTTTAAATTTCGCGGGATGTGCAGTGCACAAGAAAATACCTACTTCATCTGCTTTAAGTTGATCTTTCAACACCTGATAAGCTATCGCACCGTGAGGCTCACATAAATAACCTTTCGACTGCATCGCTTTTAAAGTATCTTCTGTTTCGCTATCACTTAGCATCCCCGAACCTAAATCAGTTAAATCCCAACCATTTCGTTTAAACAATTCCTCCACTCTCGGCCAATTATTTGGGCGACTTACATCCATTGCATTAGAAAGGGTTACAACTGTCGTTTTAGGATCCCAATTACCCGATTTCAAATAACGTGGCACAGTATCATTTGCGTTTGTTGAGGCGACAAAGCGTTTTATCGGCAAGCCTAAGGTTTTTGCAATTAATCCCGCCGTTAAGTTACCAAAATTACCACTTGGCACAGAAACCACAACATTATCATGTTTTTCTTTTGGCAATTGTGCGACAGCCTCAAAGTAATAACAAACTTGAGCTAATAAACGGCTGATATTAATAGAATTTGCAGAGTTAAGTCGGATAGTTTGGCGTAATTCAACATCATCAAAGGCTTGTTTAACTAAAGCCTGACACGCATCGAAATCAGCGTTAATAGCAACAGTACGAATATTCCCACCTAAAGTACAGAATAGCTTTTCTTGCAATGGGCTGATTTTGCCTTTTGGATAAAGGATAACTACATTAATATTTTCTAATCCATAAAACGCATGTGCTACAGCGGCTCCAGTATCTCCAGACGTAGCCGTTAAAATAGTAATTTTGCCATCACCACGAACTGCTGCAAGCGCCTGAGCCATAAAACGCCCACCAAAATCTTTAAATGCTAGCGTTGGACCGTGAAATAATTCAAGTGCATAAATATTATCTTCCACTTTTTCTAACGGTGCAGGAAAAGTGAATGCATTTTTCACCATCGCATCTAACGTTGCTTGTGGTAACTCGCCATCAATTAATGCACCTAGAATTTTTTGACTACGCTCAACAAGAGGCAATTCAAGTAATTCATTAATGTTATTAAGTTTAGGAATAACTTCTGGAAAGAATAAACCTTGATCCCGCCCAAGACCTTGACGAACAGCCTGAGAAAAAGTGACTTGTTCTTCTGGGTGTTTGATATTGTATAAATTCATATTTAATCCGTTTTTAATCTGATTTCATCTATTTAAATTAACTTATTTAATTTCTCTTGTGCCTTCGTTATCAACTTTACATACATGCACAAAACCTTCATTATTTTGTAAATAATGGCTTTCTAAATAACTTGAAAGTTTAATTGCAGTTTGTAAATCAGGGGCAATAGAGAAAATAGTTGGCCCTGAGCCTGAAATACCTGTGGCAAGTGCGCCTAAGTCTCGTGTAGCTTGTTTTACTTCAGCAAAATTAGGTAACAGAGATTCACGATAAGGCTCGGCAATGACATCTTTCATCATAATCGCGGCAAGATTTTCCTGATGGGTATGGCAAGCATGCACAAAGCCACCTAAATGACGACCATGGGCAATCACGTTTTGTCGAGTATAGCTTTTCGGTAAAATTGCACGAGCTTCAGCAGTAGAAACTTCAATTCCCGGATAGGCTAACACCCAATACCAATTATCAAAAAATGGCAATTTTTGACAAATATTGCCGAGCGATTGCACCATAAATTGCACACCGCCAAGATAGCAAGGTGCGACGTTATCATAATGGATTGAACTAGAAATACGACCTTCCAATTCTCCCATCATTTCAAGCAATTCCATTTTCGAAAAAGGTTCATTATGAAACTGATTTAATGCCACTAATGCAGCAACAATAGAACAAGCACTAGAGCCTAAACCAGAGCCAATAGGCATATTTTTTTCGAGCGTTAAACGTAAAGGTTTAACATTTGCTCCGCGTAATTTTAATTGCTCGCTAAATAGCACATAAGCTTGGTAAACAATATTTTTTTGTGGTTCTTTCGGTAATTTACGAACAAAATAGCCCGCACTTTCTAACTCAAAACCAGTTGAAATAGATTCTATTTGAACCACATCGCCTAACAAAGAACCATCAATAGGAGAAATCGCAGCACCTAAAGTATCGAAACCTACGCTAATATTCGCGCTAGATGCAGGGGCGTAAATTCTTAACATTGGGAATCCTTATTAATGTTGTAATGTTCTTAAAATATCTGCAAAGATACCTGCCGCAGTAACTGCATTACCTGCGCCATAACCACGTAATAAAAGTGGAATCGGTTGATAATAACGAGTGTAAAATGCCAAGGCATTTTCACCATCTTTCACTTTATAAAGTGGATTATTCAGATCTACCGCAACAATGGATACTTTGCATTTTCCTTCACTAATTTTTCCAACATAACGCAATACTTTGCCTTCTGCTTTAGCTGTGGCAACGCGAGTTTTAAACTCCTCGTCAAGCTGAGGCAACATTGCCATAAACTCATCTGCAGATTTTCCATCGGAGAAGCCTTTTGGCAATACACCTTCAACTTCAACATCTGAAAGTTCAAGTTCAATTCCCGCTTCACGAGCAAGAATTAATAATTTGCGCGCTACATCTTGTCCAGAAAGATCATCTCGAGGATCTGGCTCAGTAAAGCCTTTTTCACGCGCAAGTGCGGTTACTTCTGAAAGAGAAAGTCCTTCTTCCAACTTACCAAAAATAAAGGAAAGCGAGCCAGATAAAATCCCTTCAAAATATTCAAGTTCATCGCCCGCAGCAAGTAAGTTTTGGAGATTTTCAATAACTGGCAAGCCCGCACCTACATTGGTTTCATATAAAAATTTATGCTGGCTTGCTTGGGCATTTTGGCGTAACTCATTATAATAAACTAATTCTCGTGTATTCGCTTTTTTGTTTGGCGTAACCACATGGAAACCTTCTTTTAATGCACGAGCATAAAGCCCTGCTACAGATTCGGCTGAAGTACAATCTACAAATACAGGGTTTACCACGTGGTGTAATTTAATGAAAGAAAGCAATACATCAAAATCTGATGGCTGAGTCGCATTTTCTAAATCGTTTTTCCAATCCTCTAAATTTAATCCATTTTCATCAAGCAGCATACGGTTGGAATTCGCAATAGCGCAAACTCGAATTTCAACATTCTTTTTTGCTAGATACTCCTTTTGACGCTTTACCTGCTCGATTAGCTCGCCCCCGACGCCACCAACGCCCACTAAAAACATATCCACGACTTTTTTATTATTGAAAAGTGCCTGATGGGTAGCCTTCACCGCTTCAATGGCTTTATTTTGCGGCACAACCGCAGAAATTGAACGTTCGCTAGATCCTTGTGCAATTGCCACAATACTAATGTTTGCCTGCGCTAATGCCGAGAAGAAACGAGCAGCAATGCCTTTCGCTTGCTTCATTCCATCGCCCACAACAGAAATAATGGATAAATCTTTAATCACTTCAATTGGTTCTAATTGATGTTCATTTAATTCATTAGCAAACTCCGTTTCTAGTACGGTTTTCGCTACTTCTGCAGATTTCACAGGCACACAGAAACTAATACTATATTCAGACGAAGACTGAGTAATTAAAATAACTGAAATGCCTGCGCCTGACATGGCTGAAAATATGCGAGATGCCATGCCTACCATACCTTGCATACCAGGGCCTGACACATTAAACATCGCCAAATTGTCTAAGTTAGTGATACCTTTAACTTGCAAACTTTCTGATTTCACATTGCCATCAATAATCGAACCTGGCGCAGAAGGATTTCCTGTATTTTTAATGACACAAGGAATATTTTGTGGCAACAATGGCCCAATCGTACGAGGATGAATCACTTTCGCGCCGAAATAAGAGAGTTCCATCGCTTCACGATAAGAAAGCGTTGGTAATAAACGTGCATCAGGCATTAAACGCGGATCGCAAGTATAAACGCCGTCCACATCGGTCCAAATTTCGCATACACTTGCGCCTAAACAAGCGGCTAAACAGGCGGCAGAATAGTCTGAGCCATTACGACCGAGCAATACCAACTCGCCTTTTTCATTACCCGCAGTAAAACCTGCCATCAGCACCACTTTATCTTTTGCGATATTTGCTGCATCAACACGTTTTGTTGATTCTTCAATTTCAACAGAAGATTCAAGATAACCGCCTTTTGCCAATAATTGTTTGACAGGATCCACAATATGTACGCTATAGCCACGAGCTTCAAACCAAGCTTTCATCATTGCAATAGAAAGTTTTTCCCCACGGCAATCAATGGTCGCTTTAACTGCATCTTCTACTTTTCCCGCTTGACGAATTTCTTCTAATAATCCTTTGATTTGAGCAAATTCAGCATCAATAAGTGCCTTGGTGCCATTTAAGTCGAATTGATTATTTTCGGCATGTAAGCCATTGATGATGTTATAGAAAATTTCGATTGCTTCGTTGAAATGCGTATCGGTTGATTGATTTAATGCAGCTTTTTCAGAAAGGGCGACGAGATGGTTGGTTATTTTGGCTGGTGCAGATAAAACACCTGCAGCCTGCTCTTCTAAATGAGCTTTCTCGATCAATTTCGCCGCTTGGGAAAAACGTTCCGGATTTGCAAGCGAAGTGCCGCCAAATTTAAGTACGCGCATAATTGGTTCTCCTAGATATTGTGTTTTTAAATTTATAAAAAAACCCGCTATTCAGTTGAATCGCGGGTTTTCTGTATCTTGTTTTTGCTGCACTAACCCGCACCATTAATCATAATAATGGTCATCATAATGGCGGTAATCGTGCTAATGATTACGGATAAAGTGCGGTTATTTTTCATTGTGTTTTATCTTGAAAAATGAATGCGTAAAGAAATACCGAAATTTCCCGAGCTTGTCAAACAGAAAGTGACAAATTTTTCAGAAATTTTCTTAGTCAATAAATTTCGTGTAAACTAACCGCACTTTTTTATAAAGGAAAACCTATGAATATCCAGCATAATCTCAACCTAATTCAGCAAAAAATTGAAACGGCTTGTAAAGAAAAAAATCGCAATCAAAATACCGTAAAATTACTTGCCGTATCTAAGACCAAACCTATTTCTGCTATTCTTTCGGCTTATCAAGCGGGACAAACGGCTTTTGGGGAAAATTACGTGCAAGAGGGGGTAGAAAAGATCCAATATTTTGAGTCTCAAAATATAAACCTTGAATGGCATTTTATCGGCCCATTACAATCGAATAAAACCCGTCTCGTTGCAGAACATTTTGATTGGATGCAAACGCTTGATCGAGCAAAAATTGCAGATCGTTTAAATGAACAACGACCGACCAACAAGGCTCCATTGAATGTATTAATTCAGATTAATATCAGCGATGAAGAAAGTAAATCAGGTATTCAACCTGAGGAAATGCTAATACTAGCAAAACACATCGAAAATTTACCGCACTTATGCCTACGTGGCTTAATGGCAATACCCGCACCAACCGATAAAATCGCTGAACAAGAAGCCGTGTTCAGAAAAATGTCAGACCTATTTGAACAACTGAAACAAGCCTTACCCAATCAACAAATTGATACACTTTCTATGGGAATGACGGATGATATGCCGAGCGCAATAAAATGCGGTTCTACAATGGTACGCATTGGCACTGCGATTTTTGGTGCGAGAAATTATTCAACATCACAAAATAAATAATCATGGAATAAGGCTCGAATTTAAAACAAGCCTTATTTCTTAATGAAATTTAAATGCCAGTACTCTCGCCACATTTTGAGCGGTAGAAATTAAATTTTGTTCGCCTTGTTTGAGAATATCCGATAAATCGCCAAGTTGGTGAATAATAGGGAACACCGCATCAATACCGTGATCAAACACCACATCATAATCTTCACGCAAACACCCTGCGATGGCGATCACTGGCTTATTGAACTGTTTTGCCGTACGCGCCACACCAATTGGCGTTTTACCCATAATACTTTGTGCATCTATTCGCCCTTCACCCGTAATCACTACATCAGCATCTTTTACATAGTCAATTAAATGTAACCGGTCTAACACAATTTGTATGCCTGCTTTCAGTTGTACGCTTGGTAATAATAGCAAGCCACCACCCATACCACCAGCAGCACCTGCGCCATCCTGATCACGAATTTGTTTACCGCAATCGCGTTCGGCAATTTCAGCAAAATGCGAAAGTGCAGCATCAAGTTGTTTCACCATTTCAGGCGTTGCGCCTTTTTGTGGTCCAAAAATGGCAGATGCTCCACATTCACCACAGAGCGGATTATTCACATCGCACGCTACTTCAATGTGAACTTGTTGCAAACGTGGATCTAATTGTTGAACGTCAATCTTCACAATATTTGCTAGCTCTGCTCCACCAAAACCGATAGGCTTATCTTGCGAATCTAAACATTGCATCCCTAGTGCTTGCAACATTCCTACACCACCATCGTTGGTTGCGCTACCGCCAATGCCAAGAATGAAACTCTCCACGCCTAAATCTAATGCCAGTTTAATCAACTCCCCTGTGCCGTAACTGGTGGTAAGCAAGGGATTGCGTTTTTCAGTCGGAACAAGATGTAAACCAGAAGCTGCTGCCATTTCGATAATCGCGGTTTTTCCATCTCCCGATAAACCGAAGAAACTTTTCACTTTGTCACCCAAAGGCGCGGTGACTTCACATTCAATGAGCTTGCCTTGCGTGGCATCCACAAGGGATTGAACTGTACCTTCGCCCCCATCTGCCATTGGCAATTTTACATAGTCCGCATCGGGGAATACACGTTTGAAGCCTGTTTCAATGGCGGTAGCTACTTCAAGTGCGGTCAAACTTTCTTTAAAAGAATCAGGTGCAATCACAAATTTCATAACAACTCCTAGAATTTAAATACGCCAAAAATTAAGGTAGAAACGATGGTCATCATCAAACCGACCACACTTTCATAAGGAATAAGTTTTAAACGTTCTTTGATATCCATATTCACACTACCGCCTGTGGCATGGAAGAAAGAACCATGTGGCATATGATCAAATACGGTCGCCCCTGCATGAATCATTGCTGCACCAGCAAGACTGCTAACACCAAGTTCTAACAAGGTACTACTGAACACATTGGATGCCACCGCAGTACCTGCCGTGGTAGAAGCTGTCGCTAAAGACATCAACACCCCTGAAATTGGTGCAAGAATGTATGATGGCAAACCTGAATGTTCCAAACCTTGAATCAATACTTCTTTTAAACCAGAATTAGCAATGATGCCAGCAAGCGCGCCTGTACCAAGTAACATAATTGCCACGGGTGTCATTTTACTCAATCCATTGATAGCATAACTATTTATATTGCGAAGTTTGCCCATACAAAGCGCACCAATCAAACCACCTAACGGCAATGCAATTAATGGATCAACTTTAATATCAAACAATGGACGAAGTGCCAATAGCAAAATTGCCACTAAAGGTGCGACAAGTGCGGTCAGAAATGAAGGTAAATTTTGCGTTTCAAGCACGATTACCTCTTTGTCAGTCACTTTAGAACCTTTGTTGATTAAGCGTTTTGCTAAGAAGTAGGTGAGAATCAAACCAAATAGTGCGGGAATTATACCAGCCATCATCACGGAAGTGAGTGGCAAATGAAAAGTATCTGCTGCCGCAATGGCATTTGGGTTTGGCGACATAATATTACCAGCTTTACCACCGCCAATCATGGCGAGCAAAATTGCAGCTTTCGATAAATCGCTGCGACGCGATAACGCTAAAGCAATTGGTGAAACAGTAATCACTGCCACATCCACGAACACACCCACCGCAGTTAAAATCATCGTCGCTAGTGCCAAGGCGAGTAAAGCTCGAGTTTCACCCAATTTATTAGTAATGGTTTCCGCGATGGAATTTGCTGCACCCGATTCAATCAGCACGCCTGCCAACACACCAGCAGCTAAGATACGCATAACTGCAGTAGTAATACCCTGTGCGCCACCGATCATTAGGCTCACTGTTTGCGATAAATCCGCACCACCAATTAACCCTCCAACCAAAGCTCCCACCAACATACCATAAGCTGGTGAGACTTTTTTCAAAATGAGGAAGATAGCAACGATTAACGCCACCAACGCACCTATTGCTGAGACTGTTGTCATTTTTTCTCTCCTATAAAAATTAAAACCAAGGAGATTATTTCTGTTTTATAGGGAAAATGCTTTATTAGAGCAAACAAAAAGTGCGGTTAAAAATCATCAAACTTTGTAAAGTTATACAACCTCAATGTTCTAACAACGTTCCGAGATAGAGCGTTAATTTATCATCTATCTTATTGAAAAATAAGCCAGTTATTTGCTCTATTTTGTTCAATCGATAACGCAAAGTATTCGGGTGAACAAATAATTTTTCCGCAGTGAGATAAAGATCACAATTTGATAAAAAATATTGTTGAAGGGTTTTATAAAGTGTCGCATTTTCTTCTGAGAAAAGGGGTGAAAGGGGTTTTATCAATTCGTTCCCTTGCCAAGAATGGGATAATCCAGCAAGTAACACAGGCAATCGATTCTCATCAAACACATAAATACCTTTGCGTGGATGATGTTTTAATCCATAAGAAAGCGTGCTTTGCGCACTTTGAAAAGACAAGGGAAGCTGCTCAAAAAGCGGTAGATTTAGACAAGCGCCTACAGCAATTTTATAATCTTGTTTTGAATAATCTGCAGGTAAAAGCGTTTTCATTTGAGCAGAAAGTACGGTGGAGTTTTGCCAAGTCTTTAAGACCACAACCTGATCAAGGGACAAAATTGCCACATCCTGTGCAAATTCAGACTGTTCCAAATAATTGATCAGATGCTGTAAATTATCCAGGGCTGGATTAAGTAACTTAATCAATACAACCACACGAGATTTATTTAAATCAAAAGAAAAAAATTTCGCCTGCTGTTCCATCTCTTTCCAATTCAAATTGCAATGTAATAATTGTAAAATAAATTCTTCTTTGTAACGACGATGCCAGCTTTCTTGTTCGAGTAAAGCCTGTTGTTCCACAATAAGTTCTGCCGTCATTTTCACTAGTTCGGCATATTGTTTCACCTGAGTTGGCTCACCAGAAATCCCCACCACTCCAATATTTTTGCCTAAATAATGAATCGGTAAATTAATCCCTGGTTGCGCTTCAAAATTCCATTTTTGTGCCAACGCTTGATCAATCTCTACCACACGATTTTCCCGCAACGCCAACACCGCTCCTGTGTGCCGTTGATTCAAACGCGTTGAATTTCCCGACGCAATGATCACACCGTCGTGATCCATTACATTTACAGAGTGATGAATGATCTTCATTGCACGTTTAACAATTTTTTTGGCAGTGTATTTGTCAAGTTGCATATTTGTAATAAAGAAGATAAATGAAGATAAAATATTGAGAAAAAGAAAGTTAGTCAAATATTGTTTTATCTGCAAGAAAAGACGGGAGACTATTCTCCCGCACTGCGTTTTTATCGCTATAATGTTTTATTCTGAACTTGAACATATCCCATAATTAATGCCAAAATACCTAGTGGAAAAATGAGATCTATTACAGAACCATCATTTCCCCAAATCAAGAATAGCTTTGATGAAAATAAGTAAAATCGGTAAGACAATAGGAATACTCACGACATAGCCCGTAATGGCTAATGCCCATTCTTCCTTTTTCTTACCTAGAAATTTGATAAAGCTGAACGCCATTTTTTCAGCAACTGGGCAGATTAAAGTTTCACCATGTAAAGGTTCTCGAATAATGCTACTTACAAAGGAAGAAGCCGCTTTATTTGGTTTTCCTGGACGGATACAAATTGCGGGCAGTCGAACACAGAGACCATCAACAAAACCTTTTCTTGTATAGTCATTAATAAGTAATTCACTCATTGCTTTTTGTGCACCATAAGTCGATTGTGGCGTTACAGCAGTAGAATCCTGAATAATTTCTGGTAAATCACCACCAAATACAGCAAGTGAACTAGAAAAAATAAAACGAATTTTAGTATCAGATTCATCAAAATATGGGAAAGTGGCGACATTCCATATTTGTCCACTAACAAATTTTGATCACATAATTTGCGACAAAAATCTTGTTGAATCTGCACAGAATGGCATTAGAGAATTAAATATTAATTTAACTATCGTATAAATAAATTAATATAAATGATCTGCACCCCAAAACTAAACAAATAAACTTACTCATTAAGGTGCAAATCAAAGTGCGGTTCATTTTTATATTATTTTTGACTACATACAGCAATAAAATGTAATTTATGTTCAGGATCATTAAAGGTTTTGAACATTCTTTTAAATTGCTCACGATTTTCCGCTTTCATGGCATTACGGATGATTTTTAACGTACCGAAAATTCCTTCATCATAAATCATTCCTTTTGGAGAAAGTAATGTCATCTCGCCAGAAAAAGTATCAACATTTCTAAAGCCACTTTCTTGGAATATGCCTTTCCATCCATCTTTCGTTAATGGCGTGACAGTCACATTAATCGCTTTGCGCATATTTTCTAGAATAGTTTGATGATCATTCCCCACCAGCATAACATCGTGAGTAAGCAATAAACCATTGGGTTTTAACACTCGAAAATATTCTGCAATGGCTTTTTTCTTTGCTTCCACGGGTAACATTGTGAGCATCGCTTCATTGATGACAATATCAAAACTTTCATCCTCGAAAGGCAACTTCATCGCATTCGCACGCTGTACATGAATTTTTTCTTGCAAGCCATTTGCTTCAATATTTGCTTGTGCTTTTGCTAACGCATTTTCATCTAAATCAACACCTTCAATATGACAACCAAATTGCTTCGCCAATCCAATTGCAGTCGTCCCCATATTACAGGCAACCTCTAACACTTTTTTATCTTGGCTAAAATCGCCATTGGCAATTAACCAATCTGTCGCTTTTTTACCGCCTGGACGCAAACGCGTTTTACCCAAACGTGCAAGAAAATTATGCCCTACTTCATCTTTTGCCATTTTTATCTCCTAGTAATTAACTTGGTTTTTATATTATAGATAAAAATGATAACTATTAAAATGATAGATTAAATAAATTAAGGCGGAATAATTGTTCCGCCTTTTCCTATTATTTCTTCAATGCTTTTTTCAATTCAATTTATTCCTTTGAAGATAACAAAACTTACATACCGAAACGCTTTACTCAATATGTAAAAACATTGGTAGAAGGTGCAAATCAGTATATTGGTGCTGGAAATATGTATAACGGCGACGTAGAAGATTTGAATAAACCGCATCTTTATATGATGTCTCAAATGGAAAAACCGACAACTAAAGCTGAGTTGAAATCAGCATTACAAGGCTATTTAATTCAAAATGTATATCAAGATATGAATAACAATGATAAATTGATTGATGAAACTTATGATTGCACTGAGTTATTTAATGAGCTTTGTGATGTATTAACAAGATTAGGCTATATCCAGCCTGTAAACCTATAATCTGTGTATGGTTCGTTTAATGTACCGTTTTGTTTTTCATCTAAATATCAATTTAAATTGAGAACTATTTGCATTTAAATAAAATTAGGCATAGAATAGCCACAATTCAGGCTGAACTGAATAATTTGCACTCAACATAAGGAGCTTTTCAATGCAATTTAAACATTTCAAACTTGCTACCCTTGCGGCAGCACTTGCTTTTTCTGCTAATAGTTTTGCTGATATTACCATTTATAATGGTCAGCACAAAGAAGCCGCTACGGCTGTGGCAAAAGCCTTTGAACAGGAAACAGGCATTAAAGTTACGCTAAATAGCGGGAAAAGTGAGCAACTTGCAGGTCAATTAAAAGAAGAAGGCGATAAAACACCAGCCGATGTTTTCTATACTGAACAAACAGCGACTTTTGCCGATCTTTCTGAAGCAGGGCTTTTAGCACCAATTTCAGAACAAACCATTAAACAAACCGCACAAAAAGGCGTGCCACTTGCACCGAAAAAAGACTGGATTGCATTAAGTGGCCGTTCTCGCGTAGTGGTTTACGATCACACTAAATTATCTGAAAAAGATATGGAAAAATCAGTGCTTGATTATGCAACACCAAAATGGAAAGGCAAAATCGGTTATGTATCAACTTCTGGTGCGTTCTTAGAGCAAGTTGTTGCGTTAAGCAAAATGAAAGGGGACAAAGTTGCGCTTAATTGGTTAAAAGGTTTAAAAGAGAACGGAAAACTTTACGCTAAAAATAGTGTGGCATTACAAGCGGTTGAAAATGGCGAAGTACCTGCTGCGTTAATCAATAACTATTATTGGTATAACCTAGCAAAAGAAAAAGGCGTGGAAAACCTAAAAAGCCGTCTTTATTTTGTTCGCCACCAAGATCCAGGTGCGTTAGTTAGCTATTCAGGTGCAGCAGTATTGAAAGCCTCTAAAAATCAAGCTGAAGCACAAAAATTCGTTGATTTCTTAGCGAGTAAAAAAGGTCAAGAAGCATTAGTGGCAGTGCGTGCAGAATATCCGTTACGTGCTGATGTGGTTTCGCCATTTAATCTTGAACCTTATGAAAAATTAGAAGCACCAGTGGTGTCCGCAACAACAGCTCAAGATAAAGAACATGCGATCAAATTAATTGAAGAAGCTGGATTGAAATAATCCAAATATTGCGTGCGTGTATTTGAAAAAATTCACGCACGCGTTTACAATTCTCTACCAAAATTAACCGCTTGCGTGCGTGAACTGAAAAGTTCACATTCCTAAAAGGATTTAACTTTGCCTCGCAGACCGCCATTCTGGCTCACTTTACTTATCATCTTAATCGGGCTTCCGTTATGTTTGCCGTTTCTGTATGTCATTTTGCGTGCGACAGAAGTGGGATTAACGCGAAGTGTTGAGCTATTGTTTCGCCCTCGAATGGCTGAATTATTAAGCAATACAATGCTTTTAATGGTTTGTGTAACTATCGGTGCTATTTCACTTGGCACGCTTTGTGCTTTTTTACTTGAACGTTATCGCTTTTTCGGTAAAGCTTTTTTTGAAGTGGCGATGACGTTACCCCTTTGTATTCCCGCCTTTGTAAGTTGTTTTACTTGGATCAGCCTCACATTCCGCGTTGAGGGTTTTTGGGGAACAATTGGTATTATGACATTAAGTTCATTTCCTTTGGCTTATTTGCCCGTTTCCGCTATATTAAAAAGACTTGATCGTTCTCTTGAAGAAGTAAGCCTTTCGCTTGGTAAAAGCCCTGTGTATACCTTTTGGTATGCTATTTTCCCGCAACTTAAACCCGCCATTGGTAGTAGTATCTTACTAATTGCTTTACATATGTTGGTCGAATTTGGTGCAGTGTCAATTTTAAATTATCAAACCTTTACCACTGCCATTTTCCAAGAATATGAAATGTCTTTTAACAACAGCACTGCTGCATTATTATCCGCCGTTTTAATGGCGATTTGTATACTTATTGTTTTTGGGGAAATTTTCTTTCGTGGAAAACAAACCCTTTACCACAGTGGAAAAGGTGTTACGCGTCCTTATCTCGTAAAAACACTTTCCTTTGGAAAACAATGTTTAACCTTTGGATTTTTCTCTAGCATATTCATTTTAAGCATTGGCGTGCCTGTGATTATGTTAATTTACTGGCTTATTGTGGGAACTTCACTCGAAAGTGCGGGCGATTTTTCAGAATTTTTATCGGCATTCAGCAATTCATTTATCATTTCAGGCTTAGGCGCATTGCTTACCGTAATGTGCGCCTTGCCATTAGTTTGGGCAGCTGTTCGTTACCGTAGTTATTTAACGATTTGGATCGACCGCTTGCCATATCTATTACACGCTGTGCCTGGCTTAGTCATTGCCTTATCATTAGTCTATTTTTCCATCCATTACGCTAACGACCTATATCAAACCTTTTTTGTGATTATCATTGCCTACTTTATGCTCTATTTGCCAATGGCACAAACTACATTAAGAGCGTCTTTAGAGCAACTTTCCGATCAAATTGAAAAAGTCGGGCAAAGTCTTGGGCGAAACTCTTTCTATATTTTTCGCACCTTGACGCTACCAGCCATATTACCAGGTGTGGCCGCCGCATTTGCTTTGGTTTTTTTGAATTTAATGAAAGAGCTTACCGCGACGCTTTTGCTCACATCAAATGATATTAAAACCTTATCCATTGCTGTGTGGGAACATACCAGCGATGCACAATATGCTGCCGCCACCCCTTATGCGTTAATGCTCGTTCTTTTTTCGGGTATTCCTGTATTTTTATTGAAAAAATATGCGTTTAAATAAAATGATAAATAATCCGTTATTAACCGTTAAAAATCTCAATAAATTTTTTAATGAACAACAAGTTCTGCACGATATTTCATTCAGCTTACAACGCGGAGAAATCCTCTTTTTACTTGGTGCTTCAGGCTGTGGCAAAACTACATTATTACGTGCCATTGCAGGTTTTGAACAACCCTCTAATGGCGAAATTTGGCTAAAAGAGCGGTTAATTTTTGGCGAGAATTTTAATCTTCCAACGCAACAACGTCATCTCGGTTATGTGGTGCAAGAGGGCGTACTTTTTCCTCACTTAAATGTCTATCGCAACATTGCTTACGGATTAGGCAACGGCAAAGGAAAAAATAGCGAAGAAAAAACGCGGATTGAACAAATAATGCAACTAACGGGTATTTTTGAACTGGTGGATCGCTTTCCACATCAACTTTCAGGCGGACAACAACAACGCGTAGCATTGGCGCGTGCTTTAGCCCCTAATCCAGAACTGATTTTATTAGACGAACCTTTCAGTGCCTTAGACGAGCATCTTCGCCAACAAATTCGCCAAGAGATGCTCCAAGCACTTCGCCAAAGCGGTGCTTCCGCAATTTTCGTTACTCACGACCGTGATGAAGCCTTACGCTACGCTGATAAAATCGCCATTATTCAGCAAGGTAAAATTTTACAAATCGATACGCCTCGCACCCTTTATTGGTCGCCTAATCATCTTGAAACAGCAAAATTTATGGGGGAAAGTATTGTTTTGCCTGCAAATCTACTCGATGAAAATACCGCTCAATGCCAATTAGGCAATATTCCTATAAAAAATAAATCAATCTCACAAAATCAAGGTAGGATTTTGCTTCGTCCAGAACAATTTAGCCTGTTTAAAACATCAGAAAATCCAACCGCACTTTTTAATGGACAAATAAAACAAATTGAATTTAAAGGAAAAATTACCTCCATTCAAATTGAAATTAATGGCTACGCAATATGGATTGAGAACGTTATTTCTCCCGATTTATCTATTGGCGATAATTTGCCTGTTTATTTACATAAAAAAGGGCTTTTTTACGCTTAACAATAAAGCCTTATCTTCACGATAAGGCTTATTTTTAAACAATATATTCGGAAAAAATTTGTTCAAGATGTGATATTAAACAGTCTGTGCCTAAAATATTTTCCCCTTTCCACGCCTGTTGCAAAATCTCTGGAGAAAATTGCTGGCTTGCTAATTCAGCTAACGGCAAATAACTGATATGCCAAGGCTCCCGCCCCACTTTCTTATTGGACTGCATATTCATAAAAGGCAAAGCAAAATCAAAGTGCGGTAAATTTTCGGCAAGAAATTCTCTCAATTCAAAGAAATAGCCGCCTTTTTCATATTCCCAAGGCTCTAGTTGTAAAGATTGCCCTTGTGGCAAAAGATCAGGATCAAAAATATCCACTTCCGTTCCCCAATGATGACGGCTAGCCCCTGGCAATGCAGACCAACGTAAAATCGCCTGACATTTTTGCCAGTCATCTAATTGGCTTAAATCTAATGCCTTTCCTGTATCATCGTGTACTTTTCTCTCGCCCTTAAATTTACTGTTCCAAATAAGTTGTTGGCGTTCAAAATCACGAAAACTGCTCGCAGGCTGTAAATTAAAGCCATTTTTTGCCGCACTTTGTTGCAAAGCTTGAAATGCTTGCACAGCTTGCGTTTGCAAAAAATGATTTGATGAATGAGTTGCGGGTAAATTGACTAAATGCTCACGAGACTTTCCTGTAAGCATTTCTGGGGTTAATTTCATTTTAGCTATCCAATAAATTCACTAACATTTTGTGGTAAATTTCACCGCACTTGCCAAGGTCTTCTACACTGACACATTCATTGACTTTATGAATGGTTGAATTTAACGGGCCAAATTCCACTACTTCAGCGCCCATCAATGCAATAAAACGACCGTCTGACGTGCCACCACCTGTTTCAGCCTTTGGCTTTATGCCTGTGATTTCCTCAATAGCGGAGGTTATCGAATCTAATAATTTACCTGGTTTTGTTAAAAAGGGTTTGCCTGATAAATTCCATTCAATACGATATTTCAAATTATGTTTTGCTAGCATTTCAGCCATTTTTTGCTTAATGATTTCATCCGTGACTTCTGTGCAATAACGCAAATTGAACTGAATATATAACTCAGCAGGAATTACATTATTACTTCCCGTACCTGCGTGAATGTTAGCAATTTGTAGGCTTGTTGGCGGAAAAAATTCATTACCTTTATCCCATTGATAGGTCGTTAATTCTTGCAAAAACGGGGCGGCTTTATGGATTGGGTTTTCAGCTAAATGCGGATAGGCTACGTGTCCTTGAATACCTTGAATATAAAGATTTCCTGTAATTGAGCCGCGGCGACCATTTTTGACAACATCGCCTAAGTTTTTAGCACTCGATGGCTCGCCAACCATACAATAAGTAATTTTTTCATCGCGCGCTATTAACGTCTCAACCACGCGTATAGTTCCATCTTTTGCGGCAGCCTCTTCATCAGAGGTAATCAATAATGCAATGGTGCCTTTATGGTTAGGATTTGCTTTTACGTATTCTTCTGCCGCCACAATCATTGCTGCAAGGGAGCCTTTCATATCCGCCGCACCACGCCCATAAAGTATGCCATCAATAATCTCCGCAGAAAACGGCGGAGACGACCACTGATTTTCATCGCCAGTAGGCACAACATCCGTATGTCCTACAAACGCAATAACTGGCTCGCTCGTTCCGTGTTTTGCCCACAAATTCAACGTGTCATTAAAAGGCATCCATTCAATTTGAAAACCTAATTTTTCTAAACCTTCGGCAATAATTTGCTGACAGCCTTCGTCATTTGGGCTAATAGACGGGCGACGAATTAAATCTTGCGCCAACGAAACCACTTTTTCTTTCATAAAAACTCCTAAGAAAATAACCGCACTTTAAGCAAAAGCAGCCTGATATTCCTTTTCATTAAATCCAATTAATGCCTTCCCATCTTGTAAAATAATTGGGCGTTTAATTAAAGTTGGATTCTCAGCCAACACGGAAAGTGCGGTGGTTTTATCAAGAGAATTTTTAACTTGCTCATCCAAATTACGCCAAGTTGTACTGCGTTTATTCACTAACACATCCCAGCCAAATTGAGTTTCCGCTTGGGTTAAAAAATTCAAATCTAACCCATCAATACGGTAATCATGGAGTTTATGTTCAATATTGTGATCCGCCAACCATTTCAACGCTTTCTTTACTGTATCGCAATTTTTAATACCGTAAACTGTAATCATATTTCACCTAAAAAAGAAAAATCCTCAATCTAATCAGATTGAGGATTTTAACCCTTATGCTACTTCATCTCAAATGAATTAACCTAACAACTTATTGATACGTTTAATAAACGCAGCTGGATTTTCCAAAGATCCGCGCTCTGCTAACATAGCTTGTTCAAGCAACAGTTCCACCCAATCAGCAAATTCAGTTTCATCTGCAATATCAGCCACTTTTTTCACTAAATGGTGTTCTGGATTCAGTTCAAATGTGTATTTTACTTCTGGTACAGGTTGCCCTGCGGCTGCAAACAATTTCGCCATTTGGGTCGTCATTTGATCGTTATCCGTAGAAACCACCGCTGGTGTATCCGTTAAATTGTGAGTTAAACGCACCGTTTTCACACGTTCGCCAAGCAAGTTTTTCACACGCTCAATAAAACTACCAAAGGCTTCATCTTGTTGTTTTTGTGTTTCAGATTCTTTATCGGCTAAATCGCCTAAATCCAAATCTGCTTTCGTGATACTTTGTAATTGTTTACCATCGAATTCAGTTAAATAGCTTAACATCCATTCATCAATGCGATCGGAAAGCAACAAAACCTCAATGCCTTTTTTATTGAATAATTCCAAGTGTGGGCTATTTTTCGCTGCAACATAGCTGTCCGCTGTAATGTAATAGATAGCTTTTTGCCCCTCTTTCATACGCAAGATGTAATCTTCTAAAGAGACAGTTTGCTCGCTACCATCATTATGTGTCGAAGCAAAACGCAATAACTTCGCGACAGTTTCTTTGTTAGCAAAATCTTCTGCAGGGCCTTCTTTTAAGACTAAACCAAACTCTTTCCAGAATTGAAGATATTTTTCTGCATCATCTTTTGCTAATTTTTCTAGCATTTGTAATGAACGCTTAGTTAATGCTTTGCGTAGTGCAGCCGTAATTTTGTTATCCTGTAAAATTTCACGAGATACATTTAATGGCAAATCATTACTATCGATTAAACCACGCATAAAACGTAGATAATTCGGCATAAATTGCTCAGCATCATCCATAATAAATACACGTTGAACATAAAGTTTTAAGCCGTGTTTATGTTCGCGATTAAATAAATCCCAAGGTGCTTTAGCAGGCACATAAAGCAAACTAGTATATGCTTGATTTCCTTCAACTTTGTTATGCGCCCAAGTCACAGGATCAGCAAAATCGTGGCTTAAGTGTTTGTAAAACGCTTTGTATTCCTCATCGGAAACATCATTTTTAGAACGCGTCCAAAGGGCATCTGATTTATTAATTTTCTCCCATTTCTCACCGCACTCTTTGCCTTCATCATCGTATTCTTTCATCAGCATCTCTACTGGCAAGCCAATATGGTCAGAATATTTACCGATAATTTCACGCAAACGCCATTCGTTTAAGAATTCTTTTTCATCTTCGCGTAAATGTAAAATCACATCTGTGCCACGGGATTTTTTCTCAATATCCGCCACAGAATATTCGCCTTCACCTGCTGATTCCCAAAGTACGGCTTTATCCGCCTCTTCGCCAGCTGCTCTAGTTTTTACAGTCACTTTATCTGCCACAATAAAAGCTGAATAAAAACCCACACCAAATTGCCCAATAAGTTGGCTGTTTTTTGCTTGATCTTGGCCAAGTGCGGTTAAAAATTCTTTTGTTCCTGATTTTGCAATCGTCCCCAAATGATCGATGACTTGCTCACGGGTCATGCCAATGCCGTTATCGCTAATTGTGATAGTGCCTTTATCCGCATCAAAGCTAACACGCACACGCAAGTCGCCATCGCCTTCATATAAAGCAGGGTTGGAAAGTGCTTTAAAGCGTAATTTATCTGCCGCATCAGAAGCATTAGAAATCAATTCACGTAAGAAAATTTCTTTGTTAGAGTACAAAGAATGAATCATTAATTGGAGTAGTTGTTTGACTTCAGATTGGAATCCGCGAGTTTCTTGATTTTGTGACATAATTTTTTCCTTCATAAAGATAAAAATTGAACGTCACAGATATAAGAATAAAAAGAAAGATTTCAAGGGGAATTTAAGAGGAAAAGTGCGGTAAAAAAACACAAGGAATTTAAACCGCACTTTAAATGAAATAAAAAATTTCTTATCCCCCTTGATCGCTATAAATTTATATATAATGAATTCTGTTTTAGATACTAGATAGTAATTTAATAGTAATGAAACTTGGCTAGTGCATTCCCCCACTCCTTTCGCACTAGCCATTTTTTTGGGAATTTTGTACCATATCCCAACTTTTTCCAATCAACGATCCATTATGAATAATCTTGAACTTGAACAACTCATTAATCAAAAACTTTCTTCTGATAAAATCAATGACTATGCACCCAACGGCTTACAAGTCGAAGGTAAAACAGAAATCAAAAAAATCATTACTGGCGTAACGGCGAGTCAGGCTTTAATTGATTACGCAATCAGCCAAAATGCCGATGCGATTTTGGTTCATCATGGCTATTTTTGGAAAAGTGAAACCCCTTGTATTCGAGGAATGAAAGGCAAGCGAATTAAAGCACTTTTAGTGAACGACATTAATTTATATGGCTATCATTTGCCATTAGATGTGCACCCAGAACTAGGTAACAATGCGCAATTAGCCAAACTGCTCGACATTGAAAATTTACAACCATTAGAAAAAGGCGCTGTGAGTATTCCTGTTTGGGGCGAATTAAAAGAACCGATGACAGGTAAAGACTTTGCAGAAAAAATAGAAAAAGTGTTAAATCGAAAACCGTTAATTTGCATTGAAAACGGACCGCACTTAATCCGAAAAATTGGCATCTGTACTGGTGGCGGACAAGGTTATATTGATCTTGCTGCAGAACAAGGCTGTGACGCATTTATTACAGGTGAAGTGTCAGAACAAACAATCCATTCTGCCCGTGAGCAAGGATTGCATTTCTTCTCTGCAGGCCATCACGCAACAGAACGCTATGGCATCAAGGCATTAGGCGAATGGTTGGCGAAAGAATATGGCTTTGACGTAGAATTTAAAGATATAGATAATCCAGCGTAAAATACAAAAGTGCGGTAAAATTTACTTAATTTTTTACCACACGCTTTCTTCTCTATAAGATCCTACAATCATAACTAATAACAATTAGCTTCCTTTAATAAAAGAAAAAATTGAATGCCCATTAAAAATAAGCAACAATACCCAAAAAATTTCATAATATTAAGCGGGAACAAATATGGATCATTCCGTTCATAACAAGCTGGTTTCTTTTATTTGGAGTATTGCAGACGATTGTCTGCGCGATGTGTATGTGCGCGGTAAATATCGTGATGTGATCTTGCCGATGTTTGTGCTTCGTCGTTTGGATACTTTACTTGAGCCAAGCAAAGAAGCGGTATTGGAAGAAATGCGTTTTCAAAAAGAAGAATTGGCATTCACCGAATTGGATGACCTTCCCCTCAAAAAAATTACCGGCTATGTTTTTTATAACACCTCGAAATGGACATTAAAATCCCTCTATCAAACCGCCAGCAATACGCCGCAGTATATGCTGGCTAATTTTGAAGAATATCTTGACGGTTTCAGCGCCAACGTGCAGGAAATCATCAAATGCTTCAAGCTGAGCGAACAAATCCGCCATATGTCTCATAAAAATGTTTTGCTGAGTGTGTTGGAAAAATTTGTATCGCCCTATATCAATCTTACCCCTAAAGAACAACAAGACCCTGAGGGCAACAAATTACCAGTGCTGACCAATCTGGGCATGGGCTATGTATTTGAAGAGCTGATTCGTAAATTTAACGAAGAAAACAACGAAGAAGCTGGCGAACACTTTACCCCGCGTGAAGTGATTGAGCTGATGACCCATTTAGTCTTTGATCCGCTCAAAAGCCAAATCCCGGCGATTATTACGATTTACGACCCGGCTTGCGGTAGCGGTGGCATGCTGACCGAGTCGCAAAACTTTATTGAGCAAAAATATCCGCTATCTGAATCACAAGGCGAGCGTTCCATCTTTTTGTTTGGTAAAGAAACCAATGATGAAACCTATGCCATTTGTAAATCTGACATGATGATTAAAGGTGATAATCCCGAAAACATCAAAGTCGGCTCAACCCTTGCTACAGATAGCTTCCAAGGTAATCACTTTGACTTTATGCTTTCCAACCCGCCATATGGCAAAAGCTGGAGCAAAGATCAAGCCTATATCAAAGACGGCAATGAGGTTATCGACAGTCGCTTTAAAGTTACCTTACCAGATTACTGGGGCAATGTAGAAACCCTTGATGCCACCCCACGCTCCAGCGATGGTCAGCTGCTTTTCCTGATGGAAATGGTCAACAAAATGAAATCGCCGAAAAACAACAAAATCGGCAGCCGTGTTGCCTCTGTGCATAACGGCTCAAGCCTGTTTACCGGCGATGCAGGTTCAGGAGAAAGCAACATCCGTCGCCATATTATTGAGAATGATTTGCTCGAAGCCATCGTACAGTTACCTAACAACCTGTTTTACAACACAGGCATTACCACCTATATTTGGTTGCTGTCCAACAATAAATCCGAAGCACGCAAAGGCAAAGTACAGCTGATTGATGCCAGCCTCTTATTCCGCAAATTGCGTAAAAACCTTGGCGATAAAAACTGCGAATTTGCACCTGAACATATCGCCGAAATTACCCAAAACTATCTTGATTTCACCGCCAAAGCACGGGAAATCGACAGCCAAAATGAAGAGGTCGGTTTGGCTTCGCAGATTTTTGACAATCAAGATTTCGGCTATTACAAAGTCACCATCGAACGCCCGGATCGCCGTTCTGCTCAATTTACCGCAGAAAATATCGAGCCTTTACGGTTTGACAAAGCCTTGTTTGAGCCGATGCAATATCTTTATCGGCAATATGGCGGACAAGTTTACAACGCCGGATTTTTAGCCCAAACCGAGCAAGAAATTACCGCCTGGTGCGAAGCACAGGGCATAGCCTTAAACAACAAAAACAAGGCAAAGCTGCTGGATGTCAAAACCTGGGAAAAAGCCGCCGCACTTTTTCAGACGGCATCAAAACTACTCAAACATTTCGGCGAACAACAATTTCACGATTTCAACCAATTCAAACAAGCCGTGGAATGCCGTCTGAAAGCCGAAAAAATCCCCCTTTCCGCCACAGAGAAAAAGGCCGTTTTCAATGCCGTAAGTTGGTACAACGAAAATGCCGCCAAAGTGATTGCCAAAACACTCAAGCTCAAACCAAACGAATTGGACGCCCTTTGCCAACGCTACCAATGCCAAGCCGACGGGCTGGCAGACTTTGGCTATTACGCCACCGGCAAAGCGGGCGAATATATCCAATATGAAACCAGCAGCGACTTGCGCGACAGCGAATCCATACCGCTCAAACAAAATATCCACGATTATTTCAAAGCCGAAGTGCAACCGCACATCAGCGAAGCATGGCTGAATATGGAAAGCGTGAAAATCGGCTATGAAATCAGCTTCAACAAATACTTCTACCGCCACAAACCATTACGCAGCCTTGCAGAAGTTGCCCAAGATATTTTGGCGTTGGAAAAACAGGCTGACGGCTTGATTAGTGAGATTTTAGGGGAAATCTATGAGTGATTTGATTATTTATAACACTGATGACGACAAAGCCAATGTTGCGTTATTAGTGATGGAAAACGAAGCGTGGCTTACACAAAATCAGTTGGCAGAACTTTTTGACACCTCTGTACCCAATATAACCACCCACATAAAAAACATATTAAAAGACAAAGAGTTAGATGAAAATTCAGTTATTAAGGATTATTTAATAACTGCTCAAGACGGCAAAGAATATCAAGTGAAACATTACTCGCTTGACATGATTTTAGCCGTAGGATTTAGAGTTCGCAGTCCGCGCGGCGTACAATTTCGACGTTGGGCGAATACACAACTTCGCAATTATTTAGAAAAAGGTTTTTTAGTTGATAAAGAACGATTAAAAAATCCTCAAGGCCGCTTAGATTATTTTGATGAATTACTGGAACAAATCCGTGAGATTCGTGCCAGTGAAATGCGTTTTTATCAAAAAGTGCGAGAATTATTTAGTTTATCAAGCGATTACGATAAAACAGATAAAAATACCCAAATGTTTTTCGCGGAGACGCAAAATAAATTGATTTACGCCATCACCAAACAAACCGCAGCCGAATTAATTTGCAAACGTGCCGACGCTACCTTACCCAATATGGGCTTAACCACATGGAAAGGCACGATTGTACGCAAAGGCGATATTGTGATTGCTAAAAATTATTTATCAAATGATGAGTTAGATTCCCTGAACCGATTAGTCATGATTTTCTTAGAAAGCGCAGAGTTGCGGGTTAAAAATAATCAAGATTTAACTTTGTCATTCTGGCGAAACAACGTAGATAATTTGATCGAATTTAACGGATTTCCCGTTTTACAAGGCAATGGCAAGCGAACCCAAAAACAAATGGAAGCCTTTACCTATGAACAATACGCATTATTTGACCAAGCACGAAAACAACAAAAACAATGCCAAGCAGATAGTGAAGATTTAAAAATATTAGAAAATTGGCAAAAAGAAATCAAACAGTTAAAAGATAAACGGTAGTTAAAGCTATGCACTCTATAAGAGCGGTCAGATTTTAAGGATTTTTTGCAAATGAGACGATACGAGAGTTACAAGGATTCGGGGGTGGAATGGCTAAGACAAATCCCGAGTCATTGGGATATGCAACGTTCAAAATTCATTTTTAAGAAAGTAGAAAGAAAAGTAAATGAGGAAGACCAAATTGTTACTTGTTTTAGGGATGGGCAAGTAACTCTGAGAGCTAATCGAAGAACTGAAGGATTTACAAATGCACTAAAAGAACACGGCTACCAAGGAATTAGAAAAGGTGATTTAGTTATTCACGCTATGGACGCTTTTACAGGGGCAATTGGTATTTCTGATTCAGATGGTAAAGCAACGCCAGTTTATTCTGTTTGTTTGCCCCATAATAAACAAAAAATTGATGTCTATTTTTACGCTTATTACTTAAGAAATCTTGCATTATCAGGCTTTATTAGCTCCTTGGCTAAAGGAATTAGGGAGCGTTCAACAGATTTTCGCTATGCTGATTTTGCAGAATTATTACTACCTATTCCACCATATTTAGAACAACAACAAATTGCGCAATTCCTAGACGACAAAACCGCCAAAATCGATCGGGCGGTGGATTTGGCGGAAAAGCAGATTGCCCTGTTGAAAGAGCACAAGCAGATTCTGATTCAAAATGCCGTAACCCGTGGCTTAAACCCTGATGTGCCTTTAAAAGATTCCGGTGTGGAATGGATAGGGCAAGTGCCGGAGCATTGGGAATTGACTATCGGAATGAATGTATTTAGGGAAAATAAACGTGATAATAAAGGAATGAAAGAAAACACAGTGCTTTCATTGAGTTATGGGAAAATAATCATAAAACCAGAAGAAAAATTGTTTGGTCTAGTTCCCGAATCGTTTGAAACCTATCAGATTGTAGAACCAAACGATATTATTATTCGTTGTACTGATTTGCAAAATGACCAAACTAGTTTAAGAACTGGATTAGCACAAGATAAAGGAATTATTACCAGCGCTTATCTAAATTTAAAAGTTATAAATAATTATTCTGCTAAGTTTTTGCATTATTATCTTCATGCTTTAGACATTACCAAAGTGCTTTATAAATTTGGCTCTGGACTAAGACAAAATTTGAGTTTTTTAGATTTTAAACGCTTGCCAATTATTGACATTTCGTTGGCTGAACAACAACAAATTGCCGACTACCTAGATAAACAAACCTCTAAAATTGATCAAGTAATCGCATTAAAAACAGCCCATATTGAAAAGCTGAAAGAGTATAAAAGCGTGTTGATTAACGATGTGGTGACCGGCAAGGTGCGGGTATAGGGTGTGAAAAGTGCGGTCAAAAATCCGATGGATTTTGAATATTGGCAGCGCAACTTGGGCGTAATGAATAAATTTTAAAACATTCACAAAAGGGTGAAAAATGGTTTCAGGAACTAAGGAAAAAGATTTAGAAATTGCCATCGAAAAAGCTTTAACCGGCACTTGGCGTGAAAACATGGAAAATAAGCTGGGCGAGCCGAAGGCTGAATACCACCTGCCACGCCATCATGGTTTTGAACTGGCATTTTCACAGGATTTTGATGCACAGTTTGCCATTGACACGCGTCTATTTTGGCAATTCCTGCAAACCAGCCAAAAGGCAGAACTTGCCCGTTTTCAACAGCTAAACCCAAACGACTGGCAACGTAAAATTCTAGAGCGGTTAGACCGCCAAATAAAGAAAAACGGCGTGTTGCACCTGCTGAAAAAAGGCTTGGATATTGATAGCACTCATTTTGATTTGCTCTACCCCGTTCCGCTTGCCAGTAGTGGCGAAAAGGTCAAACAGCGTTTTGAACAAAATCTGTTTAGCTGTATGCGACAAGTGCCTTATTCCGCATCAAGCAATGAAACGGTGGATATGGTGCTGTTTGTCAATGGCTTGCCGATTATTACCCTTGAGCTGAAAAACCATTGGACGGGTCAGACGGCCATTGATGCCCAAAAACAATATCGCAACCGAGATTTAAGCCAAACGCTGTTTCACTTCGGGCGTTGTTTGGCGCATTTTGCCTTAGATACGGAAGAAGCTTATATGACCACCAAATTGGCGGGGCCTGCTACGTTTTTCTTGCCGTTTAATTTGGGCAACAACTATGGCAAAGGCAACCCGCCCAATCCAAACGGACACCGCACGGCATATTTATGGCAAGAGGTGTTCAGCAAAGCCAGCCTTGCCAACATTATTCAGCATTTTATGCGTTTAGATGGGTCAACCAAAGATCCACTGGAGAAACGCTCGCTCTTTTTCCCTCGCTATCATCAATTAGAGGTGGTGCGCCGTTTGATTGCTGATGTCAGTGAACAAGGCGTGGGCAAACGCTATTTAATTCAACACTCTGCCGGCTCGGGTAAATCCAATTCCATTACTTGGTTAGCGTATCAGTTGATTGAGGCTTATCCGCGCAATGAAAAGGCGGCAAACGGCAGGGAGGCAGACCGCCCGATTTTTGATTCGGTGATTGTTGTTACCGACCGTCGTTTGTTGGATAAGCAACTGCGCGACAATATCAAAGATTTTTCGGAAGTGAAAAATATTGTTGCGCCGGCGTTAAGTTCGGCAGAATTGCGCCAATCCCTTGAGCAGGGCAAAAAAATCATTATTACCACGATTCAAAAATTCCCGTTTATTGTGGATGGCATTGCTGATTTGGGTAATAAACAATTTGCGGTGATTATTGATGAGGCACACAGCTCACAATCAGGTTCGGCACACGACAATATGAACCGAGCCATCGGTAAAACGGAAGACCTTGATGCCGAAGATGTGCAAGATTTGATTTTACAAGCGATGCAATCCCGCAAAATGCGCGGCAATGCGTCGTATTTTGCTTTCACCGCCACCCCCAAAAACAGCACTTTGGAAAAATTCGGCGAGAAACAGGCGGATGGCAAGTTTAAGCCGTTCCACCTTTATTCTATGAAGCAGGCGATTGAAGAAGGCTTTATTTTGGATGTGATTGCGAATTACACCACTTATAAAAGTTTTTATGAGATCACTAAATCGATTGAAGATAATCCGGAGTTTGATAGTAAAAAGGCACAAAGCCGTCTGAAAGCTTATGTAGAGCGTTCGCAACAAACGATTGATACCAAGGCGGAAATTATGCTGGATCATTTTATCCGGCAAATCTTTAACCGTAAAAAACTCAAAGGCAAAGCCAAGGGAATGGTGGTAACGCAAAATATTGAAACCGCCATCCGCTATTTTCAAGCGTTAAAACACTTGCTGGCCGGGCGAGGCAATCCATTTAAAATTGCGATTGCGTTTTCAGGCAGTAAAGTGGTTGATGGCGTTCAATACACCGAAGCGGAAATGAACGGCTTTGCAGAAAGCGAAACCAAAGAGTATTTCGATCAAGATGAATATCGTTTGCTGGTAGTCGCCAATAAATATCTGACCGGTTTTGACCAGCCGAAATTGTGTGCCATGTATGTGGATAAGAAACTCTCCGGCGTGCTTTGCGTGCAGGCTTTATCTCGTTTGAATCGCAGTGCCAATAAGTTGGGTAAACGCACGGAAGATTTGTTTGTATTGGACTTTTTTAACAGCGTTGAAGATATTCAGCAGGCATTTGAGCCGTTTTATACTTCTACGTCGTTGTCGCAGGCAACCGATGTCAATGTCTTGCATGATTTGAAAGACCGGTTGGATGAAACCGGCGTGTACGAACAAGCGGAGGTCAATGATTTTACTGAAGGCTATTTTGCCAATAAAGACGCACAGCAATTAAGCAGTATGATTGATGTGGCGGTCCAACGTTTTGATGATGAATTGGATTTGGATCGAAATGAAAAAGTTGATTTTAAAATCAAGGCAAAACAGTTTTTAAAAATTTACGGGCAAATGGCCTCCATCATCAATTTTGAAAATATCGCTTGGGAAAAGCTCTATTGGTTCCTCAAATTCTTAGTACCGAAATTAAAAGTACAAGACCCGATGGATAAATTTGATGAAATTTTAGATGCCGTAGATTTAAGTTCGTATGGCTTGGCGCGAACCAAACTGAATTACAGCATTAAATTAGATGATGAAGAAACAGGGCTTGACCCGCAAAATCCCAATCCGCGCGGTACGCATGGTGAAGATAAAGAAAAAGATCCTATTGATGAAATTATTCGTGTATTTAACGAAAGATGGTTTCAAGATTGGAGCGCAACGCCGGATGAGCAACGGGTAAAATTTATCAATATTACCGAGCGCATCCGTAGCCATAAAGACTTTGAGCAAAAATATCAAAACAACCCGGATATTCATACCCGTGAATTGGCTTTCCAAGCCATTTTGCGCGATGTCATGAGCGAACGCCATAGGGATGAATTAGAGCTATACAAACTCTTTGCCAAAGATGCCGCATTTAGAACCGCTTGGACGCAAAGTTTGCAACGGGCTTTGGCTGGATAGAAAAGATTGCCTGAAAAATTAACGTTCGGCTCTCCTTTTCTATCTAAATTAATATCATCGTAAACATTAATTAATTTTTTCACATACTTAAAAGAGAAAATTAAATATAGTTTCCATAACAGCAACGTCGTTAATTAGAATAATTTATAAATTAGCTATAATTCATAAAACACAAAAGTGCGGTAAAAATATTTCTTTTTTAACCGCACTTTTATCTTCTGAAATTATCGTTTAAACATTCCGCCTAAACCACCAAGACCGCCTAAGCCTCCGCCCATTAAGCCTTGCATTCCTCGCATCATTTTAGCCATGCCGCCTTTACGCATTTTCTTCATCATACGTTGCATTTCATCGAATTGTTTAAGTAATTTATTAACATCTTGCACTTGAGTGCCAGAACCTAATGCAATACGACGACGGCGAGATCCTTTGATAATATCTGGGTTCGCACGTTCTTTTAGGGTCATGGAATTAATGATTGCTTCCATTTTGACAAACATTTTGTCATCTACTTGATTTTTAACGTGATCAGGCAAATTTTTTGCACCCGGTAATTTCTCAAGCATAGACATCATGCCACCCATTTTTTTCATTTCGATCAGCTGTTCGCGGAAATCATCTAAAGTGAAATCATCGCCTTTCTTGAATTTCTGCGCCATTTTTTCCGCTTTTTCACGGTCAACAGAACGTTCAAGATCCTCAATCAATGAAAGCACATCGCCCATGCCCAAAATACGGGAAGCAACACGATCAGGATGGAAAGGCTCAAGCGCTTCTGTTTTCTCGCCCACACCCAAGAATTTAATTGGTTTACCTGTGATTTGACGAATAGATAACGCCGCACCACCGCGCGCATCACCGTCCACTTTCGTCAAAATAACACCCGTAAGCGGTAATGCTTCATTAAAGGCTTTTGCTGTATTTGCCGCATCTTGACCAGTCATCGCATCAACAGTGAAAAGGGTTTCGATTGGATTTAATGCAGCATGGACTTGCTTGATTTCGTCCATCATTTCTGTATCAACGTGTAGGCGACCTGCCGTATCCACAATCAACACATCGTAGAATTTCAGTTTTGCATCAGCAAGCGCCGATTTAGCAATATCAACGGGGTTTTGTTTAACATCCGATGGAAAAAAATCCACGCCAACGGATTGAGCCAAGGTTTCAAGTTGCTTAATCGCAGCAGGGCGATATACGTCAGCAGACACCACTAACACTTTCTTTTTATGGCGTTCACGCAAGAATTTTGCCAATTTACCCACGCTGGTGGTTTTACCCGCACCTTGTAAACCTGCCATTAAGATAACTGCTGGTGGTTGGGTTGCAAGATTTAAACTTTCATTGGCTTCGCCCATGGCTTTTTCAAGCTCACGCTGAACGATTTTTAAGAACTCTTGCCCCGGCGTTAAACTTTTATTGACTTCTTCCCCAAGCGCGCTTTCTTTTACTTTTGCGATAAATTCACGCACCACAGGCAAGGCAACATCGGCTTCAAGTAATGCCATACGCACTTCGCGTAAGGTTTCTTTAATATTATCTTCCGTTAAACGGCCTTTTCCTGTGATATTACGTAAGGTTTTGGAAAGGCGATCCGATAAATTCTCAAACATGGCTAACAATCCTGTTTTTCTTAAAAAATTGTGCTGATTATACCGAAATTTAGGCGTTTTTCATCATTTCAAATGAAAATGGATTTTTGAGTAGGCAATTTCATGAAGAAAGCATAGGAGATAAGGAAAAAGAATGATTATTTAGCCAATTTCGGGTATTATTCTGCCCACTCTTGGCTATTTGAGCAGCTATTTGATTTAGCAAAATCAAATAACAGGTAAAAAGTGCGGTGAAAAATGACCGCACTTTTTGTTGATTAACGAACAAAAGGATTTTCCCTTGGATAGCATTCCCCTTAGTACTTTATTTATTATTCTTATTATCTGTTTAGTGTTATCAGCCTATTTTTCTGGTTCTGAAACTGCACTACTCTCCCTCAATAAATATCGTCTTCGTTTTCTATCTGAACAAGGCAATAAAGGCGCGAAAAAAGCGGAAAAACTGCTAGAAAAGCCAGATACCTTGTTAAGTTTTATTCTTATTTTTAATAACCTTGTGAATATCAGCGCATCTGCAATTGCAACAGTAATTGGTATGCGTTTATATGGCGATGCCGGCGTGGCGATTGCAACGGGTTTGCTCACTTTCGTAATGCTCGTATTTTCTGAAATATTCCCCAAAACGGTGGCTGCAATGCACGCAGAAAAAGTGAGTTTTTTTTCAAGTCATATTTTAACTTCATTGCTTAAAATCTTTTATCCGCTCGTTTGGTTAATGAATATTTTTACTAAATCCTTGATGCAAATAGTAGGGTTAAAACTTGATATGCAAAAACAAGTAATTAGTAGTGAAGAACTGCGTAGTATTGTGTCAGAAGCGGGCGAAGCAACACCAAATGAACAACATCCACAAATGTTGCTGTCTATTTTGGATATGGAGACAGTCACTGTTGATGACATTATGGTTCCCCGCAACGAAATCGGCGGTATAAATATTGATGATGATTGGCGAGCTATTATGCGCCAGCTCAATCACGCCGCACACAATCGTGTTGTACTTTATAAAAGTAGCCTTGATGAACAAGTACTTGGCATTTTGCGCGTGCGTGAAGCATTCCGCTTGCTCCTTGAAAAAAATGAATTTACCAAAGAAACCTTAATTCGTGCCGCAGATGAAGTGTATTTCATTCCTGAAAGCACGCCATTAAAAACGCAACTTGCAAATTTCCGTACAAATAAAGAGCGAATTGGCTTAGTTGTAGATGAATACGGCGATATTAAAGGGCTTGTAACTTTGGAGGATATTTTGGAGGAAATCGTTGGGGATTTTACCACTTCCACCGCCCCAAGCATTGACAAAGAAGTAATTCAACAGTCTGATGGTTCAATGATTATCGATGGCTCCGCTAATCTACGCGATCTCAACAAAATGTTTAACTGGGAATTAGATACAGAAGATGCTCGTACTTTTAATGGTTTAATCTTAGAACACTTAGAGGAAATACCCGACGAAGGCACGATTTGCGAAATTGATGGTTTGCTAATCACTATTCTTGAAGTGGGCGATAATATGATAAAACAGGCGAAAGTCGTCAAACTTTAATCATAAAAAACTCCGCCAAATTGAACCGCACTTTTGACTTGGATCATAAGTGCGGTTCTTTTTTGCGCATTTTTTAGAAAAGATTTTTATAATTCTTTCTAGGTATATTTTGATAGAGAACAAAGATATGGAACACGAATATCAACGGGCGGTGACTCGCGTGTGCGTACAAACGGCACTGCTCTTATTACAACATGGAGCAGAAAGTACCGTGGTGGTACAAATGGCGCAGCGTTTAGGTGTAGCACTTGGCGTAGAAAGTGTAGAATGTGCGCTCACGGCAAATGCAGTTGTGCTGACGACCTTATCAGATAATCATTGCATTACTACCGCACGAAAAAATACAGATAAAGGCATTAATATGCAAATGGTTACTGATGTTCAACGCATTGTGATTGCCGTTGAGCATGATTTGTATGAGTTAGAGATCGCACAAAGAAAACTGGATCAATTAAAACCGCTTAAATATAACCGATGGTTAGTTGTATTCATGATTGGCTTATCTTGTGCAGCATTCGCCCATTTATCTGGCGGAGACTGGATAATTTGTAGCATTACCTTTGTGGCAGCCGCCATTGCCATGTTTGTGCGACAAGAATTTTCTAAACGGCACTATAATCCCCTTATCGTCTTTTCCATCACCTCTTTCGTCGCCTCTCTGATTTCTGGCGTGAGCTTAAAATATAACTTAGGTAACGATCCTCAAATTGCTTTAGCGTCTAGTGTGTTATTACTTGTGCCAGGGTTTCCTCTGATTAATTCTTTGGCGGATATATTAAAAGGTTATGTGAATATGGGATTAGGCCGTTGGACGATTGCAACTATTCTCACTTTTGGTGCATGTCTTGGTATTGTATTCGCTTTAAGCCTATTACATATTACAACTTGGGGGCATTAAAATGTTATTAGACATCACAATATTTATCTTGAAATTACTCGATGATATGTTATTTGCTGCGATTCCAGCGGTGGGCTTTGCTTTAGTATTTAATGTACCGCCCAAAGCCTTAAAATATTGTGCAATTTTAGCCGCACTTGGGCATGTTACACGCACATTATTACTGCATATTAATATGCCTATTGTATTTGCTACATTCTTTGCCACTTGCGTGATTGGATTTTTAGGCGTGCATCTTTCCCATCGTTATTTAGCCCATCCCAAAGCCTTCACCGTTGCCGCAATTATCCCCATGATTCCCGGTGTTCATGCTTATAAAGCAATGATTTCAATGGTACAAATTCATCATTTTGGCTTTTCTGATGCTTTATTTGAACAGATGATTAGCTCCTTTATTAATACCAGTTTTATCCTAGGCACAATAGTATTTGGATTAGCTTTACCAGGCTTATTGTTTTATCGACAAAAACCTGTGGTGTAACACTAAAAACAGTGCAACAAAAAAGCCGACATTTGTCGGCTTTCTACTATTCTTGTGATTTTTTCTTGAGGTATTCATAAAGCTCATCTTTAATCCGTAATTTTTCTTTTTTCAAATAACGATTTCCATTTTGTAATCAATTCATTATTTAATGTTTGACGCACTTGATTATTCACATAACGAATGTATTCCACAAAAAGTTGATCCACTTCTTTACGATCAAAAGAGGATAGAATTAATTGATTAAGATTATTTTCTTGAGAAAACTTAAAATGTGAGGCAATTTGCTGAACAGTTTCATTTTCAACTTTAGCTCTCGCTTTCACAAAATCAGATTGATTTAAAAAAGCCATTAATTGAGCGGATGAAGTAAGAATTTTTGTAAATTCATGATACGCAGAATCTGTCGCCTTACGCTCAATTTTTACCATATCAACGGCATCAGCATCACCACTAACTAAATGGGGCGTGGATTCTAATACAAAGTGCGGTCAATTTTTCTTTATTTTTATACGTTGGCTTTTAAACTGGTTTATTTGAAGAAAGCACGCTAGAATAAGGTTGTTTTCATTTCAACGAAAAAAGTAAGGAAATTCTATGATCGATCCAAATTTACTCCGTAATAATTTAGCAGAAGTCGCAGAAAAATTAAAAGTAAAACGCAACTTTATGCTTGATACGGAAAAACTCACTGCGTTAGAAGATCAGCGCAAAAACTTACAAGTCACTACCGAAAACTTACAAGCGGAACGTAATGCTCGTTCCAAAGCCATTGGTGCTGCCAAAGCGCGTGGTGAAGATATCGCACCATTATTGGCAGAAATGGATGATATGGGCAATCAATTGACTGAAGCAAAAGCACAATTAGATGCGGTACTTGCAGAAATCAATCAAATTGCATTAAGTATTCCAAATCTACCCGCGGACGAAGTGCCATTAGGCAAAGATGACACAGAAAATAAAGAAATCTTACGTTGGGGTACACCGCGTACATTTGATTTTGAAGTGAAAGATCATATCACTTTGGGTGAAGAAGCAAATGGCTTAGATTTTGCTGCTGGGGCTAAATTAACTGGTGCGCGTTTTGCCGTAATGAAAGGTCAAATCGCTAAAATGCACCGCGCATTGGCACAATTCATGTTAGATCTTCATACTGAACAACACGGCTATTTAGAAACCTATGTGCCTTATTTAGTAAATCACGCCACACTTTATGGAACAGGGCAATTACCAAAATTCGGGGAAGATTTATTCCATACTTTAGCCTTAGAAGGCGAACAACCTTACGCATTAATTCCAACCGCAGAAGTGCCAGTCACTAATTTAGTGCGTGATGTAATTATTGATGAAGCAGAATTACCAATAAAAATGACCGCACATACGCCATGTTTCCGTTCTGAAGCAGGCTCTTACGGTCGTGATACTCGCGGTTTAATTCGTATGCACCAATTTGATAAAGTAGAAATGGTACAAATCGTTGATCCAGATAAATCAATGGAAGCACTTGAAGAATTAACAGGTCATGCGGAAAAAGTATTGCAATTATTAAATTTACCATACCGTAAAGTTTTACTTTGCACAGGCGATATGGGCTTTGGTTCTTGCAAAACTTACGACTTAGAAGTGTGGCTGCCTGCACAAAATACTTATCGCGAAATTTCTTCTTGCTCAAATATGTGGGATTTCCAAGCTCGCCGTATGCAAGCACGTTGTAAAGCAAAAGGCGATAAGAAAACTCGCTTAGTGCACACTTTAAATGGTTCAGGCTTAGCGGTTGGTCGTACTTTAGTAGCTGTGCTTGAAAACTATCAAAATGCCGATGGCTCAATCACCGTACCAGAAGTGCTACGTCCATATATGGGCGGATTAGACGTTATCGGCAAATAATCCTTCTAGAAGATAAAAAAGCGTGGATTTTAAAATTTCCACGCTTTTTTATTATCAAAGCCTTACAATAACTGTTTTAAATTTTTTGGTATTCAAGCCAATTAGGAACTTTATCCTGTTATAAAATTATATCTATAACATAGAAAATTTATCTTTCAATTGACATCAATATCCAGAGCATTACTCTAAAAAAACATATCAAAGTATCTAAATTGTTATAATATTAGTTCACTTTACGATTAAACAATAGTAAGAAGCAATTTTAATAAGTTAGATATTCCACGTATAAAACAGTATAATTCCATCAATAGATCCATAAACCAACAGGAGTATTTTATGAAATTATATGGTTTAATTGGTGCGTGTTCATTTGTTCCACATGTGGCATTAGAGTGGGTAAAAATACGTGAAAATGCTGATTATGAATTTGAACCTGTCACTCGTGAGTTAATTAAATCACCTGAATTTTTATCATTGAATCCACGCGGGGCAGTACCCGTATTAGTTGATGGCGATTTAGTTCTTTCGCAAAACCAAGCGATTTTGCACTATTTAGATGAACTTTATCCTAATTCAAAATTATTTGGTAGCAAAACCGTACGTGATAAAGCCAAAGCAGCTCGCTGGTTGTCATTTTTTAATTCCGATGTGCATAAATCATTTGTGCCTCTGTTCCGTTTGCCAAACTATGCAAAAGATAACGAAACACTTGCACACACTATTCGCCAACAAGCAGTAGAGCAAATTTTAGATCAACTTGCAGTCGCAAATGAGCATTTAGAAAGTCACATTTATTTTGGAGAAGATATTTCCGTTGCAGATGCCTATCTTTACATTATGCTAAACTGGTGCAGAGCAGTCAAAATTGATTTCAGCCACTTAACACAACTTTCGGCTTTTATGCAACGTGTTGAGACTGATCAAGCTGTCGAAAATGTGAGAAAAAGTGAAGAACTAAAAGTATAAACAGGAAGTTTCTACAAAAATTGCCCATTTTTAACCGTTTGTATCACGTTAAGTTTAAGTGAGTAATTTCGCTTCTTACCCAACACAGCTAACCCATTGATTCTACTATGATTAAACTGGTTAATCCAATGTCGCAATGTTCTACTGTCAAGTTGAAAATGTTTACTGATGAGTGAATAATTTTTACCATTTTGAATATAAAATTCGATGACTTGTTGTTTGAAAAGAGTGTTGTATTTAGCTATAAAAAATCTGCATCTTACAATTAATTTATATAAGTAAAAATATCTTGCTTTTATCATCGTTAAACTTAGAATAAATATAAATACTTATCATTAAGATTTAAGGGTGTATATGAATATTTTAATTAATAAACGTATCTTTTTATTCGTCACCTTTGTAGGTATTCAACTAAATGTAACCGCAAAACAAAATTCTTCTAATTCTAATAGAGAGGAGTTATTACCTATTATTGTGAACACTAATGATGATAGTAATAAACTACCTGGTCGTTCAGTATTAAAACAGAAAAATATCGAACAACAACAAGCTGATAATGCAGCAAACTTAATTAATATCTTGCCAGGTGTGAATATGGCTGGCGGGTTTCGCCCTGGTGGGCAAACATTAAATATTAATGGAATGGGTGACGCTGAAGATGTTAGAGTGCAGTTAGATGGGGCTACAAAAAGTTTTGAAAAATACCAACAGGGTTCTATTTTTATTGAGCCTGAATTATTAAGAAGAGTAACAGTAGACAAAGGAAATTATTCTCCTCAATATGGTAATGGTGGTTTTGCTGGAACAGTAAAATTTGAAACTAAGGATGCTAGGGATTTCTTGCAAGAAAACCAGAAAATAGGTGGTTTTTTAAAGTATGGAAATAATAGCAATAATAACCAAAAAACTTATAGTACTGCACTAGTTTTACAAAATGAACAAAAAAATATTGATTTATTATTATTTGGTTCTGTAAGAAATGCTGGCGATTATAAAAGACCCGATAATAGCAAAATTCTTTTTTCAAAAAATAATCAAAAAACCGGATTAATAAAAGTAAATTGGCAAATTTTACCCGAGCATTTACTCACATTATCGAGTGTTTATGGTATTCATAAAGGCTGGGAGCCTTTCGCAGCGAAAAGAGATATCCTACCTAAACCAAGTTCGAGTGATATAATGCGTTATGGTACTGATATTGCTTGGAAACGTAAACTGGTTTATCGAGATCAAAAAGATGAAAATTACACATTAAAATACAACTATCTACCTGAAAATAACCCATGGATTAACTTATCTACTCAGTTCAGCTACAGTAAAACCACACAAAATGATATGCGTCCCAAAGAAGCATCTTCAGGATTAGTGGGTAGCTTAGGTAATCAAAGCTGGATAACTTATTCAGATCTTACTTTTGATATAAATAACACAAGTACTTTTAATATCAAAACTACTGTTCATGAACTATTATTTGGTTTGCAATGGTTAAAAAATACAAGAAATACTTTAATGTATCACAAGGGGAAGATGAAAGATAAAACCTATAATTATGGCTATTTCCAACCTTATTATATGCCTTCTGGACGCCAGTATACACAAGCATTTTATTTACAAGATCAAATAAAATGGAAGAATATAATTTTTAGCACAGGAGTGCGTTATGACCATATCAATAATATAGGGCAGAAAAATTTAGCATCACAATATAATGATATATCTGTGGGGCATAATTATAGTCAGAAAAATTATAATGGTTGGTCTTATTATTTAGGTTTAAATTATGATATAAACCATTATTTAAGTTTATTTACAAATTTTAGTAGAACTTGGCGTGCACCTGTTATTGATGAACAGTATGAGACACAATATAGTAAAGCTTCTGTATCTGCGACTTCTTTAAATTTAGAAAAAGAAATGATTAATCAAACGAGAGTGGGTGGAATTATTACTCTCAATCATCTATTTCAGGAAAATGATGCTTTTCAATTTAGAGCTACTTATTTTTACCACCGTGGTAAAAATGAAATATTTAAAACCAGAGGAGTTAATTGTGTAGGCAATGCTGCAGATACCAAGTATGTTTGTCCTAAACCCATTGGAAATTATCGTAATTTGCCAGGTTATGTTATTCAAGGTGCAGAGTTAGAAGCTTATTATCAATCCACTTATTTATTTGGTGAGCTAACATATTCTTATGTAAAAGGAAAACGTGACACCTCACCAAGAAACCCATGGGGTAAAACCTCAACATGGATTGCAGAAATCCCCCCTAGAAAGGCAACTGCTACTTTAGGTTTTAATATTCCCAAATATAATTTTACAGCTGGCTGGCGTGCTGAGTTTGTAAGAAGACAAGATCGATCGCCATTATCTGGTGATCCTGAAGCAGGATATTGGTCATTGCCAGCTTCAAGAGGATACAGCCTACATAACCTGTTCCTTTCTTGGAGCCCTGCAAAAATTAAAGGTATGAATGTTAAGATTACAGTGGATAATTTATTTAACCGAGCATATAACCCTTATCTAGGCGAATTGGCTTCTGGAACAGGTAGGAATATCAAATTTAGCCTATCTCAGAAATTTTAAAATAAATAGCCCGATTGAATCTAATCGGGCTTTATCATAACTATAATTTCCTATACTAATTTTAGTATTCTTTAAAGAGCAAATTTAAATAATAAATCCAAATAAGTACGACATCTTAAATTATAGATAAATATCAAAATTATGTTTTATCTTTACCCTATTACTTTCCATAATAGAAACTAAACTTACCTAAAAATTTAAATATAATTTAAAATCTAGCATCTAGCTTAACAACAAAGTCAATACACATTTCTCCTAGTTTTCCTTTCTTTCCGATTAATATACCCCAAACTATATAGCCTGTTGTTCTCACTAACTTTTCTACTATAGGAATATCATTAGCATAAGCTATGAAGAAGAAAGTTAAAACAGAGGCATTATGTAATATAAGTTATTTATATAATTTAACATAACTTTCCATATAACAACGCATCTTTATAACATAATTGCAATGTATTCTGTTTTAAATTTATAGCAATTACCTAAATAGTAAAGAGTACGAATAAAGTACATATAGGCTATTAATTACTTAAAAAAAATTAAAATATATTTGTAGATTTATGGACAATTACATTTATCCTTTAAAAGATGGTTAATCTAGAGAAATTTTTTACAGCAATACAACAAGTTTACAAGGAATTCAAATATTTTTAATTTTTAGAAAAAAACAAAAAACCTAGCTTTTCAACTAGGGTTCTGTTTTTATGTGATTTAGATTTGTATCTGATAACCTGGCGGTGCCCTACTCTCACATGGGGAAACCCCACACTACCATCGGC
>ERZ1023248.12-NODE-12-length-122087-cov-362.503532_pt1 | contig 122087 bp, 112 predicted proteins | sample MGYA00380457_ERZ1023248 | MGnify/ENA primary metagenome ERZ1023248 (study PRJEB33173, sample SAMEA4830416) | metagenome | study: EMG produced TPA metagenomics assembly of the PRJEB25223 data set...
TGTGCTGTGCTGTGCTGTGCTGTGCTGTGCTGTGCTGTGCTGTGCTGTGCTGTGCTGTGCTGTGCCATTTTTTCGTCCTTAATTTATGAATGTCAATAAAATTTTGAAATTATAAAGCAAAAACGGCTAAATTTCCTTAATCTTGTGATTCAAACCAGAAAATTTAACCGTTTGTTTTTCTTTACTTAATTTAGCTTTTGGTTGCTTGTTTCATTTCTCTTACAAACGCACCAAGTTCTTCGAGCAATTTCGCTTGATTATCTAAATTTCGCTCAATAATTTTCACCGTTGCAGAACCTGAAATTGCACCAGCCGCCCCCAAAGCTAAGGCTTCTTTAACTTGTGCAGGCTGTGCAATGCCGAAGCCTTGTAAAATTGGCGGGGCATTGTGGGCTTTAAGTTGTTCTACAAGGGTATCTAAATTTGCTGCGTGAGCTTGATTTTCAGCACTGGTTACGCCTGCACGTGAGACTAAATAGGTATAGCCTTCGCTATTTTTCGCTACGCCTTGAATTGTTTTCTCATCCGCATTTGGCGGGCAAATAAAGACGGGTTGAATGCCGTGTTTTTTGGCCGCTTGTACATAATCTTCTTTTGCCAGTAACGGAATATCTGCTACAAGCACAGCATCAACACCAACTTCTGCACAGCGTTGATAAAAAGCATCTAAACCTTTAGCAAAAATTAAATTGGCACAAAGTAATAAGCTAATCGGAATCTCGGGATATTTTGACCGCACTTTTTCCAATAGTTTAAAGCTATCTTCACTGCTATGACCTGCAGTTAAAGCACGATTATTCGCGGCTTGAATAACTGGGCCATCGAGTAGCGGATCGGAAAAAGGAAAACCGAGTTCTAAAGCATCTGCACCGTTATCCACAAGTGTGCAAATGATCTCAAAAGAGCGGTCGAAAGTAGGGTCGCAAAGGGTAACGAACGGCACGAAAGCCCCTTCATTTTTTGCGTTAAGTGTCGCAAATTGCGTTTCAAAACGGCTCATTAGTTCGTTCCTCCATTTAAAATTTTATCAACGGTAAAAATATCTTTATCGCCTCGTCCTGAAAGATTAACCACTAAAAGTTGTTCTTTTTCAGGATTTTGTTTAATCAATTTTAAGGCATAAGCCAAGGCGTGTGAGCTTTCTAATGCAGGAATAATACCTTCGTGTTTTGCCAATTCTTGGAATGCGTTAAGGGCTTCTTCATCGGTAATCGATACATAATCAGCACGACCAATCTCATTTAAATAAGCATGTTGCGGCCCGACAGAGGGAAAATCTAACCCTGCAGAAATGGAATAGGATTCCTCAATTTGTCCATCTTTATCTTGCATAATTGGCGATTTCATTCCGAAGTAGATGCCTGTTGTGCCGTGCTTGAGCGGTGCACCGTGTTCGCCCGTTTCAATACCTTTACCCGCAGGCTCAACACCAATTAAACGCACATTGGATTCATCAATAAAATCAGCAAACATACCAATTGCATTCGAGCCACCGCCAACCGCAGCAATGACTGCATCAGGTAAACGAACTTCCCGTTCGAGAATTTGACGTTTGGTTTCTTCGCCAATCATTTTTTGAAATTCTCTCACAATCGTCGGGAAGGGGTGAGGGCCTGCCGCCGTTCCAAGTAAATAATGGGTAGTTTCATAGTTTGCTGACCAATCACGCATCGCTTCACAACAGGCATCTTTTAAAGAACAAGAGCCTTTTTGTACAGGAATCACTTCCGCGCCCATTAAACGCATACGGAACACGTTTGGTGATTGACGCTCAACATCTTTTGCCCCCATATAAACACGGCACGGCATATCTAACATAGCACAAGCTAGGGCTGTTGCCACGCCGTGTTGCCCTGCACCTGTTTCGGCAATAATACGCGTTTTGCCCATACGTTTAGCCAATAAAATTTGCCCTAACACTTGGTTGGTTTTGTGTGCACCACCGTGTAATAAATCTTCACGTTTAAGATAAAGTTTAGTTTTTGTACCTTTGGTTAAGTTACGACAAAGAGTAAGTGCGGTCGGTCTGCCCGCATAATTTTTGAGTAAATCAGCAAATTCTGCTTGGAATGTAGGATCATTTTGAGCCTCCACAAAGGCTTGTTCTAATTGCTTTAAAACAGGCACTAAAATTTCGGGTACATACATTCCGCCAAATTCGCCAAAATAAGGGTTAAGAAGTGTGTCTGACATATTTTTTCCTATTATTTTATTTTTCTTTTGAAACGCTCATTCCTGCAAAAGATTGAGCGGTTGGCATTACTTCAATACGATTAATGTTCACGTGTTCAGGTTGTTGATGAAGCCATAATACAATGTTCGCAATATCTTCAGGCTGAACCGATTGCACATTTTCATACACTTTTGCGGCTTTTTCATCATCGCCGTGAAAACGCACATTAGAGAACTCCGTACCGCCACATAAACCCGGTTCAACATTGCTTACTCGAATTTTTGTGCCTGCCAGATCGGCTCGTAAATTTAAGCTAAATTGTGTGACAAAAGCTTTAGTTCCACCATATACATTACTGCCCGCATAAGGATAAGTACCTGCAATTGAACTCAAATTGATAATCTGCCCGTGATTACGAGCCACCATATTTGGCAACACAAGGCGAGTGATAGTAACCAATCCTTTGATGTTGGTATCGATCATCTGATACCAATCTTGTAAATCCGCTTTATGTGCTGGCTCTAATCCCAAGGCTAAACCTGCATTATTCACTAATAAATCGACCGCTTGCCAACCTTCAGGAAGGGTATTTAGAGCGTTAATTGTGGCTTGTTCATCACGAATGTCAAAGGCAAGCGGTAGAAAATTATTGCCCAATTGTGAATGGATTTCTGCTAATCGATCTGCACGTCTGCCCGTGCCAATCACTTTATAGCCTGCTTCGATCAATTTTTTACAGATTGCCAAGCCAAAGCCTGCGGTTGCACCTGTAACTAATGCAGTAGTGGTTTTCATTTTTTCTCCTAAATCTTGAACTTATTTGTACTATTAAAGTAGTACAAATAAGTTTTGATTGCAAGCAATTTCATTTTAATTTTAAAAATGTCATTAAATGAATTAATTTAACAATATCGCAAACGTTTGCTTGATGATATAATCTGCCCAATTTTTATTTCAACTGATTGAGGTTAATCGTGAGCAACACACAACTGAGCTATAAAGATGCTGGCGTCGATATTCACATTGGAAATGAATTAGTCGAACGTATCAAAGGCGATGTAAAACGCACTCGCCGCTCTGAAGTTATGGGCGGATTGGGTGGTTTCGGCGCATTATGTGCTTTACCCACCAAATATAAAGAGCCAATTTTAGTTTCTGGCACAGATGGCGTTGGCACAAAATTACGCCTTGCGATTGACTTGAAAAAACACGATACTATTGGTCAGGATTTAGTGGCAATGTGTGTGAATGACTTAATCGTACAAGGGGCAGAACCGCTTTTCTTCTTAGATTACTATGCTACAGGGAAATTAGACGTTGATGTGGCAGCAAGTGTGATCAAAGGTATTGCATACGGTTGTGAAATGTCTGGCTGTGCGTTAGTGGGTGGCGAAACCGCCGAAATGCCAGGAATGTATCACGAAGGCGACTATGATTTGGCGGGTTTCTGCGTAGGCGTGGTAGAAAAATCAGAGATTATTGACGGCACAGCAGTGAAAACAGGCGACACGCTTATCGCACTCGGCTCAAGCGGTGCACACTCAAACGGTTATTCGTTAATTCGCAAAGTGCTTGAAGTAAGTGGTGCAAATCCAACGGATTTATTAGAAGGTAAACCACTTAGCGAACACTTTTTAGCACCAACCAAAATCTATGTAAAATCGATTTTACAGTTGATCAAGCAGACCGAAGTTCACGCCATTGCTCACTTAACAGGTGGTGGTTTCTGGGAAAATATCCCGCGTGTATTACCTGACAATACTAAAGCAGTGATTGATGAATCAAGCTGGCAATGGCCTGCGATCTTCAACTGGTTACAAGAAAAAGGCAATATCAGCCGTTATGAAATGTATCGCACCTTTAACTGTGGCGTAGGTATGGTAATTGCATTACCAGAAAAAGAGGTTGAAACCGCTCTTACATTACTTGAACAAGCAGGCGAAAAAGCGTGGGTTATCGGCAAAATTGAACATCTTGGCGAAGGCGAAGCACAGGTTGAGATTCAATAATAAAATCTTAAATTTAAATTCATCCCTTTTGGGCTGATTTCTATAAGGAAGAAAATGAAAAAAATTGCCGTCCTTATTTCTGGTCAAGGAACAAATTTACAAACTATTATTGATGCCTGCCATTTAGGCGATATTCCCGCCAAAATTGCCTGTGTGGTAAGTAACAAAGCTGATGCTTACGGCTTAGTTCGAGCCAAACAAGCACAGATTCCGCAAGCGGTCTTTCTTCGCAAAAATTTTTCCAATAACCTCGAAATGGACGACGCCATTGGCGATTATTTGCAAAGCCTAGCCGTAGATTTGATCGTCCTTGCTGGTTATATGAAAATTCTTACCCCAAAATTTACCCAACGTTTTGCAGGGAAAATTTTAAATATCCATCCTTCTCTTCTTCCTAAATACGCAGGCTTAAACACCTACCAACGTGCGATTGAAGCAGGCGACAATGAACACGGCACAACCGTTCATTTTGTCAATGAAGAAGTGGATGGTGGTGCGATTGTCTTACAAGCAAAAGTGCCAATCTTCCCTGAAGATAGCATCGAAGAAGTGGAGGCTAGAACCCGTGAGCAAGAATATCAAATTTATCCGCTTGTGATTAAATGGTTTACCGAAGGGCGATTAAGACTTAAAGATAATTTGGCATATTTAGATGGGAAAGCTCTGCCAAAATCTGGATATGCAAATGAATAACTTAGAATTTAGACAGACTATTTCTGTATTTTTTATTTAATTAGGATGTAAAAGTGCGGTGAAATTTTACCGCACTTTTAAAATTAGTGATGATGGTGTTCTGGTTTTGGAGGTAGTTTAGCTAATCCTTTACCAACCGGTAAAATTAATGTGCTATAGCTTGCAGATTGCTGACAAATTTGTTGATCTGCAAATGGTGTTTTATGAATAACTTTAATTTTCCAAATACCATCAATTAATGGAATGATATTCACACGTCCTTGACTATCTGTTTTACCTGAAAAACCTTGTGGTTCACGATGACCTGTACTTGCTTCAAGATCTTTCACGATAATAGTATCAGCGGTTGCGATGACAGTTTCGCCTGCTAATGGCTGATCTTGGTAGAAAATTTGAACAGGGAACGGTTCGCCTGATTTCGCTTTGCTAGGATCACGCAAAGGAACAATTTCAAGCGGTAAACCAACTCTTGTCATTGCCATTTCTGCATTTAATGGCTTTTTCCCTACAGTAATAAGACTTTTACCAAACATTTGGGTTTGTTCACAATAAGTGGGATTTTCTAATCCTTTCAAATTATCCATTTTCCAACCTTCAGCATTTTGTGACCAAAAAGTGGGTTTATAAGTCGCTGTTACCCAATAAGAACCATCGGACAATGCTTTCTCTGATTGATATTGATAGTTTTCGCCTTTTTGGATTAAGGTTTGTTTTTCTCCATCTTGACGAATAATTTCCATTGGTGCAAAAATTTTTAAACGTGCTTCAGGAATTTTTTCTACATAAGGGTAATCCCCATAAGCTAATTCTGCTTTTAATACAGAGCCAGATGTTAATTTCGTCGGTGCTTGAACCCAAACTTCATGAGCTTGTGCTGTGCCAGCTAAAACCAATAATCCTGTAATCAATGTCTTTTTCATATATTTCCTTAATAAGAATGGAGGAGTTAAAAATGAGTGTGAATACTAAATGAAAATAGCTATCATTTAAATAGCTATTTAAATAAAATTTTAAGATTTGTGATCGAGATCACAAAATGAAAAATACCATAAGAAATAGTATAAAAATACCCCAAATACAAAATATTTAGGGCGTCTTATAAATTTAGGAAAATGTTTTAATCATCTTTTTTAGATGGTTTAATGCCTAATAAATTACAACTTAATTTACTAATCACATGTTCTGCAGTATTGCCTAATAATGCGGCAGATAAACCTGTTCGTCCCACTGTGCCTAAAATCACTAATTCAGCTTCAATCTCTTTCGCAACTTCAGGAATAACTTCCTCTGGAAAACCTTCGCGTACGTGAGTATGATCTTCATCAATTCCAAATTTTTGGCGTAAAGCTTTCATATTAATAAGATGCTGACCTCGAATACCGTTTTCATAACCTGAAGTATTAAATTCAGGTAAATCAATCGCCATATTGATTGGTGCGGAAGGGTAGGCTGCCACCAAATGGACATTACCACGATTTAGATTTTCTGCGAGTGAAATACCTGTTTCTACCAGCTCTTGATTAAATTCATCTTGATATTCTTGCTCTCCAGAAACATTCACCGCCACAAGAATACGGCGTTGATGTTTCCAATCGCCATCACGAACCATTAAGACAGGAATAGGGCATTTACGAAGAAGTTGCCAATCAATGGGAGTAAAGATAAGAGACGTCAGTTTTTCTTCGTCTTTGGTATATTTTACGACGAGATCGTAATTATTATTTTCTACTTCTTCGTTAATTGCATCAGCTTCATTGCTATTCCACACAATATGAGATTGTAATTCAATTTCTGGATTTGCATATTTATCTAAGTAATATTGAACCGCATGGCGGTGTTTTTCAATTACTTGTTGATGCATTTCTGAACGTTCTTCAGAAGAAAGTAAAGCTGACATTTCATAAGATAAATCATAGACTGATAAAAGTGCGGTGATTTTTACCTTAGTTTCATTTTTTTGTTCTTCAACTAAACGCACTGCACGAGCTAGGGCGTACTGTTTTTCATTACTAGGATTAAGTACAACGAGAATATTTTTAAATTTCATAATAGCCTCCAAAATTGAGGCATAGGATAAAAAAGAATAGCAAAAATGGCAAGGTACAAGATTAATTTGGATAAATTTATTTTTATCAAGCACAAAAAGGCGTGATATTCACGCCTTAAATTTATTTAACTAATGTAATTTTTGTTTTATTCGTACCAGTTAATTCAATTAAACCATTTAAATCATTGATTGTAATATATTTGCCTTGTACGCTAATCACGCCGAGTTTTTGAAAGCGGCCTAATAAGCGGCTGATGGTTTCTACTGTTAAACCTAGATAATTACCAATATCGCCACGTGTCATTGTTAAACGAAATTCTCTTGCTGAAAAACCTCGAGCAGAATAGCGTTTAGAAAGATTATGAATAAAAGCAGCCAAACGTTCTTCTGCATTCATTTTAGATAGCAATAAAATCATCTCTTGATCACTTTTAATTTCACTGCTCATCAAACGTAAAATTTGCTGGCGTAGTTTTGGCATTTTTCCTGCCAAATCATCTAAAATATCAAAAGGAATTTCACATACCATAGCCGTTTCTAGAGCTTGCGCAAAACTAGGGTGTTGCATTTGAGTAATGGCATCAAAACCAACTAGGTCACCAGGCAAATGAAATGAAGTAATTTGTTCTTCGCCAGATTCACTAATCGTATAGCTTTTTATTGTGCCAGAACGAATAGCATAAATTGAATTGAGAGAATCTCCTGCTTTAAATAATACTTGAGACTTTTGAATCGGTTTTTTTCTCTCTATGATATTATCAAGCTGATCTAATTCTTGTTCATTTAAGGTAAAAGGAATACAAAGCTGACTAATACTGCAATCCTGACAATGAATCGCACAACCGCCTGATTGAATTTTGCGCCCTGATTGAATTTTGCGCCCTGATTGAGCTCCTGCAACGAAATTTTTCATGTACGCCTCAAATATTGAAAAAAATAGTGTAAAATTGATCTAACGCAAATATTCTACCACTAATTAGTCAGATTAAGAAGAGTAAAGCATTATGGCAGCTGAAAAATTAACAAAAAAACGTTTAGCTCAAATTTTAATTATGTTGTGCATTTTAATTATTGCATTTGTTTGGCGATATTTTTAGAAAACAGAAAATTCTTGCTTATTTTTAAAACAAATGGATTATTTCCAATAAATTTTGCTTGTCACATTCTTATATATACGTATAATTCAACCCCATTAAGCCTGGGTGGCGAAATTGGTAGACGCAGCGGATTCAAAATCCGCCGTTGAATAAACGTGTCGGTTCGAGTCCGACCCTAGGCACCAACTTAAGTAAAGTCGTAAATCACGAGTGGAATCAATGGTTTACGGCTTTTTTATTTGTGCTTTTTTCGCTAATTTCGTCATTTCCCGCAATAATATTTGCCGTGTTAAATGATGACTTGGACGTAAATTTGACGTGGTTTGCGTAGTTTAACAAGTGTTTGGCGTTAAGGTGCGCATAACGCTTAACCATTTCTAATGTTTCCCACCCGCCAAGTTCTTTTAACACCATCAATGGTGTGCCGTTTTGTACGTGCCAACGTGCCAACTTGCCCACGTGTGACGCAAATCGTGGAATCGGAAATTTTCAATTTTGCAGCGTTTAAGTGCGCGGTTAAAATCGTATTTATCGACTTCGCTTATGCGTTTGCCTTTTCCTCGGTGGAAAACATAAGGTGACATGCGTAAACTGGCTCGTCTTTTCAACACATCCATAGCCTCGGTGCCTAAGAGTAACGATCTTGCTCTTCCTGATTTTGCAATATCGCTACTTACAATGGCTATTTGTTTCTCAAAATCAATCTTATCCCAAGTAAGAGTAAGAATTTCGCTCGCTCTCGCACCAGTAGCAAGAGCAAATGCACATACATCTTTCATCCAGTCTAATTGCAAGGCGTTTATAAGGCCTTGTGCTTTGACTTGGCTTATCCACCGCACTCTTACTTTAGGTTCTTTATTTCTTGGGATATAAGGGATGTTATCGATCCAACCTGATTGCTGTGCAATAGACAGCGCGCGCATAATAGAGGAGCGATAACGATTTTGAGTTGATGGAGATATAGGCTCTTTTGTCCCCGTTTTATGGGTAGGCAGGGCATTAAGGATATCATCTGTTGTTAAAGAGCTGAGTAAGCGTCCTGCTAATACTTCACGCCAATATTCTACATGGCGAATTTTTGTGGCAAAATCTTTTTGCCCTTGTGAAACTTCAAGAAACCGAATTAATGCCCCCTCAATGGTTCTTTCGGGTTTCTTATTTAGTTTTTCAACTTGCCAAAGCTCGTGTTTTAGTTTGTCATGGTACTCTTGCGCGAGCCGCTTTTCAGTTGTTTTAGCAGAGCATCTAATTCTTTCTCCGCTCGGTGTGGCAATATCGATTTCCCATACGCCGTATTTATTTTTCCTGATCGACATTTTCTATTCTCCACAGAATAATCGCCGACCTGCACATCGCAGTATAGATTATTCTGCTTTTTTTGCGTTGTTCAAGTACTGATTTCTCAACTAGCCAAATATTAGATCCCTCCATCTGGAAGAACCCCCATTTATGGCGATGACTGAAAACCGTGCTATAGCTTAGATTAAGTAATTTAGCTGTTGTTTTATTGTAAGAGTTTGTTCCATTCCATATTTCCTCCAATAAAAAACCGTCCTTTTGGACGGCTTATTAAAAAATTAATCTTCTTTATTTCTTTCCGTCAACTTGTACTGACGAAAGAAAGCTTGTGCGGCAAATGCGATTGCAATTCCAGAAAGAACACCTAAGAAATACATTTTGTTACTCCATTTTATCTAGGTAAAACATAATAAAAAGGATGGCTAACGCCACCCAGCTTAAAACAACGCCAGCTAACCAACCTGACATTATTGACCAACCTTAACAAATGGTACACTTCCGCTTGGTGTCATGGTTGTTGGCAGTACACCATTCCATTTTTCCGCTGCAGTCAAGTCCACAAGTTGACGGTTTTCTTTTAACGCCTCACCTTTTGCTCGGATAGCGGCGGCTTCCGCCTCGCCAGCTAACCGCACTTTTTCGGCATCAGCTTTAGCCTGAATCACTTCGGCATCGGCTTTGGCTTGTGCGTCAACACGAGCGATTTCGGCTTTTTTCTGCTGAATAATCAAGTTGCGCTCTTCGGTTTGGATTGCGACGTTCTTTTGAACACTTTCTTCCACACGTTTTTCATATTCTTTGTTGAAGTTGATCACGCTTTGAACCGCAGTAATTTCAATAGGATATCCTTTCACCGCCTCGCGGATTTGCGCCGTAATATCATTGGTTAATTGTGCCCGATTTTCCAATGCCAACTGTGCTGAATAGCGTGAAAACACGATTTCCAACGCTTGACGACTACGTGGCTCAAGAAGTTGGTTGATCATATTATCTGTATTGCGGTAGTTTTTGTAAACTGCCACAGGGTCGGTTAATTTGAACGTAATGGTTAGCGCTGTGGTGACGGTTTGTGTGTCTCGGGTATAAGCGGAAATACCCGAGGTAATATCACCAACGTCATCGAATTTTCCAATAGTGACTTTTTGTTCACGCGTGCTAAATACAACATCATCTTCAAGCCAACTGCGCCAGTGTAACCCTGCCGATTTCGTTTCTTGAATTTCGCCATAGCGGGTCACTAAGCCGATTTCTCCTTCGTCAACCGAAAACGGTGAGCAGGCGGATAATGACGCGGCGATAGTGCTTGCGATTGCAATATGAATGGTTGATTTTTTCATTTTTCTTTTTCCTCTTTGTTGTTGATAGAAATAAAAAACCGCCCATAAGAGCGGTGGTCTGTTAATATTGTTGTGTCTGTTCGGTGTGACAGACTTTGCCGTCACAGTCATGATTAAGATTTAGGGCATGCGCCATATACACCACAAATGCACACATCAGCGTAATGATTAATTTGTTCATTTTCTATTCCTTTTGTCGGATTTTAGGTGTGAGAATCCGCCGCAGGCTTAAAAAAGTGCGGTCGGATTTTGTGGTGTTTTTAGAAGTCGATTTTGACTGCTTTCGGGTCAAACTGGCGCAAGTGTTCTAATGCTCGCCAATTTGTCATTTGGTCGATGTCAAAATCACTTGTGATGCGGTTTAAGATTTGATTGGTAGAGCGTAGCACGCTTAGATACTCGTAAGCCTGTCCGTAGATTTGCCCACTCATATTCGAGCCTAAAACGTTAAAGGCTCTCTCAATATGTTGGAATGTGCCGACACCACGCTTAAAAGCGAACCATAACCAAGCAAGCTGTTGGAGTTCATACTCAGTAAATTCAAAGGTGAATTTCTTTTCAGGCTCAGGTAGTGCAAGTTGTTGCGGTTGATTGCGGTGCATTGCTAAAAACGCACGTAATACGATCAAGTGGAATTTTGGGCTGATCCACATTGCGTAGGAAAGCACTAATTCTTCACAAGCCCACGTGCCTTGCTTTGAAATATCAGGACCGCCACGAATTGTTTTTAAAGCGAAGATCGTTTTTGTGCTTCGGTCATTTTCAATCTCTTTTACCAGTTCTTTAGTTTGTTCATTACGAGCAAATAAACTTGGGCGATGTTTTTCTAATCCGCCACTAGCGATATGAAGGTCATTTAATGAAAAGAGATTTTCGTATGAACGAATAGAAGTTTTGAGAATTGTTAAGTTTGACATTTTTATGCCCCTAGAAGTTTTGTTTATCGTTCGATCACTTTTGTAGGGTGATCGGGCTTCAACAACCGCTTCTAGACGGCGGAACTTATTCAGATGTATTGTATATCGTTCTCTCGACCCGATCTTCGAAAGGTACATTTCTGCACATTTAAATTTTAGGCATAAAAAAACCGCTATGCTGTCGGGTGCGGAAACCGCTAGAAGAAATTGTTGTGCGGTTATGTTAATCCGAAGTGAGGGCGGTGTCAAATAAAAAGCGCTGAGAATTTGAGGGAGCGAGTTATTCATCATCAATTAATTCTTTTGTTTTCTTTGGAATGTCATTCACCTCTCCTTTAATACCATCAACAGCTTTATCCAGGCGTTTTCCTACTCCATCGATAATTGTTTCAAGTGGTGTGCTTTTTAAATCTTTGTCAAAGACTTTGGTTGGATTTATCCCCAAATTATCCACGGCAATTTGCAGAAGTTGCTGATGTAATTTAGGGTCTTGTTCTTGTACTTGTTTCTTATAACCTTCAAATGCCATGGCAGCGGAATATTTGTAGGCGTAATCTTCGCGCATTCTGAATAAATAGGCTCGCTCTTTGGCTTTAATCCAGGCAACAATCAAGAGCGGTAAAGAGATTGTTGCTTTGGCGACAAATTGTCCCCATAAGAATAGGTTTTCAGCGTTAAAGCTGGTGTAAAATCCCCAGTAGGAAATGCCAGCGGTGGCAAGCAGGGAGCTAATTAAGAAGCCATCTGCCCATTTCATTTTGCGGTTGATGTCATCAGATTGTGTTTTGAATGATCCTGCCATACTGGCACGGTTGGCATCGTCAATAATATCTTGGATGTCTTGTTTTTGTTTTTTGAATAGGGCTATCATTTCTTCGATCTCCTGTTTGTAGCGTTCGAGTTTTGGCTTATCTATTTCGGACTGTTTCGATAACAGTTCAATTAATTTAGAGTGATCTGCACCGAGCTTATGCCATTTAATCAAATCATCAGTGATTGAATCGGCTTGTTTGTGCCATTGTTCAATTTCTTCCGCTTGTTTTTTGTTGCGTTGGTAAAGTTCGTTGGCAAGTTTGAGTTTTTCTAATTCCGATTCGATTTCTTGTTTGAGTTCGAGTAGTTCCGCCTTGGTGGTTCGCATAGTATTTCCTTGAATTTTGGGTATAAAAAAAGCCGTCAAAAGACAGCTTGGAATTAGGAGTATCTTAATCCGAAGTGGGGGCGGTGTCAAATATTTAACGATATTTATCTGCCTCTATCATTGTTTTCAATTCAATCACTTTCCCCATTAGTGCGAGAATAAACAATTCTTTTTCTTGTGTGTTCAGCTGTTTATAATGGGTAACGAGAAGTAATAATGCATCAGGCGAATTCAAATCCTGATCGATTTTTAAAATATATTTATTGAGGTTCATATGATTACCTTTTCGAGCAGTGAGTGGAGTAGTGCAATCAGTCTTTGCTGATTTTGTCTAGAATAGGGTGGCGCAGTGTTCTTTTGGTGTTAATGTAAAGTATTTTCAAGAGTCAAACTTTCAGTTCCAAAAGATGCGCCATAGATAGGATAGTCTTAGACTACACTTTAATTTCTAATTTTTCCATTGTAGCATTCCTCGTTTGTCTGCCATTTCAAAACACACTTCATCTATCATTCGCAACGGTTTCACATGCCGTTGTGTCTCTGTACTAGCAAATGTGTTTTGAAATATCCACATTGGGATATTCGCCTGCTTGAGCTCCACTTTCGGCAACTGCACCGTTTTTCACTGGCTTTGCATGGGCAGACTTTAAAACTCACTCTTAACTAAGTAGGTTAGGGCTTTCAATCTAACGACCGCTTAATACCGTTATGCACTGTGATTCTGTAAGATAAATTGTTAAAGAGCGTTGAGATGTTGGTTATGTGTATCTCGTTTTGATGTGTGTATCACATAAGATATCTTATACATAGTAAAGCAATCTCTTATGAAAATATATAAATATTCTTATATTTGATTGATTTTTAAAGAAAAGAATTTTGTTTGATTGCTGATTTTTTGAGCAATAAAGATGATGAATGGGCCACACTTTGAAAAAGTGAGGTAGAAAAGTGCGGTGGTAATGAGGTAAAAGAAAACCACTACTTCAGCGGTTTAGGTGATGTGTCGAGGCAGAACAGTGATTTCGGCATCAAAGATTTGTTGATCAAAGAAAATATCTCGTTGCCAGATTAGAGCTTGTGAAAGCTGACGAAAGATAAACCTTTCAGGCGCAATTTTTTGTAGTGTGGTTTCAAATTTTTTATAGGTTTTTTCTAAATTATCCAAAGCGTGTCCAGGTTTTTTTGCGATGCGTTTATTCCATACAACTTCCTGATGATACAGCCTGTTACGAAATCGCATTACTTGCTTCAATGTATTATATAACTCTTTAAAATTGCTAAATCTATGGTTAAAAATAGGTTTTAGCACTTTTTGCCAATAGACAACATGTTGATTCCTTTTAGGATCATAGTCAAAGAGATTGACCCAAAAGCCAAAAGTAATATGCGAAATAATGTCATTTTCGTTATATTTTCTTTTACTGCATTCGTTGATCGCATTCTGTAATTGACGTTTTGATTCGGCAGTTAAAGGGGCGCTGTTATCCCGTGCTAAGTAATGGAAAAATTTGTATAAGTCATTATTAGGCGCAATGTTACGAAGCAATTCACTGATTTCATTTCGTAAAGCTACTTCAATCTCTTGTATTAAAGAAAAGTAAATCCCTATACGATGTTGTAATGCTGTATATACCGCAATCGCTTCTTTCTGTTTAGCTTTATCGTTTTGGTAGAAACAAAATAGATATGCGTTCAACCGACTTTCTGAAATACTTATAATTTGTTTAGAAAGCATATTTTTTCTTTACCCAAATTTTATTTAGTGTAATAATACTCGCACTGGCAACGGACCCGAAGCCCCGGACATAGGAGCCGGATCGCTTTGTAAAGTGTGAGAATCGCTTTTTTTTTTTTTGCGGTTCAGGAAAGGTAAGCTTTTAGCTTGCCTTTTCTTTTATTGGTGTTGTTCTTCTAACCACTTCTTAAAGGTTTCTTTTTTCCATCTAGCTTTCCCTAAGATGTAAAAATCAGGCTTCGGGAAAGTGCTTTTACCTTCCAAGTCTCTATTAATCAATTCAATATGTGAATCAAATAATCTTGAGGATCTATAAAGTGCTTCTCCTAATGTGCCACCAGTATTTCGTAAATAGTGATTAGGTAAATTGACTAATTCTTGAAATTCGTCGGGTGTAATTCCTAATCGCTTGATAATATCATGCGCTGAAATAACATTACTCATACCGCCCGTTATTTCACCTATCATTTTATCGCTAGTTATGGAAGCTAATTGCGCGTCAATAATAGATTGTTTCACATCTTCAAATTTTTTTACCATATCAATTTCCCCTTTGGTATTTATAGTAAAACTGAATACCAAAAAACTTTCCCAAGTACCGATATATCTTTTAGGTCGGCTGTTTCGTCTGGGTGTTCTTCGCTGTTATAACTACGTATTTTTACTTGTTCATTTGGCATGTTGTAGAGTAGTTTTATGCGCAACAAGCCGCCGTGATTGATAGCGTATATCTTGCCGTCTCGGATTGTCTTATTGCCCAAATCAATTCCCACCGTTGTTCCATCAGGAATAACCGGCTCCATTGAATTTCCATCAGCAGTCACACATACCGCATTTTCGTACTGTACGCCTTGTTTACGTAGTGTTGATTTGGAAAAACGCAATTTGAAGTTGTTATAGTCTGCTATGTCATCAGCAAAGCCGTTACCGGCAGCAAGGCGAATATCTTTATAAAACGGAACTTCTACCTCATCATCGTTTAGTGGAGTATTACGGTCCCACAGATCAAATGAGCCTGTTTCGGCTACGTTTGATTCTATTTGAGTTTGTGCCATTTCTCCTGTGCCATTCAAGAGCCATTCTGGCGAAATTTTCAAAGCCTTGGCTATTTGTAAGCCATTTCTAGGGCTTTTTGTAACTCCGTTCAAAATATTACTGATCGTTACTTGTGATGTTCCAGCTAATGCGGCTAATTCAACTTGGTTTTTCCCCATTTTGTCCATTACAAGTTGCAATCTTTCAGCAAGTGTATTCATAAAACCCTCCTTAATCACCAGATCCTATAAATAAACTTATATAAAATCAAATAAGAAACCCTTTACAAGTTATAATGTATCTTATATTGTATATAAGAATTTTAATTAAAGGTGAACTATGAAGAACGAAGCAATCGAAAAAGCAATTTCAAATTGATCGCACTTCAGCTTGAGTACGGATGCACTGATTTTATCGATGAGCTTTGCCGAAATTCTGGTGGACGTTTTGTGCCAGATGTAGCGGAGGATGAATTAGACAAGGTTGAGCTTGCCAATTTACAACTGCGCGAGCTTTCTGCGCGTGGCTTGTTATTTGCTGCCTTAGAAAAGGCATTAGAAGACGGTGAAATCACCTCGAAAGAAGAAGACAAAATCCGTCAAGCATTGAGTAAGCATTTAGCAGCAACTCAGCATTCTGTTGAGTTTGCTATTTCTTTGTATAAGCCGCAATAAAAAACCACGGCGGCAACCGTGGTTCAACTATGGAGATTTTATGCAAAATCAAATACAGCTTTATGATACACAAATTCGCCAAGATGAACAAGGGCGGTTTTGCTTAAATGATTTACATCGTGCAAGTGGTGGAAATCCGATTCATGCACCGAGTCAATTCTTACGATTAAAAGGCACAAAAGACTTTGTTCAAGTATTGGATAGCCACAATGCAAATATGCATTCTGCTTTAGAAATCATCAACGGCGGAATGAATCAAGGTTGCTATGCAGACGAGAAAATCGTTTACAAGTATGCAGCCTGGATTAGCCCTGAATTTGAAGTAAAAGTTTATGAAACTTTTGATAAGGTGGTGAAAGGTGAGTTAAACCAAAAACCAACCGCACTTATTCCGCAATCTTTTTCTGAGGCGTTGATGTTAGCCGCTCAGTTGCAAGCAGAAAAAGAGCGTAATGCGCCTAAAGTCGCTTTTGTTGATCACTATGTGGAAGTGGGGACGAGTAAATCATTTCGTGAGACGGCGAAGATTTTAAAAATGCCTGAGCGTGCATTGGTTAATCGCTTGGTGGAAGATAAATATTTGTATCGTCAATCGGGCGTGCTTTTGCCTTATCAATCGGCACACACGAAAGATCTTTTTACGGTTAAAACAGGTACTGCTGAACACGGTCACAATTACACACAGACACGCGTAACAAGCAAAGGCATTGAATTTATCGCGTCACGTTATGCTTCGGAGTTGATGCTATGAGTATGCGATTAATGGTTCAAGCAATGAATTGTAAGGTTGGCAATCCTGCTAGAAAAATTGTGCTTTTAAAACTCGCTGATAATGCCAATGATGATGGAATTTGTTTTCCAAGTTATCAATACATTGCCGATAAATGCGAGATGACTCGACGTAGTGCAATTAGTCACATTGAATATTTAATCAAAATGGGATTAGTAAGCAAAAAAGAACGTAAAAATAAAGATGGTTCCATCTCAAATTTATACTTTTTACACCTTGAACAAGGTAGTGAAAATTTTGCACTGGGTGGTGAAAATATTTCACTAGGTAGTGAAAATTTTGCACTAGGGGGTAGTGAAAATATTTCACCCAGAACCAGTCACTCTTTAGAACCAGTCAATGAACCTAAAAAAACTACGCAAAAAAGCGAATCCGAAATTTTGCTTGAGCGGTTTGGCATAACAGGACAGCTTGCTAAAGATTTTATTGCGCATCGTAAAACCAAGCGAGGGGCAATTAGCGAAACGCAACTTAGCCGTTTGCAAAAACAAGCGGACAAAGCAGGAATTTCGATTTGTGAAGTGGTGGAAATTTGCATCGAACGCAATTGGCAGGGATTTAACGCATCGTGGGATTGGCGTGATGAGAAACTGCGAACATCCCAAGCGCAAAAAATGAGTTTTGAAGAAAAAAATGCGTTGCCGTGGAATCGTCCTGAAGACTGGGAGAATGTACTGTGAGCCAATTAACTAATCAATCATTGCACCAAGGTGTATCACCACAAGTGGAGAAATTTATTGATACGTTGTTCGACCAACTTTGCGCTAGTTGCCCTCAGTTGTTTAACCTTACCCCAGAGCGATTGCAGGTAGTAAAACGCCAGTGGATTTTAGGCTTTGCTGAAAATGGAATTACAAAAATAACACAAGTCAAACGAGGTATGGCGGAAATGCGTACTAAGCCAAATGGGTATTTGCCAAGTGTAGGTGAATTTATTCAAGCATGCAAAGTTCTGGACTACCACGAATTGGGTTTACCGAATGAAGCGGAATTATACCAACGTTATAAAATTTTCTTAGGTTATGCCCGATTCAATCGGGATGAATTTCAATATCGTTCAGAAGTGGAATTTTGGTTGCTTAAAAATCTGTACGAAAAGTGCAAGAAAAAATCGGAAGAGGACACGTTGAAAGCTATTCCGAAATTACTCACAGAAGCGGCAGAAAAAGTGCGGTCGAATTTTCCTTTCGAGGATATTCCGAAAATGATTCCTGAAAAGCCAAGTTTTTACGATAAAGCGAAGGCTGATAAGGCGCGCGATAGCTTGATGGCAATGATGAAAGGGAAAGGGGCATTGCAATGACAAGCTATAAATGCCCAAAGTGCGGTGCGGAATTAGAGGATTTTTATACGCCAGATTATTTTATATCGAGCAGCGAATGGGATGACGATCGTTTTCGTTGTAACGGTCACTTAATTGAGCCGATACCGTTTCCGCAGGTAAGTAAATTCAGTGCAGTAAATCGAACAAAATCTTGCGGTTATTTTGGGTTGGAAGATTTAGGTGTGGAGTACAAAGAATGAGTTTTGCGATGTTATTCAAGCGTTGGGAATGATGTGATGAGCCAATATAAACCTTTCTTTTTACGTGATCAACGCATTAAAAATAATTGCTTGGATTTAATCAAAGAACTGCCAACGGACGATAAAAAGCCGTTGGTAGTCAAAATCCAACCAATAACACGCTCACTTGAGCAGAACTCAAAACTTCACGCACTACTAAGCGATATATCAAAACAGTGCGAATTTAACGGTAAAAAGCGAGACATCGACACTTGGAAGATGATTATGGTATCGGCTCACAAAATTGCAACAGGTGGACAGGCTGAAATGGTAATCGGGCTTGAGGGGGAAGTAATTAATCTACGAGAAAGCACTGCTCAAATGGGCGTAAAACGATTAGCGAGCCTTATCGAATATATTCAATCATGGGGCGTGCAAAATGGCGTGAGATTTAACGATAGATGGGGATTTAAATGAAACGCTTAAACGATGACGAAATTTTGGAGTTAAAAATTGTACTTTTGATTGCGGCAGTTTGGGTAATGTTTAATATGGTGTTTGGCTAATGGCGAAAGAGTATAAATGCAAAGTTTGCGGCAAAGCGTTTGTAAAAACCTTTAGCTCGACACAGAAAGTTTGCTCGCCTGAATGTGCGATTAAATTAGCCCGAGATAATGCACAAAAAGCACAGGAACGAGCAGAGAAGAAAAAGCAAAGGGAACGTAAGGCTAAATTAAAAAGTCGTTCAGAATGGTTGAAAGAGGCGCAAGCGGTATTTAATAAATTCATTCGCCTGCGAGATAAAAATGAACCCTGTATCAGTTGCGGTCGGTATCATCAAGGGCAATACCATGCCGGGCATTATCGCAGTGTCGGAGCCTGCCCTGAATTGCGATTTTGTGAGCTCAACGTACACAAACAATGCGCACCCTGTAACGACCACAAGAGCGGAAACATCATCGAATATCGAATTAATCTCGTCAATAAAATCGGTGCGGATAAGGTAGCTTGGTTAGAACGCCAAGATCACGAACCGAAGAAATACACCATTGAAGATTGCAAGACAATTATTAAGTATTACAAGGCAAAAATTAAGGAGCTTACGTGAATATTGATGTGATTTCAGTTGAATTTGGTTATTGGGCTACACCTCGTTATGAGACTGAATTTCCACGTGTAGCTGCAGGGTTTGCAGAGATGAAATGTGATGCTCGTTATGCTGAAAAATATCGTATGCGTCCTATAAGCGATGAATTAGGTATGGAAATTGATGGCTACCTTGGCGTGATTAGAAAAGTCACACCAGAACTTTATGATGTATTCGTTCTGACTTATATCAAGAGATGGGAAAAACAAGAAATTTGGCGATATTTACATATTTCACGGCGTGAATATTTCAGTCGATTGAAAACGGTAAAAACATCACTTTTATTGCTATTATCAACAGAAGGCAAGCAATGTTTATTTATTGCCTGAAAAGTGCGGTCTATTTTGACCGCATTTCTTTTAGGCGAATCGAGATTGTTGCACTTGGAATTGTAAATTTAAGGCTTTCATTACTTTCATTACAGTAGCAAAAGTAGGATTGCCCGTGCCAGATAAGGCTTTATAAAGACCTTCTCGGCTTATCCCTGCATCACGTGCGATTTGGCTCATGTTACGCGCACGGGCTATGTCGCCAAGGGCGGATAAAATAAGTTCAATATTATCTTCTTGTAGAATTTCATTAAGGTAAAGTTGAATTTCTTCTTCAGAAGTGAGGTGTTCTGCCACATCAAAGTCTTTTAATTGTTCAGTCATAATCCTAGCTCCTGTGCGAGAAGTTTTGCTTGTTTAATATCTTTCTCTTGTGTGGATTTATCTCCGCCACAAAGTAAAATCACTAATACGCCATTCTGGTTTTTAAGATAAATTCGATAACCTTGACCTTCATCAATCCGTAATTCAAAAATCCCATCATTCACACTTTTGATATCACCAAAGTTGCCGAACTGTAAGCGTTTAATTCGTGCGTTTATTTTCGCTTTGGCACGCAAGTTTTTTAGTTTGCTTAACCAAGAATCAAATGTCAGAGTGGTTTTGATTTGGATTGTCATTGTTAATCCTTATCGATTGCTTTGACATTATTTTAGATAATTTCCTCAAGGTGTCAAGTATGGTTCACAATAAAATGTAATTTTCATGCTTTACATTCTCCAAATTTTCCTCTACTATTCTATTTGAGGCTCAAAACCTTTTACACAACGGAATTCATTCACCCCGTCAGCGTGATTTTTTTGTATCTAAAATTTGAGAGTTTTACCGCCATTATAAAATTCTCAAAGAATCAATGACCGACGGTGCGAGGAATACAATACCGAAAGGGAATAACTCCGCCAGATTGTGTACTGGTTTTGAGCCGTTGGTCGCCCAATTATGGGTAAATTATCAATCCTCTCAAAAAGGAAATACACAATGAAAAATCAAGTTCAATTTTCAGCATTTACTTTCAAATCTAATTCTGTTCGAGTTATCACTGATAACAATCGTGAGCCTTGGTTTTGCGCGAATGATGTTTGCGATATTCTCGGTTATTCAAACCCACGTGATGCCATTTCAAAACATTGTAAAGAAAACAAGAAACAACATTCATCAATGAACCAAATCTTTACCGTCTGATCATCAAATCCCGTAAACCAGAAGCCGAACCATTCGAGGCGTGGGTATTTGAAGAAGTTCTCCCGCAAATTCGTAAAACAGGAAAATATCAACTTCAACCACAACAGCTCGCCTTGCCAGAACCCGAAAAGAAATTCAGTTTTGAATTTACCGAGTATGAACTTGAACAACTCGTTTGGCTTTGGTGTGGACACAAACAAATGAACACCCTGCTTGGCGATATGATCAAACCGTTAGAAACTATCGGCTCTTATTTCACTGGTATGGTAATCAGCCATCATCAAGAATATCGCCGACAATACAAAAACACGCTCCCCACCATTCAGAAATTAATTGCGCCATTTAAAGCGTCTAATCAAATGAACTGGGAAAGAGCGAAAAACCTTATCGCCCAATAAAACACCGCAAAATCCGACCGCACTTTTGAAAAATCGTGTGGCGGATTTTTACACCTCAAATTCACGAAAAAGGATAAATTATGTTCAGAATTCTCTTTGCGGTGGCGTTGTTATGGGCAGCATACGAACTCAATTTAAACCGAGATTGCGATGGATATATTTGCGACACGTCATCACTAATTACCGCACTTCATAAACCGCTTGACAGTGCACACTAAAAGTGTATCATATGTACTATATTGCGGTTTTAGTGCATAGCAAACGCACAAAAGAATTTTATAGCCCTGATCGGAAACGGTCGGGGCTTTTTTATTGCCTAAAGAACAGGCGGGAGAAAATATATGCCAATTAAAGAGCCTGATGTATGGGCGTTAATATGGTCTTGGTTGCAAACAAATCTTAGTTCTAGCTCAGCACAGAGTGCTTTTTGGGCGTTATTTATTTCTCTTTTAAGATTTGGGTTTATGCGTAAAAAGCCAGCTATTCGTTATGTTTTAATTGATGCGGCTATGTGTGCCTCTATTGCGGGTGTTGCGGTGCCAATTTGTACACATTTATTTGGGCATACAGAATATTCTTCATTTCTCGGTACGATGATTGGTTTTGTTGGTACTGAAAAAATTCGCGAGTTTTTATTTAAATTCATTAATCGGAGAATTGAAAAAGATGACAATGATGATTTCCGAAGTGACATTCAATAAAATTTTTCCACACGCAGTTAAAGGTGTTTATCAAGCTATTTCGGCGCAGATAGAAAAAGCAGGTTGTGTAACTAAGATGCAGCAAGCGATGTTTTTAGCTCAATGTGGACATGAAAGTGGCGGATTTACAAGATTTAAAGAAAATTTAAATTATTCTTGGCTTGGGCTTTCTAAAACTTTCCGTAAATATTTCCCAGACCCTCTTACAGCGAAGAAATATGAGCGCAAACCTGAACTTATTGCCAATCGTGTTTATGCTAATCGTTTGGGTAATGGCGATGAGAAAAGTGGAGATGGTTGGAAGTATCGTGGTCGTGGACTGATTCAGATTACAGGTAAGGATAATTATGCCGCATTTAGAAAATGGTTAGGTAGAGATATTGAGCCAGAAGATGTGGCAGGGAATTTAGATTTATCTGTTAAAACTGCTGTGTGGTATTGGAAATGCTATGAATTGGCTGAGCTTAATTCTGTCGAAAAAGTCACGCGAAGAATTAATGGTGGACTAAATGGCATTGATGAGCGTTGCAAGCTCTATCGAGCATTAATGGTAACGGATAATGACTAAGTACATTTACATAGCGTTAGGGGCTGTTGTAGTGGTTTTGTTTGGTGTATTGCGTTACCAATCTAGCGTTATAGATGAGTTGGAAATAACGACAAAGCAACAAGAAAATACTATCCAGCAACAAGAAGATGCTAACAAATCATTAAGTCTTGCGTTACAACAAGAGCGTTATGCCGTTATTGAGCAACAAGAGCGTAATAATGAAATAGAAAGGATAGCAACAGAAAATGCTGAATCAGTTAAAACAATCATTAAGACTCAACCTTGCGCTCACACTCGTTTGCCTCAGTCTGTTCTTGACCGCTTGCACAAAGAAAATCACGACTAAAGCAGAATATATTTATCCGCCTCAAGCCTATACTGCACCTTGTGTCAAAACAGCATTTACTGGGGAAACATACGGCGATGTCGTCATACAGCTTGTTAAGGTAACCGCAGAGCGAGATAAATGCGCAAGCCAAGTAGATAATCTCAATAAGTGGATTAATCAAGCAAAAGGCGGCAAATAGGGCTTATAAGTTTTATTCAAGTATTTTAAGGATTTTCTATGTCAGACGTGAAAGGAAAATCTACGTCTGGTCGTGGATTAACACCTAAACAAGAAAAATTTTGCCAGCTTTATATTGAGCTGGGGAATGCCAGTGAAGCATATCGGCAGAGTTATGATTGCCAAGATATGAAGTCCGAAAGTATAAACCGATTGGCTAAAAAAGAATTAGATAAGATCAAGATTAGATCAAGGGTTGATGTGCTTCAACAAGAGCACCGACAACGCCATAATCTTACCCTAGATAATATCATTGCGGACTTGCAAGAGTATCGTGATATTTGTATGGGAAGAAAGCCACTTACTATTACCACTGTGGTAAAAAATGCTCAAGAAGGAACGGCACAAAGCGTTAATACCGAATGTTTCGTTTTTGAACCGACAGGTGCAAATAAAGCCCTTGAATTGCTTGGGAAGCATTTAGGGATGTTTGCCAATAAAGTTGATGTAACAACCGATGGCAAGCCATTACCTACTGTGATTAATGTGACATTTAGCGATGAGCCAGCTTAATATTCAATTTCCTACGAAATTCCGACCGCTCTTTGAATCTATTTGGCGGTTTATTATTTTCTACGGTGGGCGAGGTTCAGGTAAAAGTTTTAGTATCGCTAGAGCATTAGTATTGCGAGCCTATCAATCGCCTGTTCGAGTTTTGTGTTGCCGTGAAATTCAGAAATCGATTTCTGATTCTGTGATTCAGATGTTGGCAGACCAAGTTGAAATGTTAGGTCTGCAAGATTTTTTCGATGTTCAGAAAACGCAAATTATCGGGCAAAACGGTTCACGCTTCACGTTTGCGGGGCTGAAAACTAACATTACTTCGATTAAGTCGATGACGGGCATTGATGTAGTTTGGGTAGAAGAAGGCGAGAATGTTTCAAAAGAAAGTTGGGATATATTGATTCCAACAATTCGTGAAGACGGTTCGCAGATTATTGTGAGCTTTAACCCGAAGAATATTCTTGATGATACCTATCAGCGTTTTGTGATTCATCCGCCTGAGCGGTGTAAATCGGTCTTAGTGAATTGGCAAGACAACCCATATTTTCCGAAAGAATTAATGGAAGATATGGAGCAGATGCGTGAGCGTGATTACGAGCTTTATCGTCACGTTTATGAGGGCGAGCCTGTGGCTGATTCCGATTTAGCCATTATTAAGCCTGTATGGATTGAATCTGCGGTGGATGCGCATCTCAAACTTGGTTTTACTACTAAAGGAATGAAGAAGGTTGGTTTTGATGTGGCAGATGAGGGGGCAGATGCGAACGCGAATGCCTTTGTTCACGGTTCTGTGGTGCTTGGTGTTGAAGTTTGGAAGAATGGCGATGTAATTGATTCCGCCAACCGAACAAATCAAAGTGCGGTCAAATTTAAAGCTGATTTGATTATATTCGATAGTATTGGCGTGGGGGCAGGAGTAAAAGCTCACTTTAAACGCTTGCCAAAATCTTTACAAGTGGAAGGATTTAATGCTGGTGGTGCAGTTGCTTATCCTGAGCGTGAATATATCAAAGACAAAAAGAATCAAGATATGTTTTCGAACATTAAAGCCCAATCTTGGTGGGCGTTGCGAGATAGATTCTATAAAACCTATCGAGCAGTAAAGTATGGGGATGTTTATCCTGACGATGAACTGATAAGCCTATCGAGCAAAATCAAAGAGCTTGAGTATTTGAAAGCAGAATTATCACGTCCTCGTGTTGATTATGACAATAACGGGCGGGTAAAGGTTGAAAGCAAAAAGGATATGAAAAAACGTGGCATACCTTCTCCAAATATGGCGGATGCTTTAGTTATGTGCTACGCCCCGACAAAACCTAAATCACTACTGGATTTATAAGATGAATATTTTAGATGGCATCAAATCACTTGCGCTAAAGTTAGGCAGTAAACAAGACCAGACATATTATGCTCGTGGGCTTAGCTTAACCGATGACTTAATGCAAATCGAAGCATTATGGCGTGATAACTGGATTGCAAATAAGGTTTGTATTAAACGTTCGGAAGATATGGTGCGTAATTGGCGCGATATTTTCTCGAATGACTTGAAATCTGAACAGCTAGACGAGTTCACTAAGCTCGAGCGCCGATTAAAACTGCGTGAGACATTAACTAAAGCATTGCAATGGTCTAGTTTGTATGGGGCGGTGGGTTTATTACTTGTCACTGACACAATTAACATCACTTCGCCATTGCAGCCTACAGAACGATTAAAGCGGTTGATTATCTTACCTAAATGGAAAATCTCACCGACAGGACAACGAGATGACGATGTATTTTCGCCAAACTTTGGTCGATACAGTGAATATACCATTACTGGCGGCACACAATCTGTTTTAGTGCATCATTCTCGCTTGTTAATCATTAATGCCAATGATGCACCTTTATCTGATAACGATATTTGGGGTGTATCAGACCTTGAAAAGATTATTGATGTACTTAAACGCTTTGATAGTGCCTCAGCGAATGTCGGAGACCTTATTTTTGAAAGTAAAATCGATATTTTCAAAATTGCAGGGTTATCTGACAAGATATCTGCAGGCTTAGAAAATGATGTGGCTCACGTTATTTCAGCGGTTCAGTCGATTAAATCAGTAACGAATAGTTTGTTGCTTGATGCGGAAAATGAGTACGACCGAAAAGAATTATCTTTTGGTGGGTTAAAAGACTTACTGACAGAGTTTCGCAATGCGGTGGCAGGTGCGGCAGATATGCCAGTCACCATTTTGTTTGGGCAATCTGTTTCGGGATTGGCAAGTGGAGATGAGGATATTCAAAACTATCACGAATCTATTCATCGATTACAAGAGACAAGATTGCGTCCTGTGCTTGAAGTGCTTGATACATTGCTATGCAATGAATTATTTGGTGCGCAGCCTGATGACTGGTGGTTTGAATTTTTACCATTGACGGTGGTTAAACAAGAACAACAAGTCAATATGCTTAATACCTTTGCTACAGCGGCAAATACGTTAATTCAAAATGGCGTAGTAAATGAATATCAAGTGGCAAACGAACTCCGAGAAAGTGGTTTATTTGCTAATATCTCTGCTGATGACATTGAGGAAATGAAAAATGCTGATGAACTTGCCAGAAATTTTGAAGAACCAGAAGGCGAAAGCACGCAAGTTCAAGCCAGTGAAGATGAGCAAGAGAACGGAGCTTTGGTATAGACAACAGCTTAAGCAGTTCGTCAAAACGATGACCGATGATGTAGAAAGAGCCCTGCAACAACCGAAAGGCTCTTTTTTTATGGATGATGCGAAAGGATTCCAAGCGATTAGTGCAAGAGCGTTGATGAAAGTATTTAGAAAACTACGAAAAATCTGACCGCACTTCACAAGCCGAAAATATTGCCAATGGCTTTGTTAGTCGTGGTGATGCACAAAACCATGCTGAAGTATCAACTAACCTAAAAAATCAAACTGGCATCGATTTATCCACCTAGCACGAGACCAGTCCTCAAAATTAAATGCCGCCTTAACGCAAGTGAGACATGAAGAGGTTGGCATAAAAAAATATATGTGGTCAGCATCGCTTGATGAGCGTGTACGCGAAAGCCATGCGGAAAAAGATGGGCAGATATTTGAATATTCAAATCCCCCTGCTGATACTGGTCATCCTGGGCATGATTTTAATTGTCGATGCGTTCAGATTCCAGTGCTTGATGATGTAGTTAACTTAAAATCAGAAGAAACCGAATTAAGCTACCAGGCCGCAGAACCTAATAAGACAGGGAAAATGGATCTCGATGAGTTATTTGAAAGCTCTATCGGTGGAGGTGGTAATAAGTCATTTTCTAACTTTGGTGGGGTTAATTCTGAATTAATTACATTAGCGAAAGAGAGTATTGGTTTGGATATTACAGATTGGCAACACAGTATTGATGAATCAAGCATCCGACACATATTGAAACAACATGGAAACGAAAAAGCGGAAAATAAACGAGAGCAAAGAGCCGTTACAAAAAAAGACATTTTATTATTGCCTTTGGTTGTCTCCGCATTTGATAGCATTTGATAGCATTGAGTACACTGGGACAAGCGATTCAGGGAATGAAACGTTTTTGATTAAAAAAGAGATTGATGACGAAATATTCAGCGTGCAGGAAGTTAGGAAGAGACACAAGAAGATTGCAGTTAAAACAATGTGGATTAAAAGGAAAAAGAAAGCCACAAGCTCCGCATAGTGCTTGACTCACAAATGGCGTCTGCTTAACGTCCGAAACGTGCTATGCCCTATTGCCTGTGGCTTGGCTTATTTTATCACTCTTAAGATACTAAATTCAACTCGGCCTGAAATTGCCGAATTTTTTATTGGGGTAAATAAATGAAATTTACAGAAAAAACAAATTGAGGAAGAAGAAAAGTCTGGTAGTGAAGAAGGTAAAGAGCCAAAAGGTGAACAACCAACCGAACCAAAAGAAAAACAATCTAAACCCGAAGATAAAAAGGATGAAGAAGTGAATAAAGAAGAGTTTGAAAAACAACTTAAAGCCAAAGATGCAGAAATTCAACAGCTAAAAGATGCACAAGCAAAACGTGACGCAGAAGTAAAACAAGCCGCTGTGTTGGCTGATGCTAAAACTGCATTTAAAGAAGTCAATTTTGCGGATAACGCGACTGTGCGTGAAATCCAAGAAAGTGCGGTAGTTGCGCAGGGCATTTTTACTAAAGATGAGGCAGCCAAATTATCCGATGAGGAAATTTCGGGTGCATATCAAACAGCAAAAGCGGTCGTGGCGAAATTAGCGGATGAACGTAAATCGCTCGGCAATATTTTGCTTGGTGATGCGGAGCCTAAAGCTGCACTAAAAATAGATTTCAACAAAACTTACAACAGTTAGGAGAGTAATTAGATGAGTTACGCTTACGAACAAGCGCCTGCGCGTGCAGGTGAATTAGGTAAACACGTCGGGCAATTTCGGGTTATTAATGGCTATCAATTACGTAAATTTTTTGGTTTCCGCAATTCGCCCAATGCACTGGGATTTAGCCAAAAAAGACTAGGCGGTGTGAATGGTATCGTAAACGAGACTCGCTGTCTGATTCCGTCAGATTATCCGATGATGATTATCGGTTCCTGATTAAATGCAGAATCCTTAAAAACTACCAAATAGGCACGCTACCAAACTTAATTGAGGCATGCCTATTTATTTTCGGAGAAGGTTGTCACATTGTCGATAACTACGATATGACCGTCTCTATCTCTGTTCCAAGTGCGAGCACATCTGATTTTAAGAAATTCGCAATCAATCATTTAGATATATTGCCACGCCAAGCAGGTGTGCAATATCTTTTCAACTTAACATAAGAGGTCATATATGGCATTAGTAAATACGCCAGATGAAAGCATTTTTGCATCATCTGCAAAACGAGGCGAAGTTGATAATTTCCCTGACTTATTGCGTGGATGGGGAATTTGCCTTAAATGAAATTGCACGGGCAACGTTACAACAATATGGGATCGTGCAACTAAGCTCAGCCACTAACAGCGACAGCGAAACCGAAGCTGCAACATCAAAAGCCGTGAAAACCGCCTATGACAAAGCAGTAGAAGCCAAAACTACCGCAGATGGAAAGGTTGGTTTAAATGGTAACGAAAGCATTAATGGCGAGAAAACCTTTGAAAATCGTATTGTGGCAAAAAGAAATATCCGTATTTCAGACAGCCCGCATTATGCTTCACGCGGAGACTATTTAAATATCGGGGCAAACAATGGCGATTGTTGGTTCGAATATAAATTAAGCAACCAAGAGATTGGCACACTTCGTATGCACGCTAACGGCGATTTAACCTACAAACGCCAAAAAATCTACCTAAAAATGGATTGCTGGCAGGCTATCCACAAACGGAAATTGAAAGTTTTTACCGCCAAGAGAAAGAAGCGTTAGCGTGGCAGGCGGATAATTCAACAGAAACCTCAATGCTCACACAAATTGCCCGAAATCGTGGTGTGCCGTTTGAAATATTGGTAGAAAAAGTGATTGAAAAATCCGCTCAGTTTGCCGTCGTGATTGGCATCATTATCGGGCAACGTCAAGCATTTGAAGACCGCTTACTGACATTTAAAACCCCCGAAGAATTAACCGCACTTGAACAGGAGATTGAACAATGGCAATTCCCAACATAAAGAGAAAGACCCTAGGCACCATAAAAATAAAACTAGCCGTTTTTTATACATAATTAAAATGTATTAATGATCGTGTAGAGCTTAATTTTACAATATTTTCCATTAATTATTTCTTTATTATTTGCACATCATTTTTGTTCCTCGTAGAATACGAGCAACCTTACCTTTAAAGTGCGGTGAAAATTAACCGCACTTTTCTTACAGTAAACTATCCTGAGAGATAAACGAGTATGTATCAATTATTCCGTCACGGCATTTTCCAAATGGATGCTGAAAAGGCTCATGATTTCACGATTCAATGCTTGAAATTAGCTGGTAATCCTTTATTTCAACCTATCTTAAAATCTCTTATTCATGCTCCCAAAGGCTTTCCGAAAACGGTAATGGGTGTGAATTTCCCTAATCCCATTGGATTGGCGGCAGGGGCAGATAAAAATGGCGATGCTATTGATGGTTTCGGTGCATTAGGTTTTGGTTTTCTCGAGGTAGGAACAGTCACGCCCGTTGCACAAGATGGGAATGCAAAGCCACGTCAGTTTCGTTTGATTGAAGCTGAAGGCGTTATTAACCGTAATGGCTTTAATAATAATGGCATAGACTATCTTATAGAAAATGTGAAAAACGCCCGTTATAAAGGTGTGATAGGCATCAATATTGGTAAAAATAAATTCACACCTTTGGAACAAGGCAAAGATGATTATATTTTCTGTTTGAACAAAGCCTATAACTATGCAGGTTATATTACGGTGAATATTTCATCTCCCAATACACCAGATTTGCGTCAATTACAATATGGTGATTATTTCGATGATTTATTGCGAAGCATCAAGGATCGTCAGGCTATTTTGGCAAACCAATACAATAAATATGTGCCGATTGCGGTAAAAATTGCACCAGATTTAACGGAAAGTGAATTAGTGCAAATTGCGGATACATTGGTTCGTCATAAAATGGATGGCGTTATTGCAACGAATACCACGGTTTCTCGTGATACGGTTATGGGGATGAAAAATGCCGAACAGCAAGGCGGATTAAGTGGAAAGCCGTTGCAGCATAAAAGCACGGAGATTATTAAGCGATTACATCAAGAACTGAAAGGTCAGATTCCGATTATTGGTAGCGGCGGCATTGATGGGTTGCAAAATGCACAAGAGAAAATTGAGGCTGGTGCCGAGTTGTTGCAAGTTTATTCAGGATTGATTTATCACGGTCCAAAATTAGTAAAAGAATTAGTAAAAAATATTAAATAATGACAAAAAAATACGATTTACATTGTCATAGTACCGCATCAGATGGAGTGTTGAGTCCAACTGAATTAGTGCATCGTGCTTATGCACAAGGTGTGAACGTGCTGGCATTATGCGATCACGATACGATTGCGGGCATTGATGAAGCTGAGATTGCAGCGAAAGAAGTAGGCATTGAATTGATTACTGGAGTAGAAATTTCGACAAATTGGGAAGGGCGAGGGATTCATATTGTAGGATTAAACTTCGATAAAACTCATCCAAAAATGACCGCACTTTTGCAAAGTCAAAAAGCATTACGGGAAAAAAGAGCGGTGGAAATTGGCGATAAATTAGAAAAAGCAGGGATTCCTAATGCTTATGACGGAGCAAAAGCCTTAGCCGATGGCGAGGTTACGCGTGCTCATTACGCACGTTATTTGGTGCAGATTGGTAAGGTATCTAATGATGGTCAGGCCTTTAAACGCTATTTAGGGCAAGGAAAATCAGCATTTGTTAAAGCTGAATGGGCTGATATTCCCACAGCGATTGAGACAATCCATGCCGCAGGCGGTATAGCTATTATTGCGCATCCATTACGTTATAACATGACGGGGAAATGGGTGCGTAAGCTGATAGTCGATTTTAAGGCTTGGGGCGGTGATGGCATGGAAATGGCGGATTGTGGTCAGGCAAAAGATCAGCGTCAAATGCTTGCTCGTTGGTCAAAAGAATTTGATCTGTTGGGATCCGTTGGCTCCGATTTTCATTTCCCTTGTGGCTGGATTGAGTTAGGAAAAAATTTAGATTTAGTTGATAGCGTTATCCCAGTTTGGGAAAAATTTTAGTCAGATAGAGAATGTTCAAATAATAAATACCTGTTTCCTTGATAATAATTTATTCGGAAACAGGTATTTTTTATGGTGCAAAATATAAAAAACTGAATTTATCCTTGAGCTTTTTTTTGACTATCTAATAAATAATTTGGCGGTAATTCAGGTGTAGAATCTTGTTCATCAAAGGATTCAATTTCAGGTTTGAGATAAAATTCCGCCGCTTCATGATTGCTTTTCGTTTTGCCTAATAATTGTGGCTGAAGTTTTACAAAAGTGCTATTCGGTGCAAGCCAAATGCCGATAAATGCTTGATTAAATTTAGCATCAAAATCGTGTTCCAAAACAGTATCATTTAATACAAAGTAACCTTTATCGGGTAAGGCAATATAGTTCAAAATATCGTTTGGGGAAAAATCAGGAAAGGTCGCTTGCATTTCTTTTAGCCAGCTTTGAGTATCGCCATCATTAAGTTTTAAGGTTTCAATTTCTTTAATCAGGGTAATCGCAAAATTTTTTCCTTCAATGGGTTTTTCATATTTGAAAGAGAGCATTAATGGACGTTCATTTTCTTGATAAGTGCCAGTTTCAGAAAATAAACCAATGGTATAAACATGGAACGGCCCCCAAGTGTATTCGGCATTTCCGATGGGTTGCCAATGGGCAAAAGGTGCGGCAGAAAAAAACGTTATCATTGCCACAAAAAGGGATTTCATTTTCATAATAAATTGCCGTGAATAAAATTGTGTTGATTATAACAAACCGCATCAAAAAACAAATGAAAAACGAGTAAAAAGGCGAGTAATTTTACTCGCCTTTAATATTACTGATGTTAATTTATGCGGTGAATTATTTTAGGCTACCCACCATATCTTCTGGGCGAACCCATTTATCAAAATCTTCGGCAGAAACTAAGCCTAAATTAATTGCTTCTTCACGCAATGTTGTGCCATTTTTGTGCGCCGTTTTTGCAATTTTAGCTGCGTTTTCATAGCCAATATGCGTATTAAGTGCGGTCACCAACATTAATGAATTTTCAAGTTGTTGTTTAATGCGTGGATAGTTTGGTTCAATACCCACTGCACAGTGTTCATCGAAAGATACGCAAGCATCGCCCAATAATTGAGCGGATTGTAAGAAGTTTGCAATCATCACAGGGTTGAACACATTTAATTGGAAGTGACCTTGTGAACCCACAAATGCGATGGTGGTGTCGTTACCAAATACTTGTGCGCAGACCATTGTCATCGCTTCGCATTGAGTTGGGTTTACTTTACCTGGCATGATTGAAGAACCTGGCTCATTTTCAGGAATTAAAATTTCGCCAATTCCTGAACGAGGCCCTGATGCTAATAGGCGAATATCGTTCGCAATTTTAAATAAACTCATTGCTAATTGACGTAATGCACCGTGAGTTTCAACAATTGCATCGTGTGCTGCTAATGCTTCAAATTTATTATCTGCAGTAACAAAAGGGAGAGCTGTGAATTTCGCAATGTAATCTGCCACTTTCACATCATAGCCTTTCGGCGTGTTCAAACCTGTACCAACCGCAGTGCCACCCAACGCTAATTGACTTAAATGTGGAAGAGTATTTTTTAATGCTTTTAAACCGAAATCTAATTGAGCAGCATAAGCTGAAAATTCTTGACCTAATGTGAGTGGCGTTGCATCCATTAAGTGAGTGCGGCCAATTTTTACCACGTTTTTGAAGGCTTCAGATTTTGCTGCAAAAGTTTTTTGTAAACGTTCAACACAAGGAATGGTATGTTCAACTACTTTTTTATATGCCGCAATGTGCATTGCCGTTGGGAAAGTATCGTTTGAGGATTGTGATTTATTCACATCATCATTTGGATGAATGATTGATTTTTCGCCTAATTTTCCACCGTTTAGCACATGCGCACGATTTGCAACCACTTCGTTCACATTCATATTGGATTGTGTACCAGAACCGGTTTGCCAAATAACGAGTGGGAATTGATTGTCTAATTTATTTGCTAAAATTTCGTCACAAGCTTGAGCAATTAAATCACGTTTTTCAAGAGGTAATACACCCAAATCATGATTAGCAAATGCAGCTGCTTTTTTCAAATAGCCAAAAGCTTCGATAATTTCATGTGGCATTGATGCGGCAGGGCCAATTTTAAAGTTATTGCGTGAACGTTCAGTTTGTGCAGCCCAGTATTTATCTGCTGGAACTTGAACTTCACCCATTGTGTCTTTTTCAATACGAAATGCCATTCTGTACTCCTATAAATTGAATGAAAATTAAAACGCAAGTGATTTTAACACTTCCGAGTTATGAGTGGAACGTAACAAAAACGTTAAAAATCAGTTTTGTGACATAGATCATAAAAGCGCGGTGGATTTTCAGACATTTGTAATAATGCATATTTAATTATTTATTTTTTAGGGTTTTTTCGTTAAAATTTTACCCTTTTTATAGGGTAAGATTGAGAAAATAACGGGGCTAAAATGGCAAAAACTGCACAATTTTATATTCTTACGGAAAATTGTACTTTAACTGTCGAAGAAATAGCCTGTAATCTTGCTGCTTCAATATGGCGTTCAGGGAAAAAAGTACTAATTAGTTGCGAAAGTGAGAGCCAAGCATTAGAAATTGATGAACTTTTGTGGCAACGAGATCCCAGTGAATTTGTTCCGCATAATTTATCAGGGGAGGCAACACAATATCCCACACCTATTGAAATTTCATGGCTTGGGAAACGAAATTTACAACGCCGTGATGTGTTAATTAATTTGCAACAAGAAATCCCAGATTTTAGCCATAGTTTTACCCAAATTATTGATTTTGTGCCGAAAGATGACGTCTTAAAAACACAAGCCCGAGAACGTTATAAACAATTACGTCTGCAAGGTTGGAATCTTTCTACTGAAAACGTGGGTTAATAAATGAACGATATTGCCTTTTATCAACGCTTTCAATTTTGAGTATTGAGCAGTAGGTTTTGAATTAATTAAAGCGTTATTTTCAGTTTGGATGAAAGAGAAAATGAATCACGAGGTGGTTATCTTTCAAAAAACTGATGGCAAGATAGTCGAGTATTATCCAGATGGTTCGGAAAAAATTGTGGGTTATGCAAAATAAAGCGATTTTTTATTGTGGAACAAATGGTTCGGGAAAAGTACTTTACGTTCTTTTAACCAAGATACTGTGCAAATTGTGATTGATTCTGATCATATTGCAATGCAGATTAATCCTCTAAATCCAAGACTTGCTGATATTGATGCAGGCAGAAAAGCGATAGGGCTATTTCGTTTTGCTATTAAGCAACATATTGATTTTTCCATGGAATCGACACTTTCAGGTAATTCAATTATTCAGAGAATAAAGAAAGCTAAAGAAAATGGCTTTTATGTTCGATTAAATTATATTGGCTTTGATAAAGTTTCTATTAATTTAGATCGTGTAAAAGCAAGGGTTAAAACAGGTGGTCATTTTATTAATGAGCAAACCATTCGACAACGTTTTAATATCAGCTGAGAGAATTTAATAACAGCTATTTTATTTTGTGATGAAGCGTTAATTTATGATAACTCGGGTGAAATGCCTGGAGTTATTTTTCATTTTTATGATAAGAGAATTACGCAAATTGCTGAGGAATTAATTGAGTGGTATAAATTATTATTGATGAGATTTTATTGTTAGGGTTTAAAATTAGTGAGTAAAGAGATTTCATTTTATGAAAACTACACGAATAAAATTTTATTAAATAGTTCTTTGAAAGAAAAATAAAACTATTTTTTAGTTCAGGAGATTTTTAATGGAAAAACTAAAGTTTATTGATTTTTGTGCAGGTATTGGTGGGGGGCGATTAGGCTTAGAGCTTAACGGAATGGAATGTATTGCTCATAGCGAAGTCGATCTTAATCCTGCAAAAACATATGAAATATTTTTTAATGATAGTCTTAATTTAGGTGATTTAACTCAACTTGCTCCAAAATCTTTACCTGATTTTGATTTAATGATTGCAGGATTTCCTTGCCAAACATTTTCTATCATTGGGAAAAGAGATGGTTTTCTAGATGATAGAGGGCAAATAATATATTATTTAAGCAATATTTTGAAAGTGAAAAAAGTACCATTTTTTATTTTAGAAAATGTTAAGGGATTAGTAAATCATAACCAAGGTGAAACTTTAAAATCAATCTTAGAAATATTAGAAGGTTGTAACTATGATGTGTATTATAAAGTACTAGATAGTCAATTTTATGGTACGCCACAGATGAGAGAACGGATCTATTTTGTTGGAATAAGAAAAGATATACATCATTCTGATTATATCTTTCCTGAGCCTAAAAGCAATAATGGAAATGAGTTGTCAAATTATTTAATTGGGGATGGTAAATATAAATTTTTGATAAATAAAACTTTTGAAAATTATATTAATAATAAATACAATAAGGATAGAATAAGTTTAGATCAAATATATGAGAAAAATTATCAGGTAATAGATTGGAGACAGTCAGATTTACGGATCTATGAAAATAAAATACCAACGCTTAGAACTGGTAGGCACGGGATTTTATATGTCAAGGATAATCAATTATATAAGTTAAGTGGTTACGAGGCTCTATTATTGCAAGGATTTCCGAAAGAGATTGCTCAAAAAGCCATTGATTATAAATTACCCGATAGTAAGATTTTATCCCAAGCTGGAAATGCGATGACGGTTAATGTAATACAGAAAATCGCAGAAAAATTACTAATCTCTATAAATAAAGGTAAATAAAATGAATCTGGTAGAATTAGGATCTAAAACAGCTAAAGATGGTTTTAAAAACGAAAAAGATATTGCAGATAGATTTGAAAATTGGAAAGAGAATTCAGAAGCCCAAGATTGGTTAGTTACAATGGGACATAACTTAGATGAAATCAAATCTGTTAAAGCTGTTGTATTAAGTGGATATAAATCAGATATAAATGTTCAAGTTTTAGTTTTTTATAAAGACGCGTTAGATATTCATAATATTCAAGTTAAGCTCGTTAGTAATAAACGTGGTTTTAATCAGATAGATAAACACTGGCTTGCTCATTATCAGGAAATGTGGAAGTTTGATGATAATCTATTAAGAATATTAAGACATTTTACGGGTGAACTTCCTCCATATCATTCAAATACAAAAGATAAGCGAAGAATGTTTATGACAGAATTTTCCCAAGAAGAGCAAAATATCGTTCTTGATTGGTTAGAAAAGAACAGAGTTCTTGTGCTAACCGATATATTAAGAGGAAGAGGCGATTTTGCCGCTGAATGGGTGCTTGTAGCACAAAAAGTAAGTAATAATGCAAGATGGATATTGAGAAATATTAATGAGGTTTTACAACACTATGGTTCAGGCGATATTTCTCTTTCCCCAAGAGGCTCTATTAACTTTGGTCGAGTAACTATTCAAAGAAAAGGGGGCGATAATGGTAGAGAAACCGCAAATATGTTGCAATTCAAAATTGATCCAACAGAGTTATTTGATATTTAGAAATTAGTAAAGTAAGTAAAAGAGTAAACAATGACAAAAAACCTCCAAATGGTAGACCGTTTTAATCCGTCTGCGGTAGAACAAGCCCTTTATCAACATTGGGAAGAAAGCGGTTATTTTAAACCGTCTGAAAATGAAAATGCGCCGAGCTATTGCATTGCAATTCCGCCGCCGAACGTAACAGGTTCCCTGCACATGGGACACGCATTCCAACAAACCTTAATGGATACCTTAATCCGTTTTAACCGTATGGAAGGGCATAACACCTTATGGCAAGCGGGGACAGACCACGCGGGTATTGCGACCCAAATGGTGGTGGAACGTAAAATTGCGGCTGAAGAAGGCAAAACTCGCCACGATTATGGTCGCGAAGCGTTCATCAATAAAATTTGGGATTGGAAAGCTTATTCAGGTGGCACAATCAGCCAACAAATGCGCCGTTTAGGGAACTCAATCGACTGGGAACGAGAGCGTTTCACTATGGACGATGGTTTATCGAATGCAGTAAAAGAAGTGTTTGTTCGTTTGCACGAAGAAGGTTTGATTTACCGTGGCAAACGCTTAGTAAACTGGGATCCAAAACTTCACACCGCAATTTCTGATTTAGAAGTGGAAAATAAAGAGAGCAAAGGTTCCCTTTGGCATTTCCGTTATCCGTTAGCAAACGATGCAAAAACGGCAGATGGTAAAGATTATTTAGTGGTCGCAACCACACGTCCAGAAACTATGTTGGGCGATACGGCGGTGGCAGTTCATCCAGAAGATGAGCGTTATCAATCTTTAATTGGTAAAACTGTTGTTCTACCACTGGCTAATCGTGAAATTCCGATTATTGCCGATGAATATGTGGATCGTGAATTCGGTACAGGTGTGGTGAAAATCACCCCAGCACACGATTTCAACGACTATGAAGTGGGTAAACGTCATAATTTACCAATGGTAAATGTATTGACGCTGAACGCAAATATTCGTGATGAAGCGGAAATTATCGGTACTGACGGCAAACCACTTGCTGGCTATGAAGCGACAATTCCTGCGGATTACCGTGGCTTAGAGCGTTTCGCTGCGCGTAAGAAAATTATCGCAGATTTTGAAGCGCTGGGTTTATTAGACGAAATTAAACCACACGATTTGAAAGTGCCTTATGGCGACCGTGGCGGTGTGCCGATTGAGCCGATGTTAACCGACCAATGGTATGTGAGTGTGAAGCCGCTTGCTGATGTGGCGATTAAAGCAGTGGAAGACGGCGAAATCCAATTCGTGCCGAAACAATATGAAAACCTTTACTTCTCTTGGATGCGTGATATTCAAGATTGGTGTATTTCTCGCCAACTTTGGTGGGGACACCGTATTCCAGCGTGGTATGACGCGGAAGGCAATGTTTATGTCGCACGTAACGAAGAAGAAGTGCGGTCAAAATATAACTTAGATTCTGCGGTTGAACTCAAACAAGATGAAGATGTGTTAGATACGTGGTTCTCATCAGGTTTATGGACGTTCTCTACCTTAGGTTGGCCAGAGCAAACCAAAGAACTCAAAATGTTCCATCCAACGGATGTGTTAATTACAGGCTTTGACATCATTTTCTTCTGGGTTGCACGTATGATTATGTTTACGATGCACTTCATAAAAGATGAAAACGGCAAACCACAAGTGCCATTCAAAACCGTGTATGTAACAGGCTTGATCCGTGATGAACAAGGTCAAAAAATGTCGAAATCGAAAGGCAACGTGCTTGATCCGATCGATATGATTGACGGTATTAGCCTTGAAGATTTACTTGAAAAACGTACTGGCAACATGATGCAGCCGCAATTAGCAGAGAAAATTGCTAAAGCAACGCGCAAAGAATTTGCTGAAGGTATTGCGGCTCACGGTACAGATGCATTGCGTTTCACATTAGCGGCATTGGCCTCAAACGGTCGTGACATTAACTGGGATATGAAACGTTTAGAGGGCTACCGTAACTTCTGTAACAAATTATGGAATGCAAGCCGTTTCGTCTTAACGAATGAAAAATTAGATTTAAGCCAAGGCGAGATCGAATTCTCATTAGCGGATCGTTGGATTCAATCTGAATTCAATCGCACAGTGGAAACTTTCCGTAATTCATTAAGCCAATATCGTTTCGACCTTTGTGCCAATGCGATTTATGAGTTTACTTGGAACCAATTCTGCGACTGGTATTTAGAATTGACTAAACCAGTATTTGCAAATGGCAATGCAGCACAAATCCGTGCGGCAAGCCAAACTTTGGTTCACGTGTTAGAGAAATTATTACGTTTAGCCCATCCGCTCATTCCATTTATTACCGAAGAAATTTGGCAAAAAGTAAAAGGATTTGTGAGCATTACTGCTGACAGCATTATGTTACAACCTTTCCCACAAGTGGAAGAGAGCGGCTTTGATCCAGAAGCAGAAGCTGAAATTGAGTGGTTAAAAGAAGTGATTGTTGCGATACGTAATATTCGTGCAGAAAGCAACATCGCACCAAGCAAAGGCTTAGATCTGTTATTCCGTAATTTAAGTGCAGAAAATGCAAAAATTCTCGAAAAACAGACCGCTCTTTTAAAAGCCATGGCGAAATTAGACAACGTTCAAGTGTTAGCCACAAACGAAACAGCACCACTTGCGGTAGCGAAACTCGTGGGCAATGCTGAATTGCTTGTGCCAATGGCTGGCTTTATCAATAAAGAAGCAGAGCTTGCCCGTTTAACCAAAGAGATTGAAAAATATCAAAACGAAGTTAAACGCATCGAGAATAAACTTAGCAATGAAGCTTTTGTGGCTAAAGCACCTGAAGCAGTGATTGCGAAAGAACGCGAAAAACAAGCGGAATACCAATCTGGATTAGAAAAAATCCAAGAGCAGTATAAGGCGATTGAGGCGTTGTAAAAACATAAAGAGTAGGCATTATGCCTACTTTTTATTTTTGATTTAGTCCTAAAAAATCTCCAACTTCATGTTCGAGTTGGCTCATTGTGATCAGAGCCTCTTGGGTTTTCTTAGCTTCATCTTCATCAATAACACTCATTGCAAAGCCCACATGAACAAGCACCCATTTGCCAAGTAAATCGGCTGGATTTCTCGTGCAGATTAGTGAAATATTTACTTCACGTTGTACGCCACATACATCTACTGTGGCAAGTTGAAGAGAATTTTCATCAATTTTGACAATTTGACCGGAACGCCTAAACACATAATATTTTTACTCCTATTAGTATTTAAGCTAAAATTTAGTGATTTCTATGTTATTAAAATTAATAAATATTATTAAAAACTAACCGCACTTTTTCTTGATCTTTTACGCCCGCAGAACTTTCCACCCCAGAATTAAGATCTAAACCTAAGCAACCTTGCGCAATGGCTTGTTCTACATTGTTTGGTGAGATACCTCCAGCTAAAATAATCTTGTGTTTAAGATTTTCAGGAATTAATGACCAATCAAAAGTTTTTCCTGTGCCACCTTGTTGGTTCGCTGTTTGGCTATCAAAAATATAACGATCCACATTCAAATCATCGGTAAAATCGACCGTACTTTGGGCTTCAGTATTGACCGAAATCGCTTTCCAGATTTGCGTGTTTTTTGGTAGTTGCTGGCGAAGTGCGGTAATAAATGCTTCAGTTTCTGCACCATGTAATTGCACCGCATAAAGCTGCAACTGGTTGGCTATTTTGACGATAAAGTCAATTTCTTGATTCTGAAAAACACCAACAAATCGAAGTGGCGCAGCGGTTACTAATTCTTGCGCTTGGCGTAAACTCACACAACGTTTTGAATGTTCTACGAAGATTAATCCGCCGTAAAGTGCCCCGTTTTCGTAAACGATTTTGACATCTTGCGTGCGTGTTAAACCGCATACTTTATTTTCTCCAAAAATCACCGAGCGAACCGCATTATTCAAATCTTGGTTGCCCATTAAGCTACTCCCAATTAAGAAACCATGCGCCACCTTTTGTAATTGATGAATTTGCTTGTGATTGTAAATGCCTGATTCGCTAATAATACGTACATCAGCAGGGATTCGGTCGGCGTATTTTTCAGTGAGTTTAACAACACGATTTAAATCCACAGTTAAATCGTGCAAGTTACGATTATTAACACCAATGATTTTCGCACCAAGCGCAAGGGCGCGTTCAAATTCTTCTTCATTGCTGGTTTCTGTCAATACGCCCATGCCAAGAGAATGTGCAAGCTCTGCCAGCACACGATAAGTTTCATCATTTACCACAGAAAGCATTAATAAAATCGCATCCGCTTGATAGTAGCGAGCAAGGTAAACTTGATATTCGCTAATCATAAAATCTTTGCAAAGCACAGGTTGGCTCACGATACCGCGAACTAACGGCAAGAACTCAAAATTGCCTTGGAAGTATTTTTCATCTGTCAGAACAGATACAGCAGAGGCATAATGTTTATAGACATTGGCGATCTCTTCCAAATTAAATTCAGCACGAATTAATCCCTTAGAAGGGGAGGCTTTTTTACATTCCAAAATGTAAGCGGGCTTTTGATGCGTGCCTTTTGCTAACGCATCATAAAAAGAGCGGTCAGAGTTTTGAATGTTTTGTTTAAATTGTGAAAGGGGAAATTCCTTTTCTTTTGCTTTAACCCATCGCGCTTTGTCTAAGATGATTTTTTGTAGCACCGTAGCGGAATCAATGGGTTTGGTAAAATCTTGAGTAATCATCATTTTTCTTCTTATTGTGGTGTATCAAATTAGCTTTTTATTAATATGTGGTTAATTTCTGTAATGTTTTAAAGGCGTTACCTGATGCAAGATGCGCCAATACATTTTGCACATTTTGTTTTAAATCATCGTAACCGAATAATTTCAATAATAATGCCGTATTTGCAGCCACCGCATTAGCATGTTCAGCCTTTCCTTTACCTTGTAAAAGTGCGGTCAGATATTGGGTATTTTCTTGTGGTTCACCACCGCGAAGACTTTCGAGGGATTGCGTTTTTAAGCCAAAATCTTCAGGCGTTAAAGTGAAATATTCAATTTTGCCATTTTTAATTTCTGCCACTTGTGTTTCGCCGTGCAATGCGACTTCATCTAAGCCAGAACCATGTACAACAAAGGAATGTTGATGTTCTAAGGCAACTGCGGTTTCAGCATAGGTTTTTACTAATTCAGGTGCATATACGCCAAGTAAATGATAAGTTGGGCGAGCAGGATTGATAAGCGGCCCTAAAATATTAAAGATAGTGTGCGTTTTTAAAGTGGCACGGACTGGCGCAACATGACGGAAGCCAGAATGATATTGTTGAGCAAATAAAAAACAGACACCAATTTCATCTAACGCTTGTCGAGCTTGCTCTGGTGTGACGTTCACATTAACGCCAAGTGCGGTAAGCACATCGCTAGCACCTGATTTACTCGACACGCTACGATTGCCATGTTTTGCCACTTTTGCTCCCATTGATGCCGCAACAATCGCACTGGCAGTGGAAATATTAATAGTGTTTTGTCCATCACCACCTGTTCCCACAATATCCGCAAAAGGATAATCTGGACGTGGAAATACTTTGGCATTTTGTAATGAGGCGGCAACGGCACCAGTAATTTCTTCAGTATTTGCTCCCCGCACTTTTAAAGCAATAAGCATTGCAGCAATTTGTTCATTGGAAAGCTCACCTTGGATGACTGCATTAAAAAGTGCGGTACTTTCTGAGGTTGAAAGTGAATGTCCGCTATAAAGTTGTTCTAATAATTGGTTGTGTTGCATAGTCTATTCCTGTTTTTCTTTGTATATGGATTTATTAATTTTCTATATTTTATTAAACATAAATATCGTAATCTAAATCGCGTGCCTCATCACCTGTCATTCCTCGGAAACCCCAGCAATGGGCAGGCTGTTCTTTAATCGTAATTTCCACATCGTGAGCTCGAATGCCGAGTTTGTACTCTAATTCGCTAAATAGCATTTTTATCAAGCGTTTTTTTGTGCCTTCCATACGACCAGCCATCAGGTTAATTTCGATGACGGTGTAATCATCGCTACGATCAAAAGGGTAGTAAAAATCTTCTTTTTCTAAACACAAAAAGCGAATCGCGTGCTTGCCTTTTGGAATGTCTAATCCGAGATGAAGACTGTTATAAATTACTTCCGCGAGTTGTTCACGACGTGGTGCGAGTTTGGATTTAAGTCCGAATACAGTGATCATTTTTTCTCCTTTAAAGTGCGGTTAAAAATCACCGCACTTTTTTCTGTCTTATCTATTTAACAACCATTCAATTGATTGTTGTAATAATTGCGAACCTTGCACAGTTAAAATACTTTCAGGGTGAAATTGGAATGCACAAATGGGTAAATCACGATGACGAATTGCCATGATAATGCCATTATATTCTGCATTGACGATAAATTCTTTTGGTAAATCTTGTCCCATTAAAGAATGATAACGCGCCACAGGCATTGGATTAGCAAGATCTTTAAACATCGCTTCGTTATCATGGCAGATACGAGAAACTTTACCATGCAACACTTCGCCAGCGTGAACAACCTTACCACCAAAGACTTGAATCAACGCTTGATGACCTAAACAAATTCCAATAATCGGTACTTGATTTTTTAAGCGTTCGATCAATGGCAGCAAAATCCCCGCTTCTGATGGTGTTCCTGGCCCTGGAGAAAGTGCAAGAACGGTATCTGGTGTATTGAGTGCGGTTTCTACCAGTTTTTCTAAGTCGCAGTCATTACGATAAATTGTGACGTTGTGACCTAATACACGAAATTGATCCACAAGATTATAAGTAAAGGAATCGAAGTTATCTAAAAATAAAATATTAGCCATAATAATTCTTCCTTATTTTGCTTGTGTATTAACTTGACGAATTGCTTTTAAGACAGCCACTGCTTTATGGCGTGTTTCATCAGCTTCCATTTGTGGATCAGAATCCAATACTTCACCGCAACCTGCTTGTACATGGGCTATCCCATTTTGTACGAAAGCAGAACGAATCACGATACAGGTATCAAAATGTCCATCAGACGTGAGATAACCCACCGCACCACCGTAACTATGGCGTTTTTGTTGCTCAAATTGATAAATAAGCTGCATTGCTTTGATTTTTGGCGCACCAGTTAAGGTGCCCATATTCATACAGGCTTGATAGGCGTGAAGCGCATCTAACTCAGGGCGTAATTTACCCACCACACGAGACACTAAATGCATAATGTGAGAATAGCGATCCACCTGCATTAATTCTGCCACTTTACGGGTACCACTTTGGCAAACTCGAGCAATGTCGTTACGCGCTAAATCAACTAACATTAAATGTTCTGCTTGTTCTTTATGATCAAGGCGAAGTTCTAGTTCTAAACGCACATCCAATTCAGGATCGATGTTGCCGTGAGCATCAAAACCACGAGGGCGTGAACCTGCGATTGGGTAAATTTCTAACTGACGATTTTCTGGCGCATATTTCAGCGCACTTTCTGGCGATGCACCAAACAAAATAAAGTCTTCATCATTCATATAGAACATATAAGGGCTTGGATTATTTTGTTTGAGTTGGGCATAACTGGCTAATGTATTCGGGCAAGCAAGGGAAAAACGACGAGAAGGCACAATTTGGAAAACATCTCCAATATTAATATGGTGTTTTAAGGCTTTTACGATACCAGTAAATTCAGGATCTTCAAAGTTTGTTTTAACTTCATCACTTGCCGCTTTAATAGAAAGAACGTGATCAATATTTTTTAGTTTTTGTGCGATGGAAAGGGAGGTTTTCGCAATATTGACTTGTTCTTCTTGAGCAAAACAGAAACTTTTAAGTGTCGCTTGTTGATTTTGATGGTCGATAGTAATGAGGTGTTCAGCAAGATAGAAACTGTAATCAGGGCAGTTGATACCATCATTTTTCAATGTAATACCATTCATTGGAATAAAATTTGCGACGAGATCGTAAGCAAATAATCCGCCTAAGAAAATAGGCGTTTGGCTATATTGATAAAGACTAGAAATAACACGCAGTCCATCAAAAATAGTTGCAGACTGTAATTTGCTATCTTCATCGAGTTGATTATCAAGTGGCGAAAATTGTACAGAAAATTCGTTTTCAAAATTGACCGCACTTATTTTTCCAAGAGCGGTTAATTTTGGATGAATTTCTTTTAAAACTTGTTTTCCATTCTTATTTAAAGCTTTAAATGTGACGTTGTGACCTAAACAAGTTATCTTAACCGCAGCATTAACTAAAATAAGACTTTGTAAACTATTTTTACTCCCTATTTCGGCAGAGTCGAGTAGAAGAGAATTTGAATTAGGTTGGCAAAGTGTATTAAAAATAGCGGTGGTATCAGCATAATAGGGAATTGATTGAGCTGTCACCGCAATAAAGGCTTGAGTTTGAATGTTCATATTTATCCTTTTGGAAAATTTTGTACTATTAAACTAGTACAAAAGAAATAAGTCAAGCCTGATTTTTATTTTTTATACTTTTTGATTAAAAATTGTATTTTTTATTCCTTTGCCCAAGGGCGACCTCCATAATATTCTATATTTTGCTGATTTATCACTTCTAATATTTGTGCAGAAATATTATTGTTATCTTCATCTAACAAGGATAATTGAGGAAAAACACGACGAACAGCAATTAGTTTATTGAAATCTGCCCTATATTTAACGGTATATTTTCCTGAAGTTTGACCTATTAACCCCAAACTTTTTAAGGCAGATAAAAAGCTGCGATCACCAATTAATGGCGTGTTCCAACTATATGAAGTTTTTTGTGCAATCTCACGAGGTACGGCGTAACAATAAGATTACGAGATGTAATTATGCAATAGAAAATATTTTTGGAAAATTTGGAATAAAATAATCTGGCAGACACATTATTTTAAATAAAAGATCTGCCAGATTTGATAATCTATAATTAGGCTTTAGTAGAGAGATTACCTAAATCCTTATCGATTAGGAACAAGCCTTTGCCATCTTCTCCAAGAAAATTTAATTTATCTAAAATACTACTAAATAATTTTTCTTCTTCATGTTGTTCTTCCACATACCATTGTAAGAAATTAAATGCAGAGTAGTCTTTTTCTTCAAAGGTTTTACCTACTAATTCATTGATTTTACTGGTAATTAATTTTTCATGCTCATAGGTAGTTTCAATTATTTCTTTTAATGATTTATATTCATGTGCAGGTGCTTCAATTGCAGAAATTACAGCAAGTGAGCCAGTTTCATTTAAATAAGTAAATAATTTACGCATATGTTGCATTTCTTCAGCAGCATGAACTGATAAGAATTTTGCAGTGCCTTCAAAGCCTTGCTGATCGCACCAAGCACTCATTTGTAAATATAAATTAGAAGAATAAAACTCTAAATTCATTTGATCGTTTAATAGTTTTACTACATTTTCTGATAACATACTATTTTCTCCTATCTATTCCAAAGTTGCGAGTTCACGATCAATAAAGAATAATCCTTTACCATCTTCGCCAACAAGATTAAATCTATCAATAATTCCACTAAATAATTTTTCTTCTTCATGCTGTTCTGCTACATACCACTGCAGGAAGTTAAAAGTAGAGTAGTCTTTGCTTTCAAAAGTAACTTCAACTAATTCATTGATTTTTGACGTGACTAATTTTTCATGTTCTAAAGTTATTTCAAAAACTTCTCTTAATGAAGAATAATCATGTTTAGGTGCATCAATTTTTCCTAAAATAGGCATACCACTAGTTTCACTTACATAATTAAACAGTTTTTGCATATGTTCTAATTCTTCATCAGCATGACGAAGTAAGAAGGTAGCAGCCCCCTCATAACCGTGTTTTGAACACCATGCACTCATTTGTAAATAAACATTAGAAGAGTAGAATTCTAAGTTAATTTGGTCGTTCAGCTTGTTTATGATTATTTGATTAAGCATAACTAATTCCTTTCCATTTTGATTGATAAAATGCAATAAAGCGTAATTTGCGGCAATCATTTTAAATTCACAAATGATAATTGCAAGTTTTTTATCAAAAATTTTGATATAACTAATTAATTTTAAAAAGAAAAATAAAAAGCAATTATTATCATTTACATAATTCTATATAAATTAAATATGACGTTGTCACAATAAAACTAACAAATTTTAAATTAGTATTAGATATGTCTTTATTTTCCTCCTTAGATTTGGATGAAAATTTAGATTATCGAGTAAACATGAAAACTTACCAACTTTTATTAAACCTAAAGATCGTTATCAATTAATTGACAAATGTAATATCATTCTGCTAGAAAAACACGGTCAAATTTACCTGTACTTTTCTTATAACTACTTTCTTTTGATTATCCATTTAAAATTTTTCATATTGTCATCAAACTGTCACAATTATTTTCTACACTTCGCTACGCAATCTAAATAACACTCAAGGAGAATTTGTTATGTTTATGCATAAAATGAAAAAAAATCTTATTATCGTTTTAACCTTAGGTACGTTACCTTTTGCTCAAGCTAATAGCATCACTGGTGCTGGAGCGTCTTTCCCTTATCCAATTTATGCGAAGTGGGCATCTTTATATGAGAAAGAAACTGGGAATAAAGTTAATTATCAATCCATCGGTTCGGGCGGCGGACAACAGCAAATTATTGCAAAAACGGTTGATTTTGGTGCCTCTGACGATCCGATGAAATCCGAATTATTACAACAACACCAACTAGTCCAATTCCCTGCGGTTATCGGTGGTATAGTGCCTGTTGTTAATTTGCCTGAAATTAAACCTGGTAAATTAAAGTTATCAGGTAAGCTGTTAGCAGAAATCTTCCTTGGTAAGATTAAAAAATGGAACGATCCTGACTTAGTTGCATTAAATCCAACGCTTCCTTTACCAAATAAAAACATTATTGTGATTCATCGTTCAGACGGCTCTGGAACAACATTTGGCTTCACTAATTATCTATCTAAAGTTTCGAACGATTGGAAAAATCAAGTTGGTGAAGGTAAATCAGTGAAGTGGTTAACAGGTCAAGGTGGAAAGGGGAATGAGGGAATTGCTTCTTATGTTCGCCAAATGAAATACACCATTGGTTATGTAGAGTATGCCTATGCCAAACAAAATCAGCTTGCTTGGATTTCATTACAAAATCAAGCAGGGCAATTTGTACAGCCTTCTAATGAAAGTTTCATGGCAGCTGCTAGTCACGCAAAATGGCACGAAAAGGCGGGAATGGGTGTTATATTAACCAATGAAACGGGGGAAAAATCTTGGCCAATTACGGCAGCGAGTTTTATTTTATTAAATAAATATTCTGACAATCCTGAAACAACTAAAAATGTATTAGCCTTTTTTGATTGGGCATTCTCAAGAGGGCAAGATGCGGCAACTGAATTAGATTATGTGCCAATTCCAGCTGATGTGGTATCTACCATTAAAAGTCAATGGAAAACAGAGCTAAAACAATAAAATCTCTTTATTTTATACCGCACTTTATACAAAACCTAGCACTTAGCATTAATAAAGTGCGGTTATCTTAAATAATTTTGGAAAATACTTATGCTCACAAAAAGTCGGAAATATTTTAATCAAACATGGATTGAATCATTATTCAAACAGACTACGGCATTGTTTGCTTTGCTTGTGTTTATTTTACTTGCTGCTATTTTAATTTCTTTAGTCATAGGAAGCTGGGAAAGTATTAAACGTTTTGGTGGGAGTTTTCTATTAGAAACATATTGGGATCCTGTACAAGAACAATATGGGGCAATTATTCCTATTTTAGGTACGCTTATTACGGCAGGTATCGCATTATTTATCGCAGTACCCATTTCATTTGGTATTGCTATTTTTTTAACGGAGCTAGCTCCCAATTGGCTAAAACGTCCTATAAGCATTGCGATTGAAATGCTAGCTGCAATTCCTTCTATTATTTACGGAATGTGGGGGTTGTTTGTTTTCGTTCCATTATTTCAAGAACATATTCAGCCAGTACTAATTGACAATTTGGGTAGTTTACCTGGATTAGAATTATTTTTTTCTGGCGTACCTTTTGGTGTTGGTTTATTTACGGCAGGATTAGTGCTTGCCATAATGATCATTCCTTTTATTGCATCCGTAATGCGGGATGTCTTTAGTATAGTACCACCAATGTTAAAAGAAGGTGCTTATGGATTAGGTGCAACCACTTGGGAAGTGGTTCGACAAGTGATTGTACCACACACTAGAATAGGGCTTGTTGGGAGTGTGATGCTAGGATTGGGAAGAGCATTGGGCGAAACAATGGCTATCACTTTTATTATAGGTAATTCGTTTCAATTGCCTAATTCCTTATTTTCACCTTCTACCTCAATCGCATCTGCTATTGCTAACGAATTTAATGAAGCAGGTGGATTACAAAAATCTGCATTGATGGAATTAGGATTACTTCTCTTTGTTATCACAACTATGGTATTGATTTTATCAAGATTAATGATTACAAAAATGCAACAAACAAAAGGGAAATAAGATGAAAACTAATCAAAACTTGCGTTTTTATTGGCGTAAAACACACAATAAATTAATGTTAGGGCTTTCCTATATTTCAGTAATTATCGGCTTATTTTGGTTGTGTTGGATATTATTCACTCTAATTACCAAAGGCATTCCAGCTTTATCAATTGATTTATTCACACAATCTACCCCTGCCCCTAATGAAAAAGGGGGATTGTTAAATGCACTGATTGGTTCGTTTTTTATTGTCGGTGCGGGTACATTGATAGGCACTCCTATAGGGGTATTGGCAGGAACGTATTTGGCAGAATATGGTCGTTATAGCCGTTTCGCACAAATTACCCGTTTTCTTAATGATATTCTTCTTTCTGCCCCTTCTATTATTATTGGTTTGTTTGTTTACAGCTTATATGTATCAAAAATCGAGCATTTTTCAGGGTGGGCTGGAGCATTCGCATTAGCTTTATTGCTTATTCCTATCGTGGTACGCACTACGGACAATATGTTATTACTTGTACCAAATAATTTACGTGAAGCAGCGGCAGCTCTTGGTTGCTCTCAATGGCAAGTTATTATGATGATTTGTTATCGAGCAGCTAAATCAGGGATTTTAACTGGCGTGCTATTAGCAGTTGCCCGAATTTCAGGAGAAACTGCACCGCTATTATTTACCGCTCTGTCTAATCAATTTCTATCTTGGAATATGAATGAACCTATCGCAAATTTACCTGTAGTTATTTATCAATATGCAGCAAGTCCTTTTACAGATTGGAATAATCTAGCTTGGGCAGGTGCAGCTCTAATAACATTATTTGTGCTTTGCTTAAACATTTTCACTCGACTCTTCTTTCAACATAAAAAATAATGAGGCAATATGATTAGTCTACAAGAAACCAAAATAGCTGTGCAAAATCTAAATTTCTACTATGAGGATTTTCATGCATTAAAAAACATTAATTTACGTATCGCTAAGAATAAAGTGACCGCCTTTATTGGTCCTTCAGGTTGCGGTAAATCTACTTTATTGCGGAGTTTTAATCGGATGTTTGAACTATATCCAAATCAAAAAGCTACTGGTGAAATTAATTTAGACGGTGAAAATTTACTCACAACAAAGATGGATATTTCTCTGATTCGTGCTAAAGTTGGTATGGTTTTCCAAAAACCAACGCCATTTCCAATGTCGATTTATGATAATATTGCATTCGGTGTTCGTTTGTTTGAAAAATTATCAAAAGAAAAGATGAATGAACGAGTAGAATGGGCATTGACTAAGGCCGCTCTTTGGAATGAAGTGAAAGATAAATTACATAAAAGCGGAGATAGTTTATCTGGCGGACAACAGCAACGCTTGTGCATTGCTCGAGGGATTGCTATTAAACCTAGTGTGTTGTTGTTAGATGAACCTTGTTCGGCATTAGATCCTATTTCGACTATGAAAATTGAAGAACTCATTACGGAGTTAAAACAAGATTATACTGTGGTTATAGTAACTCATAATATGCAACAAGCTACACGTTGCTCCGACTATACGGCATTTATGTATTTGGGTGAATTAGTTGAATTTGGTCAAACACAACAAATTTTTGATAGACCCAAGATACAACGTACAGAAGATTATATTCGCGGTAAAATGGGGTAGTTATTTTGAGCTCTCTCTTATTAAAAAGTAAAAGTTTGGTGAGAATGTATTATTTCTCACTTCACTTTTATGCCATAAATCAAATGAAGGAGTATTATGACGAGAAAAATTCTGATAGTTGAAGATGAATGTGCAATCCGTGAAATGATCGCACTGTTTTTATCTCAAAAATACTATGATGTGATTGAAGCGAGCGATTTCAAAACAGCGATAAACAAGATAAAAGAAAATCCTAAACTAATATTATTGGATTGGATGCTACCTGGTCGTTCAGGTATACAATTTATACAGTATATTAAAAAGCAAGAAAGCTATGCTGCGATTCCCATTATTATGCTCACAGCTAAAAGTACAGAAGAAGATTGTATTGCCTGTTTAAATGCAGGGGCTGATGACTACATCACTAAACCCTTTTCACCTCAAATTTTATTAGCTCGCATTGAGGCAGTATGGAGGAGAATTTATGAACAACAAAGTCAATTTATACAAATCGATGAACTTTCCATTGATGAAAATGCTCAGAGAGTGTTTTTCCAACAGCAGGAAATTAATTTAAGTAGTACAGAATTTAAATTGTTACATTTTTTTATGAGGCACCCTGAAAAAGTTTATTCTAGAGAACAATTGTTAAATCGTATTTGGCATAATGATCTAGAAGTTGAATATCGCACTGTTGATAGCTATATTCGCCGTTTACGCCGTAATTTAGCCCCTTTTCAATGTGAACATTACATCCAAACAGTTAGAGGATCTGGTTATCGATTTTCTAGTTATTTACGAGATAAACAATGAAAAAAATATTGAATTTTATTGTTGAAATAAATTTGGCAATCATTATTTCCTTATTTACTTCTGATTTTATTCTTTGGTTTGCAATAATACTTTTATTAATTTTAGCTTGGCATCATATTAATGAATATCGTTTACTCAAATATCTCAATTTAAAGCAAGATAATAAATTCTCTTTATTACAATTAGGAACATTCTCTCAAACTGAAGCCTACCATCGTCATCAAATTTACAAAGAAAAATGTGCAAGTTTACGTTTGTTATCTCAAATAAATAAAAATATTAAGTATTTACCAGATGCAATTATTATCTGTCAGCATAATGGTAATATTTCTTGGTGTAATTCAATTGCACAACAGATGTTTGATTTTTGTTGGAATAAAAAAGTCCAGAAAAATATTTTTGATGTTATTTTTTATGAACAATTTAAACATTATTTTTTCAGTCAAAAAAAAAGACGACCGTTAGTACTATTAACTTATAATCAACGTTATATTGAGGTGCAGTCGCACGCTTATAATTCTCATATGATTTTAGTTGTCGCTCGAGATATTACAGATATGATTCATTTACTTAATTCACGCCAAAAATTCTTGAGTAATATTAATCACGAGCTACGTACTCCATTAACCGTATTACAAGGTTACTTAGAAATTCTTGCAGATAATAATATTCAGAACCCTCTACAAAAAAAGGCTATTTTTGCAATGCAAGAGCAAAGCCAACGAATGGAACATCTATTACAACAATTTAATTTTTTAGCAAAAATAGAAACAACTTCAGATAAGGATTTTCGTACATTTGATATGTCAGCTATGATAAATTCTTTAAGAAAAGATACAGATATATTAAATACTTATAATCATCACATTGAATTTATTATTCAGCCTAATATCATTATTTTTGGAAATGAATCTCAACTAAGAAGTGCCGTTTCAAATTTAATTTATAATGCTATTAAGCATTCTGGTAAACAGTGTCACATTCAAATTCAATGGGAAACTTGTGAACAGGGTATTAAATTTAACGTGATAGATAATGGTGTTGGCATATCACCACAGCATATTCCACATTTAACAGAACGTTTTTATAGAGTTGATGAATCTCGTAGCCATTTAACTGGTGGAAGTGGTTTAGGACTAGCTATTGTGAAGCATACTTTATTACAATATCATTCTCATTTAAATATTGAAAGTACTGAAACGAAGGGTAGTAGTTTTTCGTTTATCATACCTAAACGCTTTGTCATATCAAAAAATAATAAAGAAATTCAATGATAAATACACGTTGCAAGTAGCTGACACGGTAGTAAATAACACATCAGAAAATCGAAAATAGCGGGCTAGTGGAGAGCTTAGATACATAAAAAACACAGCTTGGTAGTTTTTCACCCATCTAAACTTATATTATTTAGATTATGTAGCAGTTGCTAAATCACCTAAATCTTTATCAATCAAGCATAAATCTTTAAATGCTGCAGTACTTTCACACCCATGAATCGAACACTGTAAATAAACATCATAGTATGGCTCTAAATTAATTTACTCGTTCATCTTATTTGATTAAGTATAACTAATTAAGAGAGAAGAAATAATCTCTTTATAATCTATAATTAAAGTTACTTTGTATTTTTTATAATTTAACATAATATACATTATGCGAAATTAGTTATCAGGTTAGCGGGAACTACGGATTAAATAAATCACAGAGTTATACACAAGTTACAAGTACTAGCAAAACAAGACAAAATAAGGCTAGATAACACGTTGTAACGCGTCATTTTATAGAGTTATTGAACGGATGAATTTAAATGTAAAGGAAATGTAAAGTGAAATAAGCTTAAATCTATGTGATTACGCTACGTAAAATCTGGAGAATTTCTTGGATATTTTCTTCCCAGAAAAACAACAAAAAAAGCACGTTTTTATTAAAACGTGCTTTTTGACGAAATGTGACAACGTATCGACTAACCTAGTAATTTTATACCATATTCATATACTTGTTGTAGCAAAGATAGTTTTTCAGAATTATCTGAATGTTCCTCAGCTAAACGTTGTAAACTTGATTCAAACTCTACCGCACTTTTTTCAAGTTTATTCTGCCGGTATTTTTTCCATTTAATTTGTTCAGCGCGTGTGAGGGTTTTATAAAAATGACGAGCGCGATAATGGAACAATAATTCAAGGATACGTTTATCTTCAAAAGCTAAACCATGTTCAGATAATTTTTCTGCAGGTAAACTACGTAAAATAGCCATATTATTTTTATCAGCATTGCTAAAAAAGCCATTGTATAACTCAGTTTCTACATTATCATTCGATGCAAATTGACGTTCTTCATTAAAAATATCCGCCACTTTTTCACGAATATCAAAAGATGCTCGTAATTTTGCAAGATTATCCAAGCATAATTGTCGATCAATACCCAATCGATTTGCTGTTTCTGGTAACAAAGTTTTAGCTGGTGCTAAAATAGGACATTTATTGATATGCACAAGCTTTAACGGAACAGATGAAACTCCTCTTTCTTCTAATTCAGATTTTTTAGTATATAAATCTGTCCGTAATTCATCCGCACTTTTGGCTAATAAATTATCGATATCGCCAGTTAAATCACAAACAATGAGTGCATTTTGATTTGTCGGATGCCAAGCTAAAGGTGCAACCCAAGTGCAATTTCCACGATAATTCCCTAGCATTCCAGAAACATGCACTAAAGGTGTCATTGTGCCTGTATCAACTAATTTTTCGATTTCTTTTTTACCTCGGTTTTCAAAGAAATATTGGAATAATTTAGGCTGTTTTTCTTTAATTAATTTCGCCATAGCAATAGTTGCATATACATCCGCCATGGCATCGTGAGCATTTTCATGCTCAATACCATTTGCTTTAGTGAGTTTTTCTAAGCGGAAACTTGGCATTCCATCATCGTCATAAGCCCAATTAATTCCTTCTGGACGCAAGGCATAACAGGCTCGCACTAAATCTAACAAATCCCAGCGTGAATTCCCGTTTTTCCAGCTGTATTCATAAGGATCAATGAAATTACGATAAAACGTATAACGCGTCATTTCATCATCATAGCGAATATTGTTATAACCCATGACACAAGTATTGGGTTGGGAAAATTCTGCTAAGATATTTGCGGCGAATTCAGGCTCTGAAAGCCCCTTTTCATTACATTCTTGAGGCGTAATTCCTGTGACCATTACGGCTTCAGGAGCCGGTAAATAATCGTTGGTTTGTTTACAATAAAACATTATTGGTTCGCCAATGATATTAAAATCAGCATCTGTACGAATACCCGCAAATTGCGCAGGGCGATCTGTTGCTGGATTTACACCAAAACTTTCATAATCGTAAATAAAAAAGCTGAAATCTTTTGCCATGACTAGTCTCTTTTACGCGATGATTTTATCTAAATAATATAGGCAAAAAATAGCCGACAAACTGAAAATAATACCTAGCCAATTTAGCTTACTGATTTTTTCTTTAAAAGCTGATGCGCCAGTTAGCGTGCCTAAACAAATCACGCCAATGTTCATTCCCGCGAAAACAAGCGTTGGATTTCCAGCAAAACTTTGATGTGCTTTTATATAGAATAAAATATTAAAGAAATTCAATACACCTAAAACGATGCCGCCAATTACACTTGATGATGTCCATTGCGCACGTTTTAAGAATAAATAGATAAACATAACGCAAGCTGCAAGCGAGAAAGAAATAAACAATGTTGCAGGAAATGCACCGCCGCTTTTCGCCACTTGTTTGAATAAAATATCAATGATGCCGTAACCAAACCACACACCGATTAATCCTAAAACACCTTTAAAATTGACCGCACTTTGCCCTTGAGTTGGCTTAGTTAATAAACAAAATAAACCAATAAAAGCTAATACAACGCCAATGATTTTAGATTGGCTTAGTGTTTCATGAAAAATTAAAAACGCAGCTAAAATGGGAAGAAACAACGAAAGACGTTGCGCTGCGTCAGAACGTATAATTCCAGCAAACCCCACTGCTTTTGACATAATAATAAATACGCTAGGTAGCAATAAACCTAGTGCTAAAAAAATGGGTGAATTTTCGCTTTGTGCAATGTAATCAGTAAACTCTAAGCCTTTAAAATCAGGTTTAAGTAAGAAATAACTGAAAGTGATGGCTGTAATGTAGTTGAATGCGATAGCTTGTTCAATAATGATATTTTTTTTACGGGCAATTTTCAGTAAAACTGAAACTGCTACGCTGCAAAGAATGGCAAGAATAAGATTGTGCATTTTTAATCCTTAATAGCTTGTTTAATTAAACTCATAACGTATTCAAGATATTGGGTACTTTCAACAGCAATTTCATAATCTCCATTTCCCCAGTGACCAGTATTAGATACATTTTTGGCTAAATTTTTAGGATCATCTAATTCTCCATAAGGAAGATTAATCCAAATTTTTAAATTCTTTTGTTGAATACGAATATCTGCAATATTTCGATCTTTTTTAAATGCAATGTAAAGTTTACGTACATTAATTTCTATATTTTGATCTAAGTTTAAAATTGCTTGCCTAAATGACTCATATAATTCCTGAATAAAATCAGTTTTATCAGCTAAGTGATCAGATTCTTGATAAACTTTTATTTCTTTTAATATTGAGAGTTCCTCTCTCTTTTCATTAGAAACTGCTTTAATATTAGGTGCTGATTTTAATTTATTAATAATATTGAGCGTAATAATATCATTATCAAAGCGATTAACTTCCCATAATTCAATAGGTAAATCTTTAAAATTCGTGGCTTGAATTTGGAAATCATTAAAAGCAGGTGAAACAAAAATCACCTTAGATTGTGACCAATCCACATCATTTCTTTTAAGTGGGACTTTTTGCTTTTCATTATATTCCACAATAAAATCAGCTTTATATTCAAGCATCAAATTAAGATAAGAAATCCCTTGATCAACCACACTAGAATTTTGTTGTCTTTTATATTCAATAATGACAAAGGCTTGAGTTTCAGGATCAAAAGCTAAGGTATCAATACGTGAATTTTTAATAGAAAATTCCGAACGAATAAAAATATAGCCACTTAATAAGGTAAGATTTTCTTCAAATAAACGCTGAATATCCTTTTCCAGCTTAAATTTTTGCTGCTTCAGCTGTGATAATTGTCCTTTTTTTGATGTAAAGATTTTCATTATTCCTTCCTTAAAGGCTTAAGTGCGGTCAAAAACACCGAAATTTTCAACCGCACTTCCCTTCTATTTTTTAATCTGTCGCACCGAATCCGCGTAAACCAACAACGTGTACGTGCTCTTGGTTGCCTGCGATTTTACGCACGAGTTTATAAGTGGTGCCTTTTTCCGGGCTGATATTTTCAGGTGCAGCGATAAGCAACTGCATATCCAAACGTTCGCAAAGTTCGAATAAGGTAGAAATAGATTTACCATCTAAACGTGCCGCTTCATCTAAGAACAACAAGCGACAAGGCACAATATCTTTACCACGAATTCGACGGCTTTCTTCTTCCCAGCTTTGAACAACCATTAAGAGAATTGACATACCTGTACCGATAGCTTCACCAGTAGAAAGTGCACCACTTTCTGCACGTAACCAGCCATCAGCACCACGGAATACTTCCACTTCAAGCTCAAGATAATTACGGTAATCTAACAATTCTTCACCAATTGTTTGCGCTGTGCGTTGTCCCATATCAATATGTGGATTAATGCGTTGATAGAGCTTCGCCATAGCTTCAGAAAAAGTGATGCGATTATCGTTGAATAAATCTTGATATTCATTTTGCTGACCAGAAAGTGCGTCCAACAACATGGCATGGGTATCACGAATATTCACTACCAAACGAACAGATTTCACCTGACCAAACGCAATGTTTTGTAAGCCTTGGTTAAGCATACGAATGCGATTTTGTTCACGCTGAATCGTTTTACGCATAATATTTGCAACACTTTCAGAACTGATTGCCAATTTTTTCTCACGGCCAGTTAATTCAGCCGTTAAACGAGAAAGCTCAATTTCCATTTGTTCAATGGCATCAATTGGATCATCCGTTTTAATAATGTCTTGGCGAATACGTTCACGTAGGTGCTGATATACCGCGATAAAGAACCGCACTTTATTTTCAGGTTTGCGACTATCTTCAGACACTCTTAGGCTATCACGTAAATATTCATTATCCGCTACCGCTGTACGTAACGCACCTAATGCTTTATCTGACATTGAACGTAATTCATCTGCAGATAAATAAGCGAGCTCTCGGCGATTGAGGCGTTTTTCCATATCAGAATTACGTGATAAACGTAAAACCACACACCAACTCACTTTCGCTGCTACAACTAATTCACGTTGAGTTTTGTAATCACGTTCAGTTTTGCGGATTAGACGATTTAAGTTGTCCGCTTCGCTTTCAATTAATGTCAGTTGTTTTTCTACATAGGAACGACGCTGACGGCTTGTTGAAAGTTGTTGATGTAATTCATCACGACGGATACGCGCGCGTTCTTCAGCACCATCATCAGCTCTCACGCCAAGATCGCTAATTTCACTAATCAATTCATTTAAGAGTTGATATTTACTATCGTAAGAACTTTGTAACTGAATCAATACTCGATTATATTCGGCAAATTGACTTTGTTTTTGACGAACTTGCTCACGTTGTGTATCTCGTTGTGCTTGCATTTGTTCTAAACGTTGGCGAAGTTTTTCGTTGAGTTCAGAAGTTTCAGCCTGCCCTGCATCTTCATAACCAAAATGCGGTTTACGTTGTACTACATCAGCTAACGCAAATACACGTTGTTGAACTTGTTTTTGACGCTCAATCGCTTGAGTTAATTCATTTTTTAAGCCGTCGTAATTTTCTGGATCACTTTGTAAACTATTTGCAATCGGATCTAATTGTGACAACGTTACGCCATATTGACGAATAAAATATTCATCTTGCTCTGCAATATCTAATTGCTCACGACATTCTTCAATACGATCAATTAAATCTTCATCAGCTAATACATTGAGTTGTGGAATTAACTTGTTGAGTAACTGCAGTTTTTCTTTTGCATTATCTAATTGAATGCGTAATTGTTGTTCGCCGTTATTAAATTGGTTTAATTCACGATCAATTTCATTGCGTTCGCGATTAATCTCAGACATTAACTCTTCTGGATTTGGCTGGAACGCCAACGCCAAATGCAACCCAACAAATTGGCTGAAATGTTCGTATAAACGTTGGCATTTTTGTACATCAAACGCAATTTGGGCATGTTGTTCTGCCACTTCATCACGTTCAATTTGCAATTCTTCTAAACGTTTTTCACGTGCTGCACGCCCAAATAACGGGATTTCAGGGAATCTTGAATAGCGTAATTCACGATCTGAAACTTGCACGACAACACCTAGCTCAAGTTCTTGTGCAGATAATACGCTGTCGTCAAATGCGGTAGGATCGCCTTCAATTAAATACAAATCATCAGGGCAATCTTCTAATTGGGCAAGTTGTTCACGCACGGCATTGAGATCACGCACAACAATAGCATGACGCGCAGGCCCGTAAAGTGCGGAGAAATAAGGCGCATCTTCAATGGTTACATCATCGTAAAGCTCTGAAAGCAACACACCATCAAAACGTTCTGCCAGCATATTTAAGCGTGGATCTTCTGAACCATCTGGCTGACTTAAACGAGAAATTTGTTCATCTAAATGCAAACGTTTTTGTTCAAGTTGATCACGTTGCATCGTGAGTTCACGTTCTTTCACCAGTTGTGATTGCATAAAATTCATCACATCTTGGCTATGTTCAAACGTCTCGCCACTTTGTTGTTCTAGACGTTCCAATGCAGCTTGAACTGTCAGCCATGCTGGCGCTTTACGTGCATTTTCATCATAAAGTGCGGTTAAATTTTCACGTTTTTGACGAAGCGTAGAACGGTTCTCCACTTGTTCTGAAAGTCTTGCTGAAATATCTTCAATTAACGCTTCTTGCTCGGCGTGATAATCCTCTAATTCTTCTGCTGTTTGTAAACTTAAATTAGCACGTTGATTAAAATCATTAAGTAATTTGACCGCACTTTGTTGTTGTGCATAACGTTGCTCAAGTTCATGTAATTTTGTGCGAAGTTGTGGCGTTTGTTGTGCCTGCAATTTTTGGCTTGGATATTCACGTAATAATTCTTTCGCACTTTCCCACGCCGCAGAACGAGGCATTTCACCCGCAATTTTGCATACTAATTGATACGCTTTATCGAACTGAGATTTTGCCGCTTCAGAAATAGACATTTTGTGCTCGAGTTCAAGCACAGTTTCCGTTAAACTTTCAGCGTGAGCTTCAAATTCTGCGTGATAATCTTCTACATTTTTAACACTTAAATCCGCTAAACCGCATAATGTTTTCGCTTTTTCAAGGGCTGCAATAGCTTGTTGATATTGAAGTGCGCGAGTTTGTTGGGCATCTAATGCTTGTTGATAGTCAGCTAATTGGGATCGTACAGCGTCAATTTCAATTTCAGTTTGCTCAAATTGGGCTTGGCTTTCTTCTAATGCATCATTCGCATCTTCAACCACCATTTTTTGTTCTTCTAAACGCTCGGTGAGTTCTGTAATATCTTCTTGATAACGCGTAATTTTTTCTTGGTGACGCAAAGCATTTAACACTAAATTAAGATGATCAACCGCACTTTGGTGATCAACTTCTAAAGTCCGTTCACTTTCTGCCAATTCAGCCGCTTCTCGACTTAAATCAACTAAACGATGTTGGGATAAATTCTGCTCTGCTTTTGCTTTATACCACTCACGACGAGATTCTAATGCAGCCTCAATATTGCCACGGCGTTCATTCGCATTACGCATATAATCCGAAGCAACATAATTGGTGGTTTCAGTAATTAAATGTTTGAATAAATCGCGATCTGATTGCGTAACTTTAATCGCTTCTAAAGTCATACGGTTTTCACGTAATGCACTTTCCATATCTTGGAAAGCTTTACGCACACCTAAATTTTCTGGCAATAAATAATCACGTAAAGAGCGTGTGATTGCACTGGAAATACCACCGTATAAAGACGCTTCGATAAGTTTATAGAATTTGCTTCGGTCTGATGCTGAACGTAAACGCTTCGGAATAATACCTAAATCGAACATCATGCCGTGATAATCGGTGATGGAATGATATTGTTTAAATTGCGCACCGATATTTTCAATTTTATCTTTGAGTTCGTTTAAATTAAGTACGCGAGCTTGACGTTCGCCCACTGTTTCAGTGAAAAGTGCGGTCGGATTTTGAGATAATTCTACACCTTGAATTGAGAACGTTTTTAAATCAACTTTTTTATCACGACCCGCAATTTGTTGCAGACGCACACCAACAAGAATACGTTGATGACGTGAGTTAATGGTATCTAATACCGCGTAACAAACCCCTGGACGCAATTTACCATGTAAACCTTTATCGCGAGAACCGCCTGTGGAGCCAGCCTCTGTTGTATTACGGAAATGTAAAAGGGTTAAATCTGGAATTAATGCGGTCACAAATCCAGCCATTGTAGTTGATTTACCTGCACCGTTACCACCAGAAAGCGTGGTAACTAATTCGTCTAAATCGAAAGTACGGGCAAAAAAACCATTCCAGTTAATTAAGGTTAAAGAACGAAATTTACCACGCTCTACACCATTGTTTGCAGTCATGCTAAAAGGTATAGGTGCATCAACGATTTCTTCGACGTTTTCATTTTCCATAATGACTTCATCGCTCTCTAATTCGATTTCATTTTCTAATTCAAAAACATCAGACATTATTCTTGTTCTCCGTCAAATTCTTCGTCAATTTCATCCGCACTTTCCGTATCGTTTTCCATTAATTGTGCTTGTTTTTCCAACGCTAAGGAATCAGGTGTTGCCGCTTCCCCATCACGAATAAGTCGAGCTTGTGCTTCTAATGGATCATCTCCGCTACGCACTTCTGCACCAAAACGAAATACAGATTCAGAAATCGTAAATTTCCCACTATTTTGTTCGCCAACGGTTTGAATCATACCTAAACGACGTAAACGACCAATTGCAGCTCGCACTTTTTCTGCCAATTTTTGTTTATCTAAGTCAGAACCACTTGAACGCTGATTAACTGCTTTTAATAATTTTCCTTCATCAGCAAGATTTAATAATTCATCATACACTTCTTGCGTACTAAAAATGCCCTGTTGAGCTAAACGTTCTGGGCTTAAATAAAGATAACAAAGCACTTTACCAACAAGCATTTCCAACTCAGAAAGTACTGAACGCGCAATTAATGTCGTTGCTTTCGGGCGAAGATAGAAGAATCCTTCTGGCGCACGAATTAGTTCCACGTTATAGCGACGATAAAAACCGTCCAATTCATTTTGGAAATCCATTAAAAAGGCATGATTATCTAAATGCTCCGTGCTGATATGGCGACCTGAGCGCAATAGACTATCTACCGCAGGAAATATTGGATTTGCAATCGCCACAGCGAGTTTTGGGGAAATTACATCTTGAATATCTGTCATGGTTAATTTCTCATTTTATAAATTCGTTTTTTAATAAGCCACGAAATCAATACTTATCAATCACATGCGCTTGCACTTCAGCACCACGTTTATTAATTGCTTGCCAATCTGGATAAATACCCGATAAATCATCATTCGCCATACCAAGGCGTACTGCTTGATCAACAATGATTCGAGCCACATCAAAATGATGAGAAAGTGGATAATTTTCCAGTTGTTCTTTTAACACTAAACTCAAATCAATCGGACGGTTATTTTCACGATAAGCAATCAGTAAGCCTTGCATATGCTCTACAATTTGATCGTGTAAATCAGAAAGGGATTCGTATTGCAATTCTTCTGGTAATTCACCTAAAGCATCATCTTCACGCAGCACCATTTCTTCATCGCGTAGATCAACTAAACGCTCAGCTTGTGCTGTCCATAAGAACCAAGGATGATCAAAATAATGATGAATAGAATTACGTAAACGTTGTGAAAACACGCGATTTTTATCCATATCAATGGCTGTACGAATAAATTTATGTACATGGCGGTCATAACCAATCCATAAATCGATGGCTTGTTGTCCCCAGCTAATAATTCGATCAAGTTTAGATTGTAAATCTGTAATTAATTGATCGATAAAATACAAGTCATCTCGTCCAATCACACAATCTTGAATACGCAATAATTGCGCTTGAAGTTTATCCCCTGCGGCGTTTAGCGTATCTTGCAATTCGCGCAAATTCCCAGATGTTTCATCTAATAAACGTTCACAGCTTGAAATTGCCGCTTGCCAATCTTTAGTAAGAAGCTCTGCAATTTCATCTTTAATACTTTGCTGGTTTTCATCCATAATGCGTTGTGAAAGATCGATGCTATCAAAAATCTCTGCAACGGAATATTTTAATGGTGCAAACACATTACGACGCCAAAAATGTTCGCTTTCGTTATTCTCCACGCCCTCTTCTGCTGAATCAGAAGCACGTTGAATTTCATCTGCCACAATGGAAAGTTGTACAGAAAGACGCAATGCGGAAAATTCACGCTGACGAATGTAATAATCAGACACGCCAACACCTAATGGCGTTAAACGATAAATCGCCAAACCCTCAGTAAATTCGCTACTAAAACGATTTAACAAACGTTGTTTCACTAATTCATTAATTGCATTATTCGCTCGTGTTGCAATAGCATCCGTAGATTGCTCAAAAGCATTCATCGTGTGGCGGAAAATATCCACAAGATCAGCTTCTAACATTTCGCCGTCTAAACGTTCGTTGTTATAAATTGCAATCGCCAGTAGAAAAACCAAGCGCTCGGTGGGTAAATTCAAAGAAAACTCGCGATCTTTTGCCCAAGAGACGAGTTCAGGAATAGTTTGGGATGTTTCAATCATTGAATTGCAAAGCGTTAAAATTGAACAAAAAATTGGAAAGATTATACAGGATTTTTTACGGATCTTAAAAATCTTCTTTTGAATTGACCGCACTTTTCCTATTTTTCACGTATAATGTGCGCCTTTCATGAATAACTAAAGATAACAGAATGAGAGAATTAACCCAGTTAGCCCAACAAGAAAAAAAACAAACCTATAATTTCAATAAATTACAAAAACGTCTTCGCCGTAATGTAGGCAACGCCATTGCGGATTTTGGAATGATCGAAGATGGCGATAAAGTCATGGTGTGTTTATCTGGAGGCAAAGACAGTTATACGCTTCTCGATATTTTATTGAATTTACAGCAAAGTGCACCAATTAAATTTGATATTGTTGCGGTGAACCTCGATCAAAAACAACCAGGTTTTCCAGAACACGTATTACCTGAATATTTAGAAAGCATTGGCGTAGATTACAAAATCGTACAAGAAAATACTTACGGAATTGTGAAAGAAAAAATTCCAGAAGGAAAAACCACTTGTTCACTCTGCTCTCGCCTACGCCGTGGAATTTTATATCGTACCGCCACAGAACTTGGTGCAACCAAAATCGCTTTAGGACACCACCGAGACGATATGTTAGCGACACTATTTTTAAATATGTTTTATGGCGGCAAAATGAAATCCATGCCACCTAAATTAATTTCTGATGATGGCAAACAAATTGTGATTCGTCCGCTTGCTTATTGCAAAGAAAAAGATATTGAGAAATATGCCATCGCGAAAGAATTTCCGATTATTCCTTGTAACCTATGTGGCTCACAACCAAATCTTCAACGCCAAGTCGTAAAAGAAATGCTTAATACTTGGGATCGTCAATATCCTGGACGCTTAGAAACTATGTTTAGCGCAATGCAAAACATTACATTGTCACATATGTGTGATCCGAAATTATTTGATTTCAAAGGCATCAAACATGGGCAACTAATTGATGGCATTGAAGGCGATACTGCATTTGATGAAGAACGAATCACGCCAATGCAATTTGAGGACGAAGATCAAACCGATTTTTCAAACAAGGAAATGATTAACTTTAAAGAAGTGAATTAATATGTTGAATATCAATGGAATTGAAGTTGAAACTGACAAAGACGGTTATTTGCTCCATAGCCAACAATGGAACGAAGATGTCGCTCGTGCTATTGCGCAGTTAGAAAGTATTGAATTAACTGATGCCCATTGGGAAGTGATTTACTTTGTGCGAGACTTTTATCAAGAATATAACACCTCCCCAGCCATCCGTATGTTGGTAAAAGCCATGGCGGAAAAGCTTGGTGCAGATAAAGGTAACAGCCGTTATTTGCAACGCTTATTTCCTGAAGGCCCTGCAAAACAAGCCACAAAATTAGCAGGCTTGCCGAAACCTGCAAAATGCCTATAAAAGTGCGGTCAATTTTCTGAAAGTTTTAAACGCTTAGTTTATTTACGACTTGTTTTTTGTAAGATAAAATACAGGCTCTTTTAAACCCTAACTAACAAGGAAATGTTATGAAAATTAGTGCTAGAAACCAATTAAAGGGTAAAGTTGTTTCAATCGAAAACGGTTCAGTAAATGCAATCGTTCACATCGATATCGGTGGCGGTAACGTGCTTTCTTCTACTGTATCTTTAGCAGCAGTTAAAGAATTAAACTTAGAAGTTGGTAAAGAAGCATACGCAATCATCAAAGCAACTTCTGTAATGGTTGGCGTAGAATAATTTCTTCCATACAAACAGAATTGAATATAACCGCACTTTTAAAGTGCGGTTTTTATTTATTTGATACCTATTTTAAGTCGAATTCCCCTTGCATTCATAAATTTTAAAAATACAATGATAATCATTCTTATTTGTATTTTTATTTTAGGGAACTATACTATGTATCAAAAAAAGCCATTAATGTTGTTATTCTGCTCAACATTTGTCAGTCCATTTGTTATGGGGAAAACTATTGAAACAACCAATAAAAATATATTGCCCGAAATCGTTGTGTATGGTGACAATAATAAATCGCTTTCTTCTGTTAAAACACTCTCTTCTGACGAGATAAGTAAAACTCCTACATCAAACGGTAACATCACTGATTATCTTCGTTCCAATCCCCATATTCGTTATGAAAATAGCGACCAAAATGGTTTTCAACGTGGTGAAATCAAGCCTGAAAATATTTCAATTAACGGCGCCGATCCAAATCAAACCGCCTACTTTGTTGATAATGTCAATATAAATAATGATCTTGCTATTGATAGCAGTATTTTTGACGGTGCTATGCAAGTTGTGCCAGGAATTAGTCACACTCAAGCTTATTTTTTTGATGCAACTATGCTTTCTAAAGTGGAAGTACAAGATAGTAATATTTCTGCTAGCTTAGGTGGCTTTATGGGAGGGGCAGTTATCGCCAAAACAAAACAATATAGCGGAACTGATAGCATAAAACTTAAATATCGCACGACAAATTCCTCTTGGGCAAAAATGGAAGCTGGAGACTCAGTACAAAAAATACTGAAGTTGGTACGTCCAGATGATGTCGGAGTGGCAGAGTTACAACCTAAATACAATAAACAAACATTCAATATTTTGGCTGAAAAAAGGCTAAATGATAATTTAGGAATGGTTTTTGGCTATAGCCGTAGAACATCATCTATCGAACAAAATCGTTTAATTGGCTTTGATAAAAATGCCAAGAATAAAGCACAGTTAGACAAACAAAATCATCAACGACTTTCCGATAATCTTTTATTAAATTTCAATTGGACACCGCAAGAAAAAGAACGTATTGAATTTGGTTTACGTTATTCAAATTATAAGGAATTGAAATATTTCAAGGAAAATATAAATAACAACGTAAGCGATTATCATCAAGCATTGGGATCAACGCTTGCTTGGGTACATTCATTCAACTCTGGCGTTTGGACAAATACCTTAGCATACGATCGTTTTCAGGATAAGCGTAAATCATCCTCAAATAGTGTTGAAACAACATCGGTGTCAGATGAAGATTATGAGCCACTTTATAATTTCGAAAAAGGCGGCTATGGCAATAGTCAATTAATTCAGGATAATTTACATTTTTCAACTGAATATGTAATGGATCCTTTTTATTTAGCCTCTACGGAGCATTCTATTTCTATTGGCGGAATTTATCAGGCAACTAAATATCAATTCTATCGTCCACAAGATGTTCATTCAAAAATAATATTATCTACTTTAAAAAGTGATGGAAGTATGGAAGAACCTCCAACTTCTACAGAAAGTACAACATCAAAAGGTCGTGTTAAAACCAGTTATCAAAATATCGCTATTTATGCTGAAGATTTAATAAAATGGAATAAATTTGAATTGCGTCCTGGTATTCGTATTGAACGTGATGATTATTTAAAAAACAATAATATTGCTCCGCGTTTTGTTGCACGTTATCACCCTTGGGATAATACAGGATTTACACTAGGTTTAAATCGTTATTACGGTCGTTCTTTTGCTTCGTTAAAATTAGCGAATGGTATTTTAAAGCTCAATAATGATTCAACACGTCAGCATCAAAATTTTTCATCCCTAAAAAGCCCTTATGCAGATGAATTAAGTTTAAGTTTTGATCAAAATATGGGTAATTTAGCACTTAAACTCGGTTATATTCATCGTGATAATAAGAATCGTATCATATTGAAACGAGAGTCTATAACGGGTAAAAGAAAAACTAGTTATATCAATGGACGTCCGTTTGGTGTTGATATTTATACTTTCCAACTCAATAATATTGAACCCTGGAAATTAGGTAAAACTTATTGGACTACGTCACTTGGTTTTGATTGGTTAAATACAAAACGAGCTGATGGTGAAGAATTTGATCTGAATAAACTTGTTTCTTTAGATGGTAAATTAATGACTTATCGTGAAATGTTACGACAAGTTAATAGTAACACTGAAGATTGGATTGCTCGTTTAGGTATTGATATGACGATACCAGATTACGATATTACTTGGTCAAATAAAGTGTATATGAAAGCACCAATTCGTAGCTATGAGGAACTTGATAGCGATAATAATAATGGCATTTCACGCTTCCGTAGCTATCACTATGGCAGACATACACAATGGGACAGTAGTATCCGTTGGCAACCCACCATTCGCGGTAAACATAGTGTCTATTTGCAAGTTGATATTTTAAATGTTCTCAATAAAACACGTAAAAATAAAGTCACTACTATTTCCACCAGCGATGAATATGGTGTTTATACGCCTGGGCGTGAGTTTTGGCTAGAAGTTGGCTATCAATTCTAATTATCTTCAATGTATAGGGCTTGTGGGCTTTTGCAACCTCCACCAGCCCTACTCTACACTCGTTTTACTTAGCGTAGAGTTTTCTTTTTTCTAGGTAAAATAATGAAAAAAACAACCGCACTTTTTTTACTTATCTTTTCACTAATTGCTTGTCAATCATTGGAACTATCGCCCAATAGTAATTTACCTTTTGATCCAAATATTCAGCACGGTAAACTATCAAATGGTCTGCAATATTTTGTATTAAAAAATACTGAACCTAAAGAACGCGTTTATATTCGATTAGTGATCAATGCTGGATCTATGCACGAAGATGACGATCAAAAAGGCATTGCTCATTTAGTTGAGCATATGGCATTTAATGGCTCAAAGAAATATCCAGAAAATCAAATTATTAATGCGTTAGAAAAACTTGGAATGAAGTTTGCACGAGATATTAATGCTTTCACCGATTTTGAAAATACAGTCTATACTTTAAATTTAGATAGCAACAATCAGCAAAAATTAGAATTGGCGTTTGATGTCATCAATGAATGGATGAATAATATTACTTTTTTGCCTAAAGATGTGGATGGCGAACGTGGCGTAGTACAAGAAGAATGGCGGAGACGTTTAAGCCCAATGTTACGTATTGGCAATAAGAAAAGTGCTATTGAAATGGCGGGTTCTCGTTATGTGTTGCGTGATCCTATTGGAGATATGGATATTATTAAAACAATTTCAGCTAAACGCGTCGCTGATTTTTACCACAAATGGTATCGACCAGATAATATGTCAGTAATTATTGTAGGCGATATTGATACAAAACAAGTAGTAAAACTATTAAAACAAAACCTATCTCAAGAAAACCCAATTACTAAAACAACATTGGAAAAAATTGATTTTAATATTCCTCTTATCAACAAATGGCGATTAGATTCTATTTCAGAACAAGGCACAACAATTCCGAGTATTGAATTAAGTTTTTTTGAAAATACAATTGAAACCAATACATTAGCGAGTTATAAACAAGAATTAATTCAGCAAATTACCACTCGATTACTTAACTTACGTTTACAGCAATGGGAAAAGAAAACAGAAAATGGCGTAGATTCTGCAAATTTTTATCGCACTCATTTAGGTAAAGAAACACTACAAAGCATTTTTTCTCTCCAGCTTATAGATACACAATATTCAAAAACGATAGATAAATTATTTGCCTTTATTGCCAGTATAAAACAACAAGGTTTTACTCAAAATGAATTAAACGGCGAAATTAAACGCTTAACTCAACTCAATGAAAAACAATTAAATATTCGTTCTGGTAGCTTAAAAATTGCCGATGATCTCATTACTTCTGTGGCAAATAAGCAAGTGGTATTGAGCGTAAATGATCGTTATGAACTCAATAAACGTTTTTTATCTCAAATTACATTAGCTGATTTACAACGCACGTTAAATCAAACCTTAGCATTAAAAGCAAAATTATTATTAATCACTCAACCTTTGCCACAAAAAGCCTTGCCTTTTGATGTAGCAGAAATAGAAACTCGTTGGAACAATGCAATGGAAATGCAACAACACCAATGGGATGAAAAAAAACAAATCGAAAAATTACCGCACTTAACATTTAACACAGGCTCACTTTCTCAAGAAAAATACTGGGATCGTGGCGATATTTATGAATTTCGTTTAAGTAATGGAAGTAAATTGATCTATCACTATAGTGACAAAACTCCAAATCAAGTACATTTTCGTGCTGTTACTCAAGGTGGTTTACGTTCTATCCCAGATAAGGACTATCACTTATTGCGTGCAGCCGTTAGTGTAGTTGATGAAACAGGTGTTGGAGAACTTTCTCTTTCTGCGGTTAATCAAATTTTTTCGCACGATCCATTGGTAATTGCAACTGTGATTGATGATGATAAACAAGGTTTTACTGGTGTATCTAAACCTAAGGATTTGGAAAATTTACTGACATTGTTCCGCTTAAAATTACGTTCTTCTCCTATATCCGATCTTGCCTTAGAAAAATATCGACGTGAAACCCGTGATTATTTCAAACAGATTGATTTAGAAACACAATTTATGCAAGCCGTTTCAAAACTACGTTTTCCAAATATTGAAACTGTCTATACTCAAAAACAAGCACAACAATTATCATTTGATAAAAACCAATTAAATAATGCTTATCAACGTTATATTTTAGATAAAACAGATTTTACCTATTTTATTATTGGCGATATTGAACTTAATCAAGTAAAGAAATTGGCAGAACGTTATTTAGCTTCTATTGAATCAAAAACTCAGATCCGCCATTTTGTCCCAACGATTATTCATACACCAACTCAATCATTTATTATGAATGGTTTGAAAGAACCGAGAGCTGATGTAGAAATATACCTTACCGCAGATAATACTTGGCGAACAGAACAAAAATATTTATTCAATATTCTTGCGGATATTGTGCAAGAAAAATTACGCTTAATTCTACGTGAAAAAGTTTCTGGTATTTATTCTGTAAATAGTTGGTTTATGCAAGATGTTTATGCACCACAAATTGAGGGGAAAATTGAATTTAGTTGCGACCCTAAGCGCGTGGAGGAACTTACGCATCTTACAAATCAGGTACTAGATGACATTGTAAAAAATGGCATTGATGAAAACTTATTACGTAAAAAACTAGCGGAACAACATACTCAGATTCGACGTGAATTTGATTCTTTAGTTTCAATTGCTTCAATTATTGAAGAAAGTTACTGGCAACAAGATAATCCAGATGCCATTTATACCTATCAACATTTAGATCAGTTAGCGACAAAAGCCACAATAGATGCGTTGGCGCAAAAAGCTCTAAAAAAATCAGGCAGATTTGTCAGCATATTAAAAGCAGCTTCTTATTAGAAAATAAATTAAATCTCAATAGATATAAAATAGATAAAAAGAACGGTGATCGCTTAAACGATCACCGTTAAATTAAAATCACTGTTTAAACAGTAAATTATATTGGTTATTTTCGAGAAGTATTATTCTTCATTCAATAACGTTAATTCACGGCTTCTTACTTGATTTTTCAAGATTTCCGCAAATTCTTCCACTGTAAATGAGCCTAAATCAGCACCTTTACGGGTACGTACTGCCACTTTGCCTTCTGCGATTTCTTTATCACCACAAACAAGCATATAAGGCACACGGCGTAAAGTATGTTCACGAATTTTGAAGCCCACTTTTTCGTTACGTAAATCAGTTTTCACGCGTAAACCTACATCAGAAAGCTGTTTCGCGACTTTCTGTACATAGTCTGCTTGGCTATCAGTGATATTCATTACAACTGCTTGGGTTGGTGCTAACCATGCAGGGAAGAAACCTGCATATTCTTCAGTAATGATACCAATGAAACGCTCAATAGAACCTAAAATCGCACGGTGAATCATGACAGGGGTTTTACGGCTATTATCTTCTGCCACATAAGTTGCATCTAAACGACCTGGTAATGCGAAGTCTAATTGCACGGTACCACATTGCCATTCACGGCCAATGCTATCACGTAATGCAAATTCAATTTTCGGACCATAGAATGCGCCTTCACCTTCTTGAATTTCATATTCAAGACCGTTGTGTGCTAATGCTGCTGCAAGACCTGCTTCCGCACGATCCCACATTTCATCTGAACCGATACGATTTTCAGGGCGAGTAGAAAGTTTTACTGCGATATTAGTGAAGCCAAAGGTGCTATAAATGTCGTATACCATTTTGATACAGCTAGTTACTTCGCTCTCAATTTGATCTTCAGTACAGAAAATGTGAGCATCATCTTGAGTAAAGCCACGAACACGCATTAAACCGTGTAAAGAACCTGATGGTTCATTACGATGGCAAGAACCAAATTCCGCCATACGGATTGGTAAATCACGGTAAGATTTTAAACCTTGATTAAAAATTTGAACGTGGCCTGGGCAGTTCATCGGTTTAATTGCGTATTCACGGTTTTCAGATTGAGTTGTGAACATTAAATCTGCGTAATTTTGCCAGTGACCTGTTTTTTCCCACAACACACGATCCATCATAAATGGGCCTTTTACTTCTTGATAATCGTATTGTTTTAATTTAGTACGCACGAAGGTTTCAAGCTCACGGAAAATTGTCCAGCCATCATTGTGCCAGAACACCATACCTGGTGCTTCTTCTTGCATATGATATAAATCTAATGCTTTACCAATTTTACGGTGGTCACGTTTTGCCGCTTCTTCTAAGCGTGTTAAATATTCAGCAAGTTGTTTTTTATCCGCCCAAGCTGTACCATAGATACGTTGTAACATTTTGTTTTTGCTGTCGCCACGCCAGTACGCACCAGCGACTTTTTGTAATTTGAAATGCTGACAGAAACGCATATTTGGCACGTGTGGGCCACGGCACATGTCAATATATTCTAAGTGATGATATAACGCAGGCGTTGCAGTACGTTCAATGTTTTCATCTAAAATTGCCATTTTGTATGGCTCGCCGCGTTTTTCAAAGGTATCACGCGCTTCTTGCCAAGTAACACGTTTTTTCACGACGTCATAATTTGTTTTTGCCAATTCCAACATACGTTTTTCGATTGCATCAATATCTTCTTGGGTTAAAGAGCGATCTAAATCTACATCATAATAGAAGCCGTTTTCAATAGTTGGACCAATTGCCATTTTTACATCTGGGAATAATTGTTTAATAGCGTGTCCGAGCAAGTGAGCACAAGAATGGCGGATAATCTCTAAACCGTCTTCATCTTTTGCAGTAATAATTTCTAACGTTGCATCTTGCTCGATAACATCGCACGCATCGCAACGTTCTCCGTTTACACGGCCTGCGATAGTGGCTTTAGCAAGACCCGCACCAATATCTTGTGCGACTTCAAGAACAGAAACAGGACGATCGAATTGACGTTGGGAACCGTCAGGTAAAGTAATAATTGGCATTGTTTTTTCCTTATACAGTGGTCACCCATACGAAAGGTGACGTGTTCATTTAAAATTCTATAAAAATTAACCGCACTTTTGCCCTACTTGGCTTCATTCCTACCATTGAACGAGCGAAATTAGGCAAAAAATGCGTGGCGAATTCTATCACTTTCTTGAAGTATTGTTAAATAAATGCCCATATTTTACAAAAAGGAAATAATGTTTTTCTGACTAAAGGCTTTATCTCTTAAAAATAAAGGCTAGAATAACCGCACTTTTAAATACCCAGTTAAGGAATAAAAATGAGCAACGTATTAGTATTAAAATCTAGCATTTCAGGAAATAACTCGCAAACTAATCAATTAGCTGATTATGTTATCGAAAAATTACAAGGTAATAACATTGTAGTACGCGATTTATCCCAACAACCTCTTCCATATTTTGATACCGCAGCTGCAATTGCTGTGCGTGGAGAACCAAAAACAACAGAAGAAAAACAACTTCTGGCGTTGTCTGATAAACTAATCGAAGAATTAAAAAACGCACAAACATTGATAATTGGTGCGCCGATGTATAATTTAAACGTTCCAACACAATTAAAAAGCTATTTTGATTTTATCGCACGTCCGCGTGTCACTTTCCAATATACGGCAAATGGACCGGAAGGGTTATTAAAAGGCAAAAAAGCCATTGTGTTATGTGCATTTGGTGGGTTGTATGATGAAGAAAATCTAGTGACACAATATATGAAATCAATTTTAGGTTTTATTGGCATCACCGATGTGCAATTTGTTTATGCACAAGGCATAGGATTCGGGCCAGAGGCGATTGAAAAAGCCCAAGCGTCCGCAAAAAATAAAATTAATGAAATTGTAGCAGCCCTTTAATCCTCAGATAATCTACAAAACATAATAAAATTTATTACAAACAAAAAGTGCGGTAATTTACCGCACTTTTTTTCTTATTTCTTTCGTTCAACCCATTTTCCATTGGTGAAATCAACAATCCATTTCGTCGCTTTTCCCTCTTTTTCAGAAGTGACATATTGTTTTTTCTCTTTGCGACTAAAACGAACAATCGCTTCATTCTCTTCTGGGTCTTTTTGTGGAGCATCGGCTAAATAAGCTAATTTTTCAGGTAAACGCTCGCGATATTGCACTAGTTCAGCGATTTTAACTGGGCGTGTTTCGCGTGATTTAGGGAAGTTATGGGCTGACATAAATACACCACTCGCACCATCACGTAATACAAAATATGCATCAGATTTTTCGCATTTTAACTCAGGGAAATGTACTGGCTCTTCTTTCGGTGGTGCGACTTCGCCATTTTTCAAAATTTTGCGCGTGTTATCACAATTTGTACATCCCATATACTTGCCAAAACGACCAAGTTTTAGATGCATATCCGCACCGCATTTATCACACTCAACAACAGGGCCATCATAACCTTTAATTTTGAATGAGCCTTCTTCAATTAAATATCCATCACAATTTGGATTATTACCGCAAATATGGATTTTACGATGGGCATCGATTACATAGCTGTCCATTGCTGTACCACATTTTGTACAACGTTTACGATCCATTAATGCTTTAGTTTCTGAAGATTCATCTAAAACATTCAATAATTCTGCTTCAGGAATTAAATTAATCGTCGTTTTACACCGCTCTTTTGGCGGCAATGCATAACCCGAGCATCCTAAAAATACCCCTGTGCTTGCCGTACGAATGGCCATATTTCTGCCACAGGTTGGGCATTTAATATCGGTTTCCACGAGATTATTCGGGCGCATACCGCCTTCAAGTTCATCTAATTCAGCTTTAGAAAGCTGGCTAGAAAAATCCTTAAAGAATTGATTCAATTCAGTTTTCCAATTTACTGAACCAGAGGCAATTTTATCTAAAGTATCTTCCATATTCGCGGTGAAATCGTAATTCATTAATTCGCCAAAAGACTCATTGAGGCGATCAGTCACAATTTCGCCCATCTTTTCTGCATAGAAACGACGATTTTCAGTACGAACATAACCACGTTCTTGAATAGTGGAAATAATTGCCGCATAAGTGGAAGGTCTGCCAATACCACGTTTTTCCAATTCTTTTACTAAAGCCGCTTCAGTAAAACGAGCAGGTGGTTTGGTAAAGTGTTGAGTTGGTTGCACTTCTTTTAAAGCAAGTTTTTCTGAAACAGTAACTGAAGGCAATTCTTGATCTTCAGGATTTTTGCCTATTTGTGGTAATACTTTTGTCCAACCATCAAAACGTAAAATTCTGCCCTTTGCTTTCAAGGTATAATCGCCAGCGGTAACGGTCAGCGTGCTACTATCATATTGTGCAGGTGGCATTTGACATGCTAAAAATTGACACCAAATTAAATCATAAAGGCGTACTGCGTCTTTTTCCATTCCCTCTAAAGATTCAGGCAATGCTCGAATATCTGATGGACGAATAGCCTCATGCGCCTCTTGTGCATTTTCTTTACTAGAATAGAAATTTGGTTTTTCTGGTAAATATTGTGCACCAAAATGATTTTCAATATAGCTACGCGCCATATTAAGCGCATCTTGACTCAAATTGGTTGAATCCGTACGCATATAAGTAATGTAACCCGCTTCATATAAACGTTGGGCTAACATCATTGTCTTCTTAACGCCAAATCCCAAGCGAGTACTTGCCGTTTGTTGAAGTGTTGATGTAATAAATGGTGCTCGAGGGCGAGAACTTGTTGGCTTAGTTTCCAAATCTGTGACAACGTAATCTGAAACATTCAGAAAATCTACCGCACTTTGTGCTTCTTTTTGATTTTTTGGATCAAATTTCTTGCCTTTATAATCCGTAACATCCAAGCGTATAGCTTGTTTATTTTGATTATTCGTAAGGACGGCAACTTCCCAATATTCTTCAGGCTGGAACGCTTTAATTTCACGCTCGCGTTCGACTAATAATTTAACCGCAACCGATTGAACTCGACCAGCAGAAAGCCCGCGTGCCACTTTTTTCCAAAGTAATGGTGACACCATAAAGCCCACTACTCTATCTAAAAAACGACGAGTTTGTTGGGCATTAACTCGATCCATATTTAATTGTTCAGGCTTTTCAAAAGCCTGTTTAATGGCATTTTTAGTGATTTCGTTAAACACCACGCGACTAAAACGATCATTGTTACCACCAATCACTTCACGTAAATGCCATGCAATCGCTTCCCCTTCTCTATCCAAGTCGGTTGCGAGATAAATGTGATCTGCTTTTTTAGCAAGCGACTTTAACTCGGAAACCACTTTTTCTTTACCAGGCAAAATCTGATAATTTGCTTTCCAATCGTGATAAGGATCAATCCCCATACGTTTAACTAAGGCGTTACGTTCCTTTTCTGCCTTAATTTTTGCTTTTTCTTCGGCATCCATACCTTTGGTTGAAATTGGTTTAGCTTTTTCACCTGTACTAGAACCAACCGTCGGCAAATCACGAATATGTCCAACGCTCGATTTCACGACATATTGGCTACCTAAATACTTATTAATAGTTTTTGCTTTTGCTGGCGACTCCACAATCACCAAGGATTTACTCATTTGATTACCTAATATCACTAGAATTTTGTAAAATTGGCGGTATAGTGCAAAGTTATGTTGGCAAAATCAAGCATTTTTTCAAAAAAGGTCTATAAATGGATAAACTCAACGCGATTTCTATTTTCTGCAAAGTCATTGAAACCCAAAGTTTTACATTGGCAGCAAAGCAACAAAATATTTCTGTGGCGATGGCAAGCAAATTAGTTTCACAATTAGAAGAACATTTAAAAACACGATTGTTACAACGTACCACCAGAAAAATTATGCCTACTGAAGCTGGAATAATGTATTATCAACGCTGCCAAGGAATTTTACTTGATTTAGATGAAGCAGATTCCAGCATCACCCACCTTACCAGTTCATTACAAGGAAATTTACTGATTTCCGTTCCTCGTGATTTTGGTTTACTTTTTATTGCACCAAATTTACCCACTTTTATGGCTAAGCATCCTCATTTGCATATTGAAGTTGAATTTAATGATAAGAAAATCGATTTATTATCCGAAGGCTATGATCTTGCTCTTCGTATTGGTTATATGGAAGATAGCTCGTTAGTTTCACGTAAAATAGGAACTACTACTGTTCATTTTGCAGCGTCGCCTAATTATCTTGAAACGAATGGTATTCCACAAACGCCTGATGATTTAGAACATCACAATGGCTTACTTTATAAAAATGCAATGAATCAGGTAAATTGGGTTGGTTCACGTATAAATCAAACCCAACGTTTCAAAATCCAATCCAAAGTGGTAAGCAATAGCGGTTTTGCCTTATTAAATATGGCAAAAGCGGGACTAGGTATTGCTAATTTACCAAAATTTATTTTAGGTAGAGCCTTTGAAAAAGGCGAGCTTATTGAAATATTACCAGAATATAAACAACAAAAATTAGAAATTCATGTGGTCTATCCAAACAGAAGACATTTACCAATAAAAGTACGGGCATTTATTGAATTTTTATCTGGCTTAGGCTTGTGTTCAGAAATTTTGGAAAATCATGAAGATAATATTTAAATGCTATAAATAAAAATACCGCACTTAAGCAACCCCAAGTGCGGTTATTTTTATACGTGTTTTTTATAATGCTTTTAAGATATCTTCAACGCGATCTTTTGCATCACCAAAGAGCATTTGCGTATTCTCTTTGAAGAATAATGGATTTTGTACGCCAGCGTAACCCACTGCCATTGAACGTTTGAACACAATCACATTTTGTGCTTTCCATACTTCTAACACAGGCATTCCCGCGATTGGGCTATTTGGATCTTCCATCGCCGCTGGGTTTACCGTATCGTTCGCACCTATAACCAATACCACATCGGTATCAGCAAAATCATCATTGATTTCATCCATTTCAAGTACGACATCGTAAGGTACTTTCGCTTCAGCTAAAAGCACGTTCATGTGGCCCGGTAAACGTCCTGCAACAGGGTGAATACCAAAACGAACGTTCACACCACGTTCACGCAATTTTGCCGTAATATCAGCGACTGGATATTGTGCTTGTGCAACAGCCATACCATATCCCGGCGTGATAATCACAGAACTTGCATTTTTCAACAACTCAGCTACTTCTTCTGCTGTAGTTTCACGGTGTTCGCCTTGTTCTTCGCTTGAAGAAACTTGAACATCGTTACCAAAACCACCCGCAATGACGCTCACAAATGAACGGTTCATCGCTTTACACATAATGTAAGAAAGAATTGCACCAGAAGAACCAACAAGCGCACCTGTAACGATCAGCAAATCATTATTCAACATAAAACCTGCCGCAGCTGCTGCCCAACCTGAATAAGAGTTAAGCATTGATACCACAACTGGCATATCTGCCCCACCGATTGATGCCACTAAGTGCCATCCAAATGCAAGCGCAATCGCTGTCATTAATAACACAGGGAAAATGCTTTCTGGATTATTCAAGAATGCAACCATCAATAATGCAGATACCACAAGTGCGGCTAAATTTAATTTATGGCGATGCGGTAACATTAATGCTTTTGAATTAATTTTTCCGCTTAATTTACCAAATGCAACAACAGAACCAGTGAAAGTTACTGCACCGATAAAAATACCTAAAAATACTTCAACATTATGAATATTCGTTAATACTACTTGCTCTGCTACAAATGCGGCTTGTGCTGCTGCATCTAATCCTTCTGGCATTAACGCCTCATGGTGTAAACCATAGCTATTAAAGCCAACGAGTACAGCTGCTAAACCGACAAAACTGTGAAGAATCGCCACCAGTTCTGGCATTTCAGTCATTTCTACTTTTAATGCACGTTGAACACCGATTGCTCCACCAATGATCATCGCAATAATGATCCAAAATGTTCCTTCAGAATGAGGGCCAAAAATGGTTGCGATAAGGGCAATTGTCATACCAACAATACCGAACCAACAACCTGCTTTAGCAGTTTCATGTTTAGAAAGTCCTGCCAAGCTCATAATGAAAAGTAATGCTGCTAAAATATACGCAGCCTGTACTAAACCTTCAGACATTGTGCGCTCCTTAACCTTTTCTAAACATTGCTAACATACGTTGTGTGACACGGAAACCACCAAAAATATTGATGCTTGCCACCAAAATCGCCACAAAAGCTAACGCATCGATAAATAGATTGCCTGTTGGCTGACGAATTTGTAATAACGCACCTACAATAATAATGCCTGAAATTGCATTTGTTACTGCCATTAATGGTGTGTGAAGTGCATGGCTAACATTCCAAACCACGTAATAACCCACCACACAAGCTAAAACAAATACGGTGAAATGTGATAAAAATGCAGCTGGCGCCACAGAAGCTAACCAAAGGAATAACACGCCAACACCAGCCATCACACCGTATTTCACACGAGGATCTGTTGGTTTAGATTCTTTTTTCTCTGCCACTGGTGCAGCTTTGGTTTCTTGTTTTGGTTGTGCAGACACTTGAATTTGTGCTGGTGGAATTTCTTCCCCATCACGAACAACGGTTACACCACGAAGAACCACATCTTCAAAATCAATATTGATATTGCCATCTTTCTCTTTGCACAAAAGTTTTAATAAATTGACTAAGTTTGTGCCATAAAGTTGAGAAGATTGCGTTGGTAAACGGCTTGGGAAATCTGTATAACCAATCACTTTCACTTGGTTTTCAGTTGTAACAACTTTCCCTGCTTGCGTATATTCACAGTTACCGCCAGTTGCAGCGGCTAAATCCACAATCACCGAACCTGGTTTCATTGAATCTACCATTTCTTTGGTGATTAAACGAGGCGCTGGTTTACCTGGAATGGCTGCCGTAGTAATAATAATATCGACTTCTTTAGCTTGTTCTGCGTAAAGCTCCATCGCACGACGGTTAAATTCTTCCGACATCACTTTCGCATAACCATCGCCACTGCCACCTTCTTCTTTGAAATCAATTTCTAAGAAGCTCGCACCCATACTTTGAACTTGCTCTTTCACTTCAGGACGAGAGTCAAAAGCACGAACAATCGCCCCAAGGCTATTTGCTGCACCAATTGCCGCCAAACCAGCCACACCCGCACCAATAACCAACACTTTTGCTGGTGGAACTTTACCTGCTGCAGTAATTTGCCCAGTAAAGAAGCTACCGAATTCATGCGCAGCTTCAATGACAGCACGATAACCAGAAATATTCGCCATAGAAGAAAGCGCATCCAATGCTTGCGCACGAGAAATACGAGGCACCGCATCCATTGCTAACACATTAATTTTTTTCGCGGTGAGTTTTTTCATTAACTCAGGATTTTGCATGCGCCAAATAAAGCTCACGAGAGTTGCTCCTTCCTTCATTTGAGCAATTTCTTCATCTGTCGGTGCATTTACTTTGAAGATAATATCCGATTGCCAAATTTCAGCCGACGTACCGATCTTCGCGCCTGCCTCTAAAAATGCTTGATCTTCAAAACTAGCTTTAAAACCTGCATCGTGTTCCACGATCACGTCAAAGCCCAATTTCAATATTTGCTGAACCGTTTTCGGCGTTGCCGCCACACGGCTCTCATTCTCAAGCAGCTCTCTAGGTACACCAATTAACATACTGTTTCCCTCTGATTGATGATTGGGTTAATGAAATTAATGAACAAACCTTCGCCTATTCATCGTTAAAATGACAAAAAGTCAAACGGATGCAAATGTATCATTAATTGAATGAAAATAGGTAACGTTTTTAAGTGGTTTTACAAGATATTGTGATAGGGATCACGAAAAATCCCACATAAAAACATCTCAAAAATTTACCGCACTTTCCATAAAAAAACACCACAAGTAAAAAACTTGTGGTGCTTTTAATTTTATTATTAATCACCTAATTGAACAGGCTCAACTTTCCAAATTCTCTCCGCATACTCTTTAATTGTGCGGTCAGATGAGAAGAAGCCCATATTCACGATATTTTGAATAGTACTTTCAATCCATTGGTCGCGTTGTTTGTATTTTTCATCTACGGCTTTTTGAATTTCTACATAACTGCGGAAATCAGCAAAAGCTTGATAATAATCGTGGTATTGCAAGCCTTGTAATAGTTGATGATAACGTTGAGGTTCTTCTGGTGAGAATTTACCCTCAATAATTTGATCCACGACTGTGCGTAATTGAGCATCGTTTTGATAGTATTCAAATGAACGATAGCCGTCGCGACGAAGTTGTTCCACTTGTTCTACCGTATTACCGAAGATGAAAATGTGATTTTCGCCCACATTTTCCAAGATCTCTACGTTCGCACCGTCAAGTGTACCGAGTGTCAATGCGCCATTTAAGGCAAACTTCATATTACTGGTGCCAGAAGCCTCTGTGCCTGCAAGGGATATTTGCTCTGAAATATCTGCTGCTGGGATGATAAGCTGTGCAAGGCTCACGCTGTAATTTGGAATAAATACAACTTTTAAACGGCCTTTCAAACGCTCATCATTATTGATGACATTAGCAACATCATTAATTAAATGGATCGTTTGTTTCGCAGCATAGTAAGCCGAAGCCGCTTTACCTGCTAAAATAAATACGCGAGGTTGCCAATCTTTTTCAGGGTTGGCAAGCATTTCATTGTAGCGAGCAATAATATGCAATACGTTCAACATTTGGCGTTTGTATTCGTGAATACGTTTTACTTGCACGTCAAATAAGGCGTGCGGATCAAGCTCTACCCCTAACTCGCGTTTTACGTATTCCGCTAATTTCACTTTATTAGCAAATTTAATGTCAGCAACAGCCTCTTTAAATGCTTTTTCTTGTGCGAACGGTTTAAGTTTTTCGATTTGACTTAAATCACAACGCCATTCTGAACCGATATATTTATCAAACAATGCGGCTAATTGTGGGTTCGCCACGGCTAACCAACGACGCGGTGTGATACCGTTTGTTACGTTGGTAAAGCGTTCTGGGAAAATACGAGCAAAATCTGCAAAGGTTGAAGTTACCATTAAATCGGAATGAATTTCGGCAACCCCGTTGATTTTGTGTGAACCTACAACAGACAACCAGCCCATACGCACTTTGCGTTGGTAGCCTTCTTCGATAAGAGAAACACGGCGGATAAAATCGTTGTCAGTCGTTACATAAGTGCGGACATATTCTAAGAAGTGATCGTTAATTTCAAAAATCATCTGTAAATGACGCGGTAAGATTTTCGCCATCATTTCCACTGGCCAAGTTTCTAATGCTTCTGACATTAAAGTATGGCAGGTGTAAGAGAAAATGTTACGCGTCATCTCCCACGCTTTTTTCCACTCGAAACCTTCATCGTCCACTAAAATACGCATTAATTCAGGAATTGCTAACGCTGGGTGGGTATCGTTCAAGTGGATCGCCACTTTATCCGCCAAGTTTTCAAGGCTGTCGTGAGTGCGTTTGTGACGGCGTAAAATATCTTGAAGCGATGCAGAGACTAAGAAATACTCTTGACGTAAACGTAATTCGCGACCATTCCAAGTAGAATCATCAGGGTAAAGTACACGTGATAAATTTTTATTTGCGGAGTGCTCTTCTAATGCGGCTAAATGTTCGCCACGGTTGAAGTCGGCAAGGTTAAACACTTCGCCTGCGTGTGCCGACCATAAACGTAATGTCGCAGCAGAATTATTTTGATAACCTGGGATCATTTGGTCGTAAGCAAGTGCGGTTACTTTTTCGGTATCTTGCCAAATACATTTTTTGCCTTCAAAATGAATGTTTCCACCAAATTCTACGGTAAAGCGTTTAGAGGGACGAATAAACTCCCAAGGTGCCCCTTTTTCAAGCCATGCATCTGGGCGCTCGACTTGCTGACCATTTTCGATTTTTTGGCGGAACATACCATATTCATAACGAATACCGTAGCCCATACCTGGTAAGCCAAGAGTCGCAATAGAATCCATAAAACAAGCGGCTAAACGACCTAAACCGCCATTGCCCAAGCCAGGATCAATTTCTTTTTCTAAAACCTCTTCTAAATCCACATTTAATTCAGAAAGTGCTTCCTGTGCTAATCCATAAATATCTTCTGCAATCATCGCATTAGAAAGGGTACGCCCGATTAAAAATTCCATTGAAAGGTAGTAAACACGGCGAGAATCTTCTGCTCGAGTTTGGCGAGCAGTAGTGATCCAACCCTCTGTTACTAAATCACGCACAGCATGCAAAGTCGCATTTAACCAGTCCCGTTGGCTGGCTTCACGTGGAGAGCGACCGATTAAGAAAATAAGTTTGTAAACGATTGATTTTTTAATCGCTTCAACGGTCATTTCAGGACGATTATATTGGAATGGAGAATCAAAGTTATCCATTATCATAGGTAAAACCTCTATTAGAATGCTAAGAAATGATTAACGTAGGGTGTGTGAATTTGCAAAATTCACGCACGTTTGCAAAAATCAATCAAAATTTGACCGCTCTTTGCGTGTATGAATATTGTTCACACAGCCTACAAAAGTAGTTCGAATTTTATGCTTATCTTTGCAAAAAACAAGCACAATCACACCCTTGCAAAATATTCTTTCACAAGCGGTGTGATTGTTAAGAAAGTTTACGAATAAAACTACAAGCGTTCATAAAGTGTTCTATATTGCTCTGCAGCCTTACGCCAGCTGAAGTCTTGTTCCATTGCATCGGTGCGAACCATCGTCCATGCACGCGGTTTTTGCCATAAGGCAAAGGCACGTTGCAAGCAATGGCGGAGAGCTTCAGGCGTTGCACTTTCAAACACAAAACCTGTTGCGGTGCGAGCTTTGATGCTTTCTGAAGTGCTATCCAGCACCGTATCCGCCAAACCACCTGTTTTACGAACAAGTGGCAGTGTGCCATATTGCAAACCATAAAGTTGGGTTAAGCCACAAGGCTCGAAACGACTTGGCACTAAAATCACATCGCCACCTGCCACCATTAAATGCGAAAGGGCTTCATCATAGCCGATTTTTACTGCAATATTTTCTGGATATTGGGCGGCAAGCTCACGAATACCTTGTTCCAAGTGCGGTGCTCCAGAGCCTAAAATCATCAACTGTCCGCCCTGTTTGACGATTTCGTCTACACTTTCGATTAATAAATCAACACCTTTTTGCTCGGTTAAACGGGTTACCATCACAAATGCCAAGGCAGATTCATCTTGTGGCAAATTGAAATAGGCTTGCAGTTCGGCTTTGTTTTTCTTTTTGCCTGCCATATATTTCAGCTTGTAATGGTGCGGAATGTATTGATCCACGTTCGGATGCCAAATATTTTCGTCCACGCCGTTTAAAATCCCCACCAAACGATCTTGAGCTTTTAAGCCAGAAAGCAAGCCTTGCAAACCGTAGGCAAATTCTGGTGTCGTGATTTCTTGGGCATAAGTTGGGCTAACTGCCGTGCTTGCATCGGAATAGAACAAGCCTGATTTCAAGTAAGAAATCTGCCCAAATAATTCCAAGCCTTCTACGTGGAACATTCCTGTTGGCAAGCCGATTTCATACAAATGATGATAAGAAAACTGCCCTTGATACGCCAAGTTATGAATAGTAAAGACCGATTTTGCTGGTTTGCCTTTGTTGAATAAATACGCCGCACACAAACCTGCATGCCAATCATGAGCGTGCACCACTTCCGCACGCCACCAGTTGTCTAAACCTGTGGCTAATTCTGCCCCCACCCAACCGAGCAAAGCAAAACGTTTGTAGTTGTCGCCGTAGTCGTTGTAATAGGCATCGTGATAAGGATTGCCTTCGCGACCGTATAAGTGCGGTGCGTCAATCAAATAGATCCCGACATCATTATATTCTCCATAACGTAACACCACGTGCCCAGCGAAGTTATCAAATTCGGCAACCACTTGGGTATTCTGAATGCCTGCTATAATTGCGGGATAAGCAGGCAATAAAACGCGAGCATCTAGCCCAATTTGGTTCTGTGCTTGGGGTAATGCCCCTAAAACATCGGCAAGCCCGCCTGTTTTTAAGAGCGGATAGAGTTCCGAACAAACGTGTAGTATTTTCATTGAGTTTTTTATTTTCCCTATAAATATGAATAATGCTTGATCAGCCCCCCCTCTTTGCTAAAGAGGGGGTTCAGAAAGTGCGGTCAATTTTGACCGCATTTTTCCTAACTAATCTAAATGCCCATCTTCTTCAATCTCGTGTCCCTCAAGTTTCTTTAACATTTTCGGGGTTACAAGAATGACTTTGCCTGTTGAGCTAATACGGAAGCGTTTTTTATCTTCTTCTATATCTACACCAATTTGCATACCATCAGGAATTTCACATTCGCGGTCGATAATACAATTTTTCAACACGCAATTTTTACCGATTTTAACTTGTGGTAACACCACGCAGTGATCCACTTTTGAAAATGAATCAATTTTAATGTGGTCGAATAACACAGAATTGCTGATCGACGCATCGGTAATCACACAACCGCCGCCGATAAGTGAGTTATCTACAGGATGCACATTGGAGTGTTTGTAGAAAAATTTTGATGGATAAGCCTGAACTGGATTGCCACGAATTGGCCAGCTTTGATCGTAAATATCTAATTGTGGATTTTCAGAGACTAAGTCGATATTAGATTGCCAGAAGCTATCAAGTGTCCCTACATCACGCCAGTAAATTTCGCCCTCGGTGTTGCGTCCCATACAAGAGCGGCTAAATGGGTGAGCATAAAGCGCGCCTTCTTCTAAACATTTTGGCAATACATCTTTACCGAAATCATGGCTAGTTTGCGGGGTATTAACTTCCTGCTCAAGCATTTTATAAAGATAATCCGCATCAAACACATAAATCCCCATTGAAGCAAGCGAAACATCAGGTTTGCCCACCATTGCTAGCGGATCTTTCGGTTTTTCCACGAAAGCTTTTACTTTCAAGTTTTCGTTTACAGCCATTACGCCAAATTCGTGTGCTTCAGAACGGGGCACTTCAATGCAACCAACAGTACATTTTGCCCCACTATTGACGTGATCCATTAACATCACGCTGTAATCTTGTTTGTAAATATGGTCGCCCGCTAAGATCAAAATATATTTCGGGCGATAGTGATTTTTAATAATAGCCATATTTTGATATACCGCATCCGCCGTACCGCGATACCAAGTAGAATCGTCAATTTGCTGACGAGCTGGCAACATATCGACAAATTCGCCACGCTCTTGCGGTAAGAAAGACCAGCCTGTTTGCAAATGACGAAGCAAGGAGTGTGCCGCATATTGAGTCACGACCCCAATTCGGTTTAAACCTGAGTTAATACAATTAGAAAGTGCGAAATCGATAATGCGACGATTACCACCAAAATAAAGCGCAGGTTTTGCACGTTTATCTGTCAATTCGTGTAAACGTGAACCTCGTCCACCTGCGAGAACAAGCACCAAAGTGTTTTTAACTAAATCATATTTGTTAAGGTCGCCAGATTTCATAAGGATCTCCATAGTCTTATTGTTATTCGTCATTCAGCATACAAAAGCCCATTGAACTAAGTTCGGCTTGTTCTTCAAGGGTTACATTATGTGTGCCGATTTGGGGCTTCCATTTCCCATTAGGCAAGTGAAACACCTGACCTTCGGCTTTGGCATTAATCAACAAAAGCCAACGATTGTCTAAAACCACCTGTAATGCTTTGGTTTGTTGATTTTGCCAATCTTCAACTGTCATCGGTTCGCCTGCAATGTTAAGCCATTGCACATTCTCAGCCGACCACCATTGATCTCGGTTTAAACTGCCAATTTGCTTACGAAGTGCAATCGTTTGTTTGGTCAGTTCAAATAATTCTTCGTTAAAATTTGCCCATTTCAGCCAAGTAATCTCGTTATCTTGGCAATAAGCATTATTGTTACCATATTGAGTGTTGCCGAACTCATCGCCAGCTAACAACATAGGTGTACCATTCGCCAGCAATAAACTCATCAATAATCCACTTTGTGCAAAAGTGCGGTTATTTTCCACCGCACTTTTTTGTGGCTCAGAAAGATTTTCAGTCGAACCCTCTATGCCGTGGTTGTAGCTGTAGTTTTCGTTTCTGCCGTCGCGATTTTCTTCGCCATTAGCTTCATTATGTTTCTGGTTGTAACTCACTAAATCTTTAAGCGTAAAACCATCGTGAGCGGTAATAAAATTAAGTGTAGTATGCGGCAAGCGGTCATTTTTCTTAAATAAATTGCTAGAACCTGCAAAGCGTTCTGCAAATGCTCCGATTTCGCCACTTTTCCATAGCCAGAAACGGCAGAGATCATCGCGGAATCGGTCGTTCCATTCGGCAAAATAACTTGGGAAATTGCCGACTTTATAACCGTAATGTCCAATATCCCAAGGCTCGGCAATCAATTTAATATTTTGTAAACTTGGCTCATTTTTTATGTCAGTAAAAAGCTGAGCTGACGAATTGAAATCAGGTGTATCACGCCCAAGCACCGAGGCTAAATCAAAACGGAATCCATCAATGTGGCATTGCTCCACCCAATAACACAGGCAATCCACCACCCACTTTCGCCCTACATCAGAGGATAAATTGAGCATATTGCCGCAGCCTGTCCAATTGATATAACGCCCTTGATCGTTGCGCCAATAGTAAGTTTGATCATCAATACCACGCTGGCTGAATGTTGGGTAAGTTTGCTCTGATTCTGCGGAATGGTTAAACACCACATCTAAGATAACTTCCATGCCCGCTTTGTGAAACGCCTTTACCATCGCTTTAAATTCAGCTAATGGATTATTTGTTGCCGCATATTTAGGTTCTACCGCAAACATCGCTAAGGGATTGTATCCCCAATAATTTTGTAAGCCTCGTGCCTGTAAGTGCGGTTCATTTATATGGAAATTTACAGGCAGCAACTCCACCGCAGTTACGCCTAATTCTTTCAAATACGCCAAATTCACAGGATGTGCTAATCCAGTATAAGTACCACGCAACGCCGCAGGGATTTTCTCGTTTAACTGGCTAAACCCTTTAACGTGTAATTCATACACAATGGTTTCAGCCCAAGGCGTATTGGGTAAAGTATCATTTTCCCAATTAAAATCTTCCGAAATCACAACCGCTCTTGGGGCAAGATGCGCGTTGTCGCGATTATCCGAAAGCAAGAACCAAGAACAACTTTCTTCGCTACTTAAATCAGGTTTACCATTCACGGCTTTCGCATAGGGATCGAGCATTAATTTATTCGGGTTGGCATATTCGCCGTGAATACGAAATCCATATTCCGTACCAGTTTTCACGCCAGTTACCGCCAAATGCCACACATTTTCAGTACGCACCATCGGCAAGCGTGTTTCTTGATTTTGTTCGTCAAAAAGGCAAAGTTCTACGCCTATTGCCGCAGCAGAAAACAGGGCGAAATTGGTAATTTGCACGTTGTTTTCGACCGCTTGTGAGTATCCCATTGGAATAGGATTGCCATTGTTGTAGATTTTGAACATATTTTTATCGCTTTTGTAGGGGCAAATTACATTTGCCCAAAAACATCGGTGGTTTATCAGGGCGAATGTAATTCGCCCCTACAATTTATCTATTCGGATTATTTCGTCTTCAATCTCAAATAAACTGTTGCTAACGGCGGAATGGACACTGAAATCGAATTTTCTCGTCCGTGGCTTTCGATTTTTTCACTTGTGACACAACCAAAATTGCCCACGTTTGAACCTTCGTAATACATCGAATCCGTATTTAAAATTTCTTCGTATTTTCCTGCAACATTCACGCCGATGCGGTAATTGTGGCGAGGCATAGGGGTAAAGTTACTGACGACAATAATACGTTCTCCGTTTGAACTGCGACGTTCAAAGGCGAACACAGAATTTGCCGCATCATCAACGACAAGCCAATCGAAACCCTCTGGGGAGTTGTCGAGCTCAAAGAGCGGTCGATTTTTTTGATAAATTTGATTGAGGTCTTTAACCAGCTTCAATACGCCTTTGTGCCAGCCTCCGCCAATATTTTCATCAAGCAAGAACCAGTCCAAACTTTCTTCGTAATTCCACTCACGACCTTGGGCAAATTCATTCCCCATAAAGAGTAATTTTTTGCCTGGGTAGCCCCACATATAACCGTAATATGCACGCAAGTTAGCGAATTTTTGCCACGTATCACCTGGCATCTTGCCAAGAAGTGAATATTTACCGTGAACCACTTCATCGTGAGAAAGTGGTAGCACAAAATTTTCGCTGTATTGATATACCATTCCAAAGGTCATTTTGTTGTGATGATATTGGCGGTAAATGGGGTCAAGCTTCATATAAGCCAGCGTATCGTTCATCCAGCCCATATTCCATTTGAAATTGAAGCCCAATCCACCATTTTCGCTTGGGTGGGTTACGCCTGCAAAAGAGGTAGATTCCTCCGCAATAGAAATTGCACCCGCCATTTCACTGTGAATTTTCCAGTTGGTGTGTTTTAAAAACTCGATGGCTTCTAAATTTTCACGTCCGCCGTATTGGTTTGGAATCCACTCGCCCTCCGCACGGCTGTAATCGCGGTAGATCATTGAAGCCACAGCATCCATGCGAATACCATCTACGCCAAAACGTTCAAGCCAATACAGTGCATTACTGGATAAGAAATTTTTGACCTCATTACGCCCATAGTTATAAATCAAGGTATTCCAATCTTGATGATAGCCTTCGCGAGGGTCTTCATGCTCATACAAAGCTGTGCCATCAAATGCGACTAAACCATGCGTATCACTTGGGAAATGCCCTGGCACCCAATCTAAAATCACGTTGATGCCTGCTTCGTGAGCACGTTTTACTAAACGGCGAAATGCCTCAGGTGAGCCAAAACGACTGGTTGGCGAATAAAGTCCAAGTGGTTGATAGCCCCAAGAACCATCAAACGGAAATTCAGAAAGCGGTAAAAATTCTATATGGGTAAACCCCATCTCTTTTACGTAAGGAATTAATTCATCAGCAATTTGATCGTAATCTAGCCAAAAATTGTTTTCTAAATTACGACGCCAAGATCCTAAATGCACTTCATAAATGGAAATCGGTTGATTGGCTTGATTTGCTTGACGACGTTGTTCCGTCATTTCCACCACATTTGGTAATGCACTCACTTGCGATGCAGTATCAGGGCGAAGTTGCGAACTAAAGGCAAATGGATCGGCTTTCAAACGAAGATTGCCATAGCAATCAATTAATTCAAACTTATAAAGCTGTCCTAAACTGGCTTTTGGTAAAAAGAGCTCCCAAACACCACTTTTTAGATGAAAACGCATAGGATGACGGCGACCATCCCAATAGTTGAAATCGCCTACAATAGAAACTCGTCTTGCATTAGGTGCCCACAAGCGGAAATTCACCCCGCTCACACCATCACATTCCATAAAATGTGCCCCAAGCACTTCATATGGGCGAAGCATAGATCCTTCAGAAAGTAGCCATTGTTCTAAATCGTCAATCATTGGATGAAAACGATAAGGATCTTCGATAATTTGTGCTTCATTACCCCAAAAAACCTGTAATTGATAAGCAAAAAATTGACGACAATTTGGAATAACACCAACAAAAAATCCACGCTCATCGACACAATCCAGTTCCGTTATTTCTTTACCACTTTCACGCTCAATCACCACCACTCGATTGGCATCTGGCAATAACGTACGAATTTCAATTCCGCGCTCAGTTTCGTGCATACCAAGCGTAGCAAAAGGATCACCATTGCTCGCATCAAAAAAACCATCAATAATTGCTTGTGTTACTGCGGTTGTCATATTTACTCCTTATACATTTCGCCCTTGGTTAATTTGCACAAAGAACGTTTTTAAAGCTTCATTGCTAAAAATAAACGCTAACGGTTGAGCAAGTTTCTTGCACCAGTTTGGGTATTCATTTGAGGTGCCCGGTAAATTAAAACTGATTTCTTGGCTAAGTAAATTTTCTAATTGCACACCAATCAATCGGCTGTTACTTTCCGCTAAATAATGATGGATCATTCGATTTAAATAATCGTGCATCGCCATAGAAAGTGCATCGCCTTCATAATGCGGCGGTAAATAATTATCACGATGTAAACTATTTAATAAAGCTTGTTTATCCATGACACGTTGATCATATTTTTGCTTGAGCACTTCCCCATTCAGAATACCGAGTTGATTAAATAATTCTAAATCACGGCAATGCCAAAAACTTTGTAATGAGGGAACATCATGTGTACCAATAGTGGCATAAGCATTTCGAGGATAATCAGATATACGAGGAAATTCGCCATTTCGTTGGGCAAAATACAATACAAAATAAGAGAAAATTTGAAACTCGTTTAATTTCCACCGCACTTCATCAGGCACGGTGCCGAGATCTTCACCAATAATCAAACATTCATTGCGAACACTTTCAATGGCAAGAATCGCCATTAATTCATCAAAAGGATAATGCACATAAGCACCGTCAGCCGCAGTTTTTCCTTTTGGAATCCACCACAAACGAAATAAGCCCATAACATGATCGATGCGAAGCACACCGAAATATTGCATATTGGCACGTAGCATATCGATAAATGGTGTAAAGCCACGTGCTTTTAGCACTGTTGGATTATAAGGTGGCAAATTCCAATTTTGCCCGACTGGACCTAACGGATCAGGCGGCGCACCAATAGAGGCATTTACACAATATAAATCAGGATCGCTCCATACATCAGCACTGCCACGAGAACTATTTACGGCTAAATCGCCATAAATACCCAATTTCATACCAGACTGTTTACAAAGATTTTGTAATGCGGAAAGCTGTTCTTCTGTAAGCCATTGCAACCAAGCAAAAAATTGGATTTGCTCATGGTGTATTTTTAATAGAGCTTTTCTTTTTGCCGCACTTAAATGTTGCCATTCCCTACGCCAGCCAAGCCAACCAATGGTATTTTCTTCTGCTTGATGATCGGCGTGTTCTTGCAAATCCAAGACATTAAATAAACCCTGTAACAACAAAGGTTCACCTTTGTTTTTTAAATAATCAGCAAAGATTTTTCGACGTGTCACAATTTCAGCGGATTGACTACGCTGAAAGAAATCAAACAGGGACTCAAGTGCGGTTAATTTTAAAGCCAATATTGAAGAATAATCGACGCAATCACTTTCACGTAAAGCAGCAATTTTTGCTTGAATATCCTCACGCTTAAACCAATTTTGTACTGAACGGCAACGCTTAAATTCGGGTAAATCAGGAATGTCCAAATATAAGAAATTCAACCAACGACGAGAGGATGAACTATAAGGACTAGCCCAATTTGGCACAGCAGGATATGGCAAATGTAATGGATTAATTCCCACATAATCCGCCCCTTGTTTTGCACTTTGTTCAATCAAAGCAGCCAAATCGCCAAAATCGCCAATCCCCCAGTTTTGTTCTGAGCGTAAACTGTAAAGTTGCACATTCACGCCCCACACTTTTTTATTTTTTAATACGGATGGTTGAAAAGCTGTTTTAGGAGAAATAAGTAAACGAACGCGATACTGTTCAGTGTCAGAAAAAATAGATAATTGATAATAGCCAAAAGGAAGTGGAGGCAAAGAAAGTGCGGATAAATTTGAAAGTATTTTTTCTAACAGAATAGCATTAGATTCATCAATCAGCTGATAACGATATTCCGCAGATGGTGGCAAATCTAGACGATTGAGTCGATAATCAATCGGTTCATTTTCAAACGCAGTCAGAACATCATCAAACTGTCCTTTCGCTTTTGGCGGAGGCTGCAAAAGCTCAACAAAAGTTAAAACCGTCTTTTCATCCGCGAAAATAAGATGTCCATCAATATCATAGTGAGAAAGCGCGATACCGCATTTTTCTGCTTTTTGTTTGAGAGAATCCGAGATTTGCATAGACACCACATGACAACTGTATAACTCTTGTTAGGGATTATAACCAAGCTGAAATTGATGACAACCGGCTTTATTTAAAAGTGTGATCTTCGTCAATAATAAATTCAAACCAATCAATCACATCGCGTTCGTGGATACCATTTTTAATCAAAATATCCGCATTTTTTACAGAATGGGGAGAGCCAGAAATAAGCGGATGCCATTCAGGGAGTGTTTTTCCTTCATAAAGCAAACGATAGGCACAAGTATCAGGCAGCCAATGAAAATCAGGTAAATTCTTTTTGGTGAGTTTGGTGCAATCGGTTTCAATGTTAAAACGCTCTGAATAATTACCGCACTTTCCTGTTTCCACATCTAAAAGATTACAAGCAATTCGGGTGTAATAGAGTTTTTGGCGTTTACCTCGCCCTTGAATATATTTGCGATAACAGCATTTGCCGCAGCCATCACATAAGGCTTCCCATTCAGATTCAGTCATTTCAAGCAGGGATTTGGTTTGCCAGAAATTGGGTTCAAGTTGCATATTGGATTGCATAGTTGATACAAATAAAAAGTGCGGTCAAAATCACATTTATTTTGACCGCACTTGGTTGATTAAAATTAGAAGCCTTCTTTTAAGCTTACCGTTAAATTAAACACCAAATGTTCAGGACGGCTATCTTTACTATCTGCACAGAAATAACCCTCACGTTCAAATTGATAACCTTTCTCTGCTTCTGCCGCAGCCAAGCTTTGTTCAACAAAACCATGTTTTACCACAAGAGAATGTGGATTTAACACGCTTTCGATATCATCTTCAGCACCTGGATTTGGCACGGTAAATAAGCGATCATACAAACGGAATTCAGCCAGATGATTATGCACAGCAGAAACCCAGTGAATAACACCTTTTACTTTACGTCCATCCGCTGGATTTTTACCTAAAGTTTCAGGATCGTAAGTACAGAAGATCGTGGTGATTTCACCATTTGCATCTTTTTCTACACGTTCCGCTTTAATCACATAAGCGTTACGCAAACGCACTTCTTTACCTAATACTAAACGTTTATATTGCTTGTTCGCTTCTTCACGGAAGTCTGCACGATCAATATAAAGTTCTTTCGTAAACGGTAATTGACGCTCACCTAATTCAGGGCGATTTGGATGATTTGGGGCAGTTAAAACCGCTTCGCTTTCAAAGTTTTCAATTACCACACGAACAGGATCAATCACTGCCATTGCACGTGGTGCATTTTCATTTAAATCCTCACGAATACAGGCTTCAAGTGCAGAATATTCCACCACGTTATCTTGTTTAGTTACACCAATACGGCGACAAAATTCACGTAACGAAGCTGGTGTATAACCACGACGGCGTAAACCTGAAATGGTTGGCATACGTGGATCGTTCCAACCATCCACGATTTCATCATTTACCAATTTCAATAATTTACGTTTAGAGGTTAAAGTGCCTTCTAAATTTAAACGTGAAAATTCATATTGATGCGGTAATGGACGTTCAATACTGATATTTTCCAACACCCAATCATATAAACGACGGTTATCTTGGAATTCTAATGTACAGATTGAGTGTGTAATACGCTCAATGGCATCAGAGATACAGTGAGTGAAATCGTACATTGGGTAAATGCACCATTTCTCGCCTGTTTGATGATGGCTAGAGAATTTAATACGATAAATTACTGGATCACGCATGACCATAAATGGCGAAGCCATATCAATTTTTGCACGTAAACTTGCTTTACCCTCGGCAAATTCGCCATTTTTCATTTTTTCAAATAAAGCTAAGTTTTCTTCAATAGTGCGGTCACGATATGGGCTGTTTTTACCCGGCTCGGTTAAGGTACCACGATATTCACGCATTTCTTCTGGAGAAAGCTCATCCACATAAGCCAAGCCTTTTTTAATCAATTCAATCGCATAGCCATAAAGCGCATCAAAATAATCAGATGCATAACGCGGTTCGCCCTCCCATTTAAAACCTAACCATTCCACATCCGCTTTGATAGAATCTACATATTCCACGTCTTCTTTTACTGGATTGGTATCATCAAAACGTAGGTTACATAAACCTTGGTATTCTTTTGCCAAGCCAAAATTCAAGCAAATAGACTTTGCGTGACCAATATGCAAATAGCCATTCGGCTCTGGCGGAAAACGGGTATGAACGCTTTTATGTTTACCCGAAGCTAAATCTTCATCAATAATTTGGGTAATAAAATTGTGAGTGCGAGTATTTTCTGCACCCAAAGATGTCTCTGTATGGCTCATCATTTTCTCTCGTTAAAATAAAAATATTCGGCTATTCTATACAAATCTAAGGGAAAATAAAGGTTCATCTCCTGTTCTTGCCATAGAAATACTAGATTTAAATAAAAGATTGTAAAAATTTGCCATAAAAAACCGCCACGAAATTATCGTGGCGATGTATAAATGCACAAAGTGCGGTAAGTTTTTTGAATGTTTAGCTTACCAAACCCAGCCAGCTCCCATTTGATAGGAAATTTTGCTGTTTTTGCCTGCATTCACGGCGATACCGCTTTTTAACGTGATATTGGCAATTGGTGTATAGCCTACACCAATCGCCACTGCCATAATCCTTTCCCGTTACAGTATTACTAAGCCCTACAACCACCGTGCTATTCCCCGTTAGCTCGTTATTATTTCCCACAATTAAATTATTAGTTGCGTGAGATAATTTAGGATTAGAAGTATCAGTATCTTTAACATCATTAATTTTATTGGTTTCTAAATTACCGATAATGATATTGTTATTGCTCGTACTCTCAGATGTACTAATATCTTTCATTCCAAAATTATTGGAGAAGTTGGGATTTGATGTAGTGGAGGGAGGCGTATCAGCTAAAGCTGGATTAGTGAATATTCCACCAATAATGGAGAGAGCCGTAGTTATTGTGCAAGATGGGAAGAAAAGACTAGTGTTGTTTGTTTACAGAATTATATAAAAACATATTATATCCTCACTATATTAAATAAAAGCTACCTAGTTCTACATCATATAGATTAAGATATAAATTTTATAAATAAAAAGTGCGGTGAAAATCTCAAAAATTTTTACCGCACTTTATTGAAATAGAGTTTACATTACAACCACATCAAACTGTTCTTGGTTATAAAACTGTTCTGTTTTTACTTTTACTCGTTTTCCAATAAACATTTCCACTTCTGGCAGTAAACCGTGAGATTCTTCATTAATAAGATATTCGGAAACTGCTGGCGAGGCATAAACAACAAATTGTTCACTACTGAATAAATGATACACCCGAATAATTTCACGCATAATTTCGTAGCAAACTGTCTCAACAGTTTTCACCCGACCACGTCCATGACAAGTTGGACATTCATCGCATAGCACGTGTTCAAGGCTTTCGCGGGTTCTTTTACGAGTCATTTCTACAAGGCCTAATTGCGTAAAGCCATTCACATTAGTTTTCATACGATCTTTAGAAAGCGCATCACATAAAGATTGCAATACTCGATTGCGATGTTCATCTGTTTGCATATCAATAAAATCAATAATGATTATGCCACCAAGATTACGTAGTTGTAATTGCTGCGCAATGGCTTTAGTTGCTTCAATATTGGTATTGAAGATGGTTTCTTCTAGATTACGATGCCCCACAAATGCGCCTGTATTAATATCAATGGTGGTCATGGCTTCTGTTTGCTCGATAATTAAATAGCCGCCCGATTTGAGATTAACACGTTTATCTAAGGCTGTTTGGATCGCATTTTCAACCCCATACACATCAAAAATAGGTTGATTGCCAGAATAAAGAACAAGTTTATCGCTTAGTTCAGGCATAAATTCATCGGTAAACTCTTTTACTTCGCCAAAGCAAAGTTTAGAGTCGATACGAATTTTTTCTAAGTTTGTGCCGATAAAATCACGCAAAATACGTTGTGGAAGTGCTGGCTCACCGTAAATTTTTGATTTGGTTGGATATTTAGATTTACGTTCTAAAACTTTACGCCATAAGCGTTTTAAAAATTCAGCGTCTTGACGTAATTCTTCTTCGCTTGCCCCTTCTGTGGCGGTACGAATAATAAAACCGCCGAGTTCATCACAAAAAGGTTCAACCAACGCTTTTAAACGGGTGCGTTCTTCTTCGCTTTCAATGCGTTGTGAAACACCTACGTGGCTATTTTCTGGCATAAAAACAAGATAACGTGATGGCAATGTGATATCCGTTGTTAAACGCGCGCCTTTTGTACCAAGGGGATCTTTTACCACTTGTACAACAATATCCTGCCCTTCACGTACTAATTCTGAAATGCTCTTAACTTTAAATTGCTTTTGTTCATTTTCATCTACACATTCCGTGTGAGATACAATATCAGCGGCGTGTAAAAAAGCCGCTTTTTCCAAACCAATATCAACAAAAGCAGACTGCATTCCTGGTAACACTCGAGTCACACGACCTTTATAAATATTTCCAACAATTCCTCGTTTAGCTTGGCGTTCAATATGCACTTCGCGCAACATTCCTGTTTCGACTAGTGCAATGCGTGTTTCGTTAGGCGTTACGTTCATCAATAACTCGACAGCATCCATTTTATATTCCTAATTTCTTAAATTTCATCAAATATTTAGTCTAAATAGAATAATAGCCCGAAATAAGGTAAAATGCACCCTTTCTAAAATTTTTAACCCATTTTGGACTTATAAAATGTTTGGATTCGACCCAAGTCTTATTACTTTTACTATTTATATTTTCGGGATGTTGCTGATTGGCGTACTCGCCTATTATTACACGAATAATTTATCAGATTACATTCTCGGTGGACGTCGTTTAGGCAGTTTTGTTACTGCAATGTCTGCAGGTGCGTCAGATATGTCTGGTTGGCTTTTAATGGGCTTACCTGGTGCGGTATATTTATCAGGCTTAGTTGAAGGCTGGATTGCTATTGGTTTAACTATCGGGGCTTATTTTAACTGGCTTTTAGTGGCTGGTCGTTTGCGTGTTTATACAGAATTAAATAATAATGCGCTCACTCTCCCAGAATATTTTCACAATCGTTTTGGTTCATCACACAAATTATTAAAACTTGTTTCTGCCACTATTATTTTAGTGTTTTTTACTATTTATTGTGCTTCTGGTGTCGTGGCTGGCGCAAAATTATTCCAAAATATATTTTCTGTGGAATATTCCACCGCACTTTGGTACGGCGCAGCGGCAACCATTGCTTACACGTTCATCGGAGGTTTCCTCGCGGTAAGCTGGACAGATACCATTCAAGCCACATTAATGATTTTTGCATTAATTTTAACCCCTGTTTTTGTGTTATTGAGTTTCGCCGATACCGCTCAATTTTCCGCAGTACTAGAACAAGCTGAGGCTGCCATAAATAAAGATTTCACGGATTTATTTACTTCTACCACACCACTTGGTTTATTAAGTCTTGCGGCTTGGGGATTAGGCTATTTCGGGCAACCGCATATTTTAGCACGCTTTATGGCTGCGGATTCTGTCAAATCACTTATCAAAGCACGCCGTATTAGTATGACATGGATGGTGCTTTGCTTAGGAGGCGCAATTGGCATTGGCTTATTCGCTATTCCGTATTTCTTTGCCAATCCAGCTATTGCAGGCACAGTCAATAATGAACCAGAGCAAGTATTTATTGAATTAGCTAAACTTTTATTTAATCCTTGGATCGCGGGCATATTACTTTCCGCTATTTTAGCCGCTGTAATGAGTACATTAAGTGCTCAATTATTAATTTCTTCAAGCTCAATCACAGAAGATTTCTACAAAGGTTTTATTCGCCCTAAGGCTTCAGAAAAAGAGCTCGTATGGCTTGGCAGAATAATGGTGTTAGTTATTGCCGCACTTGCTATCTGGATCGCACAAGATGAAAACAGCAAAGTATTAAAACTTGTAGAATTTGCTTGGGCTGGTTTTGGTAGTGCGTTTGGCCCTGTGGTACTTTTCTCTCTTTTCTGGAAACGAATGACATCATCGGGCGCAATGGCCGGTATGCTTGTTGGCGCAGTGACAGTATTTGCTTGGAAAGAAGTTGTTCCAGCGGATACTGATTGGTTTAAAGTATATGAAATGATCCCAGGCTTTGCTTTCGCCAGCCTTGCAATTATTGTTATTTCATTACTTTCCAATAAACCAGAACAAGATATTCTTAATACCTTTGATAAAGCAGAAAAGGCTTATAAGGAAGCAAAATGATCGACTTTCGCCCTTTTTATCAACAAATTGCTACTACAAATTTATCAGACTGGTTAGAGACCTTACCGCGCCAATTGAAAGAATGGGAAACTCAAACTCATGGCGATTATGCGAAATGGAGCAAAATTGTTGATTTTCTACCAGATTTACATGCTGATGAAATCGATCTAAAAAGTGCGGTGAAATCTGACCGCACTTCTCCCCTTTCAGAAGGTGAAAAACAACGAATTATCCATCATTTAAAACAATTAATGCCGTGGCGAAAAGGACCTTATCATCTTTTTGGCATTCATGTAGATTGTGAATGGCGTTCAGATTTTAAATGGGATCGTGTTCTTCCTCATTTAGCTCCCCTGCAAGGCCACACTATTTTAGATGTGGGTTGTGGCAGCGGTTATCATATGTGGAGAATGGTAGGCGAAGGCGCAAAAATGGTGGTCGGGATTGATCCTACCGAGCTTTTCCTTTGCCAATTTGAAGCTGTACGCAAACTGCTTAATAATGATCGTCGAGCAAATCTTATCCCGCTAGGTATTGAGCAGATGCAACCATTAGCGGCATTTGACACTGTATTTTCAATGGGCGTACTCTATCATCGTAAATCCCCATTAGATCATTTAAGCCAATTGAAAAATCAATTGGTAAAAGGTGGCGAATTGGTATTAGAAACATTAGTGGTGGATGGCGATGTAAATACTGTGCTCATACCAGCAGATCGCTATGCGAAAATGAAAAATGTTTATTTTATCCCCTCTGTCGCCGCACTAATTAACTGGCTAGAAAAAGTTGGCTTTACCAACGTACGTTGTGTGGATGTAGCGACAACTACATTAGAAGAACAGCGTAAAACTGATTGGTTGGAAAATGAAAGCCTGATTGATTTTTTAGATTCAAATGATCACAGTAAAACCATTGAAGGCTATCAAGCACCGAAAAGAGCGGTAATTTTAGCGAACAAATAAAAAAGGGAAATTATTCCCTTTTTATTTTACTCGCGTTTCATATTTACAAAGAATAATACTCTAATTCTACAGAAGTTAATGTGGATAATAAGGTTTCAGCCATCGTTTTATGGCTTAGTTTTAATGCTTTTTCAGCCATCACTATTCGTTCAATATCACTCAATTTTTTATCATTTAAATACGCAAAATTAAGTGCGGTTTGCAACGCTGGCAAACTCGGATTAAATGCGGCGTTTTCTGCATAACGTCCTGTCACCATATCACCATTTTTAAATAAAATCGCAATGCCGTGCGGACTATTTGAATAAGGACAATGAGATTGATTTGCCGCTAAAATAGCTTGATTAATCAAATCATCTTGGTGATCTGCAATTAAATCATGATTTTCATCCGCCAAAAGATGCGCTGCAATATCGAGATCTTTTGGTCCAAACGCATCCGGTAAATAAGAATGTAATGGATTATTTTGGCTATGCGGCAAATGAATTGAAATTTTTTCAGCACCGTGCAATTCATTCATAAATTGACGACAATGTCCGCACGGCGTGTAATTGACCACCATATCTGAAATACGGCGTTCATTACGCAACCAAGCGTGAGAAATTGCACTTTGTTCCGCGTGAATCGTTTGCTGAATGGCTGAATTAGCAAATTCTTGATTCGCGCCGAAATAAAAATCCCCTTGTTCGCCAATAGCAATTGCCCCCACATTAAAATGAGAAATAGCAGTATGACTATAACTTGCAGCAAGTGGCAACAAGTGCATAGCCAATTTTAGTGGGGTAAGTTCAAAATTATGACAAAGCTGCTGCACTTGGGAATAATTTAAAAAACCAGCCCAATTTTGTGAACGAAGTTCATTCACAATAGCTTGATTAAGTGCATCATCTTGTGGCAAAGTGCGCTTAATAAGTTCTTGCATAACATATCCTTAGAAAAAATATTAAAAATTATAACTGCACTTATTAAATCAAAATTTACTGTTAGCCGCGATAGTTTGATTAAATATTCATTAAAACTGTGATCTTGATCACTTATTTGATAGCTTCTATTTATTACAATTTCTTAACAAATAAGGCTAAGACTATCAATTATATTGAATAGAACAATTTCACTTCAAATTATAGAAACGTATAATACCCATATCAAAGGGAGGGCATTAGCTCAATTATTCAACTAGAAAAAGGAAATTATTATGTCAAAAACATCAATCGGACTAGATAAAGTTCAATCAGCAGAATTAGCCGATAAACTTAACGAATTACTTGCAACCTACCAAGTTTTCTATACTAATGTACGGGGCTACCACTGGAACATTAAAGGCGTAAACTTCTTTGCATTACACGCAAAATTTGAAGAAATTTATACTAATTTAGTTGCTAGAGTAGATGAGGTGGCTGAACGTATTTTAACTTTAGGTTACACACCAAATAATGCTTACAGCCAATACTTAAAAATATCTCGAATTAAAGAAGATATTGCAGTAAGTGAGGCACAAGAATGTTTATCAGGCACATTACAAGGTCTAAAAACATTACTAGATCAACAACGTGAAATTCTTTCTTTTGCAAATAACGCTAATGATGAAGGTACTGCATCACAAATGAGTGACTATATTAAAGAACAAGAAAAATTAGTATGGATGTTCCAAGCAGCGTGCCAAACTTGCCATAATTAATGAATAAATTTCAACGCTAACGAAAACTAACCTGCAATTAATCTAACTCAATAAAGTTAGATAAATTTAATTTGTCTAAGATCAAATTTGATCTAGCAAATTACCTCAAAAGTAAGAGTTTCCTATTTAGAATAGGAATGTCAAATTCAGTCTGAATAAAGGAAACTCTTATACCTATTATTTACAGTGATCTCTTTAAACTAATTTAGTCAATTTAGCCACTAAATTTAACGTTTTTTTAAATCAGTAAATAAATCTATAGAAATAAATATTGTAGAGCGTTAAAAATTGTGATTATTAACTATTTTTTTAGTTGATAAAATATATTCTTGAGAATTTAGAGTTAAATTAATAGGATAAAAAATAATTTAAAATGAAGAAATATTAAATTTGTTAGCTATTTTATTATTTCTTGTCCAATTAGATAAAAAAAGCCCCTAAATAATTAGGGGCATTAAAAAGGAATTTATGAATAAAATCTCTAAAGTTTAGCTTCATCAAAGGAATCTCGATAAAACGCCACCATTATATTGAGTAATCTAAAGAATAGCAAGAAAAATCTTTACATTTCTTTACAAATCTTTACATTTCAGCATTTCGATAATTACTTGGACAGTATTTTCCATGCCTTGTAAAGAAACCAACTCGTGTTTACTATGGAAATTATAGCCGCCAGTAAAAATATTTGGGCATGCTAAACCTTTAGAGGCTAAAAATGCCCCATCTGTACCGCCTCGAATCGGCTTATGATTTGGTTTAATTCCCACCGCTTTCATTGCGCGATCAGCAAGTTCAATTGATTGAGGAACGTTTTTTACCACATCATACATATTTTGGTAGCTATCTTGAATTTCTAACTCTATAGGCTTTTTCAAACCTTTTTTAGCATTAAATTTTTCCACCTGATTTTTAATAAAAGCTTTTCTTTGTGCGAAATTCTGTTCGTCAAAATCACGAATCAAATAGGTAAGCTCTACTTGCTCAATATCGCCAGAAAAATCTTCTAAATGATAAAAGCCCGCTTTCCCATCGGTTTTTTCTGGTACTTCATCAACAGGAAAAACTTGCTGAAATTCACAAGCTAAAGTCAGCGCATTCAGCATTTTTCCTTTTGCATAACCCGTGTGAATATTTCGCCCGAAAAACCGCACTTTTGCCGTTGCAGCATTAAAGTTTTCGTATTCTAATTCCCCTACTTCTCCCCCATCAATGGTATATGCCCAATCACAGGAAAACTTTTCCATTGGGAAATAATGGATTCCCAAACCAATTTCTTCATCAGGCGTAAAAGCAACACGAATATTGCAATGGGGAATATTCTCTTTTTGAAGAATGGAAAGTGCGGTCATAATTTCTGCAATTCCTGCCTTATTATCCGCCCCAAGCAAAGTGGTTCCATCAGTAACAATAAGCGTTTGTCCGACTAATTTTTGCATAAAAGAATAATAAACAGGGCTAATAAATTCCTCGCCAATACCTAATGCAATATCTCCGCCACGATATTCTTCTATCACTTCTGGGCGTACATTTTTACCACTACATTGCGGAGACGTATCAAGATGCGCAACTAAACCAATGGTTTTCGTTAAGTTAGGATCATTAGCGGGTAAAAATGCTGTTACCACTGCATATTTACTTACTTCAACATTCTCCAAACCAAATTGGATTAATTCTTTTTGTAACTGCATGGCTAACTTCATTTGCCCAACAGAGCTGGGGGAATGCTTCGCATTAGGTTTTGATTGGGTGTCAAAAGACACATAATGTAAAAATCGTTCTAAAAGTTCTGTTTTATCTATTTGAGAAATCATATTCTCGCTCCTTTTAAAAATATCTTTTTTAGTTTAACGAGAAAAATAGAAAACATCTTGATATATAACAATATTTATAAAATTAACGAAGTAAAATTCATCAAAAGTGCGGTTAAATTTCTCGTTATTTTTATGAACGGCGGTTTTTTTACTTTCTAAGGCATTAAGTCCTTTTCATTATTAACAATTCACTATATCATAGGCGTCTATTTTTATATGTCGCCCCTGCAGTCTTGCAGGTTTTATTTCTACTCAGTACCAAATCATTGGTGAAATTAGGGAGAAAACCAAAGCTAGTGGAAAATCAGCCTCAAAACAAGCCTATTATTGAGCTTCGTTCAATCAAAAAATCCTATAGTTCTAACACCATTATTAACAATTTCAATCTTACAATTAATAACGGTGAGTTTGTCACTATTCTTGGCCCCTCAGGCTGTGGTAAGACCACAGTTTTACGCTTACTTGCAGGCTTAGAAGAATTGGATTCAGGTAGCATTATTTTAGATGGTGAAGATATCACCAATGTGCCAGCGGAAAAACGTCATATTAATACGGTATTCCAAAGCTATGCGCTATTTCCACATATGACAATTTTTGAGAACGTGGCTTTCGGTTTGCGTATGCAAAAAGTACCAAACGAGGAAATTAAACCGCGTGTTTTAGAAGCCTTGCGTATGGTACAACTAGAAGAAATGGCTGATCGTAAGCCAACTCAACTTTCTGGCGGACAACAACAACGTATTGCTATCGCTCGTGCCGTAGTAAATAAACCAAAAGTGTTGTTACTTGATGAGTCTTTATCTGCATTGGATTACAAATTGCGTAAACAAATGCAACAAGAACTCAAAATGTTACAACGTCAGCTTGGCATTACCTTTATTTTCGTCACCCACGATCAAGAAGAAGCGATTACAATGTCTGATCGTATTGTATTATTGCGTAAAGGTAAAATCGCACAGGATGGTTCTCCACGTGAAATCTATGAAGATCCAGCTAACTTATTCGTTGCTCGTTTCATTGGCGAAATTAACGTATTTGAAGCCACTGTGATTGAACGAAAATCAGAACAAGTTGTACTGGCAAATGTTGAAGGTCGTATTTGTGATATTTATACGGATATGCCTGTGGAAAAAGATCAAAAACTTCAAGTACTCCTTCGCCCTGAAGATATTGTGATTGAAGAATTAGATGAAAATGAACATTCTAAAGCAATTATCGGTCATATTATTGACCGCACTTATAAAGGAATGACATTAGAATCAACGGTAGAGTTTGATCATAACGGAATGCGTGTCCTTGTAAGTGAATTCTTTAATGAAGATGATCCACATATGGATCATAGCATAGGACAACGCGTAGGTATCACATGGCACGAAGGCTGGGAGGTTGTACTCAACGATGAAGATAATCAATAATAAATTCCAGAAAATTACTGTTGCGATTATCTTCAGTTGGCTAATCTTCTTTGTGCTGATTCCAAACTTATTGGTACTTGCCGTAAGTTTTCTGACTCGAGATGGTAGCAACTTTTATGCATTCCCAATTACTATTGAAAACTATACAAACTTGTTTAATCCGCTTTATGCACAAGTTGTGTGGAATTCATTGTCTATGTCGGGCATCGCCACCATTATTTGCTTACTAATAGGTTATCCATTTGCTTTTATGATGAGTAAAATTCATCCTAAATATCGACCGCTCTTATTGTTCCTTGTGGTTTTACCATTTTGGACAAACTCGTTAATTCGTATTTATGGAATGAAAGTGTTTCTTGGCGTGAAAGGCATACTTAACACGATGTTAATTGATATGGGAATTTTGAGTGCGCCAATTCGTATTTTGAATACCGAAATTGCGGTAATCATTGGCTTAGTTTATTTACTATTGCCATTTATGATTTTGCCACTCTACTCTGCCATTGAAAAACTAGATAATCGTTTATTAGAAGCAGCACGAGATTTAGGAGCAAATACGTTCCAACGTTTCTTCCGAGTGATTTTACCATTGACTATGCCTGGTATTATCGCAGGTTGTTTATTGGTATTATTGCCAGCAATGGGAATGTTTTATGTAGCAGACCTACTCGGTGGAGCAAAAGTCTTGCTTGTTGGTAACGTAATTAAGAGCGAATTCTTAATTTCTCGTAACTGGCCATTTGGTTCTGCAGTCAGTATTGGTTTAACTGTTCTAATGGCATTGTTGATTTTCGTGTACTACCGCGCGAATAAACTATTGAATAAGAAAGTGGAGTTAGAATAATGAGTCGTTTACTACGTAATGCATTTATGTTTGTGGTATACGCTTATTTGTATATCCCAATTATTATTTTAGTCACTAATTCCTTTAACAAAGATCGTTATGGTTTGAGTTGGAAAGGTTTTAGCTGGAACTGGTACGAGCGTTTATTTAATAACGACACCTTAATACAAGCTGCGATTCATTCGGTAACTATTGCATTTTTTGCGGCTACCCTAGCTACTATTGTAGGTGGATTAACTGCAATCGCACTTTATCGCTATCGATTCCGCGGTAAACAAGCAGTAAGCGGTATGCTATTTATCGTTATGATGTCTCCAGATATTGTAATGGCAGTATCTTTACTTGCATTATTTATGGTTGTGGGTATTTCATTGGGCTTCTGGTCTTTACTACTTGCCCACGTAACTTTCTGTTTACCGTATGTGACCGTAACTATCTTCTCTCGCTTAAATGGCTTTGATTCCAGAATGTTAGAAGCGGCGAAAGACTTAGGTGCAAGCGAAGTGACTATTTTACGTAAAATTATCCTTCCTTTAGCATTACCTGCAGTTGTATCTGGTTGGTTATTAAGTTTCACTATTTCATTAGATGATGTTGTGGTTTCATCATTTGTCAGCGGTGTAAGTTATGAAATCTTACCATTGAGAATATTCTCTCTAGTGAAAACTGGTGTAACACCTGAAGTTAATGCTTTAGCAACGATTATGATCGTGCTTTCATTAGCTCTTGTCGTTTTAAGCCAGCTAATTACACGAAAAAATAACCATTAATTAACAAAAGGTTTCACAAACCTTTGAATTTAAAATAGAATACGCCTTGACGCACAATCAAGGCGTTTTTTTATGCCTGTCATTCGGCAGGTGGTTTTTTTACGACTCTTTAACAGGAGAACAAACAAAAATGAAAAAATTTGCAGGTTTAATTACTGCCAGCTTCGTAGCTGCAACTTTAACCGCTTGCAACGATAAAGATGCTAAGCAAGAAACTGCAAAAGCTACGGCTGCTGCTAATGACACTGTGTATCTCTACACTTGGACTGAATATGTACCAGATGGTCTTTTAGATGAGTTTACTAAAGAAACTGGCATCAAAGTTATCGTTTCAAGCCTAGAATCAAACGAAACAATGTACGCTAAACTCAAAACTCAAGGCGAGTCTGGTGGCTATGATGTTATCGCACCTTCTAACTACTTCGTTTCTAAAATGGCACGCGAAGGAATGTTAAAAGAACTTGATCACAGCAAATTACCTGTTCTTAAAGAATTAGATCCTGATTGGCTCAATAAACCTTATGATAAAGGTAACAAATACTCTCTTCCGCAACTTTTAGGTGCGCCGGGTATCGCATTCAATACCAACACTTACAAAGGCGAACAATTCACTTCTTGGGCAGACTTATGGAAACCTGAATTTGCAAACAAAGTTCAATTATTAGACGATGCGCGTGAAGTATTCAACATCGCTTTATTGAAAATTGGTCAAGATCCAAATACTCAAGATCCAGCCATTATCAAACAAGCCTATGAAGAATTATTGAAATTACGTCCAAATGTACTTTCTTTCAATTCCGATAACCCAGCTAACTCATTCATCTCTGGCGAAGTGGAAGTGGGTCAATTATGGAATGGTTCGGTACGTATTGCTAAAAAAGAAAAAGCACCTTTAAATATGGTATTCCCAAAAGAGGGCCCTGTACTTTGGGTTGATACTCTTGCAATTCCTGCAACAGCTAAAAATTCTGAAGGCGCACACAAGCTGATTAACTACATGTTAGGGAAAAAAACAGCTGAAAAATTAACCTTAGCTATCGGTTACCCAACCTCAAATATTGAAGCGAAAAAAGCATTACCAAAAGAAATCACTGAAGATCCAGCGATTTATCCGTCAGCTGATATATTAAAAAATAGTCACTGGCAAGATGACGTTGGCGATGCAATTCAATTCTATGAACAATATTATCAAGAATTAAAAGCAGCAAAATAATTGGTCAATTAGCAAAGAATTAAAATCTGATTCTGTGCAATATTTCCTCTAAATAAAAACGCCCTTTCGGGCGTTATTTTTTAAGCTTTACCGTCAGCCAAATTTTTCTTTTCTTCTAATTCTTCCCAGCGTAAAAATGCTGTTTCTAATTCGGCTTCAGTATCCGCCAATTCTTTTAATTTAGCATCGGTAATATCATGAGCCTGTTGGAAAAATGCTGGATCGGCTATTTCAGCTTGAAGTACGGTGATTTTAGTTTCCAACTCTTCCAATAGTTGTGGAAGTTGTTCTAGCTCTCGTTGTTCTTTATAAGAAAGTTTCACGGATTTCGGCTTAGAAGTGCGGTCACTTTTCACCGCACTTTCTTCTTTTAGTGGTTCAGATTTCTTCGCTTTAGCCTGTTCTTCCACTGCTTTACTTGCCCAGAAATTGGCTTGTTGCTGTTTCGCATCAAAGAATCCTCCCACATACTTATTCAAACGCCCTTCACCTTCGAATAAATAACATTCTGTCGCAGTATTATCGATAAATTGACGGTCGTGGCTCACAATTAACAATGTGCCTTGATCAAAGACAGTTTTGCCAGAACGACTTGAGGTATCTAACTGTAATTTGGCTGTTCCCATTACCTCACGGCGTTGGCGGCGTTCCTCACGCATCGCTTTTAATGCTCGCACTCGCCCTTCATTTCTTGTACGGCGAGCCTTGATACCTTGGCGAATCCACACTTCTTCCTGTGCTAGACGTTTATCAAATAATTCATTTTGCAAGGCTTCAACGCGTAGATTTTCTTCTTTCGTGGTTAAATATAAATCGTAATTGCCTAGATAAGACTGCAATTGACCGCGATCTAAATCCACAATACAAGCGGTCGGATTTGCAGAAAAATTTGACAATGAAAAACATATAAATCCAAATTAAGCCTAATACTATTTTCCTCTTTCGTAAAGGGGATATTTAAAACCAATACACTAAGGAGCTTATCATGCTCAACGAAAACGACATCGAACAACTCACTCTTCAACGCCTGCAATCCCTCGGTTGGGAATATCGCTATGGTAAAGACTTGCCTGTTCATTAGATAACTGAGTTAGATCCTGTTGCAAGATCGATGATGCGGAAAATTAACGCGGTAGGTTTCACAATATACTGGCTCTAACTCAATGGAAAGTAACTGGCGAAATCCAGCATAATCAAATCCTAGAGAAAGACCGCCAGCACCAGAAAATAAATCGAGATAAGTTAATGACATATAAAATTAAAATAATAAAAAACGAGAGATATTGTATTTCAGATAGAGCCTTTAACACAAGCAACCAAGCTTACTTAAAAAACACTAAACTAATTTTAATCCACGAAACTGTGGATAACCATCTGGTTATATTCCACTTCCCATTATATTTCGTTGTTTTTTATGATAAACAAGTAGCCCCTAACCTTTCACTTAATCTTTCAATAATTTAATTTTTTCAATCACATTTGTTGTTGAACAACCATTTTCAAAGTTTAGCACTTTAACATCGCCACCGTTTGCCCAAACTTCTTTACTGCCTGCAATCTCTTCGGGTTTGTAATCGCCACCTTTGACTAAAAGATCTGGTAGAATTTCGCCGATTAAACGTTGTGGTGTATCTTCAGTGAAAGGCACCAACCAGTCCACGGATGCCAAACCAGCCAATACCGCCATACGGTTTTCAAGATTATTAATTGGACGACTTTCGCCTTTTAAGCGTTTAACAGAATCGTCGCTGTTTACCGCAACAATTAAACGATCGCCCAATTTGCGTGCATTTTCTAAATAAGAAATATGCCCTGGATGCAAAATATCGAAACAGCCATTAGTCATCACAATTTTTTCACCGCGTGCTTTAGCTTGTGCGACAGCATCTTTTAATTCAGCTTCGCTCATAATACCAAATCCCGTTTCAGGGCGAGCATGAATCGCATTTTCAAGTTCCACGGTCGAAACCGTTGAAGTCCCCAATTTACCCACCACGATCCCAGCGGCAACATTGGCTAGGTAACAAGATTCTTCGAAAGAACGTCCATCTGCTAATGCGGTTGCTAATACGCTAATGACAGTGTCACCAGCTCCCGTCACATCAAACACTTCTTTTGCAACGGTTGGCAAATGATAAGGCTCTTGATTTGGGCGTAATAATGTCATGCCTTTTTCAGAACGCGTTACCAAAAGTGCGGTTAATTCAATATCAGAAATTAATTTTAAACCTTTCTCAATAATCTCTTCTTCCGTATTGCATTTGCCCACAACGGCTTCAAATTCAGACATATTTGGTGTCAATAATGTCGCACCACGATAGCGTTCAAAATCAGTTCCCTTTGGATCGATCAACACAGGCACATTCGCTTTGCGTGCAATTTGAATCATTTTCTGAACATCTTTAAGCGTGCCTTTGCCGTAATCAGAAAGAATCAAAGCACCGTAATTTTTCACCGCACTTTCTAACTTCGCTAATAAATCCTTGCAATCTACATTATTGAAATCTTCTTCAAAATCAAGGCGGAGCAGCTGTTGATGACGAGATAAAATACGTAATTTAGTAATGGTTGGATGGGTTTCTAATGCAACAAAATTACAATCAATTTTTTGTTTTTCTAATAAATGGGAAAGTGCAGAACCAGTTTCATCTTGTCCAATCAATCCCATTAACTGAACGGATACATTGAGTGAAGCAATATTCATCGCCACATTTGCTGCACCACCCGCGCGTTCTTCATTTTCTTGTACACGAACTACTGGCACTGGTGCTTCTGGTGAAATACGGTTGGTTGCGCCGAACCAATAACGATCAAGCATCACGTCGCCTAATACAAGTACTTTTGCTTGCTTAAATTCTGCTGAATATTGAGCCATTTTAAAATCTCTCTATTTGAATAACCAAAATTGTGGCAATTTTACCACAACTCAAATTTACGATAAACTACGCCCCTAACTTACGTGGAAAGAACAATGAAAAACGAAAAACTCCCTCAATTTCAACCGCACTTTTTAGCCCCAAAATACTGGCTTTTTTGGTTAGGCGTGGCAATTTGGCGAAGTATTTTATGTCTTCCCTATCCTATTTTGCGCCATATTGGTCATGGTCTCGGTTGGCTGTTTTCACATTTAAAAGTGGGTAAACGTCGAGCAGCCATTGCACGTCGTAATCTTGAACTTTGTTTTCCTGATATGTCTGAAAACGACCGTGAGGCGATTTTGCAAGAAAATCTCCGCTCTGTAGGCATGGCAATTATCGAAACTGGCATGGCTTGGTTTTGGTCGGATTCACGTATCAAAAAATGGTCAAAAGTTGAAGGCTTACATTATCTAAAAGAAAATCAAAAAGATGGAATTGTTCTCGTTGGTGTTCATTTCTTAACGCTAGAACTTGGCGCGCACATTCTTGGTTTGCATCATCCCGGCATTGGCGTTTATCGTCCAAATGATAATCCTTTGCTTGATTGGCTACAAACGCAAGGTCGTTTACGCTCTAATAAAGATATGCTTGATCGTAAAGATTTACGCGGAATGATCAAAGCTTTACGCCACGAAGAAACCATTTGGTATGCGCCTGATCACGATTACGGCAGAAAAAATGCCGTTTTTGTTCCCTTTTTTGCGGTACCCGATGCTTGCACAACCACTGGTAGTTATTATTTATTGAAATCTTCACAAAACAGCAAAGTGATTCCATTTGCGCCATTACGCAATAAAGATGGTTCAGGCTATACCGTGAGTATTTCAGCGCCTGTTGATTTTACGGATTTACAAGATGAAACGGCGATTGCTGCGCGAATGAATCAAATCGTAGAAAAGGAAATCATGAAGGGGATATCACAATATATGTGGCTACATCGCCGTTTTAAAACGCGCCCCGATGAAAAGACGCCTAGTTTATACGATTAAAAGTGCGGTCGAATATCACCGCACTTTTTGATAGAATTTTCTCAAATTTAAAAAATTAACGAATAACCTCACCATGACAACCAATTATTCAGCTCAAGAAATTACCGTTCTTAAAGATCTCGAACCAGTGCAAATTCGCCCGGGAATGTACACTGACACTACTCGCCCTAATCATTTAGCACAAGAAGTTATTGATAACAGCGTAGATGAAGCCCTTGCCGGTTTTGCCACAAAAATTGAAGTAATTTTACACCCTGATCAATCCATTGAAGTAACGGACAATGGTCGCGGTATGCCTGTGGATATTCATCCTACGGAAGGCGTTTCTGGCGTAGAAGTAATCCTGACTAAACTGCATGCTGGTGGTAAATTCTCCAATAAAAATTATGAATTTGCGGGAGGTTTACACGGTGTGGGGATTTCTGTGGTGAATGCGCTTTCTGAACGCGTGGATATTCAAGTTAAACGCAATGGTGAAGTGTATAAAATTGCCTTTGAAAACGGCAGTAAAGTAGAAGAATTGGAAGTTATCGGGACTTGTGGCAGACGCACAACGGGAACAACCGTTCACTTCAAACCGAATCCAAAATATTTTGACAGTGCAAAATTTTCCGTTAGCCGCTTACGCCATTTGTTAAGAGCGAAAGCGGTACTCTGCTCAGGGCTTGAAATCAAATTCATTGATAAAGTAAACAATACTCAAGACATTTGGTTATATGAAGATGGGCTTTCCGATTACCTTATCGAAGCAGTAAATGGCTTTGAAACCCTTCCCGAAAAACCATTTGTTGGCGAATTTAAAGGAACAAATGAAGCGGTTAGCTGGGCATTACTTTGGTTGCCAGAAGGTGGCGAACTGATTGGCGAAAGCTATGTAAACTTAATTCCAACAATTCAAGGCGGAACGCATGTTAATGGCCTACGCCAAGGTTTATTAGATGCTATTCGTGAATTTTGCGAATTTAGAAATCTATTACCACGTGGGGTAAAACTTACCGCCGATGATATTTGGGATCGTTGTTCTTACATTCTTTCCCTTAAAATGCAGGATGCACAATTCGCAGGGCAAACAAAGGAACGCTTATCATCACGCCAAAGTGCGGTGTTTGTCAGCGGTGTTTTAAAAGATGCGTTCAGCCTATGGCTAAATCAAAATGTACAAGATGCTGAAAAATTGGCAGAAATTGCTATTAGTTCTGCACAACGCCGATTACGTGCAGCAAAAAAAGTCGTGCGAAAAAAACTCGTTAGTGGCCCTGCATTACCAGGAAAATTAGCTGATTGTGGCTCACAGGATTTAGAAAAAACGGAATTATTTTTAGTGGAGGGCGACTCTGCGGGCGGCTCAGCAAAACAAGCACGTGATCGCGAATATCAAGCGATTTTGCCGTTACGTGGGAAAATCTTAAACACATGGGAAGTTTCCCCTGATCAAGTATTAGGTTCAACCGAAATTCACGATATCGCCGTGGCTCTAGGGATCGATCCTGATAGCAATGATTTATCACAACTTCGCTATGGTAAAGTCTGTATTCTAGCGGATGCTGACTCCGATGGTCTGCATATTGCCACCCTACTCTGCGCCCTGTTCTTACGTCATTTTCCGAAATTGGTACAAGACGGTCACGTTTACGTCGCAATGCCACCACTTTATCGCATTGACTTAAATAAAGAAGTCTTCTACGCATTAGATGAAAATGAAAAAGAGGCGATTTTAGATCGATTGAAAAATAAAAAAGGCAAACCGAATGTTCAACGCTTTAAAGGTTTAGGTGAAATGAACCCATCGCAATTGCGTGAAACAACAATGGATCCTAATACGCGCCGTCTCGTTCAATTAACTTATGATTTAGGGGAAGATCAAGGCTCAGATACATTAGAACTGATGGATATGTTATTAGCGAAAAAACGTTCCGAAGACCGTAAAAATTGGTTACAAGCGAAAGGCGATCAGGTTGATTTATCTGTTTAGACTAAATTAATCTCAGCAAATCTGAATTTTAATAAATTAAGAATATATTCAATTAACAGAAACCAAAATGACAAATATTAATTATGAAGGCATTGAGCAAATGCCTCTACGCACCTTCACTGAAAAGGCTTATCTCAACTATTCTATGTATGTCATCATGGATCGTGCGTTGCCTTTTATCGGTGATGGTTTAAAACCCGTTCAACGTCGTATTGTATATGCGATGTCTGAACTTGGCTTAAATGCCACGGCAAAATACAAAAAATCTGCTCGTACCGTCGGTGATGTACTCGGTAAATTCCATCCACATGGTGACAGTGCTTGTTATGAAGCTATGGTGTTAATGGCACAACCCTTCTCTTATCGTTATCCGCTTGTAGATGGTCAAGGTAACTGGGGGGCACCAGATGATCCAAAATCCTTCGCAGCCATGCGTTATACGGAATCTCGCCTATCTAAAATCTCTGAAATCTTGTTGAATGAACTCGGACAAGGAACAGTAGATTATCAACCAAACTTTGATGGAACCTTGGCTGAACCACAATATTTACCTGCTCGTTTACCGCATATTTTATTGAACGGCACAACAGGTATTGCGGTGGGGATGGCCACAGATATTCCACCACACAATATTAACGAAATTGCTGATGCGGCAGTAATGTTGCTAGATAATCCAAAAGCGGGATTAGATGATGTACTTGAAATTGTTCAAGGCCCAGATTTTCCAACAGAAGCGGAAATTATTTCGCCAAAATCAGAAATTCGTAAAATTTATGAGCAAGGTCGTGGCTCAATAAAAATGCGTGCAACTTGGAAAAAAGAAGACGGTGAAATTATTATTTCAGCGCTTCCACATCAATCTTCGCCATCCAAAGTCATTGCACAAATAGCCGAACAAATGACGGCAAAAAAACTGCCAATGCTAGAAGATATTCGAGATGAAGCCGATCACGAAAATCCAATTAGAATTGTGCTAGTTCCTCGCTCAAATCGCGTCGATACTGATGCCTTAATGGCACATTTATTTGCGACCACAGATCTTGAAAAAAGCTACCGTGTAAATATGAATATGATCGGGCTTGATCATAAACCAGCGGTAAAAGGCTTATTAGAAATCTTAAATGAATGGCTTGACTTCCGTCGCACAACGGTCACTCGTCGCCTTCAATATCGCCTAGATAAAGTGCTCTCTCGCTTGCATATTTTAGAAGGCTTGATGATAGCCTTTTTAAATATTGATGAAGTTATCGAAATTATACGCCACGAAGATGATCCAAAAGCAGAGCTTATGGCACGCTTTAATTTAAGCGATGAACAAGCCGATGCCATTTTAAATTTACGCTTACGTCATTTAGCGAAATTAGAAGAAAACCAACTCAAAGCAGAACAAGATGAACTTGAAAAAGAGCGGTTAAATTTAGAAGCAATTTTAGGATCAGAACGCCGTTTGAATACGCTTATCAAAAAAGAAATTCAAGAAGATGCGAAAAAATATACCAGTCCACGTATGTCTCAACTGGTCGAACGTGAAGAAGCCAAAATGATCTCTGAAAGTGATATGACACCAGCAGAACCAGTTACTGTCATCTTATCAGAAATGGGCTGGGTACGTTGTGCAAAAGGACACGATATTGATCCTAAATCATTAAGCTACAAAGCTGGCGATAGCTATCTAGCTCACGCTTGTGGCAAAAGTAATCAAGCCGTTGTATTCATTGATAGTACAGGGCGGAGTTATGCACTCGATCCGCTTTCATTGCCTTCCGCTCGCTCCCAAGGCGAACCACTTACAGGTAAACTCAATTTACCCACTGGTGCGACCATTGAATATGTTGTAATGGCCAGCGAACAGCAAGAATTATTGATGGCTTCTGATGCAGGGTATGGTTTTATTTGTAAATTTGAAGATTTAATTGCACGTAACAAGGCTGGAAAAGCCTTGATTTCTTTACCAGAAAATGCCAAAGTGTTGAAGCCTAAAACATTGATAAATTCTACCGCACTTGTTGTCGCAATCACATCAGCAGGCAGAATGTTGATTTTTCCAGCACAGGATTTACCGGTATTATCAAAAGGTAAAGGCAATAAAATAATCACTATTCCCGCAGCGAATGCAAAAGATCGTAGCGAACTATTGACAAAATTATTGCTTATTTCAGATCAAGCAAGTCTTGAATTTTATTCTGGAAAACGAAAAATTGTATTAAAACCAGAAGATCTGCAAAAGTTCCGTGCAGAACGAGGCAGAAAAGGTTCGACATTACCACGTGGATTACATACCAATCTTGAAATTATGGTAATCGAGCCGTAACACAACACATCACTTAAACATAACATAGGGAGATCCAATTTATGAGCTATACTTTTAGCACGTATGAAACCCTTGCATTAGCAAGCTTAGTTTTGCTATTGGGCTATTTTTTGGTTAAACGCATTAATGTATTAAAAACATTTAACATTCCAGAGCCAGTTGTTGGTGGCTTTATTGTTGCCATTGGTCTTTTAATTTGGCACAAAATTGATGGAACATCCTTTAACTTCGATAAAAATCTACAAACCACAATGATGTTAGTGTTTTTTACTTCTATCGGTTTAAGTGCCAACTTTTCCCGTCTAATTAAAGGCGGAAAGCCACTCGTTGTATTTCTATTCATTGCTGCATTATTAATCTTCGGACAAAACGTTATTGGCATTGCAAGTTCAATGGCATTAGGAATCCATCCCGCTTATGGTTTACTTGCAGGTTCAGTAACCTTAACAGGTGGTCACGGCACTGGAGCTGCTTGGGCGGATACATTTGCACATCAATTTAATCTACAAGGTGCAACTGAAATTGCCATTGCCTGTGCAACTTTCGGTTTAGTATTCGGTGGTATCATCGGTGGTCCTGTCGCTCGTTTCTTATTAAATCGCCAAAAACAAGGCGAAAATCCTGAAAATGATGAAGTTGATGACATTCAAGAAGCATTTGAACACCCAACTTATAAACGTAAAATTACTGCACGTTCATTAATTGAAACAATTGCAATGATTTCAGTATGTTTATTAATTGGTCAATATTTAGATGTACAAACAAAAGGTACTGCACTCCAATTACCAACTTTCGTATGGTGTTTATTCACTGGTGTTATTGTCCGCAATATTTTAAGCAACATTTTCCGTTTCCAAGTAGCAGAATCCGCTATTGACGTATTAGGTAGCGTAGGCTTATCCATCTTTTTAGCAATTGCTTTAATGTCATTAAGACTTTGGGAACTTGCAGGTTTAGCAATTGACGTATTAATTGTTCTGGCTATTCAAGTAGCATTTATGGCTGCCTTTGCAATTTTCATTACTTATCGAGCAATGGGTAAAGATTACGATGCCGTCGTATTAAGTGCTGGACACTGTGGTTTTGGTTTAGGCGCAACCCCAACAGCAATCGCAAATATGCAAGCTATTACCAGCCGTTTTGGGCCATCGCACAAAGCATTTTTAATCGTTCCAATGGTCGGAGCATTCTTTATCGACTTAATCAACGCTGCGCTATTAAAAGTTTCATTTGCAGTTGTAAATATGCTCGCGTAAAGTGCGGTTGAAATTGACAATGTTTTAGAGAAATGCCTTTATCTTGAATTGATAAAGGCATTTATTTCAATATAATCAATTATTTCAGCTGCAATATCAATCCCACTTGTTTTTTCAATCATTTCTAAGCCTGGGCTTGCATTCACTTCTAAAACCAATAATCCATTTTTTGAACGAATTAAATCCACGCCAGCTACATCTAAACCGATAGCTTTTGTTGCTTGAATGGCTATCTGCTTTTCTTCATCGCTTAGGGTAATTTTTTCGGTTTTTCCGCCACGATGGCAATTCGCCCGAAACTCACCATTTTGCCCAATTCTCTGCATCGTTGCTACCACTTGATCACCCATCACAAAACAACGAATATCCGCATTGCCCGCTTCTTCGATAAAATCTTGCTGTAGCATAGATATATTGGTTTGCTTAAAAGCTTCCATAATGCTCACCGCACTTTGTGGCTTTTCAGCTAAAATTACCCCAATTCCTTGTGAACCATTTAGCGTTTTTAAAATTGTCGGCGAACTGATATGAGGTGTCGCCGCCTGAGCTTGTACTTCACCGCCACTTAAAAGTGAATTAGGAACAGGAACACCAGCCTTCAGCAAAAGTTGCAAACTTTTCCACTTATCACGTGCATTTAAAAATGCCTGAGATGAATTTAAACAAAAAGTCCCTTTGCCTTCAAAATGCTGTAAGACTGAACATCCCATTTGCGTACTCGTTGTGCCAAATCGAGGCAAAACTGCATCATAATCAGACAATAAATAAGGTTTCGACTCAGAATTTTCTTGATAAAAAATCTGAAAGTGCGGTGGATTTTGCGAGAGTTTTAAGAAACAGTGATTCGGATCTAAAATATCCATCTCATGCCCTTGATGTTTAGCCGCTTCTTTTAAGCGTTGGCAACTATAAAGACGAGGTTCTCGGCAAAGCATTAATAATTTCATAACATTTAATTTATTATCTACGATGTTCCGTATATTACACGAATAAAAACACTTTATGTAGACGATAAAAATCAGGTAGAATTGCCTAGAATTTTTAACTCAAAAAAGGAAATCTTATGTTCGTTGTTATTTTTGGTCGTCCGGGCTGCCCTTACTGTGTACGAGCAAAAAACCTTGCTGAAAAATTAAAAGGCGAAGTTGCTGATTTTGACTATCGTTATGTGGATATTCACGCAGAAGGCATTACTAAAGAAGATTTATCAAAATCTGTTGGTAAACCAGTAGAAACCGTACCACAAATCTTTATTGATGAAAAACCAATTGGTGGTTGCACTGATTTTGAAGCATTAATGAAAGAACAATTTGGTATCGTTGCTTAATTTTTCTTTTTAATTTATACAAAAAAGCCACTTTCAATCGAAAGTGGCTTTTTTCATAGAAGAGTTTTAACCGTTATAACGTTTAAAAATTAATGTCGCATTTGTACCACCAAAACCAAAGCTGTTTGACATGACAGTTTGTAATCCTGCATTTTCTTTCGTCTCAGTAACGATGTTGCAACCTTCAGCGGCTTCATCTAAGGTTTCGATATTAATACTTGGTGCAATAAAATCATTATCCAACATTAATAACGTGTAAATTGCTTCGTGTGCACCCGCCGCACCTAAAGAGTGACCAGTCATTGATTTAGTTGAAGAAATCGCTGGAATTTTGTCACCAAATACATTTTTGATTGCACCTAATTCTTTCACGTCACCTACTGGTGTAGATGTGCCATGTACGTTGATGTAATCAATTGGGGTATCGACAGTTGCCATTGCTTGTTTCATACAACGCTCTGCACCTTCACCACTTGGTGCAACCATATCGTAACCATCAGAAGTTGCGCCATAACCTACAATTTCAGCGTAAATTTTTGCACCACGAGCAAGTGCATGTTCTAATTCTTCCACAACCACAACAGCACCACCACCTGCAATAACGAAACCGTCACGATTTGCGTCATAAGCACGAGATGCTTTTTCTGGCGTTTCATTGTATTTAGTTGAAACTGCACCCATTGCATCAAACTCAGTAGCACATTCCCAAGATAATTCTTCTGCACCACCAGCAAAAACGATATCTTGTTTGCCTAATTGAATTAATTCAACCGCATGACCAATACAATGTGCAGAGGTTGCACAAGCAGAACTCATAGAATAATTCACACCACGAATTTTATAAGGTGTTGCTAAACAAGCTGAAACACTTGATGCCATGGTTTTCGTTACAGCGTAAGGACCAATCGCTTTTACACCGCGAGGGCCACGAACCGCATCACAAGCCACTAATTGATTATGTGCAGAGCCCGTACCTGCACCAATCACTAAGCCAGTACGATCATTAGAAACTTGATCTTCTGTTAAGCCTGCATCTTCAATCGCTTCACGCATAGAAAGATAAGCATAAGCCGCTGCATCACCCATAAAACGGAACACTTTACGATCAATGTGCTCGCTTGGGTTTAATTTGATTGTTCCGGCAACATGGCTACGCATATTCATTTCTACAAACTCAGGCACAACTTCAATACCTGATTTCCCTGCTTTTAATGAAGCCAATACTTCTTCTTTGTTGTTACCGATACTTGAAATAATCCCAAAGCCTGTAATTACAGTTCTTCTCATTGCTTCTTCCTTATTGTTTTATATGTAAAAATAACGACTCAAAATTACTATGAAATAAAAATATTTCAAGCAATAATTCATTTGTTCGACCAGTTCAGAAAATCGCGTTATTATACGCAAATTTCATTAGGCAAGAAAGGAATAAAAAATGACCTTTAGCGTCCAACATGCTGAGATTCACTTCAACCAAAACCATATTCCCGTCTCAGATCAATTCGATGATGTCTATTTTTCTAACGAAAATGGATTGGCAGAAACAGATTATGTTTTTCTACAAGGTAATCAACTTTGGGAACGTTGGATAAGCCACAACGAGGCTAATTTTGTCATCGCTGAAACAGGATTTGGTACAGGATTAAATTTCTTTGCGGTAACCAAATTGTTCCGTGAATTTCGCCAGCAACACGAGAATCATCCTTTAAAACGCCTAAATTTTATTTCCTTTGAAAAATATCCGCTAAAAATCACCGCACTTTCGCAAGCACATCTTGCCTATCCGCAGTTTGAAGATTTAAGCACTCATTTGCAACGTTATTGGCCTTCATTGATTCTAGGTTGTCATCGTATTCATTTTGAAGAGACCACGTTAGATTTATGGCTGGGTGATGTATCAGAAAACTTGCCACAACTTGGCGATTATATGAATGAACGTATTGATGCTTGGTTTTTAGATGGCTTTGTGCCGAGTAAAAATCCTGAAATGTGGAATGATGATCTCTATAACTTGATGTTTCGTTTCACGAAACCCAATGGTTCTTTTGCTACCTTCACCGCAGCAAGTGCGGTCAGAAAAGGACTTGAATCCGCAGGCTTTAACGTGACAAAACGTAAAGGCTTCGGCAAAAAGCGAGAATGTTTAAGTGGGTTAAAAATACAATCAAAATCTACCGCACTTTCAATACCTTGGTATCTTGCTCAGCCTGCGAAAATGGAACAACAAGATGTCGCTATTATCGGCGGTGGTGTTGCCTCTCTTTGTGCTGCCATTTCCTTAATAAAACGCGGGGCAAAAGTTACCATTTATTGTGAAGATGATTCGCTCGCACTCAATGCTTCGGGCAATAAACAAGGCGCATTTTATCCGCAACTTAGCGATGATAATGTGCTTACCGTTGATTTTTACCTGCACGCTTTCAGTTACGGTCGCCAATTACTTGATTGGGCAATCGCACAAAACATCGAGTTTGAACATGAATTTTGTGGCGTGGCACTATGTGCTTACAACAAAAAAAGTGCGGTCAAATTAGCAAAGATTTCTCAGCTTGGTTTGCCGAACGAAATCTTCCAAATGCTGAATGCTGAACAACTCAGTGAAAAAGTGGGATTACCGCTTAATTGCGAAGGCGGTTGGATTGAACAAGGGGCTTGGCTTGCACCAAGACAATTTGTTCAAAATGCCTTTTCATTTCTTGAAAAGCAGGGTGTCATCATTAAAACCTCACAAAAAATTACCGCACTTTCTCAGCTAGAAAAAGGTTGGGAACTAAAAAATATGCAAGGTCAAAAATACTGTCATGAAGTCGTCATTCTGGCGAACGGATATAAAATTACTGATTTTGTTCAAACAGAAAAGCTACCGCTCTACCCTATCCGCGGGCAAGTCAGCCAAATTCCAACATCAGAAAACTTACTCAAACTGAAATCTGTGCTTTGTTATGATGGCTATCTTACTCCAGCCAATCAATTAAAAACCTCACATTGCATCGGCGCAAGCCATGTTCGTGATAATGTTGATCGCCACTTTAGTGAACAAGAACAACAAGAAAACCAACAAAAACTCCAACAAAATATCGCCCAACCTTGGACTCAAGATGTGAATACATCAGATAATCTCGCTCGTGTAGGCATCCGCTGCTCTGTAAGAGATCTTGCCCCAATGGTGGGAAACGTGCCTCATTTTGAACAGCAACAAGCGGATTATTACAATCTATTTAACCTCCGCCGCCGTAAACAACCTATCCAAAGTGCGGCCAATTTTCAGAATATTTTCTTAATCGCAGCCTTAGGTTCTCGCGGGCTTACCTCTGCTCCACTATTAGGCGAAACCTTAGCTTCAATCATTTATGGCGAGCCATTACCAATAAGCGAAGGCATATTACATAATCTTTCAGCTAACCGAGCTTGGGTAAAAAAGTGGTTGAAAGGTTCAAAAGTTGAATAAATTCATAAGATTCAGAGCCTTACAAAAATAACTTTAACGTGTTAAAATCAAACAAAATTTAAATATAAAAATGAATACAAAAATGCTATGCAATCAATCAATCAATCAATCAATCAATCAATCAATCAATCAATCAATCAATCAA
>ERZ1023248.17-NODE-17-length-74593-cov-34.244385_pt1 | contig 74593 bp, 75 predicted proteins | sample MGYA00380457_ERZ1023248 | MGnify/ENA primary metagenome ERZ1023248 (study PRJEB33173, sample SAMEA4830416) | metagenome | study: EMG produced TPA metagenomics assembly of the PRJEB25223 data set...
GTTTCATTATATCAACTATGGGTGGGTGTAGCATACTTTTTGAATCAGAACCAAATTTTTAAAAATATTTATAAATTTAAAGCTGTTTTAAACCATTTTTAAACCATTAACTTCGCTCAGCAGTACCGACAGCTCCGCCAGTCCCACTTTGTCTGACAAGCCAGCTATCTGCTCTGACAACACTGCCAGTCGCTCACGGTGCTCATCCTGCCATGCTGACAGACCGCCCACCGCCAGCACATCGGTGATGAGTGTCATGAGCGTGCGGTTAAACTCGCCAGTGAGTGCATAAGACGCTTTTCTGTCCCAATAACTCTCAGCAGGCAACTCCGCCACCGCTGATGTCAGCTTGTCCATGTGTAGCTGTGAGAACACGCCAAAATATGCCTGTGCCACGTCAGTCACTGCCACGCCTTTTTGCTCGGCAAGTGCCACAACATCTAGGGCATGCACATAGATGGGCAGGCGGGCAAAGGCACGGGCATCATCATCGCTAAGTCCTTGGGCGGTCAAATCAGCGACATCTTTGGCGATATACGCCCCAAAATGTTCATCAATGACATCATAAGAGAACAAGTCCGCCACCAAGTTTTTAAAGGTCAGTGCCGTCTGTGCCACACTCTCGCCTGTCAGCTGACGATTTAGGAACCATGCCATGCCTTGTTTTAGCACATCTTGGATGGTAAGTTCAAGCTCGATTTGGGTGTTGCCAGCGACGGCATTGTCAAGGCTTGACAGTCTGTCCCACACCGTTTGCACATCAAAGACATCACGCACGATGGCATAGCTTCGGGTGATGTCCGCCACACTGTGACCTGTCTCATCACTCATGGCAAACACGTTTTCTATGCCCAGACGGTTCACCAGTCCGTTAGTCAGATAAGTGCAGATAATCTCACGGTGCAGGCGATGGCGGGTCATCTCATCAAAGAACTGCTCGCCCAACGTATCTGGGAAGTACTTTTTAAGCTCATGCAAGAAGTAGGCATCTTCGGTCAGACCACTGCCAAGTAGTTCGTCATACACCCACATTTTGCCATAAGACAACAGTACCGCCAGCTCAGGGTTGGTTAGCCCACGCCCGTCTTTTGCCTTGCGTTTGGTTAGGGTGTCATCGCTTGGCAGATATTCGATAGCACGGTCAAGGCGACCTGCTTTTTCTAAGAAATTCATAAAGCGAATATGCTCGCCTGCACGCTCAGGGGCTTGATAAGCTGACAGCTCAATGGTCTGTGGCTGTAAGTAGTTTTGGCGTAGCACCAAATTTGCCACCGTATCGGTCATGCTCGCCAGCAAGTCATTACGCTGTTTGATGGTCATATCCCCACGCTCAGTAACTGAGCCCAACAGGATTTTGATGTTCACTTCATGGTCTGAGCAGTTTACACCGCCTGAGTTGTCAATGGCATCGGTGTAGATACGTCCACCATTTAGGGCGTACTCAATACGTCCACGCTGAGTACAGCCTAAGTTACCACCTTCACCCACGACTTTGGCACGCACTTCACGCCCATCCACACGAATGGCATCGTTGGCACGGTCACCCACATCGCTGTGGTCTTCATCAGATGACTTGATGTAAGTGCCAATACCACCATTCCAAATCAAGTCCACAGGGGCTTTTAGAAGCTTATTTAGTAGCTCATTGGGCGTAAGGCTATCTTCAGCGATGTCAAAACGCTCTTTCATCTGTGGGGTGATGGCGATGGCTTTGTCGGTGCGGTTAAACACCCCACCGCCTTCACTGATAAGCTCTGCCTGATAATCCGTCCATGCCGAACGTGGCAAATTAAACAGACGCTCACGCTCTACAAAACTTGCCTTGGCATCAGGATTGGGGTCAATAAAGATGTGTAAGTGGTTAAAGGCTGCCACAAGGCGAGTGTTGTTTGATAGCAACATACCATTACCAAACACGTCTCCGCTCATGTCGCCAATGCCCACCACGGTAAATTCATCACGGGCTTGAATGTCTTTGCCCATCAAGCGAAAATGACGTTTGACACTCTCCCACGCCCCACGAGCGGTAATGCCCATGCCTTTGTGGTCATAGCCTGCCGAGCCACCTGAAGCAAAGGCATCTTGTAGCCAAAAGTTGTATTCGGCAGACAGGGCGTTGGCAATGTCTGAGAAAGTCGCTGTGCCTTTGTCGGCTGCCACCACCAAATACGGGTCATCTTCGTCATGGCGGACGGTATTAGCAGGCGGAACAACGTTGCCATCAACCAAATTGTCCGTCAAGTCTAATAAACCACGGATATAGGTCTGATAACACGCCACGCCTTCGGCTTGCCATGTCTCACGGCTTGCTTGCTTGGATTTATCTTTGCAGACAAAACCGCCTTTTGAACCCACAGGCACGATGACCGAGTTTTTGACCATTTGGGCTTTGACAAGACCCAACACTTCGGTGCGGTAATCTTCCATACGGTCAGACCATCTAAGTCCGCCACGAGCCACCTTACCACCACGCAAATGCACCCCTTCAACTCTTGGCGAGTACACATAAATCTCAAACATGGGCTTGGGCTTTGGTAAATTGGGAATATCACTTGCTTTGAATTTAAAAGACAAGCGGTCTTTTCTTGCCCCGTCTTTGTCCACTTGATAAAAATTGGTGCGTAGCATGGCGTTTAACAAATCCAAGAACCAACGCACAATGCGGTCTTCATCAAGACTGGTTACCGAGCTAAGTTCGCTGTCAATCTGTGCCAAAATCGGTGCGGTGCCCGTCTGCTCAGCAGGCGACATCTTGGCATGGAACAGCTTGACAAGCAAACTGGCAATGGCAGGATTGCCCACCAACGTGCTGTGAATGTAGTCGGTTGAAAATGGGGCTCGGGCTTGGACGATATAGCGAGACAAGGCACGCAGTGCCACCACATCATAGGTGTCAATGCCCGTGGTTAAAATCAGCTGATTTAGGCGGTCGGACTCAACACGCCCTTGCCAAATCTCATCCAAGGCATGCTCTACCTGCGTTTTGACTGCGGTCAAATCCACCGTCAATCCTGTTTTTAGGGTGAGTTTATACTCTTGTAGCCACAAATCATCGCTGACATCAGGGGTGTCTTGTCCACCAAAGTCATAAGTGGACGCTGAGATGACCGCCACCCCAAAATGCTCCAATATCGGCAAGACGTGCGATAACGTCAAAATCTCGCCCCTGCCATAGAGTTTTAGGGTTAGGCTGTCCGCACGCTCGCCTGCCGACTGATACAAATGCCAAATTTTGGGTTTATCATCATCAAGCGACAGCAATTTGGTAGTATCCGCCACCGCCGTATGCACATCAAACCGCTCACGATACGTCAAAGGAATGCTCGCCCCCAATGTCGCCAATATCTCTCTGGCACGGCTCTCGCCTGTTTGAGCGGTTAGGGCTTTGGCATATTCATCCGTCCAGTCGTGCATGAGTGCCGACAGTTCACGCTCCAACTTGGCTAGGTCATAATCCTTGACTTTGCCCGTCTCGGTGCGTACATGGATATGCACACGGGCATGATGAAGCTCGTTAAATTCGGTCGTAAAGCTCGATGACACACCACCAAAGGCTTGGGTTAGGATGTCTTGGATTTTTTGGCGTAAGTCGCTGTTAAACTTAGACAACGGCACATAGATCAGACACGACACGAAACGCTGATAATGGTCGGTACGCACGAGCAGGCGCAGGCGGTTTTTGTCCTGCAAGCTGGCAATGCTCGCCACCATCGGGTAGAGCTCATCGGTACTGGCTTGGAATAGGTCATCACGGGGCAAGGTATTGACGATGTGAGCAAGTTTGAGATAAGCATGGCTGTTTTTGGGCAGGCGTGACATGGCAAGGATTTTGCCCGCTTTTTCGTTGAGTAGCGGAATGTTCGCCACGCTGGTCTGATATGCCCGTGATGTCAGCAGTCCGACAAAGCGATATTCGCCAATCAGCTCGCCTTGGTCGTTGTATTTTTGAATGCCCAAAAAGTCCAGATAAGCAGGGCGATGAATAGGCGACAGACGTGCTGATTTAGACAGCAGTAGCACACGTGGCTCGGCTATCAGATGTTTTAGGTGCGTGGGCAGACCATGAAAGCTCTTGGATAACTCATCGGTCTCTTTGCCTTGTAGCACGCCCAGTCCGCTACCGCCCACCGAGTACAGCTCAGGTGTGCCATTGTCATTTTCAAAACGGTATTCACGATACCCCATAAAGATAAAGTTATCACGCCCCACCCATTCCAAAAAGCCCGTCACCGCTTCTTTGGTATAATGCTCTGTGGGAATGGGTAGGCTTTTTAGCTCTTCTTTAATCTCGTCCAGCTTGTCCGCCATCGCCCCAAAGTCGCCAACGATGACATCAATGGTGTGGATTTTCTTTAATAACATCTCTTTGATGTCCGCCAACTTGTCATCGCTTTGGCGATCAATCTCAATATGCACCAACGCAAAACAGCTGTCCGCCCGACCACTGCTCTCATCGACGGCTTGAATGTCGCTGATGTGTCCGTCTGTGCGTTCCACCTTGATGATGTTATTATAAATGCGATGAACACCAATACCCCGACGCTCCAAGCTCATGAGTAGCGTGTCGGTCAAAAAGGGACGATCAATGGCGACCAAAGCAATGACGGTACGCTCGCTATTAAACAGGTGTGACTCGCCCAAAGGGTTGATGACGCTGATATTGGGGCTTGTGCCGTTATGTGTTTTTAGTAAGCTAAAATGGTGCAATGCCATGCCCGACAACGTCTCATCGGAGAACCTGTCCGCCATCTCTGTGGGCAAGTGCTGATAATAGATGGGAATAAACTTCGCCAATATCTCTTGATGGTTGGCGTGGTTGTCATGATGATGGCTTGTGGCGTGACGGGCGATGTTGCTGACACGTTCAGGGCTGATGGTTAGATGGTTGCTTGTCATGTTTTTTCCTATTATTGGGTTTATTAAGTTTATCTATGATGGATGATTTAAAAATAAACGCCTATAAACTAAACCAAAGCGGACAAAATAGCAAATGGAAAATCTTTGTATTATTATTAGTTTTTATGATAAATATAAAATTTTTTAGATATATTTCTGATAAGTGTTTTGGTGTTGGATTTGAGATGTACTGACATCCGTCTTTGTAGTTTAGATTTTGCAATGAAAAATACAAAAATAAAAAGGACGGATAAATCCGCCCTTTACAAACCCTTAAAGCATCATACTCGGGTCAAACGCTCGCACAGGCTCTTGTCTTAGCACGTTAGGGTCGGCTTTATAATAACCTGCCGTTGATTTTGGCAATTTTTGCCCACGCATGACATCAGCAATTTTTTCTGCCATCATAATGGTGGTGGCGTTTAGGTTGCCTGAGATGATAAGGGGCATGATAGACGCATCAACCACACGCAAACCTTCTAAGCCATGCACACGCCCTTGCCCGTCCACAACCGCCATATCGTCCATACCCATTTTACAGCTACAAGACGGATGATAAGCGGTCTCGGCATGATTACGCACAAATTCATCAAGCTCGGCATCGGTCTGGGCATTACGACTTGGGCTAATCTCACGCCCACGGTACTCATCCAAAGCAGGTTGGTGCATAATTTCACGAGTGATACGAATGCCGTCTCTAAACTCCTGCCAGTCTTGCTCGTGCGACATATAGTTGAACAAAATGCTTGGGTGGTCGTGGGGATTTAGCGATTTTAGGCGGATACGTCCACGAGACGGCGAACGCATGGAGCCAACGTGTGCTTGAAAACCATGCTCTTCTACGGCATTTGAGCCGTTGTAGTTAATGGCAACTGGCAAAAAGTGATACTGAATATTTGGCCATTCAAATTCAGGACGAGTTCGGATAAAGCCCCCTGCCTCAAACTGATTGCTTGCCCCAATGCCCGTTCCCAAGAACAGCCACTGGGCCCCAATGGCAGGTTGATTGTACCATTTTAGGGCAGGATACAGCGATACGGGTTTCTTGCATTCGTATTGCAGATACATCTCCAAATGGTCTTGCAAGTTCTCACCCACCCCTGGCAGGTCATGCACGACAGGGATTTTAAATTCATCAAGCAAACTTTTTGCCCCAACGCCCGAACGCTGTAAAATCTGCGGAGATGCAATCGCTCCTGCTGAGAGTATCACTTCTCGTTTGGCGTGGACGGTTGTGGGGTTTGTGTCATTGCCTTGTAGATACTGCACGCCAATGGCACGCTTGCCTGAAAATAGGATTTTGTCGGTCACGGCATGGGTTTTTATGGTAAGATTGGGACGTGATTTTGCCATGTCTAGATAGCCCCGAGCCGTGCTAGAACGGCGTCCTTTTGGTGTAACCGTTCTGTCCATAGGTCCAAAGCCTTCTTGCTGATAGCCGTTCAAATCATCGGTGCGTGGATAACCTGCTTGCACGCCTGCTTCTACCATGGCATTAAACAGCACGCTACTGCCTATGGTTGAGCCACGCTGTGAAGTCGTTACGCTCACAGGGCCTGTGCCACCGTGATAGTCGTTTTCGCCCACATCACGGGTTTCTGATTTTCTATAATAAGGCAAGCAGTCGGCATACGTCCAGTCTTCTAGCCCGTCCATTTTTGCCCAATTGTCCAAATCCATGGCATTACCACGAATGTAGCACATCCCATTGATAAGCGATGAACCGCCAAGCCCCTTACCACGTCCGCACTCCATACGGCGATTATTCATATAAGGCTCAGGGTCGGTCAAATACGCCCAGTTGTAGCGTTTGCCTTGCAAGGGGTATGCCAGTGCCGCTGGCATTTGCGTACGAAAATCCAAACGATAGTCAGGACCACCTGCTTCCAAAAGTAGCACGCTCACATCGCTGTCTTCTGTCAGACGTGTGGCAAGCACATTACCTGCCGAACCTGCACCGATGATAATATAGTCATATTCTGTCATAAGTTTTTCCTTTAAGTTAATAGGTATTGTTTAATAAAGATATATTTTAAAATTTGGACATGTAGGGGCGAATTACATTCGCCCAAAAAATCAACATTTTAACACAGGGCAAATGTGATTTGCCCCTACAAATCTACCCAAAGGTATGATTAATTAACAATGCCAGTTAATAAATTTTGATGATATGCCAGTTATTTAAAAATATACTCGAATTTACCCATTTCTATCTGAATGGATTTAACTTGGGTATAATTTTCCAGCGTCATGATGCCATTTTCACGCCCAACGCCTGATTGCTTATAGCCACCCACAGGCATTTTGGCATCCGACTCGCCCCATGTATTGACCCAGCAAATGCCCGCTTGTAAGGCGTGGGTAATGCGATGAGCTTTATTTAAATCAGACGTAACCACGCCCCCTGCCAAGCCAAAAATCGTGTCATTGGCACGCTCTATCGCTTCATCTTCATCATCATAAGTCAAAATACTCATGACAGGCCCAAAAATCTCATCGGTAACAATACTCATCTCATCGGTGCAATCGGTAAAGACAGTCGGTAGCACAAACGCCCCCTTGGACAGCGACTCGCCACGCTCGGCAAAATCATCCGCCACCGCACGCCGTCCACCAAACAGCACCGTTGCCCCTGCTTTTTTGCCCTGCTCCATATAATCAAGCACTCGCTCCATGTGGGCAAAGCTCACCAAAGGACCCATGTTGGTTGTCTCATCAGTTGGGTCGCCCAAGCGAACCTTGGGCAGGCGTGCCAAAATGGCTTGTTCAAAGGCGTGTTTTTTGGCACTTGGTACAAAAACTCGTGTGCCATTGGTGCACACTTGTCCTGTGCTATAAAAGTTTGCCATCATCGCCACATCCGCCGCCAGTTCAATGTCAGCATCATCACAAATAATCAAGGGCGACTTACCGCCAAGCTCCATGGTTACGTCTTTTAGTGATGACGCTCCTGCAAGGCTCATCACTTTTTTGCCTGTTGCCACCGAGCCTGTAAATGAGATTTTGGCAATATCAGGGTGTTCGGTCAGATACGCCCCCACATCGCCACCGCCTTGCACGACATTAAACACCCCGTCAGGCACACCAGCTTGGCTATAAATCTCGGCAAGTTTTAGGGCGGTCAAAGGCGTAACTTCGCTCGGCTTAAAAATCATGGCATTACCAGACACCAAGGCAGGGGCGGATTTCCATAGGGCGATTTGAATGGGATAATTCCACGCCCCAATCCCTGCCACCACGCCAAGCGGTTCTCTTTGGGTATAAAAAAAGCTCCCTTCTTTGCCCGTGCGAAGTGGCACTTGCACCCCTTCAATGGCTGTGGCAAGCCCTGCATAATACTCCAACACATCCGCCCCTGTAACAATATCCACGTAAGCGGTCTCGCTGATTGCCTTGCCTGTGTCCGCCGTCTCCAAGCGTGCCAGCTCATCATTTTGTTCACGCAAAATCACCACCGCTTTTAGCAGTATCCGAGAACGCTCCACCGCCGTCATGCTTGCCCAGATTTTTTGTCCTGCTTTGGCACTTTGCACCGCTTTATCCACGTCCGCTTTTGAAGCACTTTGTAGCTTGGCAAGCGTGTCTGCCGTGGCAGGGTTGACCGTCTCAAAAAACTCCCCACTGCTGGCGGATACATATTTTCCACCGATATATAGCGATGTTTGTTCTACGTTTGGTAGTGATGACAATGGCATAACAAGACTCCTGTATTTTTAAAAATATATCATCAAAACTTATAAATTTTATTCAAAGGTTGATGAAACCAAAAAGATAGGTTATGATAACAAAAAATTATCTATAACGCAAATAATTGATTTTTAATGAATTTCTTGTTTAATTTGTGTTAAATGATTGTGTATTGCAAATTGATTTTTGTAAACTTTTTGTAAATTTATTAGGTTTTTTGAAAAAAATTTAGCAATTTTATATCATTTTTTATATCATTAACCACGAACTTGGAAGGTGACACTATGGAAGATACCAAATCCAAAGACGGTCGCCTAAACCGAACGGTATTTGCCTGTTCGGCGGTGATTATTGTCTTTTTTAGCTTATATACCATGCTGTTTAATGACAGTGCATCCGCCATTTTGGACGGTGTGTTGGCATGGGTAAGTACCACTTTTGGTTGGTACTACTTTTTTGCCGCATCGGTGTATATCATTTTTGTACTGTTCATCGCCTGCTCTCGCTATGGCAACATCAGGCTAGGCCCCAAGCACTCCCAACCTGAATACAGTCTTTTGACGTGGTCGTCCATGCTGTTTGCTGCAGGGATTGGCATTGACATCATGTTCTTTTCGGTGGCAGAGCCTATCATGCAGTACATGAATCCGCCTGTTGGGGACGGTCAGACCACACAGGCGGCTCGTGAAGCCTTGATGTGGACGATTTTTCACTATGGGCTGACGGGCTGGTGTATGTATGCGTTGGTGGGCATTGCCCTTGGCTATTTTGCCTACCGCTACAATCTGCCCCTAACCATTCGCTCGGCATTGTACCCCATGATCGGCAAAAAGATTGACGGACCAGCAGGTCATGCTGTGGACGTGGCGGCGATTTTGGGGACGATTTTTGGTATTGCTACCACTTGCGGTATTGGGGTGGTGCAACTAAACTACGGACTGCACGTTATTTTTGATTTGCCTGAAAACTTACTTTGGCAAATCGGACTTATCGCCCTAGCGGTCGCCATTACTATTGTGTCGGCAACCACAGGGGCATCCAAAGGCATCAAAATCCTATCGGAGCTTAACATTTATTTTGCCTTGGGGCTGATTTTGTTTGTGCTGTTTTTGGGCAATACCGAATTTTTACTAAACGCCATTGTCATGAACGTAGGCGACTATCTTAGCCGTTTTCCGACTTTGACTTTGGATACTTTTGCCTACAACCAAACGCCCGAACAAAAACAATGGATTCAAGACTGGACGCTGTTCTTTTGGGCGTGGTGGATTGCGTGGTCGCCTTTTGTGGGGCTGTTTTTGGCTCAAATCTCAAAAGGTCGCACCATTCGTGAATTTGTCATTGGCACCTTGTCCATTCCCTTTATGTTTACGCTCGCTTGGCTGTCGGTCATGGGTAACAGTGCCTTAAATGAAGTGCTAGGGGGCAACCTTGCCTTTGCCGAAAAAATCATCGCACGCCCTGAGATTGGCTTTTATGAGCTATTATCCACTTATCCGTGGTTCTCGGTAACGGCAATCATCGCTTTTGTCTCGGGACTTTTGTTTTATGTAACATCGGCAGATTCTGGGGCGATTGTGCTGAGTAATTTTAGCTTTAAAAGCCAAAAAAACACCGACACACCCCCCATTTGGATACGCCTGTTTTGGGCGGTGGCAATCGGTATGCTAACCGCTGCCATGCTGATGACAGACGGTATCACCGCCCTACAAAAAGCAACCATTGTCATGGGCTTGCCATTTAGCTTTGTCATGTTTTTTGTCATGGTGGGGCTGTTTAAGTCGTTACGCCTTGAAGATTTTAGAGAAGAGATTACCAAAATCAACGCCGTGCCTGTGGCAGGTGGCGTGGACGTGAGCGACTGGCAAACTCGCCTGCACCGCATTACCGCCTACCCTGACACCCAAGAAACAAAAGCGATGATGACCAATGTCTGCTTGCCTGCCCTAACTGACGTGGCAGACGCTCTACGCCAAAAGGGGCTGTCGGTGCGTGTGGAATCGGTCGCCTTGGACGATGAGCCAAGCCTTGTACAACATATGCTGACGGTGGATTATAAGGATGAGTACAACTTCGTCTATGGCATTGTCCCTGTCAAATACCCCGTGCCAGAGCGTCCAACAGTTGATGACGGGCAAGAGTTTTATTATCGCTTGGAGACGTATTTGTTTGAAGGCTTGCAAGGCAATGATTTGTCAGGCTTTAACAGCGAACAAGTCATCAATGACGTACTTGACAAATACGAGCGTCATCGGGCGTTTTTGCACTTAAATCGTGAAACCCCTGGCAATCGCCCTGTGTTTCCTGAATGATTTGTCAAAAAATAAAAGCGTGTCAAAAGGCACGCTTTTTTATTAAAATCCCCCTAAACTGTCATTCCCAAACTGCCATTTTTGCATTATAATAACCCTATTTTTTATCCGTGAACATTTATCATGAAAAAATCCTTACTTAGCCTAACCCTACTTAGCCTTAGCTTGTCCACTCATGCCCAATCAGACACGTCCGCCCTTGACGGCTTGACCATTGGTGCTTTAGCCAGTTTTGGTTCGCACGCCTATGCCACCGATGATAAAGTGGGGGCGGTGCCACTCGTGCTATACGATAACGACTATTTTTATGCCGAAGGCTCAGAGCTAGGCTTTTATGCTCACAAAGACAGCGAAAACTGGTTTCGTGTGGGGGCAGGCTATGAGTCTCGCCACTTTGAGCCAGATGACGCCACCACAACCGCCCTAAAAGGCTTAAATAGCCGTAAATCCAGTGCCAATATCGTGCTAAGTTATATGCGTATCACGCCTGTGGGCGGTTTTGAGATTAAGGCAGGCACCGACATGATGGACAGAAGTGGCGGTCAAACCGTCTCACTGGCTCATCGCAGTCTGTTTAAATTCGCCGATGACAAACTCACCGTGTATCCCAAATTTGGCGTAAATTGGTACAGCGATGATTATAACCAATACTACTTTGGCGTATCCGAACAAGAAAGCACCAAAACAGGCATAGACACCTACACCGCCAAATCCAGCTACTCGCCCTTTGTCTCGGTCTCTGGCAAATACCAATTTACCGACCACATCGGTGCCTTTGCCAACACCAAAGCCGAATGGCTCTCATCAACCCAAAAAGACAGCCCCCTAACTGATGATAAAGTGGACATTGGAGCAAATGTGGGTTTGACTTATACCTTTTAATGGTTAAATTTATATAAGTGCTTGATTTATCAAGGGCGAATGTGATTCGCCCCTACAACCCAAAAATAATTATCAAACAATAAAAAGGGCAAACCCACGTTCGCCCTTTTTATTGTTTATCCGTTTATCAATCATCGCTTGATTGTAATTGGATATAGTTTTGAATGCCGATGTCCGCAATCTTCTCTTGCTGGGTTTCTAGCCAGTCTTCGTATTCTTCATTGCCGTCTTTTAGCTTGATGAGTAGCTCACGAGAAACAAAATCACGCTTGGCGGTACATACATCAATCGCTTCTACCAACACGTCATGTTTACGCTTTTCCAAACGCAAATCACACGCCAAAATCTCTTCTACGGTCTCGCCAATCATGAGCTTACCCAAATCTTGTAAGTTTGGCAAACCTTCTAACAGCAAAACCCGCTCAATCAGCTCATCTGACCATTTCATCTCACGAATGGACTGCTTAAAAAATGAGTCGTTTAGCTCTTCCACGCCCCAATTTTTGACGATACGAGCGTGCAAAAAATACTGGTTAATGGCAATTAGGGACTGACCCAATACCAAATTTAACTGACGGATAACGTCTTTATCGCCTTTCATGTTATTACCTTTTTATCTTTAATTTCAACGTTTAATTTTTTAAAAAAGGGTGCATACACACCCCCTTTTTTACCTTTTTCTGCCTTATCGCCCTACTTAGTGCGTGGCACCGACCATGTTAGGCTCAGCACTTTGGCTTTGTAGGTAGTTTTGTAATCCCATCAGCTCAATCAAGCGTAGTTGTTTTTCTAGCCAGTGGGCGTGGTCTTGCTCAGTGTCTTCTAACTGACGCACGAGCATATCACGGGTTACATAATCACGCTCGGCTTCACAGATAGCAATCCCTTCTTTTAGGTGTTCTTGCACGGTGTATTCTAGCTCCAAATCGCTTTTTAGCATGGCAGGCACATCGGCACCGATGTTAATCTCGCCCACTTGCATATTTGGCGTACCGCCTAGCATGATGATACGGTTGATAATCAGGCGTGCATGTAGGGTCTCGTCTTCCATTTCGTGATAAATGCGGTCGTGCAATTTACCCAATTCCCATTCAGCGTACATTTGTGAATGGATAAAATACTGGTCTCTGGCACCCAATTCGCCCGCCAATAAGAAATTTAGATAATCAATGACTTTTTGAGATGATTTCATGATAAAAATCCTGTGTTAGATAAAGAAAAATCAGCCAACGCTGTATGGGACATATCATAGCACAAAGATAGGGATTGACAAGGGGGTATTTGTATGGCAAAGGAACTGCGAACGACTTACGCTGTGAGAATGGCTATTACAATAACAAAAATTTTCACCTAAGAAATCATCTTAGGTGAATTGGAGAAAATGGTTTTGGCAAATAGGCTAAGTTATTGATTATATTGTTATTTTTATTATTGATGACAATTCCTTTTACTATTTTAATAATTTGCAAATAATAAGGCTTATTAGTTAATTTTATCAACTTGAAAATGACTATTAATTGATAATTTTAATCTAGCTAAGATTATGCAAAGACGCTTATATTTAGAAATATTATAGCAACAAATTTACCAAATATTTACAAAAATATCAGCAATCACACCGCCATGGCATCTACCGCCACATATTTGGCATGATGTTCATCAACCAAGTCCTGCACCATTGGCATACAACAGCCACAACAAGTGCCGACCAGTAGCTCACTTTGCAATGCTTCTACACTATCAACGCCTTGTAGCATGGCAGTTTTGATTTGGGTGTCTTTGATGTCATGGCAAATACAAACATACATGGCGAAGTCCTTGGTGAATGCTGTTGTGGATTGGCTATTTTTTAAACGAAAATAAGAACGGTTATTCTTATTAACTTATGGCGTTATATTAGCAATAATTATTATTATTTGCAAGCAAAAATTGATAATTTTTATAAAAAAGTTTAAAAATTTTGATGAATAAAAATCCCCAAAACATCATATCTTGGGAATTGTTAAAAACTCAATCAAATTTGATTATTCATCAACAAAAGATAACCAGTGCTTGTATTTGTCATTACGCCCTTGCACCACGTCAAAATACAAGGTTTGTAGTTTTTCGGTCAGCTCGCCACGTCCGCCCTTACCGATGACACGGTCATCATATTCACGGATTGGGGTAACTTCGGCAGCGGTGCCTGTCATAAAAATCTCATCGGCAAGGTAGAACTCATCACGAGTGATACGGCGTTCTACGACTTTGATACCCAAATCATGAGCGAACTCAATAATCGTACGGCGAGTAATGCCGTCTAATGCTCCGCCTGCAAGGTCTGGGGTATGCAGCTCGCCATTTTTCACCAAAAATAAGTTCTCGCCCGAGCCTTGACATACGTAGCCCAGTGGGTCCATAAGAATGGCTTCATCATAGCCTGCTTTGGTCGCTTCTTGGTTGGCTAGGATAGAGACAGGATAGTTGGCGGCGGCTTTTGCCTTACACATGGTTACGTTAGGGTGATGGTGTGTATAGCTTGATGTTTTGGCACGGATACCATTTTTGATACCATCTTCGCCCAGATATGCCCCCCAGTGCCATGCAGCAACGGCTGAATGAATGGTATTGTCTTTGGCGGCGATACCGAGCTTTTCTGAACCCACCCAGATGAGCGGACGAATATAGGCAGACGCCAAGCCATTTTCACGCACCACGTCTTTTTGGGCTTTGACCAACTCATCATGGCTATAACGCACGTCTAGCTGAAAAATTTTGGCAGAATTAAGCAGACGTTCGGTGTGTTCATGCAGACGGAAAATGGCGGTACGTCCGTCAGGGGTCTGATAGGCACGCACGCCTTCAAACACCGCCAAACCATAATGCAGGCTGTGGGTCAAAACGTGGACTTTGGCATCAGGTTGGTTGATTAGTTCGCCATCTAGCCACATTTTGCCGTCTTGGGTTGCTAAACTCATAAGTTTTTCCTTGATAAAAAAGAGCTTTTAATAAAATTATTTTATAAACTTAGAGCGTTCATAAAATAAAAGTAATCGCATGATTATAACACCGTTTGGGCGTTTTGCAATAGTTTTTTAAGGCGTGGTGCGAGCGATTGCCGTCTCTGATAGTACAAACTGGCGTACGTCATTTAGCATGGTTGTATCAAAATTATGAATAAAGGCAAACGACAAGTGCCTGTCAGGGTCGCAGAACGCCACCGAGCCATTATAACCCATGTGTCCGTAGGCGTTTGGCGTGTGTTGCAAGCTAAACAGGCGATGAAAACCCGACCGCCACCGCATATTGGCAGGCATGACCGCATCAAAACCGTCCACACGCACCGCACGCATGTCAGCAAGTACCGCAGGCGTGATGAGCGTTTGCCCTTGCCATACGCCACCATTGGCGTGCATGGCATAAATAGTCGCTAGGGCGTGGGCGGTAGAGACCCCATTGGCGGCAGGAATGACCGCTTGCAACACCTTATCATGATGATATTCCACGCCATCACGTCCGTTTGGCATGAGTGCGTTTTTATAATTGACAAGGTTCATCTTGGCGGTGTCAAAATACAGCTTATTAATGCCAGATGTACCAAGCGTCTCTGCTTTATCCGCCCACAATGGCGTGATGTCAAGCCCTGCATAGACCGCCAACATCTCTGGGGTGTCAGGTTTTAGGGTTGGTTTGCGTTTGGTGGTGGGCGTGCCATCAAAATACCGCACTGGCTTGGCAACTTGCCCTAGCTTATCGGCAGGTAGTCCATAATACAGCTCGCCCTGTATGCCTAAGGGCGTAGCAAGGTATTCATCTAGGGCGTGTTGCAAGGGTAATCCCGATACACGCTCCACCAATCCCCCCAAAATCCACCCCGAAACCAACGCACTATACGCACTGCCATAGCCCTGTTCGTCCTGCCCTTTGGGGGTGTCAGGCGACATTTGGGCGACTTTGGCGGTCATCGTCTGCCAGTCGGTCAGCTCATCGGTGTCATGGGTGAGCGTGGTGATGTTAAACAGCCCTGCGGTGTGGGTCAAGATGTGGCGTGGCGTGATATGCTCTTTGCCCCCTGCCCCAAACTCCGCCCAATACGAACTAATGGGCATATCATAGTCTAGTAGCCCCTTTGAGACCAACACCGCCACCAGCGTTGCCATCACGCCTTTGCCGATAGAGAAATTTACCGATAGCGTGTGGGCGTGCCAGTCTTGGTGTGGCAGGGCTTGCCCTATGGCGGTGTTTACCACCGTCTCGCCTTTGTGGGTGATGACCAGTGAGCCACCGGCAGGCGAGTCGTCAAATTGTAATTTAGAAAGCAGCTTGGGAAAATCTTGCCACATGGTCTGTACCTAATGATAAAAATGGCTTATTGTATAAGAATTTGGGGAGAAATTCAAAGTGTGGATTGGACAGTGCTATTATTATGATAGATAAATATGCTGATTTTGGATTTGATATTTGTTATTCCTAAAAACGATTTTGACAATAAAATAATTAAGACGTGCTGAACTTAAACGTTCAGCACGTCTTAGAATTTGTTATTTAGAACTGGGTTTTATATGCTTCGACCTAACTTTAAACCCAACAAACCTAAGAGATTCATCAGAGATACAGCTAACAAAATTGAATTTTAGCCCTGAGCTTGTCCGTCATGGTTCGACAGGCTCACCACGAACGGAAACCGTAGCACTTTTTCATTTTGTAGAGTGTATTAAATTCTTTTACTGCACTTATACTACACTTAGTTTTTGTTACCAATCAACTCAATGTATCATGCTGATATGATACCCTACCATAACAAAGGATTTTTTGAACATAGGTATATATCTCATCAACAAGCCCATTATCTTACCCATACGAACAATCTCAGACAAATCGCCAAAATAGGTATGTTCTTGATAATGCAGTTTTTTATGCCAACATTGAAGGGATTTTGGGTCATCCAGCCCAAATTTGAATACCGCTCTTGTGTCTTTGATGGTGTCGTGATATTTGGTTTGGCGACTGACAAGTTTGCTTGGTGCATCAAAATACACATAAGCGTGAGTGCATTTGTCTGCCAGCATGGTCATAAATGCACGATTACTGTCTTCATCAAAATACATCATAACACCTTCAATAAGGAATAAAAATGGCGTATCAGGGTGTTTTTTGATAAGTTCATCAAGCCAATCTGCCTCAAACATCGATGAGCTGATGCTGTATTCATTATCAAGCGGGGTTAGCCATTGATGGCGAATGGTGATAACTTCATCGATGTCTAGGTTATAAAAATAAGCACGATTGGCAAGTTCGCCAAGCCTTTGTAGGCGAGTATCCAAACCGCAACCGACATTGATGATGACACCTTGGGAGTGATTGGTAAGAAATTGTCTTGCTTTGTCGTCAAAATATCGCACACGCAAAGCAATGCCAATCTCGCTTTTTGGCTTATTATCCATATCGTCAAATTGATAGGGTAATTTGCCAAGAAGTGCCACTGCATCAGGGTCGGTAATGATGGGATTGGGTTTTTGGCTGTGGATTGCACGCATATACAAAGGCACAAGCAACGTCTCGGCGATGGGATTTTTGATGGAAGAATGGATTTTCGGCATGGCTATATCAATCTTTTAATAATAATGATTACTATTTTATAATTTTTTTTCATAATAATCAAGTTATTACTTATTTAAGTGCCATCACAGCCCACCACTAACGATTTTCTGTAAATTCTAAGTTTTATAGGAAGTCTATTGTAAATCTACAACAAAAAAGACATACTCAGTATGTCTTTTTCACCCATCATAAAAACGTAATTTTACCGAGTAAATGCGGTTTTTCCGTGCCTGCCGCATACAGGGCAAAGGCTCGCCCATCGCTCTCTTGGCGTGCCACAAAGTCAATCTTGGACGGCAAGAAAATGGGTGTTTTAAATGACACGTCCACTCGGTACGCCTTTGGCAAATCATAAAATTGAGCAATGCTCGCCGCCTTTGACCACATACCATGAGCGATTGCCTTAGGAAAGCCAAACGCCCGAGCCGATAAGGGGTGCAAATGGATTAGGTTAAAATCCCCCGACACGAACGCATACCGCCGTCCGATGTCTTCTGGGATATTAATCAGCTCCGCCCAACCGTTATCATCAGGCTCTAAGCGTGCCACACTCTCAGGCACAGATTTGACCGTGCGTTCATCGACGGGCTTTTTTTGGCGAGACAGATAGGTTGATGTCCCCTGCCACACCAACTCATCATCGATATGCACTTCGGTGATAAAATCAAAGGTCTGCCCCTTGTCATGGGGGGTTAGGTTATCAAGTCGCACGCTCATCTTGACCGTTTCGGTATCAAAAATCGGACGATACTGCGTAACGCTGTTTTCTAAATGCACCAGCCCAAGCATGGCAAAAGGAAAATCAGGCTTTGCCATCATGTTCATCTGCAACGTCTGCGACAGCACCGCAAAATACGTTGGCGGTACACGCCCATCATCAATAAACCCACAGATTCGCCGATAGTCTCGCAAATTGTTCTGGTCAATGGCGAGTTTGTCCACTGCATACACCGAATCAGGCAATGCCCCTGCTCGGTTGTCGCCATGCGGAATCAAACTTTTGATAACATTGGCGTAAGTGGTGTGCATTTTTGGCAATTCTTTAAAATTTTGTTCTGCCATATCATACCTTTAAATAAATCTCTTTCCAAACTAAAAATAAACCTTTATAAGTATTGGGGTTGAAGATTTTAAAAATCCACAAAAATCGGGGTTTGGAAAGAAGTCTAATATAGAATAATTTTTGGTAAATTTTAATGGATTTTTGGGGGAATGTAAATCAAAAATGTACAAGTGTACGGTTTATATGTTTCACATCAAAATTTACCAATGAATAAAATCACGCCCCAAGCACGCTTTGACCGCACACACGCACCACGTTGCCATTAAGTCCTGACGCTTTTGGCGACAGTAGCCACGATATCGTCTCTGCCACGTCCACAGGCTCACCGCCTTGACTCATCGAGTTCATACGGCGACCGGCTTCACGAATGGCAAAGGGAATGGCACCGGTCATCTTGGTCTCGATAAATCCAGGGGCGACCGCATTGATACGGCGTGCCGAACCGTCTAGGCTCTTGGCGGTTGCTTCAACCAGACCGATAACCCCTGCCTTACTCATGGCGTAGTTGGTTTGCCCTAGATTGCCGGCAATGCCTGAGATACTAGACACGCAGACGATACGAGCCGACTCGGACAAGCCGTTATTGGTAAGCAGGTAGTTATTAATGGTGCTAATGGCTTTTAGGTTGATGTTTAACACCAAATCCCATTTGTCAGCACTCATGTTGGCTAGGGTCTTATCACGGGTAACGCCAGCGTTATGTACCACACCGTCCAACACGCCACACGCCTTTAAAATCTGCTCGCCAGCGTCCGTTTGGGTAATGTCCAGTGGTAAGGCATGACCGCCCAAATTGCCCGCAACTTTTTGTAAATCTGCCAAAGACGCAGGCACGTCCAAGCAGTACAGCTCTGCCCCGTCTCGTGCCAACACTTTGGCAACCGACTCGCCAATGCCACGACTCGCCCCTGTTACTAGGATTTTTTTGCCTTTTAGGGGTTTGGTTTCGTCAAAATCAACCAATGAGATCTCATCGCCATTGTCCTTGATATAGACCGCTTGCCCTGACACATATGCCGATTTTGCCGACATAAAAAAGCGTAAGGCGTGGTCTAGGTGCTCTTCGGCACCGATTTGGGTGTATAGCACATTGGCGGTAATGCCTTTTTTGAACTCTTTGGCGACTGATTTAACAAATCCTAACACCGCCCGTTGTGCCAAAGCAAAATCAATGTCCGTGCCTGTACAACAAGACGGACGAGCAATCAGTACAATCCGACCAGACGGTTTGATACGGCGAGCGATTTTATGGAAAAATTCATACACCGCCTTTAAGCCGTCCGTGTCTTTGATGTTGGTAACATCAAAAATCGCCACTTTAAAACGCACGTTCTCGTCTGTTAGGCGGTCATCTAGCTTATCGGCAGTGGTGATTTTGGCGTCCAATGCGGTCAAAATCTCATTTACACTACGGCTCACATCACTGTTGCCGACCGCCCCAAATGCCACTTCGCCACGCACCACAGGCTGACCCACTTCAAAGCGGTCAAGTTTAATGGGTGTGGGTAAACCTAGATTTTTTGCAACAGTTCTACCCAGACCTGATTGCACCAATTCACCATAACGGTCGCTCATAGGAGTATCCTTTTGTTTGTCAATACAATAAGCCCCATTCTAGCATAAAAATAAATGTTGGCACAAAATTTTCTCTATTATAAAAATAAGTTATATATTTTAAATAAATAACAAAAAATTATTTAATAAAGCAAAAAACATTTTCCCTTTTAAGTCAAATAATGATAAGCTAGGATAAGCTAAATCAGCCTTTTACCTTTATCAATTCATTTCATTAAGGATAAGTCATGACCATCAAAAAAGTTGCCATTCTTGGCGGAAACCGCATTCCCTTTGCTCGCTCAAATGGTGCGTACGCAGACGCCAGTAATATCGATATGCTCTCATCGGCATTGGACGGTTTGGTTGCTCGCTTTGATTTGGCGGACAAAGAGATTGGCGAAGTGGTTGCTGGCACGGTCTTAAAGCATAGCCGTGATTTGAACCTAACCCGTGAAGCCCTGCTAAACACCGCCCTATCGCCCACGACCCCTGCCTATGACATCTCGCAGGCGTGTGGCACAGGTCTGCAAGCCACGTTTGCCGTTGCCAACAAAATCGCACTGGGTATCATCGATAGCGGTATCGCAGGCGGGACGGACACGACATCGGACGCACCGATTGCACTCGGGGACGGCATTCGTAAGCCCTTGCTTGCCATCAATAACGCCAAAACCGCCAAAGCTCGCCTAACCGCCCTAACCCACATCAACCCCAAAGACCTACTGGCATTCCCTGCCAATGGCGAGCCACGCACTCGCCTATCTATGGGCGAACACCAAGCCATCACCGCCCTAGAATGGAACATCAGCCGTGAAGCCCAAGATGAGCTGGCATTTAACAGCCATCAAAATCTGGCTCGTGCGTATGATACGGGATTTTTTGATGATTTGATGACCCCTTACAAGGGGCTAAACCGTGATAATAACTTGCGTGCAGACACCACGCTGGACAAACTTGCCACGCTAAAACCTGCCTTTGGTAAGCGTAACGCCAACCCAACCATGACCGCAGGTAACTCCACGCCACTGACAGACGGTGCGTCTTGTGTGCTACTTGCCAATGATGACTGGGCGAGCCAACATGGCTTTGAACCACTTGCCTACATCACACATCAGCAAACGGCGGCTGTGGACTTTGTGGGTAAAAATGGACTGACCGAAGGACTGCTTATGGCACCTGCCTATGCCGTACCAAAAATGCTCGCTCGTGCTAGTCTAACCTTACAAGACTTTGATTTTTATGAAATTCATGAAGCCTTCGCCAGTCAAGTACTCTCTACTCTGGCTGCTTGGGAAGATGAAAACTTCTGCAAAAACCGCTTGGGGTTAGATAAGCCACTTGGTAGCATTGACCGCAGTAAGCTCAATGTCAATGGGTCAAGCCTTGCCGCAGGGCACCCCTTTGCTGCCACAGGCGGACGTATCTTGGCAACCGCCGCCAAATTGCTCGCCCAAAAAGGTTCAGGGCGTGCCTTGATTTCTATCTGTGCCGCTGGCGGTCAAGGCGTTACTTGTATTTTAGAGCGTTAATCATACAAAAAATTGTCCCAAAATGTACCAACCCCAATCTGTCATGGATTGGGGTTTTTGGTTTTATAGTCAATTAACCCCAATTTGCACCAATGCTAAATTTTAAAAATTTATTTGTCGCATGGTAAGGTGCGTACCACACACTTTTTAAATGAAAAATCTTATTGGTGCGTAATACGCACCTTACTGCCAATGGGTGTATTTTGAAGTTAGATGATTATAATTCGTCCCTACAACCCAAAAAATAATTATGGGGTAATCAATAAATTACCATTTAAGTTGAGATTAAAGTAACAAATCCAATTCCCCCTGCCATTTCAAATAATTACCAATAATGAATTTTTCAATTTTCCATGGTAAATAATGGTGTGTTTATATTTTAATTTTTTCTATTTTAATAAATTACTAGCCAAAATTGATTATGTTAAATAAATTTGGTATAAAGTGAAAAAGGTTTTTGGGTTTGGCAAATTAGAGCGTGGGGAAAGTTTGGTAAAATGAAAAAATTGGAATTTTCCTTTATAAAGTTTTTAAGAAAAAGATAGGATTATGTTAAATAATTTTTTAAATATTTAACTCCAATCCCCACGCATTTTCCCTAAAAAACTCTTTTATTTCCAACGCTCGTTCATTTTTTATTTATAAGCGGCTTGTATTTTTGTAAGTTATATAATAACATAGCTTACTTTTTGCCATTTGGCTGACCTTAGGACTTTATCATGACTTTTAAATACACCGCCCTAGCCTGCTCACTTGCCGCCGCCCTTGCCTTGACCGCCTGCGGTAATGACGACAAGGCGACTACCGCCACAGACAACGCCACGCCTGCCACGAGCGAGCGATAAGACACTCACGGTTGTTACCCCTTGGGAAATTACCAATGCCGACCCCATCATCTCGTCATTTTTTCATCATTGGAGCTTGTCATGAGCGAACAAAGCGTGAACAAAAAAGGTAGAGCCAAATTCAAGCCCACCCCCAAAGCCAAAACCGCAGGGCGACAACCTGAAAAATGGTTTAATGTCTTTTTGTGGATTGTGGCGATAATTTTTGCCAGCTTTTTGATTGGACTGGGGAGCAAAATCGTGGCGGATTTGCCGATGATTAGCACCGACCCTGTGGAATTATCTGATTTTGTCGCCGACCGTCCTGCCTACAACCAGCTAAAAGACGAGCTGACCCAAGCCGAACAACAAGAGCAAGACATCACTCACGAATGGGAACAAAAAAGCCATGAGCTAACCCAAAAACAAAGTGAAAACACAAACGCCCGTGAGACTTTTGACAACTGGCTTGCCACACGTTCTGTTACCGAGCAATCCGACCAAAACCCCGAAGTCATCAAACGCACAAGCGAGCTTGATGAGCTAAAAGCCCAAGAACAAGCCTTACAAAGTGAGCTGTCCGCCATAGAAAAACGCCAACTAGACAGACGGCAGACGGTAGAGAACATCCAAACCCAAATCATGCTCATGGAAGCGGACGCTATGGGCGGCTACAACCGCCATAATAACCGCACCGAATTGCAGGTATTTATTTATCGCTTGATGATTACCTTGCCACTGTTATTATTGGCAGGTTATCTGTTTAAACGCTATCGCCATACTAACGCATGGCCGTTTGTGTGGGGCTTTACGTTTTTTGCCCTGTTTGTGTTTTTTGTGGAATTGGTGCCGTATCTACCCAACTATGGCGGTTATGTTCGCTATGGCGTGGGGATTATCGTAACGGTCGTCATCGGCAAATACGCCATTGGAGCGATGAACGCCTATCTAGAACGCAAACGAGTCGAAGAAGCCTTATCCAGCAACGAACGCCAACAACATATGGATTATGATGAAGCTCACATCAAAATCGGCAAGGGCATTTGTCCAAGCTGTGAACGCTCGCTCGATTTCAATAACACCGATTTGGACTTTTGTCCGCATTGTGGGATACATTTGTTTGAATATTGTTCAAATTGTACCACTCGCAAAAGCACCTTTAATCATTATTGCTTTAAATGTGGTCTGGCAAGTCGCACGGAGCATTTGGACGAACAGGTCTTTACCCCTGCAAATCCCAACACTCCACCCACCCAAATCTAAACACCAAACCCCATGCCATGCGTGGGGCTTTCTATTTTAAAAAAATATTATGTTATTACATTTGCTTTTATCATCATAAAAATTATAATAGTCCGATTTTGCTTATCATTATTATCATGCTAAAACTACTCACATCACAGCTTATCCAACTACTCTTGGTTGTCTGGTCAGTCGGTACTTTGACCTTTGTTCTTATGCGAAACCTACCAGGGGACATGGCGTATCGCATTGCGGCATCTCGCTACGGTTATGACCAAGTAACGGCAAGCTCTGCCAGCCAAGTGCGTGCTGAGCTGGGGCTTGATTTGCCGTGGTATGAGCAGTACATAGCATGGTTTGGCGACCTGCTCCGCTTGGATTTGGGTAATTCGCTCGTCAGTGGGGCAAGCGTGTGGAGCGAGCTAGCCCATCAGTTTGGGCACACACTGGCGTTGGCTTTTGTCGCTTTGGTCATCTCACTCATCATCGCCCCACCCATAGGCATACTCTCCGCCCTGCGACCTAATGGCGTCTTTGACCGTTTTACCTTATTTATCGCCACCTTGCTCCGCTCTGCCCCTGCCTTTATCATTGGCGTGCTACTCATCACCATCTTTGCGGTGCATTTAAAATGGTTACCCGCCATCGGCTACGGCAAACCAATTAACTACGTCCTACCTGCTCTCACGCTTGCCTTGGGTCTGTCGGCGGTGTCCATTCGGGTCAGTCGTAATGCGGCAGTGGCGGTGCTTGATTCTACGTTTTATGAATTTGCCAAATTAAAGGGGCTAACCCCTTGGCAGGCGTTTAGACGGCATGGCGTTCGTAATATTGCCATTCCCATTGTCGCTTATCATGGCGTACAGCTCATCTATCTCATCGAAGGCATGGTCATCGTGGAGAGTCTATTTGCATGGCCGGGTATCGGTCATGCCCTAGTCCACGCCATCATCGCCAGAGACATACCGATGATACAAGGTTCGGCTTTGGTCATGGGCGGACTGTTCGTGGTGTTAAATACCATCTTGGATGTCATCAATCGCTACATCGACCCCCGTTATGAAGCTCACTAAGCCTTATCAGCATTTGCCAAACCCCGTTATCAACTTGCCAATATTATGATGAAATACTTAAAAAAACCTAACCCTCACTCAGCTTATCGGACTTGTCATTTTGGTGGTGCTACTCGGCTTTGCCTATGGCAGTCCGCTCGTACGTCCCTATGACATGGCACTGCAAAACCTAGATGTTATCCTATCTGCCCCGAGTGGCGAACACCCCTTTGGCACCGACCATTTGGGGCGTGATATGATGGCACGACTGGCGTCCGCCATTCGCTTGTCTTTCTCGCTCATTGTCGGCTCGGTGGGGGTGTCGCTCATCTTTGGGCTGTTGTTTGGCTTGCTGTCGGGGATTTTTGGGGGGATTTTGGATAAGTTTTTTAACTTTATCTGTGATTGTATCATGGCTCTGCCTGGTCTTTTATTTATCCTGCTGTTTGCATCTATCGCCCCAAATAGTTTTTGGTCGCTGTATCTTGGTGTGTCGCTTGTGATGTGGGTGGAGTTTTTTAAGATGACCCGTGCGATGAACCTAAACCTATGCAAATCAAGCGAAGTACAAGCCAGCACGCTCATGGACATGGGGCTGTGGTACATCATCAAACGCCACTATCTGCCAAGGCTCGCCCCTGTCATGTGGACGCTCTCGGCATTTGGGGCGGGTAATGCGGTGCTTGCCCTTGCCACGCTTGGCTTTGTCAATGTCGGTCTTAAACCACCCACTGCCGAGCTGGGTCTGATGATGACCGAGCTGTTTCCTTATTATTATGAAGCCCCTTTGGTGTTCTTTTTGCCGATTATTACCGTGTTTTTACTCGTGCTTTCTTTTCAATTATTATCAGGCAAACAGGACGGCTAATCATGCAAGACACCCAAACATCATCAGATATTTTAATCCAAATCAACAACTTATCCGTCCACACCACAGACGGTGCTACCTTGGTTGAGCCCATTAGCCTGAGCATACAACAGGGGCAAAACTTGACTATCTTGGGCGAGACAGGCTCGGGCAAAAGCCTACTTGCCCAAGCAGTCATGGGGGCGTTGCCTAAGGGCTTGACGGTCAAAGGGCAAATTCTCATCAACGGCAAAACACTCCATGACGGGCAAGGCGAGCTTGATGAACATCAATTTGCCAAGCTATGGGGGCGTGATTTGACCATGCTTCCCCAAGAGCCAGTGCGTTCGCTTGACCCCACCATGACGGTGTTTCGCCAGATTTGGGAGAGCCTACATTTTGTCAAACGAGCCGATAACGCCACCGCCAAAGACACCACCCTACGCACCTTAGAGCAACTCTCGCTAGCCCACGCCAAAGACTACTATCCGCATGAGCTGTCAGGGGGCATGGCACAACGTGCGTCCTTTGCGTCCGCCACCGTGAGCGGGGCGTATATGGTCATCGCCGATGAACCCACCAAAGGGCTTGACCACACCAATAAAATCGCTGTCGTGGATATGCTCGCCCAAGTCGCCAAACAAGGCGGTTGCCTTTTGACTATCACGCATGATATCGAAGTCGCCAACCGCCTAAGTGGCGATAATGACCTGCTTATGGTCATGAAAAAAGGCAAGCTCTTGGAGCAAGGGCAAGCCACCGACGTCCTGCAAAATCCCAAATTAAACTCCACCACAATAAACCAACCATACACTCTGCAATAAATGGGATAATGTAAAACAATGTGGGATAAGTTAAGATAGACCATTTTGCAAGGGCGTTACACTGGGTGCAACAAGTTGGGTGGGGCATAAATTTTGAGTTTTGGGAAAAGACAGGTAAAAACACCTGTCTTTTTTATTGTCCTATTTTAGCACATAAGCTCACGATGGCGGATCGATTTTTTTTAGGTGGATGGCTTTGGGTTATGTGCCAGATGTCAGGGCGGATAAGGCGACTTCTATTAGCCGTCTATCGCCATCGCTTTGTAATTGCCCGTCAGGGGAAATGGGTAAAAATGGGCGAGCGGGTAGTGTAACTGATTTGACTTTTGCAAAGCCGTTTGGCGTGGCAAAAATAAGATGGGATTTTTGTTTTGGTCTGATTATGCCACCAAAATGATGAATGCGAGCATAAATCATATTGGTGCCGATACTGGCGGTGTGGCTGGTGGCACTGCTGGTAACGCTGTCTTTGAGTTCGCCTGTATTGGTTAGGGTTTTGCCATTACCAAAGGCTTTACGCACCCACGCCTGTCCGCCAAAGGCTTCGTTTTCAAAGTTATCGGCGGTCATTGTCTCTAATTCTGTGGCAAGTTCTTGCATAATGACACGACTATTACTGGTGTTTCTTAGTAATTGGGCTAAGGTGCTTTGAGCTTGGCTGTCGTCTAGGTTGATAATGAGCATTGGCAAAGTTTCCTAAGTTTGGTATAATGTAGATATTCTGCAACAAGTCCTGCGTGGGCGGGGGGAGTAACACACTTAGGTGTGCCAGTTCGGTTACGGTTCGAGTCCGTCAAAGTTGCAGAATTTTTTTATTGGATTTTGGCAAATACATTGCCATCAATAGACCCTTTAATGCTATTTAAATCTTGATAAAACCCACTTATCACTTCCGCCCCATTCTTGGTCATCTGCACCGTCAGTTTAATCACTCTATCATCAGGCATTTTATAAACAAGCAATAAATTGTTATTTTGGGTGTCCCAAAGCTCCCAATCAGGCTTGCCAAACTCTCTGACAATTTTTTCTAACGCCATTTCGTCCAAAGCGTCATTGTGAGCGGTATGGCGTGTATTTTTACGACCTGTAATGACCTTATCACGAAAACCCACCACAGGCGATAGCTCGTCCAAATCAAGCCCTTCTTTCTCTGCCAATCTTTCAAAGGACTTTTGGGGCAATACGCCCACCCCATAAGTCCGCCCCTGTACTTGCCCATTGAGTTGCGATTGTCTGACCCACGCCAAAAACCCCGCCACTCGCACATCAGATGCCATATCTTTGGCAATTTCTTGCAGAGCGTGTTTTTGCCCTAGGGCTTGGCGAGCTTTGTCATACCAAAGTTTATCAAACAAATGACTGGCAACAGGACTACCACCAAAACCATTTTCGCCTAAAATTCGCTCATCACTGCTTTGTGTAATGCCCACCTTTTCGGCTTGTTTTGTCGTTATTGCCTTGACAGTGCATCGGCAACCAAAGCCGTTTGGTGGATAAGAATGCGACCAAAATGGGTCATCGTGGGCATAGACCACTCCGTGCCTTGCTGAATGACTAGGGCGAGTGCGTCTGTCTAGGACAGCGGAGTATTGCCAATAAGGGTGGGTGTGAGCCGCTTCTTTCATTCGCTCGTATTTGGCACTCATCACAGCGGTTCGGCGATTGGTGTGATAAATGGTTCTAAGGCGACGATTTGACCCTAATTTGACTTGTTCTGTCTGACCTGTTTTTGGATTTCTTGCCAGCGTTTCACCCCACCAACCCTGCTGTATCAAATACGGCTTAATGGTATTTTCAAAGCCCTTATAGCCTGTGCCGTCCGCCATTGCTTGCTCTATCGCTTTTTTGGTGGTGGACAGCATATCAAGGGCGGTCATTTTGGCTACTGTGAAACTTCGTGCGTGAGCAAGGGTGTGCGTGTCCGTCCAATCCCAACCGATGTGCAAGCCTTTGGATTTTAAATGTTCAATGGCTCGCTCAGGTGGCATATCAAACAGGGCTTTAATTTGTCTGTCGGTAAGTTTGTCAATCTTATTCATCATTGCAGCCCCATTTCTTCTTGGGTGTGTAAGCGTGATAGCGTGTCGGCAATGAACAGCATTTGGGTCAGTTTATCTTGTAGTTCATCGATGTTCATTGTGGGATAAAGACTGGCTAATTTTTCCAAAAGAGCGGTTTCACTGTCCAAATTGGCATTGTCCAAACTGGTAAAATCATTCAGCATTTGCACCGCTTGGGTGGTCAAATCATCATCACTTGGCACGCCTATCGCCAATTTGTCAGACAAATCGCCCTGTGGTGCGAAAGATTTTTCACTAAAATTGGGGGTGGTTGGTACGGTGTTTGTAGGCATTGGCTTGGCATTTAGGGTAAATTCATCAGCCGATAAATTATAAGCCCGCTCATAATAGCTTTGATTAAAAGACACGCCAAGAGCGGTCAAAATCTGGTCTCTCTCCGCTAGGGTCTTATCGCCCACTTCATCTTCATATAGGACAAATTTGGGTGGACTCACATTGTGAAAATTCAGCTCACAAATCCATGCCAAAAGCGTATTAAAACAGCTCTCTACCACTCGGCAATCATTATCACGAATGTCTTTTGTTACCGTAAGTCCTGCCATTGCACTGGCGTGGCTTGTGTCTTTTTCGGTGGTTTGGTCTTGACCCAGTAGAGCAATGTTAATCTCGCTGCGGCAATAACGGATAAAGTCGTCAAACACCTGTGATGAGCCTGTTTTGCCTGTGGCTTCTTTGATTTCCACGCTACTGTCGTTGGGGATTGTCGCTACCGCATTGCCCATTAAGTCTTCTAGGGCATCAAGAAGTTTGTTTGTGTCTTCGTCTGTGTTGGAGCGAGGCTCGTGTCCGATAATCCAAGGGCTACCAAACTTTTCGGCAAACTCTGCCCAAAACTTTAAACCGCCACGCTTAAAGACGGTCACCCAATACACGCAAGACAGCTCGGCCGTGCCATAAGGATTGGTAAAGCTGGCGTTGTTGGTGGGGCAAAGGATTTTAAAGGGTGGTGGTGTGGTCTTGGTAATGCCGTCAATCAGCAAAAGCTCGCCATTGGTGTCAAAACCTGTCCATTCTTGGGGGATTGCGATGAGTTTGACAGGTATCCAAACACCATTTTTAAACTGCCAAATCACTTCAATGGGTTGGTAGCCATACAATACCGCCTCTAAAATCTGCCCAATCAGCCCATAAATATCTAGGCTGTCAAAAATCTGGTCTATGACGGCTTGTTGTTTGTCAGACAAATCGCTGTCAAGGCGGTAATTTAAGCCCGCCACACTTGCCTTACGACGGCGTACCGCCCCTGCCACAATGGGGTCAATCAAAAGCTCACGATACGCAGAGAAGCTGGATTTACCCAATCGTCTTAGGATGATGTCAGGATTTGGGAGAATTTGGCTAAATCCATATAACCCAAAATAGCGGTGGGCGGTGGCGATTTGGGTGGAGAGTTCTTTTTTGTCCAGTTTTGGGGTTTGGTTTTGGCTATGGTTTGATGTGGTCATTTAAAATCCTTGGGTGAGTTTGCTTTTTCTTTTGACTTTGCGAGTGGCAACCTTGATTTGTCCAATGTTAAGTTCACGGCTGGCATAATGAGCCAACAACAAGGCAATGCCTGCATCGCCGTGGCGTTTTTTGCCATCTGCACCCTGCGTGCGAGTGGTGGGAATGCGTGGCACACCATTCACAAGTTCAAAGGCTCGTAAATCATTTAAAATATCTTCATCTTTGGGTAGGTCGGTAAGTGTGCCATCTTCTAGGGCGGATTTAAAAGGAGCGGTGTGAGTACGATACCAACTTTCGGACAGCATAATGGCTTGGATAATATCCGCCCCAAAGGTGTCTTGCATTTTTTCGGCAAGCGATTGACCGTTACCCCGAGCATCAAACGCACCGCCCCGCAAATTTGGCAAGCCTTTTAATAAGGCAATCATAATCTGCTCTTGCTGAGCAAAGGGCATATTGCCCAGTTCTAGGATAAAGGGTGGTTTTAGGATTAAATTTGGGTATTGTAGAAGTGGCACAATCACAGTTTTGTCGCCACTTCTGGCAAAATCCTCGCCCACAAAGCTGATACGACTTTTATCTAAGCCATCAAAGAGCGGTTCTAAGGCGTCGGTTATCCAATCGTCAATCTCTTTGGCTCGGCTATGTTCAGGCAACAGGGCAAATTCGTCATTTTTATCAAGACGAATGACGGGTGTGTAGGGGTTCATACGGCTTTCAATCAAAGCACGGTTTAGCCATTTACCGCCACCATTTTTGGCAATACAGTCCAACTCTTCTTTGGCGTCCTCGCCATAACTTGCCCGAATGTCCGCTATCCACTGTCTTTCGCCCCCTGGTGTCCAGTCTATACCAAGCCTTAGACAAATGCGTTGGTATAAGCCGTCCGCTATGGCATCATCAAAGCTAATGCGGTGCAAAGAATAAGGCTTTTTGCCTGCTCTGATGTCATTGACAAGCTCGTTAAAGGCATTGTCCACCCCATCGTGGGTAGAAATAATATGAACCTGACCGCCCCACATTAACAGAGCCATCGCTGATTTTAATAGCTCTGGCAAGTTTTCGTGGAAAGCTGCTTCGTCCAAAATGACCCGCCCTTGCTTACCACGCAAGTTGTTGGGGCGAGATGACAAGGCGGTAATGCGGTGTCCTGACGCAAAACGAATGACAAACGCCAAAATCGCCTGTCTGTCATCACCGTCCACAAAGACCTCTTCGGTCTCTTCCACCTCGCCTGCCACCAAGCCATAAAATTTCGCCCAGTTGCCACAGTCGTGAATAAATTCTAACGCCATATCTTTGTTATAGCCGACATACCAAACATTCATTCCGTTTGTCTTGGCTGCCAAAAGAGCCGAATCAGCCGCTTCGCCCCAAGTTAAGCCAATACGCCGTGATTTTTCACACACTTTAACCGCCGATGTGTCAGCACACCAGCGTTGTTGGTAGGGTAATAGCACCATTGGGCTACGAGAAATATTACTAATTTCTTGGCTGAGTGCCGTGCGTTTTGGCTGGCTCATTCTCCAATCCCCAAAATCTTACGGCGAATTTCGTCAGCCGTTTCGTCAGACAATCCGCCTTTTTTAACCACTTTGGCGACTTCGCTGGCGGTTTGTTCAATTTTAACTTGTAATTTGGCTTGATATTCTTTCAAATTGGTACTTGCCGATGTCAAAGCAGCAATATTTTTGGAGGCTTTGGCAACCATATTAAATCGCTCAACCGCCCCCAAATTGTCCATATCGCCAATTTCCACGAGTGCGTCAAATAATTCAGTCTGCACCATTGCCATCAGTGCTTCCGAGCGAGTGTCGCCCTCATCAGACGCACCCTCAGCAATCAGCCGTGCCGCCTCGGTGCTTGCTTTGATACTGGCAAAGCGTTTTTGCACTTTTGAGCCGTAGCGATGCACCGCACTTCGGCTGATTTCATATCCTTGCGATTTTAGCCAGTCAGCAAGTTCGGTATAGTTGCCAAAGCCATTGTCGGCAAGTTTGCGTTCTAATTCGTGGCGGACATCGGTGGGAAGTTTTTCCACACTGCTTCTTTGTGCCATACCGCCCCCTAAGATTGCCAGTATTTGTCAGGTCGTCCAATACCCAGCGGACAATCGGTGGTGTACTCGGCAATGTCCACGCCTTGATAAGTCAAGTCGGCATACCATACGCCATTGGGTTGTTTGGTAAGTTGGATAAAGCTGGCATTGGATAAGTATTCAAGTTGCTGACGAAGTTCTAAGGCGGTAATGTCAGCATAAATCCCGTACATCACATCCAGCAAAAAAATCTCGCTGGTGGTGTAGGGGCGAGCCTTGTGCAGGGTATTGATGATATGCCAACGCATACCACCGCGGCGTGCTTTTTCGTTCATTGTCTTTGGCTCTCCATTTTATAAAGGTCGGTCAAGGTCTTTTGAATGCTGTCCATTTTGGCTTCTAGGACGGCTTGGTTACGGATATAATCTTCTCGTAGGACAAATTTTTCGGGCAAGACGGCTTTTTGTTCGGCAAATAGGGTTTCCAAATGCTCAACCTTGTCAGATAATTTGTCTTGCATCTTTTGGCGTTCGTCTTGTTGGGCTTGAAACTGAGCAAGGAGCATTTTGCCAAAACCCCAGCACACGCCCAAAAATGACAATAAAAAGCCAACAAGTTGCCAAAAATCAATGTTAATAAAAGTCTTATCCACTTATTACCCCCCTTGCTTTCCCAGTTTCAAATTCGGTTTGGCACGCCACACACCTTTGACAACCTGAGACTTTTTGTTGCCTTAAAAGCGGAATGGGTTCATCACAGTCAATGCAATGGGTGCGGGTGGGCATTGGTGTTCTCTGGGTAGCTTGTCTGATTTGATGCTCCAAAATCAGCTCACTTTGTATTTGGGCTTGGTCTATGGTGTCGCTCATAGGCTCTCTCCTTTGGTGGGTGGGACGCTACCGCCCTGTGCAATCAGACAACGAGCAACCGCATAACCGCCAACACACCCAAGATAAACCAGCCATAATTGCCAGTCGGTGGTGTTTAATCGCACAAATTGAACGCTGGCAATCAGGCTTGCCACATTTGCCCAAAGGCGGGTGTGCGACAGTCGTCCTGTTTGTGGGTTTGTGATAAGGTCAAGAATTTTCATTGTCAAACTTATGCTAAAATTTGGGGGATATTATGCCAAGATGAGTGTGATAAGTCCTTTAAAGCGTTTTAAAAATTGCTTGGGTGGGTGGTTTGATGACAACAAAAAAAGACTTGCCAAAAACAAGTCTTGTTGGTATGATATGGACAGAGCTACTAGATAGCCAAAGCCCCCAAGTTTACGCTTGGGGGTTTGTTTTTTTGGAATTAAAATAAGAATTTATCTATCGCAAAATAACTGGCGGTAATGCCAAAAATACCAAACCATACAATCACACCCAAACAGCCTTGACTGGGAGAGTTATTTGAATGAGTTGGTGTAGGTAAGTTTAACTGCTCTCTTTGATTAGTAAGATGTGTTTTTCTTGACTGGTCTAAGACTTCACGGATTGCCTGACTTCTATCAGAACATTCAATGGATAGTTTTTCAAATATGCTTGCCTTATCCAAGTCTTTATGTTTCTTAAAAATTCTTGCCGACCATTCAAAAACTGTTGCAAGAAAAAGCTCGGTATAAAACAACATTCGGATTTGTTGTGTCGTCTTAGGCTCATTATCTGAACGCTTGTAGGAGCGAGATTTTGCATAAGTGTGAACATTTTCTAAGAGCCATTGTAATTCGTGTTTGGCTTCGTCAAATTGTCCAGATTGTGATAAAAAATAAGGTAATCTGGTAAAAGTTTTTGCAGGATAAGCGGTATCCAAAAAGCCATATTCTTTAACCAAAAACAAACATTCTATGGCTAAGTCCCATTCTTTGTCTCATATTATAAATCCTGATTGGCTGAGTTGTTTTTTGGTGATAAGCAGATATTGACGGTATCTTAGAATGTCATCTAGGCATTCACGGTCTTTTTTGAGCTTGTCTATTTGTGGGTTAATGTCATATTTGATGGCATTGCCCATAGTCGTAACCCAAGCCACAAGACAAAGCACTGCTAAACCCATTCCCCATACACTGTGAACACCTAAAATTCGTTGGTAAATATCAAAATAAAATAAGCCAGCATAAGTCAGGATTACAAAAAGACCAGACAGTCCACATTGCAAACCTTTATGTTTAAGAGCGACTATTTCATTTTGCACTTGTTCTTTGATTTGCAAAATTTCATCATCACTACAATGCCCAAACATTTGCCAAACGCTCTCGCCTGTGGCATTGACGCTGACATTTGCCGTCCCTGCCTGAACCAATTGCCCTATATTGCCGTAAAATTCATTTTTCACAACACATACTCCATACAACCCTATGGCATAGCAATGTCGCCAAGCGTAACTGTGTCTTGCGGGTTATTAACTTGTTGCCCAACCGAACCGTGAATGGTGTTTTGGAAGGTGGTGGCGGGTGTGTCTTTTGTCTGTTCTGTTTGAATGCCTAACCCTTGCAACACGAACGCTTGTACGCTTGGGCTGGCGGAGCGAAACGCACTTAACAATTTACTGTCCAATTCGTTCACGCTATTTTGGGTGCGTTGCCCTGTTACGATATAGGTAATGTCTGTTCCAATCTTGGCAATTTCCGCCAAATAATCTGCGTCAGGCTTACGCTCAGTGGTTTCGTAGTTCTGCTGTGAGCGCGGTGTAACCTTACCAATGCCTGCAAACTGAGCTTGTGTAAATCCAAGTCTCTCCCTTTCTTCTCTGATTCTGTCTTTCATACGAAAAAAAATTCCAAAAAACTATTGAATACGAACAAATATTCGTATAAAATAGGCGACATAAACGAAATTTAATCAATATTGTTTAAATATTGTTAGTTTTGTAATTCTATCACAAAACATTCGGAGTAGATATGCCAAACGCCCAAAAAGTGAAAGAAAGTTTCAAAAAGCGTGGCGAAACCATCAAATCTTGGTGCGAAGCTCGTGAGTACGACCCAACCTATGTCAGTCGTATCCTAAATGGCTCAATCCAAGCCAACTATGGCAAGGCTCACAAAATCGCTGTTGAGCTTGGCTTAAAACAGGAGAATACTGATGAGCGGTAAAGGTACTCGTATTCTGCAAGTTTTTAAGGCATTGCATAAGCACCCTTTGATTGGAATTAGCAATAAAGAGATTGCCGATAACTTAGGATTTACCCCCACCCAAGTCAGCCGTGATTTGGCGGATTTAATCAGTGAAGGTTTGGTGCAAAAACTGGATAATGGCAACTATGCCTACTCTATCCGCACCCTGCAAATCGCTGAAAATTATCGTAAACAGCACGAGAGGCTAAAAGCGAGAATGGACGAAATCCAACGCAATGTCGGTATCGGATATTAGGCAAAAATCCCGACATCGGGATTTTTAGGCAAATGTGCCGATGTCGGCACATTTGAAAATTAACCAAAGCAAAAGGTATTAAAAAATGAGTGAAGCCACAAGCGTAGAAGTCATTACCGCTGATGTCATTAACCAACAAGCCCTGCACAGTATGCAGGTGATGGAGCAATGGGGTAATGGCGAAACCTATAACGAAGCGACTTGGATTGAACGAGGTCGCCAAGCGGTTGTCAAAACCTTGGAGGGTATGTTTGAGCTTGGAAAAACTTTGATTGTACTAAAAGAACATACTGAACACGGTCGTTTTCGTGAGATTGTAGAGGCTGAGTTTGGTATTAAAGGCTCTGAAACCGCAAGGCTTATTAGAGCAACCCAACGCTTTGCCACCCCACAAATGCAAAAAGCCCAACCTAAGCTGATTGGACTTGGCAAATCCAAACTGCTTGAGCTTTTGGTGGAAGATGACGACACCCTAGTGGAGCTTGCCGAAGGTGGTGATATTAACGGTAATACGCTGGACGATGTGGACAGAATGACCATCAAAGAGCTACGCCTAGCCCTGCGAGAAGCCCGTGAAGACAGTAAAGCCAAAGACAAGGTGATGAGCGAGAAAAATGCCAAGATTGATGAGCTTGCCGAAAAACTTGCCAAAAACAAAAACAAACAACCCAAACCTGCCGATGTCGCTCGTGAATTATCGGCACAGCTGGCAAGTGCAGAGGTATCGGCTCGCTCCGAGATTATAAACTAAAAGATATTTTTGACGGCTTTGTCGCTCACAAAGAAGCACACGGAAGCGACCATACCGCTCTGATGGTGGGGGCTATCAATCAGCTTATCCTAGACTGTGAAATCCTGCGTGGGCAATACCTGCTACCAACGGACGCTCCGACAGGCGAAGTCCCTGTTTGGCTAACACAAGATGAGCCTGTGGGAGCGGATGATAGAGATATGCCGTTGCCTTTTGATTATTCAGAAGACGAAGTGTAATAAACAATCATAAGGGTCAAAACAATGGCAACCGACAATCCAGCATTGATAGAACGCCTAGGCGAAATTGCCAAAACCGCCCAAAATCTAGGGCGTGGCGAAAAATCACGCTACCTACAAACCAAAGCCGATGAACTGGGTATGAGTGTCTCAACCCTATATCGCAAGCTAGAAAGCGTAGCGGTGAAGCCCACTCGCAAAGCAAGAAGTGATAAAGGCGAGATGACTTTGACCCTTGATGATGCCAAACTCATCAGTAGCGTGGTGATGGAAGGTATGCGAAAAAATGGCAAACGCATTATGACAGTGGAGCGAGCGGTAATGATGCTTCGTGCCAACGGTATGATTAGTGCGTGCCATACGGACGGAACAGCGTTGTCGGTGGGAGCGATTGTGCGTGGGCTAAAAGCCTATCATCTGCACCCAGACCAGCTGTTAGAACCCGCTCCCGTGGTGTCTATGAAAAGTCTGCACCCCAATCATCTGTGGCAAATTGACCCCAGTCTGTGCGTTTTGTACTACTTGCCAAGAGTGGGTAAAGACACAGGACTGCGTGTCGCAAGCCACGATGAGTTCTACAAGAATAAGCCAAGCAATCTTGTCAAAATCATCAATGACCGTGTGTGGCGATACACAGGGACAGACCACGCCAGTGGGGTAATTTATTGCCATTATTATTTTGGCGGGGAAACTTCGGCAAATTTGTGCGACTTTTTTATTCGTATGATGTCGCCCAAAGCCGACATCGGTAAAGACCCTATCCGTGGCGTACCAAAGATGGTCATGCTAGACCCTGGTTCGGCTAACACCAGCTCGGCTTTTAAGACCTTGTGCCAAGCCCTAGATGTGGTGGTGCAAATCAATAAGCCTAACAACCCACGAGCCAAAGGACAAGTGGAAAAAGCCAACGACATTGTAGAGACGCATTTTGAGAGTGGCTTAAAGTTTGTGGAAGTGAATGATATTGATACTCTAAACGCCCTTTGTGATAAGTGGCTACGCTATTTTAATAGCCAAGCCATTCACTCACGCCACGGCTTAACCCGCTATAAAGCGTGGCAAAAGATAAAGCCTGATGAGCTTATCATCGCCCCACCTGCCGAGCATTGCAAATCGCTTGCCCTGACTGTGCCAAAAGAAGCCAAAGTTACCCCAGAGCTTGAAATTCGCTACAAGGGCAAGGTGTACGATGTCTCAGCATTGCCTGTACTTGTCGGACAAAAAATCCTAGTCGCTCAAAATCCGTGGGAAGTGGACGGTGCTAGGGTCTGTGTACCGACAGCAGATGGTGTTGGCGAGAATTGGGTGGCTGTGCCAGAAGTGCTATTTGATGAGATGGGCTTTCGTGAAAATGCTGTCATCGTGGGACAAGGCTATAAGGCTCATAATGACACCAAAGCCCAAACACACGCCAAAGAATTGCAAAAAATCGCCATGGGGACAGACACACTTAAACAAGCCGAAGTCAAACGAAAAGCCAAGGCTCTACCGTTTGATGGCAAACTTGACCCCTATAAGCACAATGACACGGTGCTTGATAATGACAATACGCTGTATATGCCCAAAAAAGGCGTGCAGAGCGTGGAATATGGTCGCTATGAAAAAACTATTGCTGAGCCTGTCTTATCAAAAGTGGACATCGCCAAGCAATTAAAACCACGCTTAGAAGCACTGGGGGCGGATTGGAGCTTAGCGGTCAAGGTACTACAAGAACGCTACCCTAACGGCATTCACGCCAGTGGTCTTGATGAAGTGTTTGAGGTTTTGAGCGAAAGTAGCGTGCTAAAAACGATTTTAAAAATTGCATAAGGATTAGGAATGAAAACCGCCTTTAACGAGCTTGGAAAATCTTATCAGACCGTGGCAAATGAGCTGGGTATTAGCAAAACCGCTCTTGTTAATGCTGTGGTTCACGGTGTTTTTCCAAGCAAGAATACCAAACAATTTAAGGCAAATCTTGCCAACCATTTTATTAAAAATGGGGTCAGCGTGCCAAGCATTTTGACCCAAAGCCAAAACCCTAAAACCCCCATAAGTCAAGATAAGGATGAACTTATGCTACTTAGAAAATCCACCCTAAACCCCCAAACTCGCCGTCATTTTGGGCTTGCCAAAGACCCCTTTGATGACGAAATCCGCTCATCAGACGATATTTTTAAATCCGATGATGTCCGCTATATCCGTGAACGCCTGTATGATGTGGCAAGTAATGGTGGATTTCTTGCGGTCATTGGCGAGAGCGGTGCAGGCAAATCTACCCTGCGTGAGGATTTGCACGACCGACTTTTTAAGGACGGCAAAGCCACCACTCTCATTGAGCCGTATGTACTGGCAATGGAGGATAATGACATCAAGGGCAAAACTTTGAAGTCAGTACACATTGCCGAGGCTATCCTAGAAGCAGTCGCCCCAAGCGAAAAACCCAAAAGAAGTCCAGAGGCTCGCTTTCGTCAAATCCACAAGGCTCTGACCGAAAGCCACAAGACGGGCAATCGCCACCTTATCGTCATTGAAGAGGCTCACGGTTTACCCATTCCTACTTTAAAGCACCTAAAACGCTTTTATGAATTAAAAGCAGGATTTGACCGCTTGCTTGGCATTGTGCTGATCGGACAGACCGAGCTTGCCACCAAGCTGGCTGAAAATAACCCAACCGTGCGTGAAGTGGTGCAACGCTGTGAGATTGCCACCTTAGAACCTTTGACAGACGGCAAATTAGCAGGTTATTTAAAGCACAAATTTGAGCGAGCAGGAGGCGATATTAAACACATACTAGATGAGTCCGCCCTTGATGCCATAAGTCAGCGTCTAACCGTCAAATCTCGCACCAAAGCTGGCACGCACGAACACAGTCTGCTCTACCCCCTGGCGGTCAATAACCTAGTCGCCCACGCTATGAACGAAACCGTTTATTTGGGTTTTGACAAGGTAGATGGCGATATTATCAAGAGTATTTAAACTTGATTTAATTTTAAGGAAAAAGCCATGAATAAGCATTCCAAAAACACACACATCACCCCTGAGAAACTTGCCAATCCCTTAACGGTTGGCGAGTGGTTAATCTTACAAGGCAAACACCAAGAGCTAGATGGTATGCGTTTTGAATTATCACAAATCAAGCTCCGCCAGAACCGTCAAGCAGGTTGGATTGTCCTACTGCTCATCTGCGTGATGGCGTTAATGATTGCCGTACTGTTTGTATTGACAGTCTAGGAGCTAATTATTGTGATAATAGTAGACCTTATGTCAAAAGAAATCATGATGGTTAATTTTGACGACATCGCTAGAATGGCTCTTGGTTGTGATGAATGGGAATATCGCACTACCAATGGATGGATTAGTTTTTCTCCCAAGATATGCCATTAAGACATTTGATTAATTTGTGTAGGGAATACCCTGTACGAAGAAAACCAACCTAAACGGAGCATTTTATGACCGAACCAATCCCAAAACCAATTACTTTGACTGTTGATGGATACTTAGAAGCAAGTTGTCCAAAACACTTACTGGAACACGCCTTACTTTGTGCGTACCGAAAAATTTCAGATATCAGAGACTTAGCTGAGTACCACACTGATAAACTGGTTGAAGGTTATTGCTTTGAGGACATTTATTTTTCTGACCCAGACATACTTAAAGACCTTCGTATGACACTCACGCTAGGTGATGAAAAAACCCTAAAATTGCAAATTTACCCAGTTAATAAGGACTAAATTATGACTGCCCCAAAAATTGACACCATTTCAATGGAAGTGCGAGCTTATAACAAAGACGAAGCCCTAGAAGTCGCCCATAAGTGCAATCAAAATATGTGCGATGGTAAGTTTTCTTACTTTTTGACCGAAAGGCTGGCTTTCAATCAGTATCTTGTGGTTTTGGCTCACAACGAGGACGAAGCATTAGAAGCCCAAGATAGATTTCACGAACGAAACAGTGATTACTAACCCAATCGGAGTAATTTTATGACTACCCAAACCCCTGTAACCGTCCCCGAAGGCTATCGCCTAAATGACAAGGGACACCTTATCCCCCTTGATAAAATCAAGGAAATTGACAAGCTAAGAGACGAAACCGTTATCAATCTTGTGGGGCAAGCCCTAAGTCTCCAAATTCAAATGCGGTCTATCAAAGAGCAGTTTTTTGCTGAATTTCACAACTTTGTAGAACTCTCCGCCCAAGAATACGATACCCAAATTGGTGGTAAAAAGGGCAATGTAACCTTGATGAGCTTTGACGGCAAATACAAAGTGCAAATTGCTATCCAAGATAACCTTGTGTTTGACGAACGCTTGCAGGTTGCCAAATCATTGATTGACGAATGTCTGCGTGAGTGGACAGCCGACAGCAATGACAACATCAAAGCCATTATTGATAATGCCTTTGCAGTGGACAAAGAAGGCAAAATTAACATCCGCCGAGTACTATCCTTGCGTAGTCTTAGCATCGTTGATGACAAATGGCAAAGAGCAATGCAAGCAATTAGTGATGCCACCCAAGTCATCTCATCAAAAGAATATATGCGATTCTATGAGCGAGATGAATACGGAAAATATCAGCAAATTAGCCTTGATTTTGCCAATCTTTAACCCCCCCTAAAAAACAAAAGAGCAAAACAATGGCAAGCATTGGTCGCCTTGCCATTGCCTCAACAGACCACTTTAAAAGGTAACATATTATGAACAAACAAGAACTCGTTAAATCTGTCTATGACAAACTAGACGGCTTACCCCTAAAACAAGCCGAGAATGCGGTCAATGCGGTGCTGGGTAGCATTAAAGGCGAACTGGCAAAAGGTAGTGAAGTCAATCTGGTGGGCTTTGGCTCGTTTGCTGTTAAAACTCAAAAAGAACGCACCGCCCGTAACCCCAAAACAGGCGAAAAACTGACAATTCCAGCCAAAAAAGTCCCATCGTTTAAGGCGGGCAAAGGGCTAAAAGAAGCGGTTAATTAAGCCCACCAAGCCCAAATGATAAGCAGGGGTAAGCCTTGCTTATCATAACCAATTTAAGGAACATCAAAATGAGCCAACATAAAACCAAACGAACTGGGTTAAATAAGCCCAAACTCATTCAGCTTATCCATATCGGCAAAAGTAAACTGTGCCTTGATGACGACACTTACCGCTCGCTCCTTGTGGCAATGACTGGCAAAGACAGTACCAAGGCGATGAATGTCAGTGAATTAAACAAGGTATTGACAAGGTTAAAACAGCTTGGGTTTGTGGTAACGCATAAGAAAAAAGACCCAAAGCCCATTGATGACAAAACAAGCCTTGACACAGAGCAACAAATCAAACTCATCCGCCATCTGTGGCTGGATTTATACGCATTGGGAGCGGTTAGAAATGAGAGTGAGCAAGCACTGGCAACTTATATCAAAAACCAAACCCAAACCACCATAGATGATTTGGGTAGTGAGCAAGTCAGCAATATCATAGAACGCCTAAAAAACTGGCGTAAGCGACTAGAAAAGCAAAATAAAAACCCTCATTAACAAGCCAAAAGGAATATAATGATGAGCAAATCTCGCCAACACGAATTTAGTCAAGCCCTATACGACATCATTTATCACGCCCTGCTCGGTCAAGGCGTGGATAAGACACAGGCGACCGCCATTGCCGAAGAGAGTACCGACACCGTGCTTGATGAGTTTGGCGGTGAGAATTTGTACATTCCAAAAAACATCTCAGGCAAAGCCGCCCGCCGTAACCGCCAAATCTATGATGAGTTCACAGGCGACAACCACGAAGTACTTGCCAAAAAGTATGGTGTAACCTTGCAACGCATTTACGCCATCATCAAAGAACAACGCCAATTTGAGTTTAATACCCGCCAATTCTACTTGTGGGACGATTGATGTTATCCAAACCCCTCACAAAAGGCGGTCAAAAACGGTCAAAACCGCTTTTAATGCCCCTATCCCACCAAATCCCCACATTACCTCAAATACGCCCCAAAACCCCTAAAATAACCCCTAAAATCGCCCATTTTCAAATCCTATTAAAATCCTTGATTTATCCACTAAATTTCTTAAAACGCTTTAAAAGACCAATCTGCCAAAGTTTTGCATAATAACCCAAAAATATGGGGTTAATTTTATGCAAACCATACAACACGAAATCTTTATCGCTGGCACACGAGCCGATAACTCAGGCAAAGAAGTTACCATCACGCCTGACGACCTTGATGCCATTGCAAAGGGCTACAATCCGAGCTTTCACGAAGCCCCCATCGTTATCGGACACCCAGACGACAACGCTCCTGCTTATGGCTGGGTCAAATCCCTATCCGCCAAAGACGACAAACTGTATGCCCAGTTTGGCGAAATGGACGCAGGCTTTGTGGACTTAGTTAAACAAGGTCGTTATAAGAAACTCTCAGCAAGTTTCTACCCACCCAAACACCCAAGCAACCCTAAGCCTGATGGTTGGTATCTACGCCACATTGGGTTTTTAGGAGCACTGCCCCCTGCGGTCAAAGGCTTATCGCCTGTGAGTTTTAATGATGATAGCGACGGCGTTGTCAGTTTTGGCGAGCTGTCCGAGAGTGAAAAACTTGTCTTTGATATTAAAAGTATCTTTGCCAGATTTTTTAATTTTAGTGAAGCTCCTGCAAATCAAGCTGATACAGTAAATCCAAGCGTGGACACCAACACTCCACCAAAAACCGATACTGATGGCGATGGCAAATCCGATGACCTAAATTCCACCCCAACCCAAAGCAACCAAAGTGAGAATACAATGAATCAAGATGTAACCGAAGCACTGGCACGAGCCGAAAAAGCCGAAGCCGAACTTGTCAAGTTTAAGGCTCTTCAAGCCAAAAAAGAGCGAGATGTGGCAAATGTCGTCAATGCCAATTTTGCCGAAACTCTGGTCAAAGATGGCAAGATTAAGCCCTGCGATAAAGAGCTATTGACCCAGGTGTTAAACTTTGCCGAATTTCCAAATGACACCACCGCTGACTTTGGCGAAGGCGATGACAAAAAGCCATTGGCGGTCGCCTTTAAAGAATTTTTGGGTAACTTGCCAAAACAGCATTCACACCTGACTGACAAAGTTACCAAAAGCACGGTCAATTTTAGCGAAAATATGTCCCACCATGAGCGAGCGGTCGCCTTGATGAAAGCCGATAACATCAGCTATGAAGAAGCTGCCCGCCGTACGGCTTAATTTTAAAATAATTTAGGAGTATATGATGAGTGCAACACATCTATCACATCTGCGTGGCAAAGACGAAGTTTTAACCAATCTTGCCTTGGGCTATATGCAGTCGGATTTTATTGGCGAGCAGATTATGCCTGTGGTTTATACCGATAAAGAAGGCATTAAAGTGCCGATTTTTGGCAAAGGGTCGCTGGTGGAATATGAGACCGAGCGAGCGGTTGGTGCAGCAAGCAACATCATCACGCTAGATAAGTCCACGACAATGCCTGTGGTGCTAGAAGAACACGACTTAGCCACAGGCGTGGATTACCGTGAAGCTCACGAGAGTCAATTTGACGAACACGCCAAAGCCACCCGCCGTGTAACCCAAGGGGTGCAACTTCGCCAAGAAGCTGAAATTGCAAGACTTATCCAAACAAAATCGGTCTATGCCAATGCTCACAGCAAAGACTTTGCATCCGCCAAGTGGACAGAAGACGATGCCGACATTCAAACCATCATTGACGATGCCAAAGAGCAGGTGCGAAGTGCCACAGGCGTAACCCCAAAGACACTCGTACTAAGCGGTCAGGTCTATACCCAGATCCGCCGAAGTGCCAAACTTCGATCCTTGATTAGCGATAGTGCCAATAAGCCACTGCTCAATGTCAGCACGATGAAAGAGCTGTTAGAGCTTGATGAAATTCTCATCGGTAATGCGGTGTCTATCCCAGTGGGCAATAAGCAAACCAAACCGATTTGGGGTAATTTTGCCAGTCTGATTGTCCGCCCAGACCAAGTACCAAGCGGTAATGATGAGGGCGTACCTGCGTTTGGCTATACTTTGCGTCGCCGTGGGTTGCCTGTCGTGGACAGATATGATGATGTGGGTGGTAAGGTGCAATATGTGCGTTATACCGACATTCGTAAAGCTGCTGTCGTGGGCGGTGCGTGTGGTTTCTTGTTTGAAAATGTGATTTAACCTTTGGATATTAAAATGACCAAAATTACCCAAGAAGACTTGCAAGCCTTGATTGACAAAGAAGAATATGCTCGCTTTGGCGAAACTTGCACGGTGTGTGCCTTGACTTTAAAAAGTGGCTATACCGTGATTGGTAAATCTGGCTGTATTGACCCCAAACAATTTGATGAAAACATTGGGCGTAAAATTGCCTTTGATAATGCTATTAACGAGCTGTGGGCATTGCACGGCTATCACATCAAAAACACGCTTTTGCAAGGAGAATAACAATGGCAAATCCAACCAAATCCGCTGTTGTCGCTGTAACAATGCTGGCGATGAGCGAGCTTATCGGCAATCGCTTTGTCAGTGTAAAAGGCAGACAAGCCACAGCCGACGACCCTATTTTTGGTGTCGTGCCTGTGGATGCCAAAGCTGGCGAGTCTGTGGCAGTAGAAATTTTGGGCGTGAGCATTGTGGAATCTGGCGGTGCGATTACCCAAGGCGATAAAGTCACTTCCGATGCCCAAGGCTGTGCGGTCAAGTCCGAAACAGGGCAATTTCTCGCCCTATCATCGGCAAGTGGTGCAAACGAACCTGTCAAAGCCCTATTAAGATAAGGAGCAAGCAATGAAAAAAGTCCAAGTAAACACACCGCTCATTCTTGAACAAAATGGCGAAATGGTACGCATTGAAACAGGTCAAATCATTGATTTGACTGACGATGTGTATGCCAAAGTTTCTGCCCATACCACGCTACTTGATGGTGTGTCAGATGAGCCAGTCGATGAACCTGTATCCGAGCCAGTTTTTGAATCAGAGCCAACACCAGAAATTCAAGATGAGCCAACTGATGAAGTTGCTCCACAAGTGGACGAAACTGCTAATGACGACACAGTCAGCGATGAAGTGGCTACCACCGAAACTGCCCAGCCTAAAAAATCCACTCGTAAAAAGGCTTAACTCATGAACCACACCGCCCCTTATATCAGCCGTGATGAGATGATTGCCTTGTGTAGCAAGGTAGAGCTTATCCAGCTTAGCCGTGATGACCTAGAAAATCACTATGATTATCAAGACATCGAGCCTGATTGGGCGGTGGTGGATAAGGCAATCAGCCACGCTTGCCAAGTGGCGGACGGTTATTTGGCGGGGCGTTATGCTCTACCTTTGCAATCTGTGCCAACGCTTTTAAATACTTGGTGTGGCGACATTGCTAGATATTGGCTACATAAACGGCGGATTAACGCCAGTGAAATGCCAAAAACCTTACAAACCGCCTATGACGACGCTTTAAAAATGTTAAATCTCGTTCAAAATGGCAAAATGCACCTATTTGCCACCGACCTTACCAAAAACGAAAACGCCTTACAAAAAGAGCGTGGGGCGTATCGTGTTCGTTCTCGTGGCAAATCAGATTGGAGTGGTTACTGATGGCGGACAGCATGACTTTGGCGATTTTGGCAAGTGTGCGAGAAAAGCTCCGTCAGGATTTGCCCAGCGTAGAAGTGGATTTATTTCCTGATAATCCTGCCACTTATCGCTTTATTCACGCTGTTGGGGCGGTATTGATTGGTTATCAGGGGTCTGATTATGAGATGACGGACGACACGCACGCCATTGTCCAAACTCGTAAATTAACCTTTTCACTGACCGTCTTTGGGCGTGGCGTACACCACGATAAGGGGGCGATTGCCCTGCTTGACAAGGTGCGAGCAGTCATCACAGGCTTTCGCCCTAAACATTGCAACAAAATTCATCTGGTCAGCGAACGCTATCTGCACCAAGACGGTGGGGCTTGGCAATATGAGCTGAAAGTACGCACCGAGACCCAAAGCGTGGAAGTCTGTCAGCCTGACAATCGCCCCAAAGTGATACAAGTCCACACAAGACGCCCCTTTGACCCTTTAAATTCAACCCTTAAAAAGAAAACCCCTTAACTTAAAAGGAGTATTTTATGTCTTTTCATCACGGCACCGAAACCAAACGCATTGACGGTGGTTCTAGCCCTGTCTATACCGTTAATGGGGCGATTACCGCCATCGTGGGTACTGCTCCGATTGGCGATGTCAATGTGCTAACCCTATGCCAAACCAATAAAGATTTTGCCAAGTTTGGTGGGGACGAGGCGACCCGTGCAGGCTTTACCATTCCTGATACTGCCCATATCTGGACACGCTACAAGGCAGGTCTTGCTTATGTGGTTAATGTCTGCGACCCTGCTCGCCACAAGACTGTCGTTACTAATGAAGTCTTGACCGTGGATGCGGCTACCTTAACCGCCAAAACCCGTAAGCCAGCCATTCAACGGGGCTATACCGTCAAAGACGGTCAAACCGTGCTAAATGCCAATCAATACACCATTAACACGCTGACAGGCGAGATTACCTTTAACGCTCGCCCCACCGCCCCAACGATTAGCTATACTTACACCGACCCCACCAAAGTTACTGAGACGGATATTTTGGGCGGATTTGTGGCAAGCAGTGGCAAACGCACAGGCTTGGAGCTTTTAACCGAAGGCTTTGGTAAGTTTGGAACGGATGCTAAAATCATCATCGTGCCAGAGTATGACAAGACCGCCACAGCAAGCAGTGCAATGATTACCATGGCAACCAAACTAAACGCCATCGCCTACATCAACGCCCCCAAAGGCACAAGCCTATCGGTTGCCCTACAAGGGCGTGGGGCAAGTGGCACGATTAACTTTAACACAAGTTCCGACCGTGCTGAGCTGTGCTATCCGTATGTCGTGGGTATTTTGGGCACAGAACACCTTGCCACGCATTTGGCGGGTCTGCGTATGAAAGTAGATGTGGACAAAGGCTACTGGCATTCAAAATCCAACCATGAGCTACTTGGTGTAACCGCCCTAGAAATCCCGCTCACCGCTCGCATTGACGACCCACAGTCTGAGACCAACCGCCTAAACGAAAAAGGCATTAGCACCGTCTTTAACAGCTATGGCACAGGCTTTCGTGCGTGGGGCAACCGCTTGGCGTGCTTTCCGTCTGTCAGTCATATCAAAAACTTTGAAGTCGCTCAAAGAACAGGCGACATCATTGATGAGTCTATCCGCCAGTTTGAGCTGCAATATGTGGACAGACCGATTGATGATGCTCTGATTGATAGCCTTATCGAGGGCATTCGCACTTATTTGGGAACGCTTAAATCCATTGTTGGCTATTCGGTGGGACTTGACTATGATTATGACCTTGTGGACGCATTTAGCAAAGGGCAAATTCCGCTCGTCTATGACTACACACCAAAACTGCCTGCCGAACGCATCAGCAATGCCAGCGTAATGACCAGAAAATACTTGGTCAATTTGACTGGTAAAAAATAAGGGGAAAAACCATGCAAATTAACGCCATTTTTAACGCCAACATTTATGTCAATGGCAACAGCCTACTGGGACAAGCCAGTGAAATCAAGCTACCTGATGTGGAAATTTCCCAAGATGAATACAAGGGTTTGGGGCTTGCTGGTACGATTAAACTGCCATCAGGCGTAGAAGCACTAGAAGGCGAGATTACTTGGAACAGCTTTTATGAAAATGTCTTTGGCACCATCTATCATCCATTTAAAGCGGTTCAGCTGATGGTGCGTGCCGACATTCAAAAGCACGATGCACAAGGCTTGGCAGCGGAAGTACCACTGGTTACAATCCTGACAGGCACATTCTCCAAAAACCCTTTGGGAAGTTACAAACCCAAAGAAAAAGCAGAGTTTTCCAGCACCTTTGCCGCCCACGAAGTGCGTCAGCTGGTGGACGGCAAAGAAGTGTTTTATTTTAATGCCTTTAAAAATGAGTATCGTGTGAATGGCACGGATGTGCTGGCGAACTTTCGCCGTGTGGTGGGGGCGTAAGGGATTTTTCTTAAAACCCTTTAAAAGACCCAAAAGCCCAAACTCTCTAAAATACGCTTATCGTTTGATGAGCGTATTTTTTTAACCTTTCATTTACGGAGTTTGTTATGTCAAGCCAAAATCAAAAAACCACAAATCCTGCCCATCTTATCCAAGAGCAGCTTGGTACACACATTGCCATTGCCTTGAAATACCCCTTTAAAAACGGACTGGGCGAAACGGTGAGCGAACTTAAAATGCGTCGTGCCAAAGTGGGCGATTTGCGAGCAGTTGGGCAAATGAAAAACGAAATGGAGCAGGAGCTGGCGTTATTTGCTCGTTTAACAGGGCTTGTGCCAGAAGATTTGGATTTATTAGACCAAATGGATTATAAACAAATCCAAGATACTTTTCGCAAGTTTAGCGAACTCTAAGGACGGACAGCCTGACCCCAACTGGATTGATAAGCTCTATGATGCCATTGCTGATTTGGCGTGGTGGTATGGGTGGAACAGTCAAGCCATTGATGAGCTAACGCTTGATGACTTTGATGTCTGGCTAAAACAACTATCCCGCCAACTTAAATCAGGTTATGGGGCGGGATATGCAAAAGGTGGGGGTTAGTGGGCTTGTTCTTTAAGGTAAGCAGTTTGTTTGTCACGGATTTTTTGTGAAAACAAGCCGTAAAAGAATGCAAAAGGAGCAAGCAGTGCAAAAACACCCACGCCAATCAAAACCAGTACAGAAAGTAAAACGAGCATTGTTAAGCCTCTTTTTCATCATCTTATTTTGAGTATTTTACCTTATGGCAACTGAATTATCAATTGTTATTAGTGCGTCTGCAATGATTGGCGGAGCGATGTCCGCCATTCGTACATTGACAGGCGGACTAGACAGCGTTCGCCGTAGCTCAAATATCTTGGGTAATGAACAAAGACGGCTTAGAAGCGAGATAGACCGCTTAGGTACATCATCTGCTGTGCCTGCTTTGCAACGCCAATACGAACAGCTTGGCAGGACAATGCGAGACTTGCGAATGAACGCCGTCCAGCAAGCAGGTATCCAAACTCGCCTAGAAAACAACCGTCAGGCTCGTGCCGATATGCAAGGCGAGATAATGGGTTTGGTGGGGGCAGGCTTTACCCTAAGTGTACCAATTAAACTTGCCATTGACTTTGAAAGTGCGATGGCAGATGTCAAAAAAGTCGTGGATTTTGGTGACAATCCTATCCTTGCCAAACAAGGTGTGGAAGCCTTATCTAGTGAGATTCTAAGGTTATCATCCATTCGCCCAATGTCTGCCACCGACATTGCCAACATCGTGGCATTGGGTGGTCAATCAGGCATTGCCAAAGAGCAGTTAATGCAGTTTGCTGACAGTGCGGTCAAAATGGGCGTGGCGTTTGACATTTCTGCTCAGCAAGCAGGTCAATCAATGGCGGAACTTCGCTCCGCTTTCCAGTTAGACCAAAAAGGCGTGGAAACTCTTGCTGACAAAATCAATTATCTTGGCAATACCACCCCTGCTGCTGCCAAAAGCATTATGGAAATCGTCCAACGAGTGGGGGCATTTGGCGAAGTGGCAGGGTACAGCACAGGCACGGTGGCAGTGCTTGGGGCAAGTATGAAAGGCTTTGGCATTGCCGAAGAAGTGGCTGCAACTTCCATCAAAAATATGATGTTGTCTTTGGTAGCAGGCGAGACCGCCACTAAGGGGCAAATCAGTGCATGGAAAAAACTTGGCTTTGATCACGAACAAGTCGCCAAAGATATGCAGATCAATGCCGAAGGGACGACACTTGCGGTCTTAAAAGCCATTAGCAAATTGGAAAAACACGAGCAGGCGTCCACCTTAAAAGAACTGTTTGGCTCAGAGTCTTTGTTGGGCATTGCCCCGTTGCTTGCTAATTTGGGGCTGATTGAAGAGCGACTGGCAGGCATAAAAAACGCCAGTAACTTTGACGGCTCAATGAATAAAGAGTACGAAGCCCGAGCTGAAACCACCGCCAACAATATCCAACTTCTTAAAAACAATATGGCTCATTTGGGCATTGCCATTGGTTCGGTGGTATTGCCCGCCTTAAATGGGCTGATTAACGACATCAAACCTGTGATTGAAAGCGTGATTGGATTTGCCAAAGCCAATCCTGTATTGGTGGCGACTTTGTTTAAGGTGGTGGCTGCTCTTTTTGCCTTTAAAGTGGGTTCTTTGGGTGTGCGATTTGCATTTAGTTTGTTATCAAGTGGACTGCTGAGTGTAATAGGGATAGGCGTTCGTACAGCTGGCACGGTCAGAATGCTGTCAGGGGCGTTTACTTTGTTTAAAATGGGTAGAGCCGTCTCTGCCCTGAGATTGTTTGGGCTATCCGCTCGTCAAGCCCGCACTGCGATTAGTCTGTTTACAGGCGGGTTTAATCTCATTCGCTCAGGAGCGACAGGTTTTGTATCCATACTTAGCAAAATCATGGCTTTTGCAAGGCTATTTGGTTCATCGCTTGTCAGCGTAGGCGTAAAAGTCGGTCAAGCCTTTATGATGATTGGGCGAGTAATTGCTATTGTGGGACGAGCAATGCTTACCAACCCAATCGTGCTTATCGGCATGCTAATCGCTGGCGTGGCGTATCTGATTTATAAAAATTGGGATACGATTAAACCGATGCTCATTGGCTTTTGGCAATCTATCACGCAGGCGGCAAACGGTGCTTGGCAATGGCTGGTCGGTATTTGGAGTGGCTTTACCACTTGGTTTGGTGGTCTGTGGAATGGTATTAGCAGTTGGATTGGTGGTGTTTGGACAGGTATCGTAAATGGTGCAACAGCCGCTTGGCAATGGCTTGTCGGTATTTGGGGTGGTGCGGTCGCTTGCTTTTCTGGGCTTTGGACATCGGTACAAGCAGTGGCAGTGGGTGTATGGACTGGCATTACAGGCTTTATTGGCTCGGTGTGGGCAAACATTAGGGATCTAGTGTCAGCAGGCGTGCAGGGCTTAATGGCGGTCATTCGTGGATTTAGTCCCGTCTCCGCCTTTTCCACCGCCTTTTTAGCTGTTTGGGGCTTTTTAAGTGGCTTGGTTGGTCGCTTTCGCACCTTTGGGGTCAATATCATTCAAGGGCTTATTGGTGGTATCAAATCCATGGCAGGAGCGGTAACATCGGCAATCAGTAGCGTGGTAGGCAATGTGGCAGGGCGTGCCAAATCAATGCTTGGCATTAACAGCCCTAGCCGTGTGTTTCGTCAGTTTGGCTCGTGGGTGTCCGAAGGCTTGGCGATTGGTATTGATAAAGGCGGTCAAAAACCTGTGTCCGCCATTGGCTCTGTCGCAAGTGGTGTAACGGCGAACTTTGGGGCAAAAATGGGCAATCTGTCCGCCCAAATCAGCACAAGCGTGGGCGAACATCAAGCAAGAATGACAAACACCAACGCCATCAATTCTCAAAGTCAAGGCAACATTACCATTCATTTTAACCCCACCATTAACGCAGGTGGGGGTGATGTGGGCAAAATTGAAAGAGCCTTGCAGTTATCACAAGCCGAATTTGAAAAAATGTTTAACCGTATGCAACAAGACAAACTACGGAGAGCTTACTGATGTACGCCATGCTAGGGCAAATTACATTTGAAATGACCGACAGCTTTACCGCCTTGACCACCACGCACAACGCCAAATTTGTCCATCACGAAGTCATACAGGGCAAGCCACGCACACAAGGCTTGGGGCTACTCCTTGACAAGCTCAAATTTAGCTTACGCCTGCATTGGCGACTGGGTGATGTGGGTCAGCAGTATCAGGCATTGCACCAAGCCTTTGTCTCGCAAGACGCACAGGCACTGGTTACAGGCTCAGGGCAGATGATAGGCTTTTATACCATTGACAAATTATCCATTACCACCACCGCCCAAAACGACACGGGCGATACTTTGGCGATGGACGTTGATGTGGATTTGACCGAGTTTATCGGCGACCCCACCGCCCCAAACCCCACACCAGCCATTGCCACGATGGACAGTGTGCCGTTATTGTCAGTCAAAGACGACAGTATCAATGCTCCCATAGACATTGAAACGGCAAGCCTAATGGCAGATGTGGGGGCGTGGCACAGAAGCGAAGGATTGCTTGATGGCATTGGAGCAAAAATCGCCTTGCTTGGCGAACTTGGCAATAACCCCGCTCGTTATGCTTTGACCTTATCAGAAATCGTATCAGACGGCACAGGCATCATCAAAGATTTATCAAACATTCCTGCACTGTCCGCTTATGCTGATAAATTGGACGGTATGGGTCGCTTTGGCGGTGCGGTGTCTGATACGCTTGGTAAGGTGGGCACAGGTATTGGAGCGGTACAAAGTGGCAATCTGACACAGGCAAAAACGGCTTTTATAGGGGCAATGGGAGCAATGGACGTGGGTAAATCCACCGTGTCTAAACTGACCGCCAAAATTGCCAGTAAAAAACCCCTAAAACTATTTAAAAGATAGGATTATTTAAAAAATGAGTAGCGTACTAATCCACACCTGCAATGAACACGACCGCTTTGACTTAATCGCCCATCGCTATTATGGCACGATGGATGAGATTGGGCGGATTATGGATGCCAATCCACAGCTTGCCTTATCTGAGACCTTGACCGCAGGCACGACCGTGCTTGTGCCGATTATCCAAAAATCACAAGCCAAAAATACCAATCTACCCCCTTGGTTTAGAGATTGACCATTGGAGACCCACAATGATACAAAATACCGACAAGCCCAAATTTGCCGTCATCTATGAGCAAAAAGACATCACAAACGCCATCACGCCTTATCTTTTGGAAATCACTTATACCGATTATCTGTCTGACCAGTCAGACGAGATTACTTTAATGCTTGAAGATGTAAATGGTGACTGGCTGTATGATTGGTATCCTGACAATGGCGATGGCGTGGAGCTGTCGCTGGCGGATGATACAGGCGAGCTTATGTCGCTTGGGCGATTTGAGATTAGTGAGATAGAATACCGCTATCCGCCGTCTGTCGTGGTGTTGAAGGCACTCTCCACAGGCATTAGTAAGGCAAACCGCACCCATCAAGCCAAAGTCTATAAAGACACCACCCTTGCCGACATTGTCCGTACAGTGGCAAAACGACTAAATCTGTCTCTAATAGGGCAAACTCGTGATATTAAAATTACCACCGTAACCCAGTATCAAGAGCGAGATGTGGAGTTTTTGACCCGTCTTGCCAAGGCATACGGGCATAGCTTTAAGATTGTGGATAAAACGCTGGTCTTTTATGATAATGAAAAACTGGGCGAAAATGAAGCGGTGGCGGTACTGGATAAAACATCTGTCATTAATGTGCGTTTTTTTGATGTCATCAAAGACATGCCAAGTGAAGTACAGGTTTCCACCTACAACACCCAAAAGAAACAAACCATTACCAAAACCGCCAAGCCCAAACCCAAAAGAAAAGGAGCAAAACCTACCACCACCGACACCCTAAAAATTACCGCTCCTAACAATACCACAGACGGCGAAGCACAAGCAATGGCGAATGCCCACGCCCAAAACGGGGCCGATGAACAAATCGCAGGGGAGATTGAACTGGTTGGCAATGCTATGCTGGTGGCGGGTCAGACGATTATGGTGACTGACTTTGGTAAATTTAGTGGCAAATATCTGGTTAAACAGGCTCGCCATACGCTAAACAGTCAAGGCTTTTTAACCACGATTGAGATTAAAATGCTTGAATACATTGACCCAAGAATGAGCGACCCAAAATCAGAGCCTAAGCCGGACCCAAAAGACAACGAAACACAGGAAAATACTCAATGAACTACGCCCATAACAACCTATCCGCCACGCTCCAATTTGGCGAAGTGAGTGAGATTGACCCAAAAAGCCACAAAATAAAAGTAGCTTTGGGTGCTTTGGACGGTATGGTAAGCGACTGGCTTCCTGTCATCACAATGGGAGCAGGTGGTAATCAGTTCTACGCCTTGCCCGATGTGGGGGCGACTTGTGTGTGCTTGATGAACGCTGGTGGCGATGGCGGTGTGGTGCTTGGCGTGATTTATAATGACCAAGACACCCCACCGACCAATAATGGCGAGCTGTGGGTCAAGCGATTTAGTAATGACACCGTCATCAGCCATAACCGCCAAAACGGACAAATCATCGTAGAAACCAGTGGCGATGTAATAATAAAATCCGCCAAACAAGTAACACTTAACACCCCAAGCACCATCATCACAGGCAATGTGCGAGTACAAGGCAAATTGACCGCTAGCGGTGATGTGGTGGGCGGTGGGGTTAGCCTAAAATCGCACACGCACGGCGGTGTCGCTCGTGGCAATAGCCGAACGGGTACACCTTAGATTTTTCTTAAAACCCTTTAAAAGACCCAAATTCCAAAACCCCCTACAATACACCTAAATCACTTTGGGTGTATTTTTTGTAGGTCAGAATGACAACCACCAACCGCCGCCATTGGCAACTCTCACACGACAGCACGGCAATGACTGACATTGACGACATTCATCGCTGTATCGAGATTATTTTGACCACCAAAAAAGGCTCTGATGTCTTGCGTCCGACCTTTGGCTCGGCTCATCTGGACTATTTGGATGCACCAACTGATATTCTCATTCCCAATGTGGTGCGTGAGATTCATTTGGCAATCCAAACTTGGGAAAAACGAGCCGTCATCAAAGACATTTATTTTATGGGGCAAGCACCACACTTGACGATGATACTGGATTGGCAAGTGGCGGACGGTGTTAAGGGCGAGATTTATAAAAGCGAATTTATTTTGTAGGGGCAAGGCGTGGTATTACCAAAACGAGAAAATCTTAAAATCGTGGACGATGACATCGGCACAATTTTAAGCCAAACGATTAAAGACTACCAAAACCGAGCAGGCAAAGTGTTGCAACCTGCTCATATTGAACGCCTGCTTATTAACACTTTTGCTTATCGTGAGTTTTTGCTTAGAAAACAGCTTAACGAAGCCTACCGTCAGCAACATATCCCATACGCCACAGGGTTAATGCTTGATGTCGCAGGGGCGGATTTTGGCACGCATCGCCTGTCCGCACAGCCTGCGGATACGGTCTTGGAATTTAGCGTTAGTCCTTCTGAGATTGGCAATTTAACCATTCAAATTGGCACAGGTACACAAGTTTTGGCGGGCAATGTCGCTTTTGCTACCACCCAGAGCGGACAGCTTAACCAAAACAGTCCAATCATTCGTTTAAATGCTGTTTGCACCCAAACAGGTACAATGGGCAATGGCTATGCGGTGGGGCAAATCAGCACGCTGGCAACTCGCCCACACCCCACCATTAGCGTATCTGTTAAAAACAGCACCATTAGCCAAAATGGGGCTGATGTGGAAAATGACGACAGCTACCGAGAGCGGATTATGCTTGCCTTTGAGCGGTTTAGTAACGCAGGCTCAAAAGGGGCGTATGCTTATTTTGCCCGTTCGGTGAGCCAAGAAATTATTGATGTTTATGTGGGCAATGCCATAGACCGTCAAGGACAGCCGATTGGCGGGACGGTGGCGGTGCATTTGTTGGGCAAATCTATGCCAGTTTCGGACAATCTGATTCGTGAAGTGAGTAAAGCGTTGAATGACGAAAAAGTACGCCCCCTATGCGATACAGTAACGGTCAATTCTGCAAAGGTGGTTAATTTTACCCTAAATGCTGAACTGACCACCTTTACAGGGGTAAATGTTGATGAGGTCTTGGCAAATGCCAAAAGTGCATTTGATACCTACAAGCAGGAAGTAGAAAGCAAATTGGGGCAAGATGTCGTTCCCCTAAACATCGCCAAAACTTTGCAAGTGGTGGGCGTTTATGATGTCAAGCTCATTAGCCCCACCTTGACCGCCATTGCCCCTGACACGGTTGCCATTTGTAACAACATCAATATTCGCATTGTGGGGCAAACCGATGGCTGATACACCTACCGATAACCGTCTCATTTATACCGATGTCATCGCCAAAGAACAAACTTTTACCGCTTTGGCGGATTTGGGTTTATCGCTTGATAATTTGCCAATAGATAAGCTTTTGATACGCTTGATTGATTTGGTGGACAGCTCGCATTTGCCGATTTTGGCAGACAGTATGAGCGTGGCAGGGGTGGACGGATATTGGCTGGCCGAGAGCGATGAAGCAAGGCGAAATCTCATTAAAGGGGCGTATGAGTTGCACCGTTATAAAGGCACACCGTGGGCGGTCAAAGAGATTGTCAGACGGCTTGGCTTTGGCAACGCCACACTCATCGAGGGCTTTGGTGGCAAACAGCATAATGGCGAGATTACAAGGCGAGACGGTGTCTATAACTACGGACATTCTGACCGCTGGGCGTATTACCGCATCATCATTCACGAACCGATTACCCTTGAACAGGCGAACCTGCTTAGAAAGACTTTGTCCGCCTTTGCCCCCGCTCGCTGTGTCTTGTCTGCTCTTGATTTTACACAGGCAAGCATTCGGCATAATGGTAAAATCGTCCGAGATGGCAGATACACTCGTGGCACAGCTTAACTGACTTTAATTTGTAAGGAAAAGATTATGGCAAACTTGCAAGAAACTTCCACTTGGGAAGCTGGTATTTATCAGCTTGAAACTTCTGACCCTGTGATGGGTGGCGAAAATGGTATTGATAATCGAGCCCCAAGACAGCTTGCCAACCGCACGCTGTGGCTAAAAAATGAGCTGGCAAGGCAGATTGGGCTTGTTAATAATGGCAAACTTGGCAAAACTGAAAATGCCGTCTCCGCCACCAAACTACAAACCGCTCGCAACATCGCAATGACAGGAGACGGCTCGTGGAATGTGAATTTTGATGGTTTGCAAAATACCACAGGTACGATGACTTTGGCAAAATCTGGCGTAACCGCAGGCTCTTACAACTCAGTAACCGTAGATGCCAAAGGGCGTGTTACTCGTGGCTTGAACCAAACGCACGGACTTGTAACCGCCACCACCGCACAAGGCACGGCAAATACCGCCACGACAAACAGTAACACATTCTTAAACATCGTAGCAAGTGGTGTGGGGCAAACTGCATCTGTTGGGTCAAGCACGCAAATCACAGGCACGAATGGCATTAGCGTATCAAGTGATACGGCAGGTAAGCTTATTTTGGGGCAAACACTTGCCAACAACCTAACTGACACCTCTACGGCAAAGGCTTTGACAGCGTTGCAGGGCAAGGTACTTGATGAGAAGATTGCGACCATCAATAACACTTTGACGAGCCACCGCCATAATTGGAACGAGATTGGTGGTAAGCCTAGCACCTTTGCACCATCAAGCCATACACATACTATCGCCAATATTACGGATTATGATGTTAGACAAATCAGCACTGAAGACTTGGATAGCATTACCAAGTGGGGTATTTATGGGCAAGGAGCAAATAATCGGTCACTGACCGAGAGGAATTATCCCGTACCCAATGAAGCTGGCACATTGGAAGTTATGCCTGGTACTTACGGACTTCGCCAAAGATTTACTACATATTCCACCCATCGTCAGTTTGAGCGTTCTAGGAATAATGCGATGACAGGTTGGAATGCGTGGATAGAATTATCAAACACTTGGGAGGCGTTGCGGGACAAACCCAACAATTTAGCTTACACATCAAGCAATGTCGCTACCGCCACCAAACTACAAACCGCTCGCAACATCGCAATGACAGGAGACGGCTCGTGGAATGTGAATTTTGATGGTTTGCAAAATACCACAGGTACGATGACTTTGGCAAAATCTGGCGTAACCGCAGGCTCTTACAACTCAGTAACCGTAGATGCCAAAGGGCGTGTTACTCGTGGCTTGAACCAAACGCACGGACTTGTAACCGCCACCACCGCACAAGGCACGGCAAATACCGCCACGACAAACAGTAACACATTCTTAAACATCGTAGCAAGTGGTGTGGGGCAAACTGCATCTGTTGGGTCAAGCACGCAAATCACAGGCACGAATGGTGTTACCATCTCATCAGACACCGCTGGCAAGCTCATTGTTACTCGTGACAGCAACTCGCCAACGGCAACAAAGCTACAAACGGTTTGCACCATCAGCTTAACTGGAGCGGTCACAGGGCGGGTGAATTTTGATGGGTCGAGAAATGTGAGTATGGCGACTACATTAACCAAGGCAACTGTGCGAGACTTCAATCGTATCATAAGCGGTACAGCAACAGCATTGGGTCGCACAACCAATAACATAAAGATGACAGGTCAAGTGGTAGTATCCGCTGATGGCTTAATTAGACAATATTTTCACTTGAAACATTTTAGGGATTGGTGGTTTGGGCGAGATGATAATGCCATAGGCTATCAAAATCACGATATTGCCACCTATAAAATCCCAATTGCTTTATGGACGGCTATGCCAAACAAAGTCCTATCTGTACAAGCTCAAACAATGCGAAGTAGCGACACTGCTTCATCAGCTCAATTTTCATCAGAAGCAGCCGAACACGAAGTAGCTTGGGCATTTCGCAATCAAGGCATCGACAAAAGCAATGTTTGGCTAAATCTATCAAGAACGCACGGCAGTGCATCTGAACATATTGATTTATTTGTGATTGTGGAGGGTTACTAATGTATTACATACACTTGATTGATGATGACGGGCGTTTTGAGCTGATTGACGGTGAGCTGTTATTTCTATACGACATCGATGCGGATGATTTGATTGCTATAAGCGATGACGATTATCAGCACTATTGCCAAAATCACAGGGGCAGCACACGCTTTATTGATGGCAAATTTGTTTTTAATGGTGCACTGATTGACCCAGAGGTCATCAAAAAACAGCACCAAGCCCAAATCTGGGAAGCCATCAAACAAAAACGCCGTACCATTACCCATGGCGGGGTTTATATCAAATCGGTCAAAAAGTGGTTTCATACGGACGACAGCTCTCGCACGCAGTACTTGGCTTTGCAGATTTTGCCCGAGCTACCGTCAGAGCTGATGTGGAAAACGATGGATAACAGCTTTGTCAAATTAACCAAGCCACTCATTACTGAACTTGCGATGACGATTTTACAAGCTGAACAAGCCGATTTTGCCAATGCTGAAAAGCACCGTTTGGCAATGTTGCAGACTGAAAATCCCTTGGAATACGATTATTCAAAGGGTTGGACAGCCATTTATGAACTAGGAGCCAGCAATGAATAAAGTCTTTTTAGCCTGTTACCGTGGGCGTGGCGATAAGCTCGCTCACCGCCTATGCGATGGCATTACCCGCTTTTTTACTCGTGGCAAATACAGTCACACCGAGATTGCCATCGCCTTGCCTGACGGTCGTTACCAATGCTATTCATCAAGTGTGCGTGAAGGCGGTGTTCGCACCAAAATAATGCCCTTAAATCCTGACAAATGGGACTTAATCGCCCTTGATGGCATTTCGCCAGAACAAATTACCCGCTATTACCGACAAAATCACGGCTCAGATTATGACCTTTTAGGGGCGTTGGGCTGTGTGGCGGGACTACCGCAGAATGCAGATAAATTCTTTTGTTCTGAGTGGTGCTATAACGCCATTTTTGGTTCAAATCAAGGTTTTCGGTTTAGCCCTAACCAACTTGCCCAGATTGTCCGTCATTTATCCATTTTGGACAATTAACCATAAATTAGGAGACTATTATGTCAAGACCGCAAGGTTACCCCACCAAACTCACACCAAATTTTAGTTATCGTGAAATGACCCGTAGTGGCACCGCCATTCGCCACGGCATTGACAACACGCCAAATACTGACGAGCTTGCCAACCTTATCTATACCGCCCAGCAGTTAGAGAAGGTGCGTGCTTATCTCAATGAAAAACACCAAAGACCGATTGGAATTATTGTGTCGTCAGGGTTTAGAAATGAGCGGGTAAATACGCTTGTCAAAGGCTCAAAAAATTCGGCTCACAAACTAGGGCTTGCTGCTGACTGCGATGCCACAGGCTTCACCTCCACCCAATTTGCCCAAGAGATTAAACAAATGCGAGACAAAGGCTTAATTGCCTTTGACCAACTGATTTTGGAATTTCCAAACAAAGGTGATGGGGCGTGGGTGCATTTGGGCTTTAAAAAAGACGGCAAAGGTCAAAGAAATCAAGTTTTGACGGCTGTCAAGCGTGGCGAAAAGACTGTTTATCTACAAGGCTTACAGGAGAATGCAAAATGACATAATTACTGATTATTAAAGGAAGAAAAAAAGACGGTCGGTATGACAATGCTGTAACATTGCCATACCAGCCACGCAGTATGAGTGCGTAAGCCCAAAGAACCGCCTGCTTAGCTAAGCGGTGTTATTTTACCACAAAATCCATAGGATTACGCAAAAAATGAAACAGCGTTGCACAAATTGCAAAAAACTTTTAGCCATTGGCACAGGCAATTTTGCCATTAAATGCCCAAGATGCAAAACTTTAAATCAAATTAACACGCAAACCAAAGAATGCCACGAGCATCATAACCCTTTAAATAAGGAAACCTATGAATGCTCAAAACAATCCCCAACCAACCCAATCCACCCCTAACCCCAAACAATCCTCAAAATCCAAACCCAGTGTCGGCAGTCTCTTTGCTGGCGTTGGTGGATTTGACTTGGGATTTCTCTGGGCAGGTTTTTCAACCAGTTGGCAAGTGGAAATTGACCCCATTTGCCGAGCGGTTTTATCAGACCGTTTCCCCCACGCTATGCAGTTTGACGATGTCCAAACCTGTCTGCCCAAAATCCAAGCCTTGCCAAATGGCGGAAGTGTCGATGTTATCATTGGCGGTTTCCCCTGCCAAGATGTGTCAATGGCAGGAAAAAGGGCAGGACTTCACGGCAAACGCACAGGTTTGTTCTTTGATGCTGTTGAGATTATCAGAAGTATTAAGCCAAGATTTGTCGTGCTTGAAAATGTCACAGGTCTCATCAATTCAAACGATGGCAAAGACCTACAAACAGTCATTGAAACGCTTGCCCAATGCGGGTATGTGGGATTTTGGCGAGTGCTTGACAGCCGTTATTTCGGAGTCCCCCAAAAACGCCGTAGAGTATTCTTGGTCGCAGGTCTTGGAGAATACCCACCAGTTGAGTTTATGGCTGACTTGGGGTCAGTGGAACGCATTTCTGGCAAGACTGAATCGCAATCGTGCTGGACGGACGCACACCATACGCTACTGGCAGGGGTCGGCTCATCTGCCATCAACATCAATTGTGCCGATATCATCGCTGTGCCAAACGGACGGGATCAGATGGCTGTCAGGGAGCGAACGACTGTCAATGATGGGCTTTGCAAAGGACTGGATGAGACCAACGCTACGGAAGCTCGGGCTGCGGGAAACGCCATCTGTCCGCAAGTCGCACAGTTTATCGCAAGCCACTTGATGACGGCTTTTAATCCATAATTTAACCAGTATTCCAACCATTTTGAGTGTCCTGAACGCCTTTAACTTTAAAAGGATAAGTTTATGACATTCAATTCACTTTCTACCAAACACCACAAAACCGCTCCTTTGCCATTCATAGGGCAAAAGCGAATGTTTTTAAGGCACTTTGAAAAAATCTTAAAAGATAATATACCAAATGACGGTGAGGGCTTTACGGTGCTTGATGTTTTTGGCGGTTCTGGACTGCTTGCTCACAATGCCAAGCGTATCTTGCCCAAAGCCACTGTCATTTATAACGACTTTGATGGCTATGCTGAGCGTTTGGCTCATATTTTCACTACCAACCGTTTACGCCAAGAGTTGCTTGAAATCTTAAAAGATGAGCCAAGAAACACCAAATTGTCAAACACCGCCAAAACCAAAGTGTTAGACCACCTTCGCAAAAGTGCCGACAGCGGGACTTTTGTTGATGTGCAAACGCTGGCAGGTTGGCTACTGTTTAGCGGGCGACAAGTTGGCAGTCTTGATGAGCTTTTGGCAGAGCCCACCTTTTATAATCGTATTGTTAAAGCCGATTATAAAAATGCAGACGACTACCTTGATGGGCTTAGCCTTGAATGCTTGGATTTTGAAAAGCTGTTGCAAAAATACCAAGACACCCCAAATTGCTTGCTTCTGCTTGACCCACCTTATCTATGCACCGCACAGGGGGCTTATGCCAAGCACGGCTATTTTGGTATGACGAAGTTTTTAAGGCTGATGCAGTTTGTGCGTCCACCTTTTATCTTTTTTAGCTCCACCAAAAGCGAGCTTTTGGATTATATGGCTTATGTAGAGCAGTACGAGCCACCCACTTGGCAAAGAGTTGGGGGCTTTGAGCGGATTGTTGTCAATGCTCGCATTAACGCACAAATTGGCTACGAGGACAATATTTTGGTTAAGTTTTAAAAAGTGAAAATTTATTGCAAAAAGACTGGACTACACTGGGTAAGTACGGCAGTATGTGCCTTATAAATTAACAAGTTAAAGGTAAATGCAATGTTAGACATTCAAACGGTTTCAAATTTTGTTCAAGAGTATGGTGTGGCAGATTTTGATTGTGAGATGGACGATGGCGTACTTTGGTTTCAGGGTGTCAATTGTTATCTGATTATTGGTAAAGTTACTGATAAACAGGTATTTTTGACGGTTTGGGAAGATGATGAATGCAATGAAGTCGTTGAAAACTTTGAAGTCCAAAACCTTGATGAATTGAATGTTTTTTTAAAGAAATACGCCTTGATTACTCAGGCAAGTACCAAGCAAGATGAAATAATCCAAGAACCAACCGACACCACAATGATTAGCATCTACTTTAAGCTCATTAAAGACAAATTGGCTGAACATCAAATTAATCTTGATTTTGATACTCAGACCAAAGCCGAAAAGCTCATCATTCGCCACATCGAGGATAAATTGGTGGAGATTATCAAATTTTTGCAATAACCAAGTAAGATAAAAAAAGCAAATGCCCCAAGTAAGATTGGGGCATTTTTTATGAGATAATTGTAAAAATGAAATTATCTTACACCCAGTGAAAGAAAATCAAAGAATGATTTATCGCAAAAATGGGTGAGATTTTTCGCGGCAGGCATCACCAAATCCGACTACGCCAAAGAGCTGATGAGTGCCAACCCTGCCACATGGACAAAGGCAGACATCGCTCCCACTGACACGCCCCTTTTAACCTTAAAAGACATGACTATCAGCCGTGGCAACAAAGAGCTATTTAGTGGGCTAAACATCACGCTCCATGCAGGGCAAGCGGTGGGACTCATCGGCGATAGTGGTATCGGCAAAAGCTCGCTGGGGGACGCCATTTGCGGTCTTATCACACCGTCCAAAGGGGTGATGACATGGCACACCAAACCCAAACGCCATCAAGTGCTAAAACTCTACCAAGACCCACCGTCCGCTTTCGCCCAAAACATCACGCTCGGCACGCTCATCGATGACGTGGTCAAACGCCACAGCCTTGACAAAAGCCAAATAGCACCACTTATGCAAGCCCTACAGCTCCACCCTGACCTGCTAAACCGCACCAGCCAAAACGTCTCTGGGGGCGAGCTTCAACGCATTGCTATCATGCGAGCCTTGATGATGAAACCTGTGCTACTGTTTGCCGATGAAGTAACCAACCGCCTAGACCTCATTACCCAAAAAACCACACTAGACCTACTCACGCACGCCTGTCGCACCCAAAACTGTACGCTTGTCATGGTGAGCCACGACCACGATTTGACACGGCATTATTGTGATACGGTGGTGGATTTGACGGATTATAAAAGGGGTTGATGAATAAATGGGCGTGCGATAGATGATGGTGTTAAATTATTTATTAAATCTCTTTCCAAACTAAAAATAAACCCTTATAAGTATTGGGGTTGAAGTTTTTAAAAATCCATAAAAATCAGGGTTTGGAAAGAAGTCTATTTTCAAAATAGATAAGGAGAAATGATTTAAAAATAACATCGTTCAAAATTCTGACGATTTTTAAAAATAACGTGTATTTTTGTTGCTTTTTGTGTCATATTTATTATAGGATAAAAAGTTATGTTACAGATGTTTTAATCATTCTTTTATTTGGTATCTTATATGACCCAGCATAAGCAACCCTGCCCTAAACTCATGTCCAACTTGGGCGTTTATGTTCGTCAGTACTGCTCACAGCACGACGTTAGCATGGAACGACTGGCCAGTAACGCTGGGCTTGCCAAAGCCACACTCTATACCTTATTAGACCCTACCAAAGATGCCCGCATGAGTCAAATCATCAGTCTGGCACGGGCGATGGGCGTACATCCGCAGATATTATTGCAGATGAAATGGGCGGATTTTGATGTTGGCACGATTAATGCCATCATTCCAAAACAGCACTTTACCAACAGCACTCATACAGGCAAATTAGACGCCAGTGCTTTTGTCACCGAAACACCTCCTGATGGTCTGCTCATCGCTCCCAATACCCGATTTGTCAAAAGCTGGACAATCCAAAATGTGGGGCGTACCGTGTGGCAAAATCGTTTTTTGACCTGCCAAAATCCCAAAGCAGACGTTATCTATCCTAATAACCAAACATCCGCCGACTATCATCTTACGCCCCTAACCAATCAAATCGCCATCCCCACAACACACCCTGGCGAATGTATCACACTCTCAGTTGAATTCATCACGCCCAGCGTATCAGGGCAGTACATCTCTTATTGGAAAATGACCGATGAGCATGGCAATTATTGTTTTCATGAAGGCATTGGCTTGTCCACATTAATCTTAGTGCAAACCTTGGGCGTCAATCATGTCTAGCACTCATCAGGATGCGGTCACCCCCAATTTGTTTAAGCAGATTGGTTCAATCTGGCTCACCCAGATGGTACTGGTCATTATCCCTGTTATTGATACCTACCTATTGAGTGGAGTGTCCAGCGCAAATATTGCAGGTTATGCTCTTGCCAATGCGTTTTATGGACTGTGGATTTTAACCGCCAAGGGCGTACTTCAAGGGCTAAGCTATGCTGTTGCTCAACGCTTTGGAAAAAATGACAATAGACTTCTTTCCAAACCCTGATTTTTATGGATTTTTAAAAACTTCAACCCCAATACTTATAAGGGTTTATTTTTAGTTTGGAAAGAGATTTAATACAGGCATTGCATCATTACTGATACAGTCTGTTTGGTTATTAGTCATCATGACAATGGTAGCATGGGGGCTGTTATGGTTTAGCAGTCTAGGCATTCGCCATCTGTCCATTAGCGATGACTTAAAGACCTTAGCAGTCCAGTATCTATATGTCATTACCATGGGTGTGCCCGCCGTGTTAGGCATTCGTATATTGGTCGCTTATTTGCAAGCAATCGATATGTCTGATGTGGTCTTTAAGATTTTATGGATGGCACTGCCTTTTAAAATAATTATCGGCTACGGATGCGTGCAGGGATATTTTGGCACTTCATGGCAAGGCACGACTGGTACAGCTCTATCTACCAATCTGTATTATTGGCTAGTTTTTCTCATTGTTGGGCGTATCAGCTATCAACATATTCAACCTTATCTGCACAGCAATCACGCCATCAGACTTTGGATAAACTGGTCAGAGATTAAACAATTACTTGGTTATGGACTGCCCATTGGTGCCAGTTATTTGGCTGAATATTCGCTTTTTCCCATCATTGTCAGCCTACTGGCAATAGCCAATGAAGGTATGCTTGCCGCTCATGAGATTATGAACAACATTTATGATTTGTTTTTATCCCTGCCAATTGCAGTGATGATTGCCATGAGCATTTGGCTTGGACAGCGTTATCCCAACCCTTCCATCACCACCTTAAAAACCATAAAATACGCTGAAATGATACTTTTGGGCTTTGCCTTGGTGGCAGGGTTAATTATTTATGGTACAGGCTCATTATGGGTTGGCTACTACCACATTGATACTTTTTCACAAGAGCTGATATTTGGTGCATTACCTTTATTGATATTGCGAGGTGTTTTTGAGTGTACTGCCAGTCTAAATGCTTTTTATCTAAGAGCCATTGGACATGGTTGGTCGGCTTTCATATTTACCATGATTGGACTATGGGGCATCGGCTTTTTTGGCATAAGCGTTAGCGATAATCTTACCATCAATCAAATTTGGCAATGGCTGGCATTATCTTATGGATTTGGTTGGATTCTATCTAGGTGGTGGTTTTGGCGTGTTGTAAAAAAGTAAAATTTTTGCCTGCAAACAAATCTATTAAAACGTCGGAAATTTGAACGATGCTTCTGAAAATTTATGATATAACTATATCTGCCAAAAACAGTCATGCTCGGTTATGACAAGTAGCAATTTCATAAATTTTCATCAAGCAAGAGGCTCTCATGAAAAATACAACCGTAAATATCGTATCTTCGCAAAAAGTAATCAGCACCTTTGATATTGACAATCAAAGCATGTCAGTTCAAGCAGTGCCAAATGTTGGTTTCGTCATCTTGAATAAGGACACCAAACTGTCTCCAAAACAACTACGCACCGCCAAAAAGGGTAATGATCTGGTCATCAAAACAACTGATGACGATGAAACCTATCTTGTCATCAAAGACTACTTCATCACCGATGATGTTCAAATAATTGGTGTTTCCAACGATCAATTTGCCCCATACATCATCTCACCAGTAGAGTCTACAGCCACCGCCACACTTGGTGCTGTGATTGCTGAGACTAATTACACACCTTATCTGCTTGGCTTATTGGGAGTGGGTGGTGTCGCTCTTGCAAGTGGGGGTTCGGATGACAAGGGAGGTACCTCCTTGTCTACCTCTCAAATTACGCCCAATCCAGTCCACCCTCCTAGTAATACACCAATAGAGATTCTACTTTCTAATTTAAATGTTGATGAACATGCAACAGGGGCAGTTATTGGCACTTTGAGTGTTGATAATACAGATAGCTACACATACATGGTTAATGATGACAGATTTGAGATTCTAAACAACCAATTAAAACTTAAAAATGGCATAGTTTTAGACCATGAGGCAGAAAGAAGTGTTGCCATTGAAATATCAGCCATTAATCAAAATGGCTTATCACACAAGCAAAGTTTTAGCATTCTTATCAATGACATTAATGAAGCACCAACTGACATCACCTTAAGCATCAATAGCATTCTTGAAAATGAAAGATCTTTAGGATCGGTTTATATATCTGATGACAAATTTACTGATTATGCCTATCAAATAAACGACCCTCGCTTTGAGATTATTGATGGCTATTTAAGAGTTAAAGACGATCACGTGATAGATTATGAAACAGAAAAACAGTTAGATATTTCCATCAAGGTTATAGATGAGGATTTAAGTTTTAGCAAAGAATTCACTATTGATGTAAAAGATGTTTTAGAAAAAACAACACTAACCGGTGATGACCAAAATAATACATTGGGATTTATCGATAGTAATGATCAATATTACATTTTTGGTGGTACAGGTGATGATATTCTAACTGGTGGCACAAACAATGATATTTTACGGGGTGGTGCTGGCACCGACATTATGGATGGCGGTGCAGGCGATGATAAGTTTATCATTGTTGGTGATTTGACTTTAGGTGGTAAACTAGATAGCGATGAGGACGCAGAGTTATTAGGTGTGGCATTGAGTTCACTAAATGGTCAAAACTTAAATGAAGACAATAATGGCGCTGTTGAAATTATTCGTGGTGGCGATGGTGAAGATACTTTATATGTGTATGGGAATGCGGATTTAAGTAATTATGACTTGTCAGGTATTGAACATGTGGTTTTGCGTTCAGATGTGAAGTTTACTGCAACGCAGTTACAAGGATTTAAAACAGTTAAAGGTGATGGCTTAAGTACATTGCGGATTGATAATAAGACTGAATCTGAGCAAACTGTTGATCTGAGCGAACTTCAGCTTACGGGTATTGGTCATATTGGATTAAATAACACCAAACTTTCTTTTACTGAATTAGGGCAGTTAGGTGGTGTAAATTCAGTAAGTGGAAAAGGGGCTTTAATTACAACTAATCCAAATATTGATTTGAAAGGAATCTCCTTGGATACATCAATTGATGCGATGTGCATTGATGATTCTGGTCAAAGTAAGCCTATTACAGGGGCAACTTATGTTGAATCAACTGAATTGATTTCATCAATTCAAGATGGATTCCGTCTAGTCGAAGGAGATGAGCGTAATAACAAACTCAATGGTTATCGTACAGATGATCGTATCATCGGTGGTTTGGGGAATGATGAGATTCGTGCTGAAGATGGAAACGATGAAATCTGGGGAGATGAAGGTGCTTTGGAAATAGATCCACTTGATGATGCAACAGAGAATAATACAACAAGCCCGAACGATAGTAATCTGCCAAATCAAACATCTAGCCTGCATCTAATTAACAATTTGGGTGGTAAAAAGGGCTTTGGTGAATCCTTTTTGGATAGAAATGATGATGGTTCCACTGGAAAAATTGATATTACTTCGGTATTTGGTGAAGAAGGATTAAATTTCTTTGGTACAAAATATACATCATTATATATTAATAATAATGGTAATATCACTTTCAACGGTCCCTCTGGACAGTATACGCCAAATCAAATTGATGGTGGAGTAAATAATCCAATCATTGCCGCATTTTGGGCAGATGTGGATACTCGTGGTGGAGAAACCACAGTTTCGCAGGGTGGAAATTCTACGGGTAGTAATTTAGTTTGGTATGACTTAAATGCAGAAAATAAAACCTTGACAGTAACATGGGACGATGTTGGGTATTATTCTTCTCGGACAGATAAGACCAATGCTTTCCAAATCCAATTAGTTGGAAAAGAAAACGGTAATTTTGATATTGTCTATCATTATGAAGATATTCAGTGGACAACTGGTAAAGCTAGTGGTGGGTCAAGTGGTCTAGGCGGCACAGTTGCTCGTGCGGGCTATTCATCAGGTGATGGCGTGCATTATCATGAATTGGCAGAATCAGGTGACCAAGAAAAAATGCTAACACTCAAAGGCACACAAACTTTTGCAGTGAGTAACAGTCATGTATTGGAAAAAGCCACACACGATACGATTGATGCAGGTGAAGGTGATGATGTGATTGTGGGCGGTCGTGGCAATGACAAGATTGATGGTGGTGAAGGACAAGATATTGCGAAATATCTACTAAACAAAGCTGACTATAAAGTTGAGCAGCAAGGTGGACAAACCATTGTGACTGCCTTAAGGGGCAATGAAGGTACAGATACTTTGGTCAATATTGAGAAATTGGTATTTGCTGATGGCGAAATTGAAATTAAGCCATTAAAAACATCAGAACAAACCTTTAATGATTTGGAAAATGGCGGGTATTATTCAACATTGTGGCGTATGGTTGATGCTGTACAATATAATTCTGAAACTGCAAATGTGAGTATTGTGAAACCATCAGAAATTGACATGCAAGAAGCTGGATTGCAATTCTTGCGTGGAGATGTATTGGGGTTAGATGCTCAAAAATTTGAAGGCAATATTTATCATTCAGAGCTAGGGCAGGCAACGGTTGCAATTGTGCAAGATGCTTTATTTATTTCCTTTGCCAAAGATGAAGGTAAGTCGGCAAGTAGTAACGAACTATATCAATCATTTGCACCAATTATTTCAGAAGTGGATAAATATCTACAAAAATATAGTCATTAGACTTCTTTCCAAACCCTGATTTTTGTAGATTTTTAAAAACTTCAACCCTAATACTTACAAGGGTTTATTTTTAGTTTGGAAAGAGATTTATTCTATTAAGACTGTCTATGTAGCAGGTCATGATATGGGAGGTGGTACAGTTGAGCGCTATATGAATGAGCATAGTGATGGTCAATTTGGGGTAAATTATAAGGGTGTCACTTATTCCGCTAATCCTTATAATGGTTTTTATAATCCTTTACCAATTGGGTCATTCGATAATCGATTAACCCAATTTGAATGGGATAATAGCTGGGCTGCTGATGCAGGTATCAATAAAGGTCATGTTGTTAATATGCATAATATTGGTAAAAATGGCTTTTGGGGTGTAGATTTGCTTTCTAATATGCATGGGGCATGGGAAACATTTAAGGGTAGCTATAGTAAATTAGAGTTTTTTAAAGGAGTTGCAGAGCATTTTGATGAAGAGTTTGTAAGGAATAAAGCTTATGGTTTAGAAATCTCCTTTGAAGGTGATGTTATAACAGATAGAGTATTTATTCCTTTTGATTTTGGTACATTAAAAGTTTCTTCAGAAGACTCAGAAAAAGAATTGGAAACACTTCTTATAACTGGTTTGAATATACTTAAGGGGTTAAAATCAGGAGCGGTTTCTACATTCACAGGTGATCCATTAACCATGCTTTCATTGCTATGGAACTTAAAAGATGTTGGAGTTGGCGTGCTTGAACACATTACGCAAGCTATATCAAACCAAGTCTTATTTGGCGGTACTGCGAAAGATAAGTTTAGTGGAGGTACAGGTACTGACTATTTACTTGGTACATCAGGAGATGATGAGCTAAATGGTGGAAAAGGTAATGATATACTTTTTGCAGGGCATGGTGATGATATTTTAGATAGACCAAGAGAAGTGGATAGCATACCAGAAGCCTTAAAGATTACATTTTTACCAGATGATTTAAAAGAGTTTATTAATGAGATTAAGAATAAGGGGGTTGATGCTGTCACTGGAGAAATTGGTGATAGAGTTTATGGGGCTGTCACAAATACCACTGAGAAACTGATTGGCAAAACCATAAATAAGACGATTATTAGTGAAGAAATGGCTAGTAGGATGTCCACTGATTTGTTGTCTAAATTGGGGTTTGTTGGCACAGCTGTTGCTAATGGAGGGTTATTAAAAATGTTGGTAGTCAACATGGCAAATATTTATATAGATTCAGTTATTGATGGTATAGCAGAAAACTTTGCCTGGAGAAATGCAGGTGATGATACCTTATATGGCGGAAAAGGTAATGATACTTACTTTGTCAATAGCAAAAATGATAAGGTAATTGAGTATCAAAATGAAGGTGATTTTGATGCAATTGTGGTAACAGGTAATAAGGTAGAAAACTTTCCATTTTTTGATGGGGATACCAAATATGAAATACCCGAAAATGTCGAAGTCGGCATTCTAAAAGACGATGTTTGGAGCCCTAGTGAGAATTTTAATCTCTCTGCATCAGGATTATCGGGCACCCACTATTTAGTTGGTAATGCTGGTAATAATGTATTGATTGGCGGGACTGATGTTGATTACATCATTGGTGGTGCAGATAAAGATGTTTTATTGGGAAGTTTTGGTGATGATGTATTGATTGGCACCAAGTTGGCTAATATTGAGCATTATGGTTATACCCTTCCTGACATCCCACAAAATATTAGAGAGTTAATAGCAGAACACGCCAGTGGTTGGGCGACAGATGATGAGGATGCCTCGTTAATGTACGGTGGTACTGGCAATGATAGTATGTACGGTGCAAATGACAATGATTATTTCCTGATTGATGTCAATCGTGGTATTGGCGGCGTTGGGTATTCCAATACTAACAACATTGATAAAATATACAATTTCCACATTGATAACCCAAGCCTTGCTTTAGATGAAGATTATTTGGTATTTTCAGCCGAACAACTGGGAATTAATTATGATTTTGTTAGTGCTAATACAGACAACTCTGTCATTACCAATGGTTTGAACGGGTTGGATGATTTTAGTGAAACGATTGCCGGTGTAAATATCAGTGGCTATCATTGGTTTGATGAATATGATGATAAGCGTGGACTTAATCAATTATTAGAATTTGCCGATGATGATTACAAAGCTTTATACAAGGTGTCAAACTTAGACGAATATCATGCTTATGCTCATGATGAAGATGTATTACCAGCACCAGTATTTGTGCTAAACACACAAACTGGTAGTCTATATTTTGACCAAAATGGACCTCGTCAAGGTGGTAATGACTTGGTGGAGGTCGCAAAATTACAGACCACGGAAAATAATCGTGATTTGGCAAGTTTTCATGCAAATCAGATTGTAATCCTGCCAAACTTCGATCATCTTACACCGATCATATAATTACCCACCCCACAAGCTATTAAATACAGTATTGCAAACTTGATAAGTTTAGACTTATCAAGTTTGCTTTTGTATATACCCACCGAATTGCAAAACTACCACACGCCTTGGAGAGTGAATTGCATTCGCCCTCCAAAGATTACGGTATTTTTGCAACCCAATGAAAGTAATTGCAATTTCCTTATAACGCCCCATACTGCGACCACCGCTCGCCCGTGTCATGGCGTGCTTTGTGGGCGTGTAGCTCGTAACACGCCCAGATATTTACGCCAAACAGTACCGCTATCGCCATCCACGCAATACCTTGCCCTTTGATGATGTTTTTGCTTGACAGATATGTTAGTACGCCTGCGATGATGACAGTAAGTGCCACATAGCCCACACCCCAATCAAATATCCACAGATACAGCCCAAGCATGATGAGTACCGCCCAGCTAATGCCTTGCAAAAAACGTAAAAATTTTGTCATGTTTTTGGTTTATTTAAATTATCGGCCTGTTTAAATTATAGCCACTGGGCAAATATTAAATTCCATAACTACTTAATAAAAAATAAAGGGCAATCACTCACCCTTTGTTTTTGTATTTATGTTGTTTATGCTACTTTTTTAGGCTCGGTTTGGCTCTCTTCGCCCACTTCCACCACCGGCTCTTTGGCGTCAGGAGACGGCACAAACTTAGTCGGCTCTGGCACGTCTGCACTATCCTGTGGCTCGGGAGTACTTTGAGTTTTTGATGTATAGACCAGACCCAATGTGCGACTGGTGTCGGTACGCACTTTATCAAGCAGTTCTGGATTTTTTGCCAAATCCTGCCCATAAGACGGGATAATTTCCAAAAGTTTGGCATTCCATTTGCCCTGCACTTCATCAGGGAAAGATTTTGCCAACAAATCAAGCATCATGTTTGGCGATGTAGACACCCCCGGTGAGGCACCGAGCAAGGCACTAAGCGTGCCGTCTTGGGATGCAAAAATCTCTGTACCAAACTGCAATTTGGCAGGCTCATTTGGCAGTTTTTTGATGATTTGCACACGCTGACCGCCTTGATTTTCTATCCAGTCGGCTTGCTTGGCTTCTGGATAATATTTACGCAGTTCCGCCATTTTTTGTTCAGGCGAGAGTGATACTTGACTGACCAGATATTTTACCAAATCCAAATTATCAAGCCCCACCGCCGCCATAGGCAAGGCGTTATCTTTGGTCGCTGATGCCAATAAGTCAGTTTGCGAGCCATTTTTTAAAAATTTATTTGAATACGTAGCAAAAGGTCCAAACAGCACGTATTTTTTGCCGTCAATATAACGAGTATCGATGTGTGGCACGCTCATGGGCGGTGCTCCAAGTTCGGCACGTCCATAAACTTTGGCGGTGTGAGCATTGACCACATCAGGGTTATCGGTCATCAAGAACAGACCGCCCACAGGGAATCCTGCATAATATTTACTCTCAGGCAGTCCTGTCATTTGTAGCATTTTTATCGCTGCACCCCCTGCCCCGATAAAGACACGGCGAGTCTTGGTGTGCGAGACGCTGTTATCAGCAAGATTTTTGACACTCACCGTCCACGTGCCGTCATCATTACGGCTAATGCCCGTAACTTCGGTGCTAACTTGCAAGTTAAAATTACTGTTTTTGCCCAAATGATTGATGAGCTGTGTGGTGATTGCTCCATAGTTTACATCCGTACCGATGTCCATGCGAGTGGCGGCGATTTTTTGGCTGTCATCACGCCCTTTGGTAACGAGCGGTGCCCATTGCCCTATCTCTGCCTTGTCTTCGCTATAAATCATGTCGCTAAACAAAGGGGATTTTATCATGACTTCGTGGCGACGTTTTAAAAAGTCCACGTTATCGCCCCACACAAAGGCAATGTGTGGCACAGGATTGATGAATGTTTTGGGGTCGCCCAATGCTCCGTTTTTGACTTGGTGCGTCCAAAACTGCTTGGAAATCTCAAACTGCACGGCAGTTTTTTCGGCACGCTCAATCGAGATACTACCGTCTTCGGCTTCAGCGGTATAGTTCATCTCCATAAAGCCTGAATGCCCCGTGCCTGCGTTATGAAAGCCGTTTGAGCTTTCTTGGGCAACTTTATCAAGGCGTTCGTACATTTGGATTTTCCACGTCGGTTCAAGCTCCGACAGATACGCACCAAGCGTTGCCGACATGATACCACCACCCACCAGCACCATGTCCACCACAGGCTCATCGCCTGCCAATTTCACTGGTTTGGTCGCCATAGGGCGGAACAAGAACAGTAGCACCGCCACCAAAACCACGATTAACAAAACCCCGACAATCATCAAGATTTTTTCATTTTATTTGTTTTTGTCATAAAACACCTAAATTTACAATGCATTTGCAAACAAAAACGAACTTAATTTAAAATTGGTTAATCATTAAAATTGGTTAATCATTAAAATTGGTTAATCATTAA